>Ga0172372_10006078_pt1 | contig 16571 bp, 12 predicted proteins | sample LakKiv5m_2_FD_114544 | JGI IMG/M metagenome (GOLD analysis project Ga0172372, IMG submission 114544) | Freshwater microbial communities from Kabuno Bay, South-Kivu, Congo - kab_092012_9.5m | ecosystem: Environmental > Aquatic > Freshwater > Lake | place: Democratic Republic of the Congo...
TCCGGGCGCATCGAGATGCCGAGCGTGGAGACGATCTTCTACGTGCCGCGCGGTACTCCGTATCTGCCCGCCGGCAGCCTGCGCGAGGCGCTCGCCTATCCGGATGACGCCCAGAGCTTCGAAGCTCAGCGCTATGCGCAGGCGCTCGAACGGCTCGGGCTCGATCGGCTCGTCCCCTTGCTCGACGAATCGCGGCGCTGGGACCGCGAACTCGGCCAGGACGAGCAACTCTGCGTGGCATTCGCACGCATGCTGCTGCAGGCCCCGGCCTGGGTGCTCATCGACGACGCGTTCTCGGTGCTCGAAGAAGATTCGCTCGCGCGCGTCGTCGACGTGCTGCGCAATGAGCTCAAGGCCACCGGCCTGATCCACATCGGCGGCTCCGTGCAGGGGCACGAGACTCTGTTCGATCGCAGCCTGCATCTGGTCAAGATGCCGGGGCCGGCGATCACCGTGGAAGAAGCACCGTGAGCCTTGGGCCTCTCGCCCGGATCAGGGCTGGGCTGGCCATGGGCCTGCTCGCGCTGGCGATGCCGGCGTGGTCGCAGATGCAATCGCAGCAACAGCAGGCGCAGGAGCAGATGCGCTTGCAGATGCAGGCCCAGCTCAACGCGCAGCCGCAGAGCTTCGAGTTTCAGACCCCGTCCGGTGTCACCGACCCGAAGCTGCGCGAGACCATGCGCGACCTCGCGGTACGCGTGCTGCCGGTGTACCAGGAAAAAAGCATCGATCGTTATCTGTCGACGATCTCGATGCTGCAACTGGTCGCGGCCAACTATCCTGCGGCTTACGAGTCGCGCAAGGCGCTGCTCGATCGTCGCCGCAAGCTCGACGCCGGTAAACCGATGGCGCGTAGTGTGGTGCTCGATCTCTATGCACTCGCCAGAGCCAAGGAGGTCGACGACAGGCTTGCGTTCAACGAAGCGTTTTCGAAGGCCTATCGCGAAGTGGCGGCCCCGCTCGGCGATCGCGATGCTTTCGTGCTCGGCAATTGGATCGCAGCGCCGCTCACCGCGCCCCGAAGCGATCTCGAGAATGCATTCGCCCGCACGCGAAAGGAGCATGAGCTCGATCTGGCCACGGCCATCGACCTGGTGCGCCTCTATCTGGCCTACGACTCGCAGCGCAGCTTCGTCACGCTGGCCCCGGCATTGATGGCCGAGGACGATGCGCGGCGTTATGTGATCGAGGATTCGGTGCCGATCAGGAGCGCGGCGGGCGTGACGATCTACGCCCGGCTCGTGCGCCCGAAGACGCCGAAGAGGCCCTTGCCGGCCCTGCTCGAATTCACGCTCGATCCGGGCTACGACGATGCGCGTGCCCGCGCGGCTCGCGGCTATGTCGGCGTGGTGGCCTACACGCGCGGACGCGGAGGCCCTGCCGATGCGAAGGCGATGCCGGCCGAGGTCGTGCCGTTCCAGCACGACGGCGCCGATGCGCGCAAGGTGATCGACTGGATCACGCAGCAGCCCTGGAGCGATGGCCGCGTCGGCCTCGTCGGCAGCGGCTATTCGGGCTTCGCGGCCTGGTCGGTCGCCAAGAAGCTGCCGGCGGCGGTCAAGGCGATCGCGACGACTGACGCGATGGCGCCGGGCATCGATTTCCCGACCCAGGGACGCATCGCGCACACCGATGCCTTGCGCTGGATCATCGAGCACACGCAGCCGGCGGCGGTGATCGCACAGCAGCCCGCGCGCTGGGACGAAATCGAGTTGAACTGGTATCGGAAGGGCCGCTCGTACTGGGTCTTCGATCGACTCGCGAAGCTGCGCAGCGACGTGTTCCGCACCTGGATCACGCATCCGAGCTACGACGGCTACTGGCAGAACCGCCTGCCGTACGCCAGGCAGTTCGCCCAGATCGGCGTACCGGTACTGAGCTCGGTGAGCGAGCGCGGCGACGGCATCGCGGCGCTCTATTACTTCGGCGAACATCTCCGCTACCGGCCCGATGCCGATCACAGCCTCGTGATCGCGAGCCAGAGCCTCGACCAGAGCGAGTTGCGGTTGCAGTGGTTCGATCATGTGTTCAAGAACGCCGGCGAGCCGTCGGCGATCAGGGACCGCGTCAACGTGCAGCTCGACGGCGGCAATGCGAACGGCGATTGGCGGCATGCGGCGTCGATCGAAGCGCTCGCGACGTCGAAGCTGAGCCTGCATCTGAGCCCGGGCGAGAGCGCGGAGCGTCATCGGCTCACCGATGCCGCCGTGCCCGGTGACGGCTACATCGAGCAGAGCGTGCAGCTCGCCGACCGCCGCGATACGGCACGGCCGTGGACGACGGTCGCCGACGGCAGGCAGCTGCGCCTGCGCCATGCGCTGGCCTTCGTCGGCGAGCCGTTGGCGCAAGCCGTGGAGATCAGCGGCCTGCCGTCGGGCACGCTCGATTTCGAACTCAACAAGATGGACGTGGACTTGAACCTCAGCTTGTTCGAGCAGCTCGCGAGCGGCGAATACCGACTGCTCGCCGAGCCCTACGAATTCCGCGCGAGCTATGCGAAGGATCGCGTGCACCGCCACATGCTGCGCGCCGGCGAACGCCAGCAGCTCGCGTTCAAGAGCGAGCGCTTCGTCAGCGCCAGACTCGCGGCCGGCAGCCGGCTGGTGCTGGTGCTGGGCGTCAACAAGCGCCCCGACCGCGAGATCAACTACGGCACCGGGCGCGACGTGAAGGAAGAGTCGATCGAAGACGCCAGGCCCGCGCTGCGGCTGCGCTGGTATGGCGGCAGCCGCATCGAGATTCCGGTTCGGCGTTAGAGAAAAGGCTCGTCGGCTTGTTCTATATCGCGTATCGATATAGAGTATTCCGGTGATCAGGTCCTTCAAATGCAAGCAAACCGAGAAGCTCGCCGGACGGCAGCGGGTTGCACGCTGGGTAAATTGCGAAGGCCCCGCGCGTCGCAAACTCGATCAGCTGGCAGCTGCGGTCGAATTGAGAGATTTGCTGGCTCCTCCCGGGAACCGGCTCGAAGCCTTGAAAGCTGACCGATTGGGACAGCACAGCATTCGCATCAATGATCAGTGGCGCATTTGCTTCACTTGGACTGCCGACGGTCTGGCCGACGTGGAAATCGTCGATTATCACTAGGCAGCAGACGGTAAAATCGAGAATCAGCATGGCTAAGAAACTTGCCCCCATTCACCCCGGTGAGCAATTGAGCGAAGAGTTCATGCTGCCGCTTGGGCTCTCTAGCAATGCCTTGGCGCGCGCCATTGGGGTGACCCCAGCCCGAGTCAACGAAATCGTGCGGCGTCGCCGCGGAATCACCGCTGATACGGCCTTGCGATTGGCTCGTTATTTCAATACATCCGTGCAGTTCTGGATGAACTTGCAGGCTCAATACGATATTCAGTGTGCCGAGGACGAAATCGGCAAAAGCCTGCAGAAGATCAAGCCGATCGAGGTTGCCGAGGTTTAGCCGCCGTTGGTGTGCTCCAGCCTTTCTGTCCAAGCCTCCAAAGCGCCGCCGCCAAAAAAAGCGCGACGGCGACGCTGGCCGCGAACGAAATCAGGATGCCAAAATGCACGAGTCAGTTTTGCGTCGGCCCACCCGCGGCGTCCGGCGCAGTCCGGGCGGGCGCCTTGCGCCAGACTCCGCCCTCCGTGAACCGGCCCCAGCCCCAGCGCAGCCAGCCGAGCAGGGCGTTGGCGAGCCATAGCGCCCACAGCAGCATCAGCACGCGATAGACCCAGAGCGGCGCCGAGATCGCGCAGGCGGTCGGCAGGTTCTTTTCCCATCGGTCCTGGTACCACTGCAGCGAGCTCGCGTACGAACCGTTGCCGGCGATCTGCATCTCCGGGCTGCCGAGCAGGCCGTGCGCGACGGCAGTGAACAGCAGGCCGAGCGCGATCACGGTGAGCAGCGCGAGCGCGCCTTGCAGCAGGTTGAAGCGCAGCCAGGAGCCGCCGGTGCCGGCGACCAGGCGCTCGCGCGCTCCGAGCGCGACGAGCCAGCCGGCGACGATCGCCGCGGCCCAGACCGGAATCTGCGACAGCCCGATCATCAGCAGCGCCCATTGCCAGAAGCGCAGCGGTGTCAGCCGCAGGCGCGCGAGGCCGGCGCTGACGATCACCAGCACCGCGAGCACGCCCCAGAACAGTACCGCCGGCCCGAGCCGCGGCCCGCCGACCCAGAGCACCCAGCGATCGGGCGGCAGATCGAGCTGCAGCCTCGCATTGACGCCGGGCAGGCCCAGATCGAGCGGCAGCGTGCGCACCTGCGCCGAAATCGCGGTGGACGAGCGCAGCTTGAGCGTGAAGTTCTGGCTGCCCGGATGGAGCGGCAGGATCAGCTTGCCGCCTTCCTGGCGCGCCGGCTGACGCTGGCCGTCGACCCGCAGTTCCTGCACGGCCAGGCCTTCGGGCAGCACGAAGGCATGCTGGCCGCCCTGGCTCGCGCGCAGGCGGAAGCTCAGCTCGTAGTCGGTCGCGCGCTGCGCCGGCGACGTCAGCAGGCGCACCGAATCGAGCGTGACGGTGCGGCCCGGCACGCCGGCCGGACGGCTCACGCGCATCGTCAGCGTTTCGCCGGGCCAGGGCTGGAAGCGCGGCAGCCAGTAGTTCTCGCTTTGCCGGCTGATCGCGGGCAGGCCGTCGAAATCGGCATGCCAGAGCGGGCTGACGTCGAAGCGCCAGACCTCCACCGCATCGCCGCTGTCGGGCGCCTGCAGTCTCAGTTGCGGGCTCACCGGCAGGCGCGAAGTCCAGCTCGCCGTCGTCTGCCCGGGCGCGAGGCTCAGCTGCACGCGGCCATCGACGACGCGAACCGCATCGCCGGTGATCTGTTCGCCAGGCAGCAGCGGCACCGAGCCCAGCACCGGCGTGTGGGTGACGCCTTCGCGGCGGACCTCGGTTTCCACATCCCAGCTCAGCCCTAGGCGCAGCGTGCGCGTGACGATCAGCAGCGGCGGCAGCGCCTGCGCATCGTCTTCACCGCTGCCCATCGCCGGGTCGCCGGAACGGCTGCGCAGCAGCTGCAGCGAATCGGCGACCTGCCCCTGATCGCTCACGCCGCTGAGCAGCCAGCCCCGCAGATTGCTCGTGACCAGGCGCGGCTTGAGCGGCAAGGGCAGCTGCAGCTGGTCGAAGCCGGCGAGGCTGCCGCGAACGATCGCCTCGTGCCGTCCGGGCGACAGCGCGACGAGCAGCTGGCCGTCGCCTGAGCGCAGCAGCGCGGCGGGCTGGCCGTCGAGCAGCAGCTGCGCGGGCTGCCAGATGCGGCCCTGGGTGCCGGCGCCGGCCGGCTGCAGCGGCAAGGGCGCCGAAGCGGCGGCGAGCGCGTCGAGGCTCAGACGCAGCGTGAGCGCGCCGTCGTCGCCGAGTTCGATGCCGAGCCGCGCGATCTGCACGCAAGCCGGAGCGCAATCGGGGGCGGCGAGCAGGCGATCACGCAGCTGGTCGAGCACGCGCGGTTCGGGCGGACTCGGGGCGTTCGGAGCGACGAACTCGGAGGACGGTTCCTGCACCTCCTGCGCATGCAGCGGGTCCGCGTGGAGGGCGATCGCCAGCGCGAGCAGGGCGCCCGCCGCGCTGGCCGCGCCGACGCCGCGCAGCGTCGGCAGGCCGCGGCCGCCGAGCGAATCGCGCGTCCACAGCGCGATGACGGCGAACACCAGCCCGACCCCGAGCAGCTGCAGCAGGCGCGTGAGCCAGGGCGGCGACAGCCAGAGCCGGAACCGCTGATCGGCCGTGATCGGGCCGGACCAGCTCAGCTGCACGCGGTTCCAGCTCCATTCGGGCAGGCCCGGGCCGGTCTGCGTGAGCAGCTTCGGGTCGAGCCGCTGGATCGACTGTTGCGAGACCGACGCGCCGCCGTAGCCGCCATAGGCTTCGACCTTGCCGGCGGTGGCGAGCGCTTCTTCGGCGCCTCGCCGCACCATCTGCGGGGCCGGAGCGGGTATCGGCGCGGCGACCGGCTCGGCCTCCATCGCGTTCATGCCGGCCGGCATCTCGTCCGCAGCGGACAGGTCGAGATTCATCGACGAGGCATTCGCCAGCTCCAGCTGCGGATACAGCGCCAGCCGAAGCTGCTGCACCGCGAACGGCAGCGCGATCAGCGCCACGATGGCGAGGCTCAGCGCGCGATAGCGCGCGAGCCAGGCCGGCAACTGGCCGGTCTTGAGCGCTTCGGGCAGGGCGCGCGACAGGGCGATGGCCGCGATCAGGTTGAGCCAGGCCCAGCGCGGGGCGCCCGGCTCGTGCCAGGTCAGCGCGAGCGCGAGCAGCGTCAGCAATCCACAGCCGATACCGAACAGCCGAAACGCCGCGAAGCTCGCGACGAGCACGACGAACAGATCGAGCAGTGACCAGCGGCCGATCCAGGTCTGCGGCACGCCGTCGGTGCCCGAGGTGGCGAGCAGCCGCCAGCCCGGCGGCAGATGCAGGCTCGCCTCTACGCCTTGCAGATCGGTGTTCCAGCCGGCCACCGGCAGGCTGCGGCTGGCTTCGTCGATGCGGCTGTCGGCGACCAGGTCGAGCTGCCCGTGGCGCACTTCGACGCCCGCGGCGGCCTCGCCGATGCGCGTGATGAGCTGCGGCTCGCCGTCGACGAGCACCTGGCCGGGCGTCAGCGGGGCGGTGGCTTCGAGTCTCCAGCGGCTGTCGAGCCGGCCGTTGAGCCGGTCCTGCACGCTGTAGCCGCGGCCGTCGAAATCGAGCCAGATCTGCCGTTGCAGGCTCAGCTGGTCGTGCGCTCCGAGCGGATCGCCACGCTGCTTCTCGGCCAGCGTGAGCTGGGCTTGCGGAGCGAGCAGGAACGCCGGATAGCCGGTCCAGGCTTCCGGCATCGGCGTCTGCCTCGGGTCGATCGCCGGCGCGCCGCCGGCCTCGACGACGCGCAGATCTTCGTGCGCGAGCAGCGACCACACCTCCTGGTCGGGCCAGGGCGCGGCATTGGCCGGCGCGGCGAGCGCCTGCACGGGCCCCGGTGCGCGAGCGGTGACTTCGATGCTCCAGAGTCCGGGCCGCAGCTGCACATGCAGGCGGTTCTGCTCGTCGAGCCGCGCCGGCAGGCTGCCGCCGAGGCTCAGCGGAACGAAGCCCGGCGGCAGCACCGGCCCGATGATTTCGTCGCGCAGCTCGCCGGCCGCTTCGATGTCGATATGCGTGGTGAGCTTGAGCGGAATGTCGTCGTCGACGAGCCGGAACACCTTGAGGCTCAGGTGCCGGTCCGCGGCTGCGCCTGCCGCGGCGCGGCCGAGCCAGAGGTGGCCGCGATCGTCGCGCCCCGGATACGGCCGGGCGCTGCCGTCGACGCTCAGCGACAGCAGGCCGACGCCGGCCGGCACGTAGAGCGACTCCGGCAGCCGGCTCCAGCTCAGCTCGCCTTCGATGCGATGGCTGCCGGCCGGCAGCCACAGCGCCGGACGATCGCCGCGCAGTGCGACCGGCGCGGCGGCGCCGTCGCTGCGCACGCTCTGGGGCCAGTGCTCGGCGCCGCCGGGCAATTCGAGCCAGCCCGGCGCGTAAAGCCGCGCCGAGAGTTCGAAGCGGCCGCCGTCGGCGTCGAGCTCGAGCCGCAGGTTCGAGGGCCAGGCGCAAAGCCGGACGGAATCGCTGCCGGGCGCGAGCGGGCAGGCGCGCTGGTCGAGTCCGCCGAGGCTCCAGCCGATCCAGGGCTTGAGCGGAGCGGGCACCTGCTCGTCGGGCAGAGGCGCGGCGCAGAGGCTCGTGGACGCCATCATCGACATCAACATCAACGCGACGAGCCTGGCTGTGAAAGCCGCTCCGGGTCGATCCGGGCCTGACGATTTCATTGTTGTTTTCCCCTGGCAATCGATGCGATGCAGCCTGGGTGCAGCCGTATCCGGGCTACACGTCGTTTCGAGTCGGCGAATCAGCCAACGAACGATAAGTCAGATACAACCGCAGATCGAATTCGATCTGGTGGTAGTCCGGCAGCATGTGGCAGCAGAGCTGGTAGAAGGCCCTGTTGTGATCGGACTCTTTGAAATGCGCGAGCTCGTGCACGACGATCATTTCGAGGAACTCGGGCGCGCAATCCTTGAACGTCGAGGCGATGCGGATCTCCTGCTTGGCCTTGAGCCTGCCGCCCTGCACGCGCGAGATCGCCGTATGCAGCCCGAGCGCGTTCTGGATCACGTCGAGCTTGTTCTGGTACAGCACCTTGCTTAGCGGTGGCGCGTTGCGCAGGTAGGACTGCTTGAGCTCGCTGACGTAGTCGTAGAGCGCCTTGTCGGTCTTGATCTCGTGTCGATCGGGATAGCGCTTCTGCAGGTAGCGGCCCAGGCGATCGTCGTCGATCAGGCGCTGCACCTGATCGAGCGTGGATTGCGGATAGCCGCTCAGGTAGCGCAGCGGTGAGAACGGACGGGGCTTCATGCGGCGACGATATCGCAGCGTGTCGTCGGCTGTCGTCGCCGACGGGCAAGCCGGCTGCGGAGCCGGGTCAGCGCGCGCGACTCAGCAACCATTCGTAGACGCGCCGGTCCGCGAACGCCAGACGAGCGGATTCGACGTGGTCCTGATGCTGGTCGAGATGCACGCGATCGCCGTTCGGCCCATCGCCTGCGGGCCGGGAACGCAGGTTCGACAGGAACTCGGCCTCGCGCCGCCGCACGCGGTCGCCGATCGACAGCCAGGCCGGCTGGGGCATCGCCGGATCGGGCGGACGAGTCGGGTCGACCGACCACAGGGCGCTCCAGGCCTCGGGCTGGCGCATCGCCAGATCGAACACGCCGTTGCCGCCGAAGCTGAAGCCGCACAGATAGCGCGGCGAACTCGCGGCACCATGCTGCCGGCCCACCTGTTCGGCGAGCGCGAGCACCTCGTCCGCATGGCGATGCCAGATATCGCCGGGGACCGGCAACTGCGGTGCGAGCACGAGAAAGCGATCGAGCAGATCGCGAGGCGCTTGCGGATGCAGCGGGCCGTGCAGCGTGAGCGCGGCTTCGATCTCCATCGGCGCCGCTTCTCCGTGTCCATGCAGGAAACACAGCAGCGGGCGAGGCGTTGGCCGCGGCACCGCGGGCGCGCGCAGCACCGCGCGCAGGGGCGGGCCTTCGATCAGCTGCAGTTCGTTCGATGCGGGCATCGCGCCTCCGGCGTCTGGCTCACCGCCAATGTTCGCAGCTCGGGCGGGTGGTTGACAGCCCGCAGCCTGGCTGTCGCCCCGCACCGATCGGCGCAGCGCTACAGCCAGGGCAGATGCTCGCCGGCGTCGTGCAAAGCGTTGCGGCGCGCGGTGTGTCGCACCACCGCATCGATCTCGGGCAGCAACTGCTTGCGCGTGCGCGCGGGCAGGGCGAATGCAGCACTGGCGAGCGTGCCGCGCGCCCTGATCTCGAACTGGTCGATCACACGCAGCTCGCCGTTCGGCAGCGGCCGATTCTGCTCGTCGTCGACCGCGTAGCTGGTGATGCGAATGGTGTCGCCATCGACTTCGAGCTCGCTGAAGCCGTAGCGCAGCGTCGCGAAAGCAGACCAGTCGGCGATGTCGTCGACGAGTTCGTAGAGGGTCTGCCCGCCGCCGCCCTGCGTGAGCTGCACGTAGCCGTTGGCGAACGGGCGGCCGTAAGCCATCGGCTTCGAGCGCTCGTAGATGTGATCGTGGCCGACCAGCAGCAGGTCGACGCCATAGCGCAGCAGGATCTGCTCTTCGAGCGCGACGAGCGTGAAGTTGGCCGGGTCGCGACCGTCTTCGCTGGTCCAGATCGTGTAGTGCTGGACGAAGACGATGAAGTCGATCTCGCCACGCGCACGGCGCAATGCCGCACGAGCGAGATCGAGCTCGATCGCGAGCAGCTCGGCGGCCAGCGCTCCTGCGCCTGCGAGTCCATCGAGCAGTGAGCCGCCGGTGCTGAAGTAGAAATGCACGCGGCCATAGTCGAAGCCATAGTGATCGTCTTCGCCGGGCATCGACAGCCGTGAGCGATAACCTTCGCCGCCACCGTCCTTGGCTTCATGATTGCCCGGGCAGGTCATCACCGGCAGCCTGGCGGCGAGCGGTTCGAGCATGTCGAAGTAACGGTCCCAGACCGGCTGATCGCCGTTGGCGTAGGACAGATCGCCCGCAATGATCGCAAAGTCCGGCGCGCGCGCAGCGATGCCCGCGACGACGGCCTTGCTGAACTCGGACAGCGCGTGGTCTCCGAAGTGCGCGAAGCGAAAGCGGCCGTTTGGTGCGGCGGGCAGTACATGGACTGCGGACCAGCCCTCGGCCGAGCCGACGCGGTAGCGAACCGCCTTGTCGGGGGCGAGGTTGGTCGCGGTCGCGGTATGCGTAATCGCCTCGACGCCGTAGGTTGCCTGCCGGCTCGCGAGCGTACGCTGCGGAAACGGCGCGCTCGCGATATCGGTGTCGTTCATGCCGTTCTCGACCGGACCGTATTCCAGATAGCTGTCGGGTGCTCGCGTGCCGTCGGTGAACCAGGTCAGCGTGCGGGTGCTCGTCGGATCGTCGATCCAGCTCGCGTGCAGGCCGCGCGGCGGTAGCGTCGCGACGGGCGGCTCCGGCGTCGGCGGTTGCGGAGCGGGTTCGGTAGGTCCGCCGGGTTCGGGTTCGTCGATCGCTGCATCGGGGCTTTCGCTGCCGCAGGACACCAGCAGCGGCAAGGCGGCGAAACTCGCGCCGACTCGCAGCAGCCGGCGGCGCAAGGGATCGATGTTGGGCGCATCGAGCTGTTCTGACGAAGACACCGTGACTTCCCCCGGGAGTGCGTAAACCGCGCAGCCTAGGGGGAGTCGATGAAAACCCTTTGACAGGGCCGGTGCCGACCAAGGGATATCGGCGCCGACCGTGGGGTTCGGCCCGGTTTAGTGCGGGCTCGCGGTCGGACGCACGATCATCTCGCTCACGTCGACATCGGCCGGCTGCTCGATCGCGAAGCGGACCGCGCGTGCGATCGCATCGGGCTCGATTGCGACGCTGCGGAAATCGCGCATCGCCGAGCGCGCGCTTTCGTCGCTGATGGTATCGGCGAGTTCGGAGCTGACTACGCCGGGCGAAATCGTCGTCACGCGAATGCGATCGGTCTCCTGGCGCAGACCATCCGAGATCGCCCAGACCGCGTATTTGGTGGCGCAATAGACCGCCGCGGTCGGGGAGACCCGATGCGCGCCGATCGAGGCGACGTTGACGACATGGCCATGGCCCTGCGTGTTCATGATGGGCAACACCGCGGCGATGCCGTGCAGCACACCGCGAATGTTCACGTCGATCATCTGGTTCCATTCGTCGATCTTGAGCGCTGCGAGCGGAGACAGCGGCATCAGGCCGGCGTTGTTGATGATCACATCGACGCGGCCATAGGCCTGCTGCGCCAGCCGCGCGAAAGTGTCGACTTGCGCATGCGAGGTGACGTCGAGCGTCTGCACTTGCAGGCGACCGCCGCCGGCTTCGACTTCTGCCTGCAGTTTTTGCAGGCGATCGAGTCTGCGCGCTCCGGCGACCACCTGCGCGCCTGCGGCTGCGAGCTCGCGCGCGATGGCTTCGCCGATGCCGCTGCTGGCGCCGGTGATCAGGATGACTTTGTCTCGGAGAGTTTGGGAATGCTTCGTCATGATGGGATTCGGGCTCCTGTGTCGAAAGGTTCGCGCGCTTGTTGCGGAGCACACTGTCGGCTTTGGAGGCGGTTCGCGGTTAGACGAAAGCTGCGCGATGCTTGCCCAATTCTCCAGACGATGAATCTCACGCGCAGGGATGACAGGCTGCTTTTCAACCAGCCGCAAGGCGAGGACCATAGACTCATGACGATCCCCGCCTCTTTGCCGATATGAACGCCGATCTGGAGCAGCGCGCACAGGCATTCGCCGATGCGATCGGCCGCGCGATGCCGGACGACGGTCTTGCGCAAACCGCCATTCCGGGGCTGTGGCTGATCCGCAGCTCGCAGCTGACCGAGCCTTTGCAGGTGCTGCACGAGCCGGCCGTCTGCATCATTGCGCAGGGCGCCAAGCAGGTGATGCTCGCTGACCGGAGCTATGCCTACGATCCGGCCAAGTACCTCGTCGTCTCGGTGGATTTGCCGCTGTCTGGTCACGTCACTCAGGCTTCGGAGCAAGTGCCGTATCTATGCATGCGTCTCGATCTGGATCCGGTGCTGCTCGCATCCGTCATGATGGAGCGCGGCCTCGATCGCGCACGCGAAACCGGCATTGGTCGCGGCTTGCTGCTCAGCGCCACCGAACCCGAGCTCATCGATGCGTCGACGCGTCTGGTACGCCTGCTGCAGGCACCGGGCGATATCGGCTTTCTCGCTCCGCTGGTCGTACGCGAAATCTACTATCGGCTCATGCTCGGTGAGCAGGGCGAATCGATACGGCGCATCGCGGTCGCCGAGAGCAGGACGCAGCGCATCAGCCGGTCGATCGTCTGGATCAAGACGCACTACTCGCAGCCGTTCTCTGTCGAGACCCTGGCCCGGCAGGCCGGTATGAGCCCGTCCGCGTTTCATCAGAGCTTCAAGGCCGTGACCTCGATGAGCCCGCTGCAATTCCAGAAGCAGTTGCGCCTGCAGGAAGCGCGCAGGCTGATGATCGGCAAGGCGATCGACGCGGCCAGGGCCGGGTTCGAAGTCGGCTACGAAAGCGCCTCGCAGTTCACGCGTGAATACAGGCGATTGTTCGGCCAGCCGCCGGCTCGCGATGTCGCCCGTTTCCGCGAGCGTGATGCAGGTGCGCTGCCGATAGCGGCCAATTCGATGCTCTGAGCATGCGATCGCGCTGCGATTCAGCTCCCTGCTGGCATGCATGCTGCTGAATACGGCACATCCCCAGTACAGGAGCGCCGCCATGCTGCCGACTCGTCGTGACTTGCGTTTCAGGATCGGGCCGGAGAGCGCCCGCCACTGGCACGTCGAGGGCGCAGCGCTCACCCATTTCGTCAACGCGATGTCGCTGACGTTTCCCGAAGGCGAGCGCTATTTCATCCACACTGTGCGGCATTTTCGCGAACGCATCCGATCGCCCGAGTTGGTCAAGGCGGTGACCGCTTTCATCGGCCAGGAAGCCATGCACGGGCGCGAGCATGAAGAATACAACCGCAGGCTCGACGAAGCCGGACTGCCGGCTGCGCAGCTGCAGGCCTTTGTCGCCGGCTTCTTCGACGTGCTCAAGCGGTACCTGCCGCCCGAGGCGCAGCTGTCGACGACGATTGCTCAGGAACATTTCACCGCGATCATCGCCGAGGCCCTGTTGACCGATCCGCAGCTCATCGACGGTGCCGATCCGAAGGTTGCGTCGCTCTGGCGTTGGCACGCGCTTGAAGAAATCGAGCACAAGGCCGTGGCCTACGATGTCTACCAAGCCGTGATGGGGCGCGGTGTGCGCGCCTATGCCCTGCGCGCTGCCGGCATGGTCGGCACCACCGCTGCGTTCCTTGCCCTGGTGCTCGGCCTGCAGGCTCGGCTGATGATCGCGGATCGCAGGCCCGGAGGGCGTGGCGGCTTGGCCCGCATGGCCCGCTTCATGTGGGTGTCCCCGGGCCTGTGGCCCAGGCTCGCCAAGCCGTGGCTGGAATATTTCAAGCCCGGTTTTCACCCTTGGCAGAACGACAATCGCGAGCTGCTGACGCAGCTCGACGAGATCGTATTGAGAGCCGCGGCCTGATCGCCGAATTCGCCGCGCTACGATCACCACTCCACTGCCGGAGCGAGAGCCGCCGGTGAGTTCGGGAAAGGACGAGCGCGGATGAGCCTGACGCCCTGCTTGCAACGGGCCAATCAGTGCAGATCGAAAGGTGCCCGTGAAGTCGCCAGTACGAGACGTGCGCCGACTTGTTCGGCTGCGGCCGCGAATGCGCTCAGGCAATCGGGTGTGCTCCCTTGCGGTAGCTCAAGGCTCCAGTTGGAGCCGTTGTGCGAGTGAACGCTGGGCTTGACGACGATCGGAGTGATCACGAGTTCGGATTGGGCTCCGTGTTCGGCCGCAATGCGCCCCCGAATCGCCCGTTCCAGCGCCTCGATCGAGACTGCTTCTCGCATAGCCATGACCCACCCCCACCGCATGCTGACAGGGGCGAATAGTGCACTGCCGCATTCTGGCTGGCAACTGAATGAAAATTCATAAGCCTATGTTCGCATTGACATAAAAGTGTCATGAAGGCTTCGTGGCCCCGATCACCGTACACGACGATCATTCTCGATACGCGGAGTCCGTATCCGGCCTCGGTATGGCCGGCGGCCGCGCTGGCGCCCGGTGGCGATGTCAACACTGGCCTGGCAGGACAATCGTCACGAGGCCGATCCGCTGTGGACCGGAAGCGCGATCAGCGGCGAAGGCAGCGACCCCGACGATTGGCAGATTCGGCTGAGTCGCCTGCCTGCGAATTTCGCCCAATGGACGACGCCCGTCGAACTCGGTGTCCCCGATCGCCGATCGCCATCCCGCCGTTGCCTACAGTGCGCGCAATCGGCTCGTCGTCGCATCGGACAGCAAGCCCCTGGATGCGTCGGGCGCCAACCTCGCCATCCAGTCGGCCTACAGCGATAACGGTGCCGACTGGAGCGCGCCCGTTGCGGTGTTCGAGGACACCGAAGCGATGAGCCGGTATCCGCGCCTGGCCGCCGGTGAAGTCCGCGCGGCCCGGTACGACGGACGTTCGACCGATTGGCGTAGGCGTATCGCCACCTCGGAGCTCGGCGCGGACGGCTACTGGAGCGCTGGTCGCCTCATCATGAGTCCGGGCAGCAGCACTTGGCCTGCGCCGGCGAGCGATGCGCTGGTGTTTTCGAGCACGCGTGCAGCGAAGCGGTTACAGCGTGACCCACTCAGGGGATCGCGGTTCTGAACTCCGGCTCCTGACGGGCGAAGATCGGGAACAAGGGCCCGAGGCGCTCGCGCGAGCAGCTGCGGCCAGGGGGCAGCCAAACGCTGGGACCTCGGTGTTCAAACCAGCTTCGGGCAGTCAGGGTGCCGCGCTGGCCGGAGCCGCCGTGCCGGTTCTCTCGAGCATGTAGGTGACCGCCGCCTGCAGATCGGCTTGACTGAGCTTGGAGTCCGGCTCTGCTTTTGAACGTGGCAAGCCGAGCTGGGCCGGCATCTTGCCCTTGCCCCTGCTCACCGAGGCGACGAGCGCCTCGACCGAACCGGCAGCTGCGAGGCGATCCGCCCAGACTTTGTCGCTGAGTTTCGGCGCCCGAGTGAAAAACGCGCCCGGACCGCCGCTGTGGCATTTGGCGCAGGCGCTCTCGTAGAGACCGGCGCCGGTTTCATCTGCATCGGCGGCGCGAGCAGTCGACACGTTCGCGCAGAGCAGCAGAAGGCTCGGCAGGGCAGCGAAAAAGCTCGGTTTCGGGCGGGGGTGGGGCATGGCGAGCGAGTGGCCAAACTCATTTCGGAACGGTGGCGAAGGCATTCAGGGGCAAAACCCCGCAGGACGGGGCTTTCCCTTGTATCTGACACCGCATGGCATCGGCTCAATCGCCGTCGCGCATCTCGAGGCTGCGGTTGATGCCCAGTGCGACCAGCGTGGCGACCGCGCCCGAGGCGAGGTAGAGACCGACCAGGGCGACGCCGAACTTGGCGGTCAGGCTCAGCGCGATGAGCGGGGCGAAGCCGGCGCCGAACAGCCAGGCGAGGTTCGAGGTGTAGACCGCGCCGCTGTAGCGGTAGCGCGTGCCGAAAGCCGAATTCACGGCGCCCGAAGCCTGTGCGTGAGCGAAGCCGAGCAGGGCGAAGCCGATGATGATGAAGGCATAGGCGCCGCCGGTGCTGCCGGTCAGCAGCACCGGAATCGAGCCGCTGTAGATGGCGATCAGCACCGCGCCGATGGCCAGCGTCAGACGCCGCCCGAGGTGGTCGGCCACGATGCCCGAGGCCATCATCGTCAGCACCGCCGCGCCGGAGCCGATGATCTGCACGATCAGGATGTTCTTGATCGGCAGATCGCTGAACAGCAGTGCCCAGCACAGCGGAAACACGGTGACGAGATGGAACAGGGCGTAGCTGGCCAGCGGAGCGATGGCCCCGAGGAACATATTGGCGCTCTGGGTGCGGAACAGTTCGCCGAGTGGGGCCGGCAGCAGTTCGCGCTTCTTGAGCAGTTCGGTGAATTCCGGCGTGGCGACCAGGCGCAGGCGGGCGAACAGGGCCACCACGTTGATCGCAAAGGCCACGTAGAACGGGTAGCGCCAGCCCCAATCGGTGAAGTCCGCGGGCGAGATGCTGGTGTAGACGAAGGCGAACAGTGATGCGGCCAGCGCGAAACCGAGCGGGGCGCCGAGCTGCGGAATCATCGCGTACCAGCCGCGACGCTTCTGCGGGGCGTTGAGGGCGAGCAGCGAGGGCAGGCCATCGGCCGCGCCGCCGAGCGCGAGGCCCTGGGCGAAGCGGAACAGGGCGAGCAGCACGATGGCCGATTCGCCGATGGCGTTGTAGCCGGGCAGGAAGGCGATGCCGGCGGTGGCGGTGCCGAGCATGAACAGCGCCGAGGTCAGCTTGGTGCCGCGGCCGTAGAAATCGTGGATGAAGCGGAAAATCAGCGTGCCGATCGGGCGGGCGACGAAGGCCAGCGCGAAGATCACGAACGACTGCAGGGTGGCCTGCAGCGGGGCGAGGTGCGGGAAGAACACCGCCGGGAACACCAGCACCGAGGCGATGCCGAAGACGAAGAA
>Ga0172372_10006079_pt1 | contig 16570 bp, 9 predicted proteins | sample LakKiv5m_2_FD_114544 | JGI IMG/M metagenome (GOLD analysis project Ga0172372, IMG submission 114544) | Freshwater microbial communities from Kabuno Bay, South-Kivu, Congo - kab_092012_9.5m | ecosystem: Environmental > Aquatic > Freshwater > Lake | place: Democratic Republic of the Congo...
CCATGAGCTCTTCACCTGTTGGGTTGTGTGATCTTGAATGGTAATTGCAACTTTACCCATTATAAGATAACACTTTATCCGATTTGGTGGGAGCTTTTTTTATAGCTAATCGCTCAACTCAGGGAAGAAAAACAATCATTTCGCGATTATTTCCCAATCGGGTACCTAAGACAGAGGTTTACGGATACAAATCGCTCAGTTTAGGATATCATAACCCATTGCACAGCATTCTGAGAGAACGGAATGAGGTAAGCGATTTTGTTTCGGTACCCTTCGAAAGTACAGTAAATCATGATCCTCCCCTCGGCTCTCTTTTGTAGAGTTAGTCGAGAGCGTCCCGGAGTTTCACCCATTCAGCATTCAAAATCTCCTCATATCCACCAGCCTCAAGTTCGCACTGAACACACAGCAAGTACAGTAAATCATGAACGTCCCGGACGGAGTTTCACGTCCGGTCGGGGCTTTGCTTGAGTCCCGGAGGGATGGGCATATCGGTAGAACAAAAGTCGTCGCCACCCCTATCATTCTTTTTTATTCAATCCAGCATCCATCAATCAACATTCAAAATCTCTTCAACCCTGAAGTTTACCGGATAATTACGACCGAATTTCTTGCCGTGGTTTCATGGTAATCGTATATTTTCTTTTTGATTAAGGATTTGCCTTACTCATTTGGCTGAATAAAGGTGAAAACGGAAAGGGCCTATAATGCATTGGTATGGTGTTGTGATATTTGCTCTTGTGTCATGCCGAACCGAAGGGAGGCATCTCTGTGCAATGCGGTTTGTGTTATGTAACTGTTAGCGCTGAATACCGTCACGTAATTTCCCCTTGTTTGTCGTCGGTTATAAAAAAAATTCCCAACCGTTTCTTTAAAATCACATTAACATGACAGATACATCTCTAGGATGATTACGCTCGAACAATTACAAATAAACACGACCTTACGAGGAATTGTCCCTGGCGCTTCTGTCACGGTTGTAAGTGTGCAGTGGTTTGGTTCTGAGGCTCTTGAGCTTACATACAAGACTTCGGACGGGAAAGTGGCCAACGAACTTCTCTATCGCCATGACGAACCACGCCTTGAAATTGTTGAACAGGGTCGTCCGTGGAGTTTTGATGGTGATGGTGCGCTCTTTCGTCTGGTCTCTGAAGCCCAGCGTATTCGACTGGCGCACTTGTTCGATCCGGTACTGGCCGTTCATACATCAAATATAGAGCCCCTGCCCCATCAGATTACAGCGGTTTATGAAGCCATGCTGCCTCGCCAGCCATTACGCTTTCTTTTGGCTGACGATCCCGGTGCTGGTAAAACAATCATGGCCGGTTTGCTGATCAAGGAGCTGATTGCGCGGGGTGACCTGCAGCGCTGCCTGATTGTTTGCCCTGGAAGTTTGGCTGAGCAATGGCAGGATGAACTCTACCGCCGTTTTCATCTTCCTTTTGAGATTCTTACCAATGACAAACTTGAAGCCGCCCGTACCGGAAACTGGTTCCTTGAAACAAACCTGGTCATTGCCCGTCTTGATAAACTTTCTCGCAATGAAGATGTTCAGTTAAAGCTGCAAGCCCCGGATTGCCGCTGGGATTTGGTGATCTGTGACGAAGCACATAAAATGTCGGCAACGGTTTTTGGTAATGAAACCAAATACACAAAGCGTTACCGACTTGGCCAACTGCTCTCGACCTTGACGCGCCATTTTCTGTTGATGACAGCGACTCCGCATAACGGCAAAGAAGCTGATTTCCAGCTTTTCATGGCACTGCTTGATGGTGATCGTTTTGAGGGAAGGTTTCGCGACGGCGTGCATTCATCCGACGTTTCCGATTTGATGCGTCGCATGGTCAAGGAAAATTTGAGGAAGTTCGACGGTACACCACTCTTCCCGGAACGGATTGCCTACACGCTCCCTTACCATCTGTCGCCCCAGGAAGAGGCCCTCTACAAAGCGGTTACGAGCTATGTCCGCGAAGAGTTCAATCGCGCTGAGGCCCTGGAAAATAACAAGCGCGCTGGAACAGTAGTCTTTGCATTAACTATCCTGCAACGCAGGCTTGCATCATCTCCGGAGGCTATCTATCAATCGTTGCGCCGTCGTAAGGAAAAACTTGAAAGTCGCCTTCGTGAACTTGAATTGCTCCATCGCGCTGGTCAGGTAGTGCTGAACCCGTCACTTTCTTCACCAATAATTGACAGCGAAGATATTGATGACCTCGATGAAGCTCCTGAAAACGAAGTAGAAGCTCTTGAGGAAGAGATTCTCGATCAAGCCACCGCAGCTCACTCTATCGATGAACTTCGTAGAGAGATTGATACCCTCAAGGATCTCGAAGCAAGTGCATTGAGGGTTCGCAGCAGCGGCACAGATACGAAATGGGCTGAACTGTCAAGTTTGCTGGGTGAAATCTTTACCACACCAAAGCACTATGGTCAGGTGGTCGAAGCGGAAATCCCTTACGGAGCAGGGCCGATTCCCCCCCCAAAGCCTTCTCCGCACCAGAAGCTGGTTATCTTCACTGAGCATCGCGACACGCTCAACTATCTGGAAAAACGCATTACCGGGTTTCTTGGCCGCAAAGAGGCTGTGGTCATTATTCATGGTGGGACAAGCAGAGAAAACCGACTTGCGGTTCAGGAAGCATTCAAACACGATCCAACCGTTCAAGTGCTCCTTGCCACCGATGCGGCAGGTGAAGGCATAAACCTGCAACGAGCGCACCTGATGGTCAACTACGACCTGCCCTGGAACCCGAACAGGCTGGAGCAACGCATTGGACGTATTCACCGTATTGGCCAAACCGAAGTTTGCTACCTCTGGAATCTGGTCGCCGACGATACCCGCGAGGGCGATGTCTATCGTCGACTGCTCGAAAAGCTCGAACAGGCACGTCAGGCATTGGGCGGGCAGGTTTTCGACGTGCTGGGGAAACTCGCCTTCGAGGCATACGGCAAGCAAATGTCATTGCGTGACCTGCTTATCGAGGCAATCCGTTATGGCGAAAAACCCGAAACCAAAGCATTTCTCACAACAGTACTCGATACCGCACTCGACAACAGCCACCTTCAATCACTGCTCGAAGAGAGAATGCTGGTTCATGATGCCATGGATGCCGCCAACGTGCAGCGTATTCGTGCCGATATGGAACGTGCCGATGCTCGCCGGTTGCAGCCACACTACATCGAATCGTTTTTTCTGGAAGCATTCAAGGGGCTTGGCGGCAATGCCCGGCAGCGCGAACCCCGCCGATTTGAGATCACCCATGTACCCGCTCCTGTCAGGAATCGTGACCGCCTTATCGGCATCGGTGAACCTGTACTGACGCGCTACGAGCGCATCGCCTTCGAGAAAGTATTGGTTGCACCGCAGGGTGAACCTCTGGCAGCATTTGTCTGCCCCGGTCATCCGCTTCTTGACTCGGTCATCGATCTGACGCTTGAACGGCATCGCGACCTTCTGAAACGTGGTACGGTGCTGGTTGATGAACGTGACCCCGGAACAAAGCCAAAAGTACTCTTCTATCTGGAACACGCCATTCAGGATGCCGGACTTAACCGTGATGGCAGTCGCCGTATTGTTTCCAGACGCCTGATGTATGTCGAGTTGGACGAACAATCGAATGTGCGTCACCTTCAATACGCGCCCTATCTCGATTTCCGGCCTCTGGCAGCAGACGAGCCTGATGTTGATGCACTGCTCAACCGCCCTGAATGTCAGTGGATTACCCGTGAGCTGGAGCTGAGTGCTCAGGGTTACGCCATCACTCACGTCGTCCCTGACCATCTTGCAGAAATCAAAGGCCGTAAACTCGAACTGATAGCCAAAACTGAGGCCGCCGTAAAAGATCGGCTGACCAAGGAGATTACCTACTGGGACCACCGTGCCGAAGAATTAATGCTTCAAGAGCGTTCAGGGAAACCCAATGCCCGCCTCAACTCCGGCGAAGCGCGAAAGCGCGCCGACCTGCTGCAAGGTCGCTTGCATAAAAGGCTGGAAGAGTTGCGGCTTGAAGCCCAGCTCTCACCACTCCCTCCTGTTGTGCTTGGCGGTATGCTTGTTTTGCCGATTGGCCTCATTCACGCCATGATGGGGCATCCTGACCCAGTGGCAACTACTCCGGCCGACACCCAGGCCAGCGCAGCTCGTGCAAGGGCAATTATCATGGAGATCGAACGTACTCTCGGTTTTGACCCAACTGACCGGGAACTCGAAAAGCTTGGCTACGACATTGAAAGCCGCATTCCCGGTACAGGCAAACTGCGTTTTATTGAAGTGAAGGGTCGTGTTACTGGCGCACCGGTTATCACTGTTACCCGCAACGAGATTCTCTACTCACTCAACAAACCCGATGACTTTATTCTCGCCATTGTCGAGTTTCTTGATGCAGAGAGGCACAAGGTGCATTACATTAAAAAACCATTCAATCGTGAACCCGATTTTGGGGTCTGTAGTGTAAATTATCATTTTGCTGATCTATTAGCCCGTGCTGAGGTGCCACAATGAAACTTGCTAAAATCGACATCACCTACTTCCGCTGCTTTGAATCGCTTGCAGTGAAGCTCCATCCTGATATCAATATTATTGTTGGTGCAAATGGGGCAGGCAAAAGCAGTATTCTTGATGCCATCGCTGTTGCGCTATATGAAGTCGTCTCTGCAAATGGAGGGGGAGGCAAGAGCCAGCGAAAGATGCAGGGTGCTTTACTCTTGCCTACTGATATTTACATTGATGATCCTTCAGTGTTAGATCTTTTCGCTAGTAGTAAATCATTCGTACAGGTTGGCGCAGGGGTAAAAAATTACTATCCGGTCGAAGATTTCACAGGAAAAACTCCGGGCGGAAACGAAGCTTTGCTGGAGTGGACAGAACTCATTGAATATCGTCTTCCAGCAACATTTATCTACGAAAACAGTAAATCGGAAAGAGTCTCGGAACTTCATCGGTATATACAGGCTCTCTGGCGTGAACTCGCTAAAAGTCCTCAAGCATTGATTCCATTGCCTGTCGTGGCGTACTACCGTGCGACCAGAAGGCTGGGCGGGATGCCAGAGCTTGGAGATATCTTCAAACTCGACCTTTCCAGAGATAAGGCATTTGTGAACGCTCTCGATTCTGCTGCCAATTTTACACCAATGTGCCAGTGGTTCTACCTGCGCGAAAACGCCGAGTTTCGCGCAAATGTAAACGTCCAAAATGGCGACAGCAATGAGTTTACTGACCTGCGTGCAGTTCGACAGGCATTGAAACTTACTATTGAGGGGCTGGAGCGTATTTACTTTGATGGTAGTCCACCGCGACTGATGGTTGAAATCAGGGAGTTCAATGGCAGCTTGCGTGCATTTGAACTGGCACAACTAAGCGATGGCTATCGTAACCTGCTTGCACTGGTGCTTGATTTTGCCCGTCGGCTGGCACAGGCCAATCCGAACTGGCCAAACCCGCTTGAGGCTCCGGGTATTTTGCTGATCGACGAAATCGAACTGCATCTGCATCCCCGCTGGCAGCAGAAGGTCATTCCCGCCCTGCGGACAGCTTTCCCGAACACCCAGCTCATTGTTTCGACCCATAGTCCGGCGGTGCTTACCACAGTTCACCGCGAGAATATACTTCTGCTTGGAGCCGATCATCAGTTTGAGCAGATTCCGGAAGATGTAGGCACTTACGGTGCCGACAACTCCCGAGTTCTGGCTGAGGTGTTTGGTGCTGATTCACGGCCCGGAAACATCGAATCCGTTGCAAAACTTCGTACCTATCTGCAATTGATAGAAAAGCGCCAGCATGACACTGATGAGGCAACCAACTTGCGCAACGAACTTGAAGCGGCATTAGGCACAAGCGATCCTGATCTTCTTCGTGCTGACCTTCGTATAAAGCAGATAAAGATACTTGGTCAGCGATGAGAACAATTCAACGCAACGCACCTCCGGATTGCCTTGATCGGCAACCGAATAATCAGCCTTGGGGTGAGTTTATGGCCACTCCGTGCCATAGCGAACTTCACACGAACTTGCGCCAGGAGCAAAAAGGACTCTGCTGTTATTGTGAACATCAGGTTGAAGATATCGATGGCCATATCGAACATATTGAGCCGCGTCAGAGAAATGAGGCTCGAACCTACGACTACGCCAACCTCGCACTCTCCTGCAACGGCGGCAACTTCAACCACTGCGGCCACTACAAAGATAACAAGAAAAAGAACCCGAAATACGAGTGGAATAATGAACGCTTTTCATCTCCACATGACCCGGAAACCGCGTCACTTTTCAGCTACCTGCTTGATGGCAGCATAACCCCAACACCAGTCAATGAGGAAGCCTCAACCTATATGATCGGTTATCTTGGCCTTGATTGCTCCCGACTGATTGAGCGGCGGCATCAACATGCATCAGTACTGATTGATACCCTGGGTGCAGAACCCTCCCCTGACATGGTAAGCTGGCTTCGCGCAACGTATCTTCAATCCGATGCCAATGGCCATCTAAAACAGTTTTACTCGCTCTCGAAAGCGATATTGGAACCATGACCTACAAGAAAAAACTCATAGAAGTTGCCCTTCCGCTTGAAGCGATCAATGTTGCCAGTGCTCGTGAAAAATCCATTCGTCATGGCCATCCTTCGACGCTCCATTTGTGGTGGGCACGGCGACCACTCGCGGCAGCACGGGCAGTCATTTTTGCCCAGATGGTGGATGACCCTTCAGCCCATCCCGACATTTTCCCCACCGAGAAAAAGCAGGAGAAAGAGCGGCAAAGGCTCTTTCGCATTATTGAGGATCTGGTGAAGTGGGAGAACACCACCAACGAAAAGGTTTTGCAGCAGGCACGTGAGGAGATCTGGCAGAGTTGGCGCTACACCTGCGCCGAGAATGCTGATCATCTGCGAGCAAAAGAGCTGTTTGACCGCTATAAACTGCCTGCTTTTCACGACCCCTTTGCTGGAGGAGGAGCATTGCCACTGGAAGCTCAACGGTTGGGACTGGAGAGCTATGCCAGCGACCTCAATCCGGTTGCCGTGCTGATTAACAAGGCAATGATTGAGATCCCTGCGAAATTTGCAGGCAAACCGCCGGTTAATCCTGAATGGCAGCAAAAATCACTTGCCGACAAAATGGGTCACGAATGGAAAGGCGCTCAAGGATTGGCGGAGGATGTGCGCTACTACGGCCAATGGATGCGTGACGAAGCGGAGAAGCGCATTGGTCACCTTTACCCAAAGATCGAAGTGACAGCAGCAATGGCCGAAGAGCGGCCCGATCTGAAAAACTATGTTGGCCGGAAGCTCACCGTAATAGCCTGGCTTTGGGCGCGGACGGTGAAAAGCCCTAACCCAGCATTTGCCAACGTTGACGTACCGCTTGCGTCCACCTTCATGCTCTCCACCAAAGCGGGAAAGGAAGCATACATTGATCCGGTGATTGATGAAGGTGGCTATCGATTTACGGTAAAGATGGGTAAGCCTAAAGATGTTGATGGGGCGAAAAATGGAACCAAACTTGCGCGTGGGGCGAACTTCAAGTGTCTGATGTCCGGTTCACCGATGGCAGGCGAATATATCAAGGCGGAGGGAAAGGCTGGGCAAATGGGCGCAAGGTTGATGGCGATTGTTGCAGAAGGCGATCATGCCAGGATCTATCTGTCTCCCACAATGGATATGGAGTCTATCGCAAAGGTTGCGCAACCGATTTGGACGCCAGAAACATCGCTGAATGGGAAGACGCGCGACCAATTGCCACTCTATGGTATGGATACTTTCTCGGCTCTTTTTACCCCTCGTCAACTCGTTGCGCTGACCACCTTCTCCGATTTGGTGCAAAAAGCTCGTGAGAAGGTGATGCAGGACTCGATTTACGCCGGTTTGACCGATGACGGTCAAGTCCTTGCAAAAATGGGCAGTGGTGCAGCAGCCTATGCGGATGCGGTCACGGTATATCTTGGTTTCGGTGTTGATAAACTGTCAGATCGCCATTCGACTCTTACCAGATGGGACCCGACACCTACTGCGAGTGGTATTATTAACACATTTAGTCGTCAAGCTCTTCCAATGAGCTGGGATTATACTGAAGGAAACCCTTTTAGCGAAGCATCAGGTAACTTCGAAGGTGGAATCGGGTGGATCGGAAAAGTAATCGATCGTTCGCTTCCTGCCAATCAGCCAGGTATAGCTTGTTCGTCGGAAGCGTCAAAACAGTTAATTAGCGTAGACAAGATCATCTCTACAGATCCTCCTTACTATGACAACATTGCCTATGCCGATCTTTCAGATTTTTTCTATGTCTGGCTACGCCGTTCTTTAAAACCTGTCTTCCCTGAACTTTTTGCCACACTTGCTGTGCCTAAGGTCGAAGAACTGGTGGCAACTCCCTATCGCCACGGCAGCAAGTCAAAGGCGGAAACTTTTTTTCTTGATGGCATGACACAGGCGATGCATCGCCTTGCTGAACAGGCGCACCCCGCATTTCCGGTTACAATTTATTATGCTTTCAAGCAGGCGGAAAGCGACGGGGGTGATGGAGCAACCAATACCGGTTGGGACACCTTCCTTGCTGCTGTCATTGAAGCCGGATTTGCCATCAGCGGTACCTGGCCGATGCGCACTGAATTGAGTAATCGCATGATCGGCTCGGGCACAAACGCCCTCGCCTCCAGCATTGTCCTTGTTTGTCGCCCACGCTCCGTTAACGCAATCACAACAACTCGTCGAGAATTTGTTACTGTTCTCAAAGCAGAACTGCCGCAAGCCTTGGCACATCTGCAAGCTGGCAACATAGCCCCTGTGGATCTTGCTCAGGCGGCTATTGGCCCCGGCATGGCGGTCTATACCCGGTATGCCAAAGTGCTTGACGCCGATGGGAAAGCTGTTCCTGTTCGTGCCGCTCTGGCGTTGATCAATCAGGTGCTTGACGAATCTCTGGCTGAGCAGGAGGGCGATTTCGATGCCGATACTCGCTGGGCGCTCACCTGGTTTGAGCAGATGGGTTTCAATGATGGCGATTACGGTATTGCCGAGCAGCTCTCCAAGTCAAAAAACACTGCTGTTCAAGGGTTGGTCGAAGCGGGCATCATTCTCTCCAAGGCGGGCAAAGTGCGTCTGCTGAAACCCGCTGAACTGCCTGCTGATTGGGAGCCAACCATTGACACGCGTCTTACCGTCTGGGAGATGGTGCATCAACTCATCCGCGTGCTTGAAGTCAGTGGCGAAAGTGCTGCTGCCGATCTGGTGGCCAAACTTGGCAGCAAGGCGGAGATTGCCCGTGAACTCTGTTATCGGCTCTACACCCTTTGCGAGCGTAAAAAGCGCGCCAATGAAGCGATGAGCTACAACGGTCTGGTGCAGAGCTGGCCGGAGATTACCCGTCTGGCTCAGGAAAAACCCTCTGCCGTTACATCCGATACCTATAACCTGTTTGACCTGAAGTAATCATGGCCCTTACGAACCACGAACGTGTCGGCAAGGCACTGGCACAACTCAAAACAGGGTTATCGCCCTTTGTTGAACGGGAAGTTAATGCTGCTATTGATTCGAGGTTACTTTCCCTGCAGCAGATTAAAGCCTACGCTGATGACCCGATTCTTGCAAACAAGGGGATCGCAAGTTGGGATGTTGCGGCTCTCTTGAAACTGATGTGGGATGTGTGGAACGACGTGTTCCGCCATACACTGGGTTTTTCTGAACGCAGTCTGGTTTCGGAGATTCGTGACTGCCGCAACAAATGGGCCCATCAGGAACTCTTCTCCAGCGATGATGCCTACCGGGCATTGGACTCCATCGCCCGCCTGCTTGCTGCAGTGTCGGCGCCGGAGGCTGATGATGTTGAAAAGGCGAAGATGGAGTTGCTGCGGGTACGCTTTGACGAGCAGGCTCGCGGTGAACGGAGAAAAACATCCGGTATCGCTCTTGAAACAGGAGTGACGGGTATTCTCAAGCCGTGGCGTGAGGTGGTTATGCCGCACGACGATGTGGCCAGTGGCCGATACCAGCAGGCTGAGTTTGCTGCCGATCTCTGGCAGGTGCATCTGGGTGAAGGTACCGACGAGTACCGTGACCCTGTGGAGTTTTTCCGCCGTACCTATCTGACTGAAAGTTTGAAAGAGATGCTGACCGGTGCTGTGCAGCGTCTGGCCAAGGGCGGTGGTGACCCGGTAGTACAGTTGCAGACCAATTTCGGTGGCGGCAAAACCCACTCAATGCTGGCGCTTTACCATCTCTTTTCGGGCATAACTCCAACTGATCTCGCTGGCGTTGATGCCATTCTCTCTTCAGCCGGTGTGAACAGCATACCCAAGGCTAACCGGGTAGTTCTGGTTGGCAACAAAATCTCTCCCGGCAATCCTTCCGTCAAGGCTGACGGTACGGTGGTTCGCACGCTTTGGGGTGAACTTGCTTATCAACTTGGCGGAGTAAAAGCCTTTGAGCGCATTGCTGCCGATGATGAAAAAGCGACAAGTCCGGGTGACGTTTTGCGTGAACTGTTCAATGAGTATGGTCCGTGTTTGATTCTGATTGATGAGTGGGTGGCCTATGCTCGTCAGCTTCATGACCAGAGCGACCTTCCGGCGGGTGGCTTCGAGACTCAGTTCTCCTTTGCCCAGGTGTTGACTGAATCTGCCAAATTAGCAAAAAATTGTTTGCTGGTTATAAGCTTGCCAGCATCGGACACTTCAGGTTCGCCCCATACAAAGGCTGATGATGTTGAAGTTGGTGGTACACGCGGTCGTGAAGCGCTTGACCGTCTTAGAAACGTTGTCGGCAGAGTTGAATCATCATGGCGACCCGCAAGTGCCGAAGAAGGGTTTGAAATTGTGCGTCGTCGCCTCTTCCAGCCACTTGTTGACCCTGAGCAATTCAAACAGCGTGATGTAGTTGCACGTGCTTTTGCGGATTTTTATCGCAGTCAGCCGGGAGAGTTCCCTCCGGAGACTCGTGATGCCGGTTACGAGCAGCGAATCAAGGCCGCTTACCCGATTCATCCCGAAATATTTGACCGCCTCTACACCGATTGGTCAACGCTGGTAAAGTTCCAGCGGACTCGTGGCGTGCTGCGCCTGATGGCTGCGGTGATTCACACGCTCTGGGAAAAGGGGGATCGCAATCCGCTCATCCTACCTGCAAATGTTGCTATTGATGATGCTCGTGTGCAGTCCGAGTTGACCCGCTACCTCTCGGATAACTGGGTTCCGGTTATCGAAAAGGACGTTGATGGGCCAAACTCCCTCCCACTTAAAATAGATAGTGAGCAGCCAAATCTCGGCAAGTACTCTGCCTGCCGCCGGGTTGCACGAGCTATTTACATGGGCTCAGCTCCGACAACGGCTGCAGCGCACAAAGGAATCGAAGACCGTCAGGTGAAACTTGGCTGTGTTATGCCCGGTGAATCTCCGGCAGTTTTTGGCGATGCATTGCGTCGTATGGCAAGTGCAGCCACCTATCTCTATCAGGACGGACCACACTACTGGTATTCAACCCAGCCTACTGTCACCAAACTGGCTGAAGATCGCGCCGATCAGTTAAAACGTGAACCTGATAAAGTTGTTGCAGAACTGGAAAAACGGTTACGCAGAGAACTTGCCACTACCGGTGATTTCAACCGCATTCATCCGATGCCGCAGAGTGGCGCTGATGTACCGGACGATTTGGATGCACGGCTGGTTGTACTCGGTATTAATCATCTGTACAGTAAAGAGGCTGATAATAAAGCAGAGGTTGCCGCTAAGGCAATTTTAGAGAACCGTGGAAATTCTCCGCGTATCTACCGTAACACGCTGGTCTTTCTTGCTGCTGATAAAACCCGGATGCAGGATCTTGACGAAGCTGCAAGAAAATACCTTGCCTGGCTCTCCATTCTTGATGAACAAAAAAATCTCAATCTCTCGCCCTATCAGGTAACACAGGCCGAAAATCAGAAAAATGCTGCGGAGAGCGCCGTTTCCGCCCGTTTGCCTGAAACCTGGCAGTGGCTGCTGGTACCGATACAAGGCAAGCCACAAGACCCGATAACCTGGGAAGCACTCCGCCTTTCCGGCACCGACTCGCTGGCTGTACGTGCAAGCAAAAAGCTTCGAACCGATGAACTTTTTCTGACAAGTTTTGCTCCGTCGCGGTTGAGGATGGAACTTGATGGAATCCCGCTCTGGCGTGGCAATCATGTTGCGGTAAAACAGCTTGTGGAAGATTTTGCCCGTTATCTCTACCTTCCGCGGCTCAAGAATCCGGCAGTACTGCTCAAAGCTATCAGTGATGGTTTGCTGTTGCTGACCTGGATGCAGGATAGTTTCGGTTTTGCCGACAGTTTTGACGAATTCGCTGGTCGTTATAAAGGGTTACGTAACGGCACAGTGGCACTCCTGACTGATCCCCACTCCCCTGAGCTTGTGGTTAAACCTGATATCGCAAATAAACAAATTGATGCTGAACGTGCTGAGGCGCCGACGCCTGACCCTCAAACGGATGGAGGGAATACTGGTCAGGTTGGTGAGGGCAATGGTCCGATTGAAAAGGTACCGCTGGTCGTTTCATCGAAGCCTAAACGATTTCATGGAACAGCAATCCTCGATGCCACACGCGTTGGTCGTGATGCGAGTGAAATTGCCGATGCGGTCGTTGCTCATCTTGCCGGCATTGTTGGATCACGAGTCAATGTGACCATAGAAATCGAAGCCGAACTACCCGACGGAGCCCCGGATCACGTCGTGCGAACCGTGACCGAGAATAGCAGATCATTAAAGTTTACTAGCCAAGGGTTTGAAAAAGAGTAGATATACGCGATTTTTTTTAAATATAGGTAAATTATAGGGAAATACTTTTTTAATATTAAGTAACAAATGAAGTAGTAACCACTATTCATACTTTATTCAAGTCAAATTATCTCGAACTATGTTATAAGTTGAATGTCTGAATATTTTACTGAAACTAATCTAAGCGTTATGGCAGATTTAAAGGGTGATAATGTGTGTTCTGCAATTTTTGAAGAATACAAGGCTGTTAAAGCGGAAATTAACAGTAGATTATCTGGAGGTCAGTTTATAATAAATCTATCGATAACTATTACTTTGGCAATAATTGGAGGTCTACAGTTTTGGTATAAAAACACATTTATTGATAGTAATTACAATAGTCTATCAATATATTCTAAAATATCTGGAACCGCACTTACATATGTAGATGTATTAAGTTTCTTTTTTTTATTTGGTGCGGTTATTACAATTTGTTTTTGTGCTATATATATTGGTGGTGACATAATGATCGGACAGTTAGCTTCATATGTTAACAAATGGTTGCGCCCGAAACTAGAGGATTATATACTTTTTGGTATAGGTGAAAAAATTAGTTTATGGGAGTGGGAGGAGTATAAAAACTATAAGCAATTTTCTTCTGGGTGGATGCTTAGTGGTATATTTATTAATTCGGCGAGATATATTACATCGATAGTTCCGTCATTAATATTTTTTGGCGCATACATTACTAACCGATTTGATATTGATTTCTTCAAATATTGGAAGAACTCTTTTGTGGTTTTTATGGATCTATATTTTTTGGAACGTATCTTACTGTCGATGTTTTTTATTATGATATTTGCTGTTATTGTTTTAATGTATAATGTAGTCGTAATATATCTTAGAATATCAAAAAAAGAGTATCGGCCCAGTGATAGATAAAAAGAAAAAAATATTCGTTATATACGCGAAATCTGGCGGCGGACACCAGAGTGTTGCTGATGCTATTGGGCAAAGTATAAGTAAAATGGCACCATATCATGATGTTGAGATTTTGGATGGATTTCAGGATTTGGCTATTTTATCATCAAAATGGACAAATACATATAAGTACTCTATTAACCACGCAAGAAGATTGTACAATTCAGTTTATGATTTGACGGATGGGTTTTTACAGAATAAAACAATAGAGGGAGTATTTGGTTTGCTTCTTGGATTTGTGATTAATAAGTTTATAGACAGAAATAATGCTGACCTCTATATATCATGCCATCCTTTTTTTAATATGATACTTCCTAGGCCAGTTCAAAAAAAAACCCACGCTAGATTTGTCAGCGTGATTACTGACCCAATTACACCGCATGCACATAATTTTTCTCAATATGTTGATTTGTGTGTTGTTTCTTCAAATGCGGCAAGAGATATTGCGATAAAACAAAAATTGAATCCGAAACAAATTAGAGTTATAGGTCATCCAGTACAGCGTGAATATATTGAAACTAAATCAGACAGGAAATATATATTAAAATCACTTGGTCTTACCGAGGATAAAATTACAGTATTGATTACTGGTGGAGCTGATGGTTTAGGGAAGGTATATGATACTGTGATTCCGCTTTGTAATAGTGGTTTACCTATTCAGATGATTGTTGTTTGTGGAAGAAATGAAAAGTTATATTCTGAAATTAATAAAAAGCTAAACAAGTCGTCTGTTCTTGTTTTTGAATATCTTAATGGTCTTGCAGATATGATGAGCGTGTCTGATATAGTTGTTGCAAAGCCAGGAGCAAGTACAATTCATGAGTCTTTTGTATACGGTTTACCAGTCATTATGTATGATGCAATTATTGGACAAGAATCGGGAAATGTAAAATATATTGAAAATAATGGTGCAGGTAAATATTGTTTAAATGTAAATCAGGTTGTTCAGACTGTTGGGGCATTGGTGAAGAATCCTATGTTAAAAGAAAATATGTCAACAGCATCAAAAAGATTGTCAGATAAAAATGCTGCATTTCGGGTTGCTAATGAATGTTTGTCATTATTGAATTAATATGTGTTAAGAGTGAAAGTGCAGCCGGGACGTTCAGAAAGCGCCGATAAAAACCGGTAGAGTACAGTTAAAAGCGGATCCCCTGAAGCCTGATGATGAGAACCAAAAGGACTGCCTCACAGAGAAATAATTAATGACACAGATTTTGGAGGACGACGAATGAGCAATGATAAAAAGCTGCGGATTTCCCAAAAAAAAAGAGGCCCCCACTGTCCGCTCCTCGGCTGCCGAATACCTGACCTTTGTTGCTGCCAGCGGCAAGGGTGGCGTTGAAGTAGTGTACGCTGATGAAAACATCTGGATAACACAGAAAATGATGGGGGTGCTCTATGATGTTGAAACACATACAATCAATTATCACTTGAAGAAAGTGTTTGACGACAGTGAGCTGGAAGCAGAATCAGTTATTCGAAATTTTCGAATAACTGCCGCAGACAGCAAAAGCTACAACACCAAGCACTACAATCTCGCTGCAATAATCGCCGTCGGTTACAAAGTCAACTCGGAACGCGCCGGGAGAAGGCACGGATAAAGGCGAAGAGCAGCGACATACTTGAATGTGCCGACTGTTCAAATGTAGAGTATGGTGTGCCGATGAGGGGACATCCTCCATTTCAAAGGGTTACAATTCAATTGGCTCCCTTTATAATTACCACAGGATATTATGAATCGTGCCCATCTGGGCTCAAGCACTATATAACGTTCATGACTGCGTAAACTTGTGAAAGCTCTTCAGGATCTGCATTTGCAAGGTCAGAGGCTCCTTGGGGGGAAGCTGACGGTAAAACTACCCTTGGAAAAATACTGACTCTGCTGAAAATAGAGCCATTCGTAACGCTCCATTTGTAGGCGGCAGGTACATGTGTAAACGGGATCAAATCTCACAGTGATACCATACACTCTCAAGGGAGTCTTCGTCATATCGGACCTACCAAGAGGGGCCACTTGGAGGTGTTGCAATACGCATTATCGGCATCGTTGAGCGTGAAACGCAAAACCGCCTTATTGACCCTTTTCGTGACGAACTCGACTATCGCTATCCCTGCGACGGGAGCGGACGGGCTGCGTGAAGCTGATTGAGTATTTATCATGTGTTTTTTGCGAAAAGATTCCTTAACTTCAACAATAATTGATGCTTGTGTTTCCATCACAGGTTTTCGTGAAAGCGTAATGGTGTGTCGGATTTGCCGGAATTGATCAATCAGATCATGGCTGGGGGGCCATGCACCCTTTTCGTTGTGGCGGAGGGTTATGGCTTTGTCAGAGAGAGGGGAGAACTCCGGACGGTGTGTATTTAATTTGGTTTAAACAAGTGACACCGTTATGCCAACCCCCTTCACCTCTTCAGCCACAACCACATTTTCTCTGAGCGGTGTAACCACTCTTGATGCACTGCTCAGTACCGAGCTTCAAAAATGGAGTGCCGGTTCCAACTCCTCCGTATCGCTCTCCTACAGCTTCCCCTCGACTACTAATTCCACACCGGTATGGCAGGCTGAATACAGTGATATGCTGGAGCAGGAGGCCTCAGAGCATTTCGGGCTGACAGCCGCGCAAATCGCAGAAGTCAATCACGCACTGCAAACCTGGGCCGATGTTGCCCTTCTCAACTTCACAGAAGTCGCTGATGACCCCGACAGTGTCGGTGATTTTCGTTTGGCATTTTCTTCCGCCGTGGACGGCTACTGTGTTTTGCCTCAGATGGAAATGGAGAAAATGCCTTGTTGAGTTAGCGAGTTAATGTTACCTGTAGTTGTCGAAATCTGTTGGCAATCGAGACTCTGTCTCATTTCCAGTCTTTTTTGTTTA
>Ga0172372_10006080_pt1 | contig 16565 bp, 10 predicted proteins | sample LakKiv5m_2_FD_114544 | JGI IMG/M metagenome (GOLD analysis project Ga0172372, IMG submission 114544) | Freshwater microbial communities from Kabuno Bay, South-Kivu, Congo - kab_092012_9.5m | ecosystem: Environmental > Aquatic > Freshwater > Lake | place: Democratic Republic of the Congo...
GCCGAAATTCATGCGGTACTGAAAACCGCCCTGAAGTCCGAAGTCGCTTTTTTTGAAGTCATTGACGAGACGTGTTTCAAATTCATCGTCATCGGGTAGCAAAGTTCCCTTGCCGCCGCCGAACATCAGTCGCCCGAAATAAGGACCTGCCATAATGGAAAAACGCGCATCGCGGCCGAAGGATAGTTCAGGGTAAATACCGGCTATAAACCAGGCAGTCCGGTAATTCAGGTCGCGCTTGTAAACGGTCACATCGGTACCTTCAATAATGGTAAAAACAGAATTTACATGCGTTGACCTGCCAGAAATTCCGGCTTCTGCATTCACGGTGAGGAATCCGCCTCTTCCCTTGAAGCGGACCTGCGTGCCGAATTCCCAACCGGGCCGCCAGTTGTAGGCCGGAAGGGCAAACTCGGGCGGATCTGTCGGAAAGTTGCCGGTAGTTCGTATTGTCTGGGCATTTCCGCCCACTTTCAGTCTGAATTCAACAGCGCCCGGGGTGAATTCGCGTTCATACACATATTCCTGTGTAACGGTTCGACCGTTTTTGATGCCTTCGGTAATGACCTGTACCTCGCGGTTTCCGAGGAGCAGGTACCTGATATTCTGCGGATCATTGTTTTTGGGATTGGAAAAAACATAAAAACCCTGCTCATCCACTTCGGTGAGCGCGAACGAGGTTTCCCTGGATTCTCCCTGTACGCGGGAGGCAGTAATATAGGTGATATTGGTGTCGCGCAGTTCAATGCGCAGGCGCTCGAGCAGTACGGTATCTCCGTTTTCCGGTTTGATACGCACACTGCGGCCAACGAGCGTACTGTCGTCCTGAACAGACCAGATTTCGAGCCTGTCGCCGCGGTCGGTAGGCATGAACCAGGTGCCATCCAGTCCGCGCTTCAGATCCCTGAATGCGAATTGCGGATCTTCAATTTGTGCGGAGGCAACACTGGTAATCAGGAGTAGCAGTATCAGGCTTGAAAAACGGAGCATTTCGATTTTTTTTGCAAAATAACGAAGAAATATCCGGGTTCATTTCAAGCTGGCGGGGATTTTTGCTGCCGAACCTGTTTAAAGTCCGGCAGCCAATCCATTTTATTCAAACTGAAGCTGAATTATTTCTTCCGCGCGGTACGCACCAAAACAAAAGCGAGCAGTGCGAAACAGGCCACGCCCAGCAGTTTGTACCCCTCGTTTCCGATGGCACCCACGATGCTGTGTTCAAGATTGAACTTTTCGACGGCAGCGGCTGTGCCGTCGCTGGCTTGCAGGAGGGCAACAATTACGCCTGCCAGCGCACCGCCAGCCACGAGGCCGGTTGCGAACAGACTTCCCTTGCCGAGTTCGGCATCTTCTGTTTCTTCACCCTTGCGCTTTGCCAGCCAGTCGGTGAGTCCCTTGAGTGCACCACCAATCCAGATCGGCAGGGTGGTGGCAAGCGGCAGGTAGAAACCCACTGCAAAGGAAAGCGATTTGACCGCGCAAAGCTCGAGGGTAATAGCTACAAACAGCCCTACCAGTACGAATTGCCAGTCGAGGTTGAAAGAGAGCAGGCCCTTGATCAGCGTGGCCATCAGTGTAGCCTGCGGGGCGTTGAACTTCTCGCCGATAGCATGTTCGATACCCTGAGCCCGGAGATCGGCGGTCGGATTGTCGAGAAATAGAACGGTGGCTCCGATAACGAGCGATGAAACAATTACACCGATAAACAGGGCCAGTTGCTGATAGCGCGGCGTGGCACCCACCAGGTAGCCGGTTTTCAGATCCTGTGAGGTGGCACCTGCATTGGCGGCTGCGATACACACCATACTTCCCACTACCAGCGCCATGGGCTCGAACACCTTGCCCGTCCAGCCCACACCGATGAACACCAGGGCTGTTCCCATAATAGTGGCAATGGTCATACCCGAAATCGGGCTGTTGCTGCTTCCGATGATACCTACAATGCGGCTTGCCACCGTAACAAAAAAGAAGCCGAAGATGATGACCAGAATACCAATGAGGATTTTACTGATGAAGCTGTCGCCCGGAATGGAGGGCAGAAGGGCCATCAGAAGGATCAGGGCTATACTTCCGATTCCCACCACTTTGATAGACAAATCGTCTTCCGTGCGGGCTCTTGCCACACTTTTGTCGCGGTTGCGCAGGTCGCCCATACTGTCGCGGAAGGAGGAAACGATCGTAGGCATGGTTTTAATCAGCGTGATAAAACCGGCTCCTGCTACGGCTCCGGCGCCTATCTGACGGATATAAGCCCTGTAAATGGCCTCTGAAAGATTGGAAAAGGAATGTGCAACGGGATCCCAGCCGAAGCGAGCGCTGGGTTCGGCCATGTTCATCAGGTCGAGTTTTTGCAACTGTGCGGCAATCACATCGGGTGGTACGAGCGTGGCCAGCAGCGGTGTGAGACCAAACCAGGCCAGTACACCACCTGCTACCAGTACACCGGCGATACGCGGACCAATAATATAGCCCACACCCAGGTATTCCGGTGTAATTTCGCCACTCAGGCGGGCAGCGGGCAGGTACTTGCTGGCAGCGCTGCTCACCCACATCGGAGCCTCGGAGATAAAATGGAATACTTTCTGGAGCATGGCATAGCCGAAGGCGAAGCCCAGGCCCTGATAGGCCGTTTTGGCGAAATCACCGCCCTTGTCGCCGGCAATCAGTACCTGTGCGCAGGCAGTACCTTCCGGGTAGGGCAGCGTGTCGTGCTCTTTCACAATCAGCGACCTCCGGAGCGGAATCATCATCAGCACTCCGAGGATACCGCCGAAGATAGCCAGCATCAGGATGGTCCAGTAGTTAAAGTAGTTCTTGCCGATTCCATCGCTCAGGAACAGGAAAGCAGGCAGGGTAAATACGACCCCGGCCGCTACCGATTCACCGGCAGACCCCGCCGTCTGTATGATATTGTTTTCCAGGATGGTTGTTTTCAGGAACTTCCTGCCCAGTGAAATGGCCAGTACTGCAATCGGAATGGAAGCCGATACGGTCAGACCGGCCTTCAGTGCGAGGTAAACGGTGGCAGCTCCGAAAAGAATGCCAAAAAGAGCACCCAGTACCACCGCTCGCACGGTGAATTCCTTCACAGAAACGTTTTCTGCGGGGATGTAAGGTTTGAATTCTGAATTTTTTTCCATAAACGTAGCGAAAAGGGTAGTTAAAGCATAGGCGAAAGGTAGATAAAAGATACCAATAAAGTAATTTATTCGTTTGTGGGTTACCTTTGCAACCGATATACGGAACTGTATGAACAAAATTCTCACCACTCTTTCTTTTCTGTTGCTGTTTCTTTCGGCCTCCAGGGCACAGGATCAGCACTTTTCCCAGTTTTATGCGGCACCACTCAGCCTCAATCCGGCGCTCACGGGTGCCATGGAGGGCAGCTACCGGGTTGGTACTGTTTACCGCGACCAGTGGCGGAAAGTCATGGAACAGCCCATCAGAACTTTTTCTTTCTTCGCCGATCTCCGGTTCGACAAAAAAGGCAAAAAGTTCACAAATGACGCTTTTGGCCTCGGAATTATGTTCTTCAACGACAAGGCGGGGATTGTTGACTTCAGCACCACCCAGATTGCCGTGTCGCTTGCCTATCACAAGGCGCTCGATATGAACAAACGTCAGTATCTGACTCTTGGAATGCAGGGCGGACTGAATCAGCGGAATATGAACTACGGCAACCTGCAGTTCCACGACCAGTTCGATGGTTCATCGGGTTACTGGCTCCAGACAGCCGAAATTCTGCCCGCAAACAATTTCTCTTTTCCCGATTTCAGTGTCGGCCTGAACTACAAGGCCCGCATCGGCGATGAAAATTACCTGTTCCTCGGCGGTGCCATGCACCATCTTTTCCAGCCCGATGTCACTTTCTTTGGTATAGACAGTCTGCCCGGCAGCAAGCTCTATACCCGCTATTCCGCACAGGCAGCAGCCAATATCCCGCTGTCCCGCGATAACAGGGTTCAAATCTCGCCGCGACTCGTTGTCGCATCGCAGGGACCGCACTTTCAGGTGAATGCGGGTGCCAGCATGCGCTTTGCCATGGGACAGTACGGTTCAACGGCGCTGAATATCGGTGCCTGGGCGCGGCAGGTGCGCAACGACAATGGTACCGGTTTCGACGCTGTAACTGCACTCGTTGGTATAGAACTGAACAGCATGATTATGGGCTTCAGTTATGACCTCAATCCGGGCGCGCTGAAGGCCAATCTGCGGCAGAGCGCATTCGAGCTTTCCATCACTTACCGGGGTAATTACGACAACGACGATATCGTTTGTCCGAAGTTTTAAGAGCTTGTTCAGGATTCTCTCACCGAGTCAAAAACGGCTCATTTTTCGCCATTTTTCACCTTTTTTCAGTTACGTAGCGCCGGCTATGCGCCTTCAAAAACGCAAAAACTGACAAGAAATCAGCTTGTTTTTGCCAACGGCAGAGAATCCTGAACAAGCTCTTAATAAACTAATCGTCAAGTCATGAAAAACCAATTGATTTTTCTTTTGCTTTTATTGTCCTTGACTACCTGCCGCAAAGACAGCGTGTTCGATGAGCATGGGTTTTATGGAAAAGGTTCTGCCAAACTGAACGGTGTGCCATGGTCAGGCAAGACCGGGGTATTCTTCAAAACTGGCGTATGGGCTGATTTTTGCTACTCCGACACCTGTATTGCCATACATTTTTTCCACCGTAATCAATACGGCGAACTTCGTGGCAAGATAACGCTTGATCATGTTCCATTGCACGCCGGAAGGCAAACCCTAAATTACGCATGGCCGGTTTCTGAGGATGTGTTATGCGCCTTGTCGTATTCTGAGTGGGCTTCCGATGGGGATGTAGTAACCGGTGACTATTCTGTTTTTGAACAGAACGACGATAACTACCTTGACATTACTGACCTAAATCTTAAAACAGGGGATATTAGCGGTAAGTTTCAGGCAACCGTCGTTCGGCATGAGTTCTGGACACCTGCCGGGCAACAACCAGATACGATTCGGATTACGGAAGGGACATTTATAGGAAAGATATTCAGGGAATAACAAATGTGCTTACGGTGTAAACCCCCGACCAACCGCATCTTGCCCCATATTTTCGGTATGAAAACCTGTTCTCCCAATTGATTTTATGCCACAAACCAGCTCAAAAGGGCAGCTCTATTGGATGAATTTGATCAGAACAGCCTGGTTTCCGGTTACCCGGAATCGCTCGTCCATACGATAGCCCAGTACCCAGATAATGGCTCCGTCTCCGTTCTCAAGTATCCAGATTCGCTCCTTGTCGGATCTGGATACTTTTTTGTCGGTGAAATAGTCCTGCAGTTTCTGAAATCTGCCCCCCATGCCAAATGGCTGAAACCGGTCGCCCGGCAGCCAGTGCCGGAGTATGAGGGGGTATATCAGTTTTCCCGGCTCTACCGCTACAGACTCTCGTCCGTCGGGAAAAGGCTCCATGAATGGCCCCGCCATGAAGAACAGAACTCCTTCATCGAGTCTGACCATCAGATCCTCGGGGCCGACCCGGATGACTAAAGTGTTTTTCTCAGTGCCGGAAACAGGCTGGCAATGCAGTGTTCCTCTGTTCACCATCAGTTGCCACCCATTCTCTGATACCAGTTCAAAACCTGTATTACCCAGATTTTCAGATAATTGTCTCGACTGTTCCTCGCTGAAACCGTAGGGCTGCAGTACCGTTGAAAGCGCCTGATGCGGAGAGGGTAGTGCCCGCAGTTTTTCGACAGGAATGGTAAATTCCCCAATCTCACCCGGAATATTCAGACAGGTCTTTATCAGAAATTCCAGGTTTTCCCGCGCCTCGCGCATGCGCGTGATGTTTCTCGATGCGGTCTGTAGAAAATTGCTGTTCAGTGTTTCCAGGTGCGGTACAACATGCATTCGAATATAATTCCTTGAATACTCGTCTTTGGCATTACTGGCATCCTCTCTCCACGACAGTTTCTGTTCCACGGCATAATCAACCAGTTCGGATTTGGTGGCAAACAACAGCGGACGAACCAGTCTGCACGCCTGGTTGTTCATTTCCCGTTCCGGACGGATACCCCTCATCCCCGTCAGTCCCGTGCCGCGGGTGAAGTGAAGGAGTACCGTCTCGACATTATCGTTCAGGTGGTGAGCCGTTGCCACAGCGTTATATCCGAATTCTCCGGCAATTCTGCCAAACCATTCATACCTCAGTTCTCTGGCAGCCATTTGTACCGAGATGCCTTCTGCACCTGCCTTTTCAACCGTATTAAACCTGACGGAATGAAACCTGACATCCATTTCAGCAGCCATTTCCCCGACAAACTGCTCATCGCCATCGGATGCACCTCCCCGCAGTTGAAAATTGCAGTGTGCAACTCCGAACGGGATGCCCGCTTTATGGAAAAGGTGGAGCAGCACCACCGAGTCAACTCCGCCGCTGACAGCCAGCAGGAAAGGAGGAGAAATATGACTGAATTGACTAAAATGGTCGAGAAAACGCTGTTGCAAACTCATCCTTTTTTGGTTAAACTACGTTAAAATTAATCAGATTAACGCATGTTGCCTGAATTTTATCCCGCAAAGATGCCCGTTTCCCCGTTTTCGGGAAATTAAAATGCAGACAAACTGTAACAATTTCATTTCAGGAGCGTCTGACTTCCAGTTCTCTCTTTTCAGGAGCATGGATATGCTCAAAAACCACTACTTGCATACAATGAGACTATTTTACCTCCTGATTTCCCTGCTTTTTGTACTGAACGCCGGCGCTCAGGTTTCGGGCGTGGTGCGCGATGAATCCGGGGAGCCGCTGCCTTATGTAACGGTTTATGTGAAAAATACCTCTGTCGGAACGGTTTCAAATGCCTCAGGTGTGTATTTGCTGAATGCACCAAAGGGAAATATTGAAATTGTATTCCAGTATATAGGATACAAAACCGAAATCAGGGCGGTGGAGGCCGGGGCCAAACCCGTACAGGTAAACGTCCGAATGGAGCCATCCAACCTTGAACTGGGGGAGGTCATCATCACTGATCAGAATCCCGGCGAGCGGATCATGCGCGAAGTGATTGCCAAAAGGGAGTACCACCGGGCCCAACTCGCCTCCTGGTCATGCGATGCCTACATCAAAGGTTTTTACAAACTGAAGGATGTGCCTGAAAAACTGCTGGGGCAGGATATCGGCGATATGGGCGGTCTGCTCGATACCAGTCGGTCAGGGATACTCTACCTGTCGGAGTCGGTATCCCGCGTGCACACGCAGCTGTCGCCCGCGCGCAGGAAGGAAGTAATGGTATCCAGCAAGGTAAGCGGCAATATGACCGGATTCAGCCTGAACCGCTCCAATCTAGTGGACTTTGATTTGTACAACGAGACCGTCAATGTCGAACGCGACATCCTCTCGCCGCTGGCCGACAATGCGTTCAACTACTACAATTTCAACTACCTGGGCAGCTATACCGATCCGAACGGATTTACCATCGAGAAAATTCAGGTTATTCCCAAACGGTCGGCCGATCCGGTATTCAGTGGCAATCTGTATGTGGTGGATTCCTGGTGGAATCTGGCAGGCGTGGATTTGTTTGTAACCGGATCGAATGTCAAGCAGCCGGTGCTCGACACGATGCGCATCCAGCAGCAGTTTGTGCTGCTCGACAGGCCCGATCTGTGGCGTGTTATTTCACAGATTACCAGTTTCCGCTTCAATCTGCTGGGTTTCGGTGTTGAAGGATTTTTCAACGGTGTTTTTTCCAGATATGAACTCAATACTGAATTTGAGAAGGATTTCTGGGGGAAAGAGACATTTAAGGTGGAAGACGGCGCGGCAGACCGTGATACCGCTTACTGGACAGAAACAAGACCTGTTCCGCTTACCGATGAAGAGACCAGAGACTATACGCGGAAAGACAGTCTGCAACAAATATGGAACTCGGAAGCCTGGCAGGACAGCCTCGACCGCGTCGGGAACAAATTCGGGGTAAACAACCTGCTGACCGGTTACACGTGGGAAAAATCGCGGCTGAACAGGTCAATCACCATTCCCGGCCCTTTGAACTGGGTTCAGTTCAACACTGTGCAGGGCTGGTTGTTCGATGCAGTACCGGAGCTGATGTTCAAGTCGGACAAGGAAGGTACCCGGTTCTGGAACGCCAAAGCCGGTATTAATTACGGATTTGCAGAGAAGCGCTTGCGCGGGTGGCTGAGCGTGAAACACAAACTGGAAAGTATCCGGCAGACGGAGATAGAACTGACGGGCGGTACGCGGGCTACACAGTTCAATGAGGGACAGCCAATTGGTCATGCCCTGAACGAGTTATATACACTCTGGTTCGGGCGGAATTACATGAAGTTGTTCGATAAAACCTTTCTGCAACTGGAATTCAGTCAGCACCCTGTGCCCGGGTTCTCCTATCGTGTTTCTGCTGACTGGGCGCGCCGTTCGCCTCTCGAAAATAACAGCGATTTCAGGTGGAGGAAATCACCGGATCCTGCCTATACGCCCAATGCCCCGGTTCCCGACCTGATCGGTGCTGCCGGGTTTGCAGCACCGGAAATTTTCGCTCTGGAGGCCAATCTGCGCTTCTCCTTCGGGGAAACCTACAGTTCCTTTCCCGGGCAGCGCGTGTATTCCGGCTCGGCGTGGCCGGTTATTGACTTCAGATATCGCAAGGCCATCCCCGGTCTGCTGGGCAGTGATGCTGATTTCGATTTTGCCTCCCTGCAGGTGAGTCAGGACTACCTGAAGTGGGGACTGGCGGGCTATTCCGAATGGAGTGTACGCACCGGAGCATTCCTGCGGAACAGGAAAATGTCGTTCATGGACCTTTATCAGCCGCTTGGAAACCAGACATTTATCTTTAACCCCAATCAGTACTCGCGTCGTTTTCCGATGCTGCCATACTATGCTTATGCCACCGACAAACCCTTCGTCGAGGCCCATTTCCAGCATCATTTGCAGGGAATTCTGCTCGATCGCATCCCCGGCATCAGGAAATTGAACCTGAAGGAAGTATTCGGGGCGGGCGTGTATTACGCCAGCCAGGCATCCATGGATCCGGCCTACACCGGAAAACTGCCTTACTGGGAAGTAAACATCGGCTTTGAGAATATCGGAATCAAGGCGATCAGACCCCTCCGGATTGACGTAGTGAGCGGATTCTTTGGCAAAGAGTACTACAGAACGGCAGTGATACTGGGACTCAAACTGATGTAGGTGCGGGGTTTTTCGAATGCTATTGCTCGCGGAATGTGGTTCAAATAAAATAGATTCCGCGAGTAATAATTTTTATTACTCGCGGAATGTGTATATATTTGCATTGATTCCGCGAGTAATAATTTTTATTACTCGCGGAATGTGGTCCAAATTGAGTAGATTCCGCAGCTAATCGGGTTGAATGATGCACAAAAATCCATTAATCGGGAGGATTGAAGAGAAGAAAATACTCGAAAATGCCCTGCTTTCCCGTCAGGCAGAAATGATTTCTGTCATAGGGCGTCGCAGAATTGGTAAAACCTACCTTGTGAAATCCGTTTACGACAAAAGGATTGACTTTGAAATCACAGGGATTCAGCATGCCACCCGTCAGGAGCAATTGCGGAATTTCATGTTACAACTCGTCAAATATTCCGGTGGTGCTTTTCCGCTTACTGAACCCGGTGATTGGCTGGAAGCATTTTACCTGCTTTCCAGATTCCTGGAATCGAGAGAAAAATCCGGGAAAATCGTTGTATTTCTGGATGAGCTTCCGTGGCTGGCCACGCACAAGTCCGGTTTCCTGAAAGGACTCAGCTGGTTCTGGAACAGTTGGGCGGTCAGTCAGCTAGTCGTAGTCGTCATTTGCGGATCAGCGGCATCCTGGATGATCAAAAATGTTGTGCACAACAAGGGCGGTCTGCATAACCGTATCACGAGGCGGATATACCTGAAACCATTTAATCTGGCGGAAACCGAGCTGTTCCTGAAATCCAGGAAACTTAATTTTGATCGCTACCAGATACTTCATATTTACATGGCTATGGGTGGAGTTCCTCATTATCTGGATCAGATTGAGGCCGGGAAAAGTGCCTCCCAGAACATAGATGCCGTTTGTTTTTCGGAAAACGGATTGCTGTGGGACGAATTTTCCAAGCTGTATGCTTCACTTTTTGAGAATTCAGACTCACATATCAGGGTTATCCGTGCACTGGCAACCAGAAAAATGGGTCTGACCCGCTCCGAAATAGTTCAGTTAAGCCGAATGCCCGATGGAGGAGGGACTTCCACGATCATGGATGAACTCCTTCACTCCGGATTTATCTCGGTGACTCAGCCCTTTGGGAAAAGGAAGAAGGAGGCTTTATACCGTCTTACCGATGAATTTTCTCATTTTTACCTGCAATTTATGGAAAACAACAGATATGAGGGAGCCGGGACATGGCAGCAACTCAGCAAAACACAGGCTTATATCAGTTGGGCAGGTTATGCATTTGAAAATATTTGTCTCAAACATTTGCCACAGATAAAAAAGGCACTGGGTATCACAGGTGTCTTTGCCACAGCGTCCTCTTTTTTCAGAAAAGGATCCAAAAACGAGGAAGGAACGCAGATTGATCTTCTTATTGACCGGAATGACCGTGTAATCAATATCTGCGAGATAAAATTTTACGGTGCGGAACTCTCCATTGACAAAACCTCTGCTATGGCATACAGGAATAAACTGGCGGCATTCAGCGAAGCTACACAAACCCGCAAACAACTTTTTCTGACCATGATTACCACGTTTGGTCTGAAGGAGAATCAGTATGCCGCCGGTCTCGTGGATGCCTCTCTCACCATGGATGATTTGTTTGAGGGGCAGGTTCATTAACCGCTGGCTGTGAGGTATTTGGCAGAACAAAAATCCGCTGGTCAATACCCTCCCATAATGCCCCGCTTCTGCAATAACCCCTTCAGTTCGTCGAATACCTCGGGCGCGTGTCGCCTGACAGAACCGAACAGCGTACCCATGGAGGCAGGCAGCGAGGAGCCGTGATGGTGATACAACTATCTGCACGGAGGACCCACCCGGAAGGTGGCCGAGCGTGGTGCCTCGCGCATGCCCGCGGCGCAGTTGAAAATGATCCCGAAAGCGGGACATTTTGTGATGTTTGAACAGGCGGAAACAATCAATCAGCTGGTGGCGGACTTTTTGAGGTGATGTGCCTGAACAAGCTCTTAATAAACAAACAATTTTTCATGTACAAAAAAAATAATCTGAGGTTTCACGCTTTGTCTGCAATGGCTATTTGTATCATCCTGATGACTGGATGTAAAAAGGATGAGGAAACCACTCCGCACTGGGACTATGAAAATACCGACTGGGCAACACTGGGTTACACCGACTGTGCGGGTACTGTTCAGACACCTATTAATATTGTCACTTCAGAGACAATCAAGACTCTGCTGGATGAGCTCGAGTTCAATTACAATCCATTCAACATCAGTATTGTTGATAACGGTCATACTGTGCAGGTGAACAAGGGTAGTTCCACCAACAAACTCACGGTTGATGGAGTGACCTTCGAATTTCAACAATTCCATTACCACACGCACAGCGAGCATGCGGTGGATGGTTCGTTTCACGACATGGAAATGCACCTTGTACACAAAGATCCGGTTACAGGGAACCTGGCTGTAGTTGCAGTTTTCGTAAAAGGAACGGGAAATCAGGAAAATCCATTTCTGAACAAATACTTTTCCGAGTTTCCTGCTGAACAAATGAAAGAGGTCGCAACAAATACAACGATCAATCTCGACGATATTCTGCCGATTCAAAGAGGGTACTACACTTACACGGGTTCACTGACTACACCTCCTTGCACACAGGGGCTCCGCTGGATCGTCATGAAAGAGGCTGTGAATGCCAGTGTTCAGCAGATTACCAATTTTGAAGCACGCCATGAAGTCAACGCGCGCCCGATACAACCGCTGAATAACAGATTTGTACTTGAGAAACTGTAACAGCTGATTTCTACCCGGTCAGATGCCCATACCTTTCGCTGTGTTTATTCTATATTCGAGGGGGCGAATCATCCAAATGATGCGTTTTTCACCCGGTGAGAGAATTCTGGATACGCTCCAGGCTGTTCACCTTTTCAAGGTATTGCTCTGCTCTTTCCTGATTGTTAATTTGAGTAGAATAAAACCAGGCCAGTCGTTTGTATGATTCAATCAGCTCTTCCCTGTATTCAACAATTTCGCTCGATGAATTATAAACTTCCAGCAAGAGCCCGTTTGATTTTTCAAAACAGTCAAGAGCCCGTTTTTTATCCAATTGTGCGGTGTAATCATATCCAAGGCTGGAATAGGAGATGGCCAGTTGATTTTTGTACTGCAGGTTGTCCGGGTACTGTTCAGTTAACTCTTTTGCCAGTTGATGGCTGTATAAATAGTGCTGTTGCGCCAGTGGTTTTTGTCCAAGTGCAGTGCAGGCATCGCCAAGAAAAGCATGCGAAATCGCCAGGGCTGTTTTAACATCAGGTTCATTTTTATTCAATTCGTACAGACTCTTTACTATCAGGTTAGCCTCCTTGAAATAATTCAGTGAAAGTTCAGTTTGGTCAACTGTGAGGTAGGCCTGTCCGAGTTTTGAGCAAGCTATTGCATAGTCATTGATGATGGCCGGGTTTTCGGGCTGTTCCTCCCGGAGTTCCTCTACCAGATAATAAAACTGCTTGAAATGGTATAGAGCTTTTGAGGCGTTTCCCATACGCAAGTACACTGAACCAATTTTTTCGTGTGACGAGGCCAACATGACTTTGAAATCCTGAATGGAATCAGAAAATTCATTAATCAGCCTGTTATATTCTTCAAAGTGAGATAAAGCCTGTATCAGATTTCCGGATAAAGCGCAGGTTTCTCCAATAAATTTGTGGGATGAAAGTAGCCCTAGCCTGTTTGATATCGAGGCGGAATCCTCGACAGGGGATTTACTAAAAAATCGAAATGCAGTCAAGAAATATGATAACGCTATACGCAAATTTCCTGATTCTATACAAGTTTCTCCCATTTTCAATAGTATCTGATGGTCAGGTTGGCCGGATTTTTGCCTGGAAAGCCTTTCAGCATCCAGATAATATTTCAGCGCATCATCATAGTTTTTTAACGTCAGGCTGATATTTCCCTTTTCTGTCAGAATTGAAATTTGGTCTTCTTCAGCGCCCTGATTGCTCCAGTCTTCAAGTACAGACCAGGCCAGGTCATAGTTCCCTGTTCGGATGGCACCTGAAACTATCTGCGGATACAGAGTAAGTCGGTAAGCAATTTCATGCTCCGGAGTTTTTTCAAGCAGCCTGTTCAGGCGGTTAAGTTCATCCAGTGCTTTAGGGGATACACGGATTGAGAGCCTGTTGTAACTGCGTCTGCTGGGAATGACTGGTAATTCTTGTGCAAGATCAAGCAAGACAGATCGGAAAGACCACAAATCAGGCATTTTTTCCATGATGATTCGGGCATATAATCCAGGAGCATCGGCAGAGATAAAGATAAATAAAGCAATCGGTTTTTTTGCCAGTTTATCCCTGCGAAGATTCAGACCGGCTGTTATGTGGCGTTTTCTTTTATTATTTTCGGTTTGTTCCGGACTTTCTGAATTTCGGGTGCCCCTGTCTTCCATCAAGACGTCGTTGAAGTGTTCGAGGAAGAAAAAGCCGCGGTTAATAGAAAAATAAGCGTCCATAATTTCCTGATAATCAGTAGTTTCTGCATCGGCCTTGAGTAGGGGCCTGTCGGGAAATAAAGCGCGGAGATCGTCTTCAAGCCGGTGAACAAGATATTCGCGATTGTAATGTACAATCACAAATCGGAAAGCCTCCGTTCTCAGGAGTTTGAACAGAGGGCGTGTTTCATCGGCGTAATTAGACATATTGCTGGTAGAGCGGAGAAATCTCGACAATCGGATTCACTCGTTTGTAGGTTCCGTCATTGTACTCCAGCACGATAAGTTTTTCGAGCAAGTCCTGCCAGTCGCCGTCGAAGGGAATACGAATACCTTTTTCATTGGCTTCTTTTAACTGTTTGAGCAGCTCCAGATCTCTTGCCGAGATATACCGGGTTGTCTGCGCTGCCAGCTTTTGTACTCCTTTGTCCAGGTCGCGTCGAAATATCTTGTTTTCATCCTCATTTGCATACATATTGGCGAATTCGAGAATGCGTAAAAGTTCGCGGGGAGAGCCGCCACCCAAAAGTATTGCCTCTCGAACGGTCTCACGGCTGTCGAACAAATCAAGGTTGATTCTACGGGAAACAAACTCCTCGAAACGACTCACGGCCTCTTCCACGATGGTTCCGTCTCTCTCCCTTATCTTTACAAATGGGAACGACACGACAGTGCTGAACTGCATGAGCTTCTGGGCTAGGGGCATCAGTTCTATTGGAAGTGTAAAAATTGTGTTAGCCTTTATCTGCCTGATTCTGTCAGCTTCATCAATAACTATTTTTTTTCTGATATCAGAGGTAGCTGTTTTTTCCAGTCCGTCAATAACAAAAAGGATTTCCTGCGCAATCTCCCGTTTGCGTAGTTCAATATTGACACCCTCAATAAATTCATTAATTTTCAGGGTGAAGTCGGTGAAATTACTTCGGAATGTGGTTCTGATTTTCTCTGCATTTTCCTTGTTTCCTGTAATATTCGACTTTATTTTGGCCGTTAGTCCTAGAAAAGTGAGCAAGCCGGGAGTTTTCGCCTCGGCTTCCAGTTCAAAACCGCCTTCTCTGATTATGCTCTTGTTTATTTCCTTGACTCTCTCACTGAACCAGATAAAGAGAGAGTCAAGCACCTCGCGATCCATCTCTATGCGGTTGTGATCAAGTTCCTCAAGCAGTCGCTCAATCTGGAATATCAGGACATCCATGTATTCCATGTCATTTAGATCAAGACCTTCGTCAAGGTTGCAGGTTACGCAGAAAAAACAGTCTTTGTTATGGAGTTTTCCCGTGATTTTGGCCAGTTCCGAGGTTTTGCCCGAGCCTCGCATACCTGCGAGGAACAACAGCGCCCTGTTTGCTCTGTTTGCCTCCCTGTTATATACCAATGTTCTGGAATGTACATTCAGCGTTTTGTATATCATCCGATCTTCAAAATCGCCGCGTACGTCGGAAAAATCAGTATAAAACGGGTGCTCCGCAGTTACCGGCACATCGAACCGGACTGCATTATCCACTTCAACCAGTGTGTTGGCTTTTTTGTACGGACTCGGATGACTGCTCATTTTGCGTAGTGCTTTATGACAAAGGTACGTCATTTTGTGAAAAAATGAGGTGTCGGTTCGCCATTACCCGGTTTGATCTCTTGTCAGTCAAACCGGAATAAATCCTGGATACGCTCTTGTTCTCCCGTTTGTTGTACCTGTTTGTCATCCGTCCGACCGCCTGTGATCCGGTCGCTGACTGATATACAAGCCCCAGATAACCAGTACGGCACCAACAACAGTGTAGAGCGTAACAGGTTCACCCAGCAGCAGCCAGGCATAAAAAAAGCCCAGAACCGGACAAAGGTACAGCCAGAGTGCTGCCTTTACCGGATTCTGATGCAGCAGGTATAGCCAGAGCTGTACAGCTACAATCGAAACAGGTATAATCAGCCAGACAACGGTGGCCCAGAATGTGGCCGTCCACTGGTGGTGCTCCCAGTCGGTAAGCCCCAGGGTGCAGGGCAACAGGGTCAGTGCTCCAAACAGTATCTGCCAGCCATTGATAACCAGTCTGGGAATGGTCCAGGGAATACCCGAAAAGTAAACCGTCCCCAGCGAGTAGGAAATCATGCTGCCGAAAAGCAGACCTGCACCGAGCGGCGTGGCGGTACTGTTCTGAAGGACAGGAAATGTGACGATACCCACTCCGGCAATACCCAGCAACAAACCAGTCCAGATAGCATTTCCGACCTTTTTTTTCAGAAAAGCCGCACTTATTATGGCAATCAGCAGCGGATTCAGTGCCAGGGAGAGGGTGCCGAGTCCCGCAGTGGTATATCGCATGGCCAACGAAAATGCCCCCAGGTAAATACTGGAATTCAGCATTCCGTATATCAGCAGTTTTCTGTATTCATAAGGTGCAGGTAGCGGTTGCCTGCGCACCAGATGTGCCCAGATCAGCATCAGCAGGGCGGCCAGTACAAACCGTGTGTTGGTGATCACAAAAGGCTCGGATGTCTGTAGTCCGAACTTGGTAACTACCGAGGCGGAAGACCACAACATGGCAAAGAGAAGGCCGGTAAATATGTCTTTCATTGTCTGATGCAGGTAAACGAGGCCATCTTACCTGATATTTGAAAATGATAAGGGATGCAGAAAGACGGACTCGATTTTGGAGACAATTTTTCCGTCCTTTTCGGAATCGTCCCGAACCTTGATCCAGGCCGGATCCTTGACAAATGTATCAAAGGAGTGCTTTGCGGCATCTACAGAGTCGTGTGCCAGCAGATATACCAGCTTCGATTGCTCGCCGCCTTCTTCCACGGATGTCCAGTAAATCACATTTTTCATCGCGTGTTTTTCGAAAAGGCGGGTGGTATGCTGGCGAAAACGGTTCATTAACGCCGGCAGGCGTCCCGGATGACAGGTATAGGTGCGCAGTTCAA
>Ga0172372_10006082_pt1 | contig 16562 bp, 17 predicted proteins | sample LakKiv5m_2_FD_114544 | JGI IMG/M metagenome (GOLD analysis project Ga0172372, IMG submission 114544) | Freshwater microbial communities from Kabuno Bay, South-Kivu, Congo - kab_092012_9.5m | ecosystem: Environmental > Aquatic > Freshwater > Lake | place: Democratic Republic of the Congo...
GTCTAAATGGAAAGATTCAAGAACTCAAAACCGTAGGAAGAGGATATAGAACTTTCGCAAACTTTAGAAGCGCTATTTTATTCTTTAACGGTGGCTTAAACTTATATCCTCACTAACTTAAGGAACCATTTTTTTGACTACTTAAAAATTACCTTGAATGGAATTGGAACAGCCTCCTTCTTTCTTAGCTGCTTTCCCCTTCTTTTTCGCATGGAGATGAAAAGCATTTGGGAATTGGGTTTTAAATTTTTAACACAGCAATAAATTTGGAAGCTTTTTTAGTAGGGTATTTAATTTTGTTTGTTTGGTTTACAGTTCAGATGGACTTCCACATCTTTTCAACTCTTTGTAGCTAAGCTTCGTATAAATTGTTTCGATAATTAATCCATTTATTTATTTTTACTGAAGTAAATAACCACTAAATTTCTACTTATGAAGAAGCATCATTTAGGTTTAATCTTGATTGGATCACTCTATTTTTCAGTTGCATGTCAGCCCAAATCAGAAGAAACGACAGCTGCAGAAGGGCAGGAACAATCGGAAGAAAAAGAAACTGAGCAGCGACTAAGTCCGCTTTTGGTTGCTGAAGGTCAGGTTGCTGGAAAAAGCATCAAGGTTCAATACGGATCACCTGCTGTCAAAAGCAGAACCATCTGGGGAGACCTTGTGCCCTACAATGTAGTTTGGAGAACTGGTGCCAATGAGGCCACCTATATTGACTTACCAGAAGCCGTTACCGTGGAGGGAAAAGCACTTGCTGCGGGCAAGTATTCGATTTTCACCATCCCTAAAGAAAGTGGATCCTGGACCGTGATTTTTAATTCCGATTGGAATTTGGAACATGGACATTTTCAGTACAATGAAAAAAATGATGTCTTGCGCGTGGAGATTCAGCCGCAATGGGAACCAACAAGCCAAGAAAGTTTATCCTTTGCGGTTGCTTCGCCTGGATTAATCATCCGTTGGGAGAAAATAAAGCTCCCTATAGCTATTCAATAGAAATGCAAATCCCCGACTTAGCGATCGGGGATTTTTTTTGATTTTAAAATTCCCTAAGTTTCAGTAACAATTTGTCACCCAAGATCATTTCCACCCCCGGAATTTGCCATGAAATACATTTCCTTTTTCATTGTCCTTATCCTTACCTGTGCTTTGGGAGTACTGGTTTCCCTTCCTTTTGGGCAGATTCCTCCCCTTGCTCCCTTGTTGGACCCCAATCATGGGTTTTGGCAAAATTCATTTAGTGAAGACCAGCTTGCTGAGGAGGCCCTGTCTTTAGTGAACTTAAATGCAGCTGTTGAGGTGGTTTACGACGAGCAGCTCATCCCTCATATTTATGCGGAGAATGAGTTGGATCTTTACCGCGCTCAAGGCTACATTACTGCAAAGCATCGGCTCTGGCAAATGGAGTTTCAAACCCGTGCAGCAGCAGGTAGACTTTCCGAAATTGTGGGTCCTATGGCCTTGGAATTGGATCGCATGACCCGTAGAAAAGGCCTAGCCTATGGAGCAGAAAAAGGGATAAGCTACCTTACAGAAAAGGATCCAGCTACACTTGCTTTGATTGAAGCCTATGCAGATGGGGTAAATCAATACATTGCCCAATTGACTGATGCGCGACTTCCTGTAGAATATAAGCTGTTAAATTACAGACCTGAAGCATGGTCAGCTTACAAATCGCTTCTCTTGCTGAAGTACATGTCCGACATGCTTGTCGGTGATCGGGATTTGGAGTACAGCAACCTAAAAAAAATCCTAGGAAAGGTAAATTTAGATCGATTGTATCCAGATTTCCCAAGTGAAAATGATCCCGTTATTGAAAAGGAGCGTGTGTGGGATTTTACATCCTTGGCTCCCACAAAACCTGATAGCCTTAATTATCCTGAAGAAACCCTTCAACTAGAACCTTTAGCTCAGCCTACCGAAGGTACGGGCTCCAACAACTGGGCTGTCAGCGGGGAAAAAACTAAAAATGGGAACCCTATTCTTGCGAATGACCCACATTTGAGTTTGAATCTTCCTTCCTTATGGTATTCCATGCAATTGAGTACGCCTACCCATACGGTAAAAGGAGCCACGCTCCCCGGTGCACTTGGGATTATCTCTGGGTTCAATGAAAATATTGCCTGGGGTGTCACCAATGCCACTAAGGATACCCGAGACTGGTACAAAATCACCTTTCAGGATGTGTCTAGAAAAGCGTACAAATATGGCCAGGAATGGAAACCTACAGAAGTTAGAATAGAAGAAATCCATGTAAAAGGCCAAGAAGTATTTTTGGACACCGTGGTGTATACGCACTATGGACCGGTAGTATACGATCAATCCTTCAAGTCAGACCGTCAGGATGTTAATTTTGCACTGCGCTGGATCGTGCATCAAGGCACATCCAACGAGCAGAAGACCTTCATGCTGCTCAACAAAGCAAAAAACTATGCCGACTACACCGAAGCCTTGAAAGAGTATGCCGCTCCGGCTCAAAACTTTGTATTTGCTTCAATAACAGGCGATATCGCCATGCGAATTCAAGGCAAATTCCCACTAAAATGGAAGGAGCAAGGAAAATTCTTTATGGATGGTGCAGATCCACGGATGGAATGGCAAGGTTACATTCCTTTCGAACACAATGCCAATACCCTCAATCCTGAGCGGGGCTTTGTTTCTTCTGCCAACCAGCATCCTGTTGATAGTACCTATCCCTACTACGTTTTTGATAATTCGTTCGAGCATTATCGAAACCGCAGGTTGAACCGTGAGCTTTCTGGAATGGAACAAATTACAGTGGATGACATGAAGGCCTTGCAGTACGATTCATACAACCTTCAAGCGGCAGAATCCCTACCTCTACTACTCAATTTGCTGGCCGATCATGGATCCTCTTCAAAAGAAGCTAAAAAATACTTGGCTGATTTGAAGGCTTGGGACTTTTTTGCTGATCCAGACAAAAAAGGGCAAACACTTTATTCGATTTGGTTTGCTGAAACTACAGAGAGCATCTGGAGAGAATTAATGGAGCAAGGAGCACCAGTGGTGCGCCCCAATAACTACCAAACTATCGCTTTGATGAGCGCTTCTCCTGAGGATTCTGTTTTTGATGTGCACATGGCGGAGGGCATTCAAACTGCTCAGTACCATGTTCGTGTAGGCTTTGATTCCTTGCTTGTAGCAATGAAGAACTGGGAAACTAAGGAGGGTGATTATGGCTGGGCAGATTATAAAAAAACAACTATTCAGCACCTAGTTCCGAACTTTAAAGCGTTTTCAGTTGCAGGGGTGTACACCGGAGGTGGCTCAGGCATCCTGAATGCGACAGGAAGCAGGCATGGTGCGAGCTGGCGAATGGTAGTGGAGCTAGGTTCAACCATCAAAGCCTTTGGCATTTACCCTGGAGGCCAATCAGGTAATCCAGGAAGTAGATTTTACGATAATTTCATCCCTATTTGGGCGAAAGGGGATTATGTGGATTTTGATCTGAGAAAGAAGGAAGATCAAAAAGGAGTATTGTTCAAAACAACTTTAAAATAAGGCAAACCATGAAATTTCTATTAGTTACCCTCTTGAGCGCCTTATTGGTGGTATTTTTAAACATCGTCACTCCCTACTGGGTAGTCATGATTGCCTTGGTTGCATTGGCTGGATTAATTCGCCCGAGTGTATGGGGTGGATTCTTTGGAGGAGGTCTTGGAATGGGCCTAGCTTGGTTGGGCCAGACGGTTTACATTTCTGCAGTGACTTCAAGTACGCTCCCTGACAAAATGGGTGCATTAATGGGCCTTGGCTCAGGACTTAGTTTGATGGTCCTCACTGCGGTCTTGGGCTTTATTCTGGGTGGATTCAGCGGCCTTCTAGGGGTAATGTTCCGCAAATTGGTTCAAAAGAAACGTAGAGACGTTTACTTAGGCTAATTTTGGCTTTAGGGTCTAGTTAGTGCTACCGTAGGAGCTCTCCACTAGTTTTCTAGCTAATTGGAGAAATGGGAAACAAAAATCTGTTTCCCAAATAGCAAACTAGTGGAGTGCAGTGTCTTGGTCGGGGCCCTTGGGTGCTACCAAAATCACTTTTTCTCGGTCCACCACCACTGATCCAGGAGCAGATCCCTTCACTTTTCGCACAAACTTAACCTCCGTTACTATCACAGGACTAAGTGAATCTGTTTTGAGTTTGGAATAAAAGGCAGCCAAGGAAGCTGCCCGCTCCACTACTTGCTGAGGAACAGTAGGCATGCCTTTTTTCCGAATGACAACATGGGATCCAGGAATATTTCGTGCATGGAGCCACAGGTCATCCTTATGCACAAAGTTCCGAAGCATCTCGTCATTGTCTTTGGCAGATTTCCCAACCCAAATGGTAAATCCTTCTACTTCAAATATTTTGAAGGGGCTGCTCACCTCATTTTTTGCTGCTGGAAGGTCTTCCTTGTGTTCTTTTTTGAATTCTTTCAAGCCTCGGAAGTCAGTGGCTTTCTCTAGTCGATGGAGTAAGGCTTGAAGTGACTTTGCCTGCTCATTTTTTGCTGCTAGCGTCTTTTCCAATTGATCCAATTCCAGCTGTCTATTTTTAGATTTTCGGTACAAGGATGCTGCAAGTTCCTGTGGCTTTTGCTTCGGTTTGAGGCTTACTTTTACGGTTTCTCCCGTATAAAAATTTGCAAGTTCCACCTCTCCACTCGTTTCCTCAAAGGCATGGAGGTTGGCCATAAGCACATCGGCAAGCTGGGAGGGTGAGGGAGAATCTTTTAGTTCTTGCAGTTTTTCCGTGGATTTCTTCAGATAGGCTAGGGTTCTTTTTAGTTGATCCTGATAGGATTTGAGTAGGTTATTTTTTTCTTTCTCAAAACTACCCAATACCAAAGCCTGGTAAAAAAGTTCGTTGCAGGCAACTAAAGGATCTGCATAATTAGCCTTAGCCTGGGCCTCGGGCAGCAAGCTGAGCAGCAGTTCTCCATCTTTTTCTACCAGAGTGTAGAGTGGGCTATCCAAGAGATCCAAAAGCTCTTCAATCAAATTCCATTTCTCAGTTAGGGTTTTTTCCAAGTACCCCTTTTCCTTTAGCCAAGCTCTAGGTACTGGACCTAGGGTAGGTAAAAACTGTGAAACATTTCCTTCCAAAAAAATAAAATGCTCCAAACTTAGGTTCAGCTCTCGGTCCAAGCTTCTCCAATCCAAGGTTTTATCTTCAGAAATTGCATTTCTAAAAATCAGGCTGGGTTCAGTTGTATTTGGAAGGTACAGTAAACAGTTGCTCCGGTTGCCATGCAGTTTAAGCACTAAAACTTTCCCAGAGGAAAGTTCAAATTTTAGTGCTCTCTCATTTGTAAAAACTCTACAGGACAGGATTTGCTCACCAATTAGGGATTCAAATAAACTGACCGTGTTTCTTTTGGCTCGGTGAAATTGGCTTGAAAAGGAAAGGTAAACATGAGGAGGTAGTAAATGGGCTCGAATAAAAAGCGTTCCTTTTGGTCCTTCAGTCTCCAAGACTAGTTCATCCTTGTTTTGTGAAAAGCAGGATACAATCGTATTCCCAGCAAAAGAATCGGATAGCGCCGGTGCAAGGAATCGAAGGAAATGATAGGTAAGGTGCATGGCTAGGCGTGCAGCTTTAGTCCATCATAGGCTAAAAAAATTCCTTCAGGAAGTTTCTTCTCTACTGCAGCATGCTTTCCAAGACGGTGCGAGATGTGGGTAAAGTAAGTTTTTTTTGCGCCAATTCGCTGTGACTGTTCAATCGCTTGATCCAAGGTAAAATGTGCGATGTGGGGTTCCTTTTGCAAGGCATTAAGCACCAAAATTTCAGACCCTTCGAGGATTGCGAGTGACTCTTCTGGAATGTGGTTGGCGTCGGTGATGTAGCTGAAATCACCTATTCTAAATCCAAAAACAGGGAGTTTGTAATGAAGTACCGGAATAGGGGTGATCCCTATGCCGTTGATTTGAAAGGGCTGGTGATCAATTTCCACGCAAGCAACCTTTGGCACGCCTGGGTATTTTTTATCGCTGAAAATATAAGCATACTCCCGTTGAAGCTGTTCCAATACTGCTTGTCGGCCAAATATGGGGATGTCGGCTTGCTGGTAGAAATTAAAGGGGCGGATGTCATCCAAGCCTGCGGTATGGTCTTTGTGTTCGTGTGTAAATAGCACCGCATCCAATTTTTTTATTCCTTCGCGGAGCATTTGCATCCGAAAATCAGGCCCAGTGTCTACTACAAAAGATTGCCCTTGAACCGCTATATGAATGGAGGTTCGAAATCTTTGGTCTCTAAAATCGAGGGACAGACACACAGGGCAGGGACATCCGATGACTGGGACTCCTTGGGAGGTGCCTGTTCCCAAAAAGGTGATGATCAAAATTTCAGGGTAGTTTGGCGTAGTTCGGAAAGAAAATCTTGGTTTGCTTTCTCTTTGAATTCTTTTGGATCAAAGTCTAATTCAGCAAGAATATCGATTAGGGCATTGATCTTTCCTTCCAAAGGAAAGTACTTATTGATAATGACTACTTTGGTCTCCTTCAGGAGGCAATAGCCAGATTTGAAATTTCCCTTTTCGTAGCGGAGGTGGTAGGAGGAGGCTGCAAACAAATTTTCCAATTTGTCCAAAAAGTTTTTGGTGTATTTGACTACCATGGACTAACTCAGGATTTTTTTAACCATAGCTAAGACTAAGTCGTAATTTAATGGTTTCTGGATAAAGTCATCAAACCCAAATTTCCGGAAATCTTCTGGGGTATGGTTAGCGGCATTACCTGTAATCGCAATGATGGGAATCCTATTTTTTTTTGGGTCAGCCAATTTTCTAATTTCCTTGGTGCATTGGATACCATCCATTTGAGGCATCGTGATATCCATCAAAATCAAGTCAAAATCTTCGGCTGAAAGCATTTCAAGTACTTGTTTGCCGTTCCGAGCTGCTTTCATGCTGTAATTTTCAAAGGCTAAAACACTTTTAGTCAGGCTGATAATGATGGAGCTATCCTCACCTACTAAAATCTTAATTTGATTTTGCATGGTACAAACTTGGTTCTTTCTTTAAATATTCTTGAAACTCCACTAAAGTAGCCTTAAGGTAGTGAAGACTTTCAGTAAATTCAATCCTTTTTTGCGGCCTACCTAAGGATTCACTTTGCTTCGCAGCAACATAAATCTTTTCCGCCCCTAAGGTACCTGAATTCCCTTTTATTGTATGGATGATTCGTAATAATTCCTCTGATGGTTCCTCCAAAGGATTCCGTTCTAATTGTTGAATTAGGCTTTCACATTCTTGTGTAAAGTCAGAATAAACCTGTAGAATCACCTCTTTTGAACCCAAGCGAAGCAGCTGCTGGTAAACTTCTGAGTTAAGAATAGGTGGTAAATCTGTCTTTTCTAGGGTGTTTACGTCTGCCTCGGCCTGCTTTTCCAATAAGCTTTGAATCTTGAGTATAAATTCTTTGGGACGAATTGGTTTTAAAATTAAATCATCGAAACCTTGTTCTAGGTAATATGCGGTTTGAGATTGGTCTATAGTAGAAGAAAGAGCCACAACGAGGCAGGAACGATCCACCAAGGCCCTTACTTTTTGTAGAAATAAAAGTGGTTCTAAATCAGTAAGTTGTACCGAAATTAAAATTAAATCTGGCTTCTGATTTGCCAAGTGAACCAGGGCCTCTTTGCAGGCATCAAAACTTTGGAAGGCATGGAGTTGACCAATTAAGTATTCAAAAAGCTTTCTTTCTTGGTCCTTATCTTCTACAATCAAGATATTTTTGTTTTTCATCCCAAACCTCCTGACTTTTAAGTTTTATAAATTTTAGTAATGCCAACTGACCCTAAGTATTTGATTCTTGTTGTAGGGCCAACCGCTGTTGGTAAATCTGACCTTTGTTTAAATCTAGCCAAAAAATTCGAGACGGAAATTCTTTCCTGCGATAGCCGTCAGTTTTATCGAGAAATGAACCTGGGCACCGCCAAGCCAAGCCTTGAGGAGCTGGCGGAAGTTCCGCATCACTTCATCAATACCCTTTCGATAGTAGACTCCTACGATGTTAGAAAATATGAATCGGAAGCGCTACAGCTATTGGATCGCTTGTTTAAAACTAAGCAAGTGGTCTTGATGACGGGTGGAACAGGACTTTTTGCATCTGCGATTGCCAACGGTTTGGATGAAATTCCTGATGTGTCCCCTGAAATCCGAGTTGACTTGATCCAAGAACTTGAGGAGAAAGGCTTGGCCTGGCTTCAAGCCGCGGTGGAAGAAGTAGATCCGGAGTTTTATGCTCAAGTAGATCGTTCCAATCCGCAGCGCTTGATGCGAGCATTGGAAATTTGGAGGGGTACGGGTCTGAAATTCAGTTCTTTCCGAATTAAAAATAAGGTGCATCGACCTTTTCAAATTGTAAAAATAGGCTTGGATAGACCCCGAGAGGAGCTGTACCAGCGGATTGACCAACGAATGGAATTGATGCTTCGCAGGGGCTTGTTTAAAGAAGCTGAGAGCTTAGTTGATCGCAGAAATTTGAATGCACTTCAAACCCTAGGTTACACGGAAATATTTGATTTTTTGGAGGGAAAGTATGACGAGAAAGAAATGGTCAGGTTGCTGAAGCGTAATTCCAAAAGGTATGCCAAAAGGCAGTTGACCTGGTTTAGGAAAGATCCGCTGATTCGCTGGTTTCATCCCGACCAGGAACAAGAAATTTTAGGGTACCTGAACGATCAAATCGCCTTAAATCCTCCAAAGGCAGCCACCCAGTTGTAGGGGGCTTTTTTGATTAATGCATTGAACTGGTATTGGTTGACCTTCATGGCTCGCAACAGTTCGATACTACTTTGAGGAATCGCTTTTTCAGCGGACTCATCTTTCAATAATTTTTGAATTTTCTCCGGATTTATAAGTTCACCAGCTGCAATCCCCATCTTAGGATGAGCCTGGGCAAGCTGAGAAGCTAAATTTCTTTGGATGGTTAATTTACCCAGCATGTATTGCCTGACCGTTAGAAAGAATAGCATGCATGCACCTAAAGCAGTCAAAAACAAAGGAATAAAGCCCATATCAAATACTTAGTAGGTTAATCAATTTCAAGTGGTCTGGAATTAGGGTTTTGGGTTTGCCTATGCAATCTTCAAATGGAGTGTACACTACTAGCCCATTCATCACTCCTGCCATGCAATTTGTTTTTCCGGCAAGTAGCCCTTCTATTGCCGCCATTCCGCAGCGACTAGCCAATACACGATCTCGTGCTGTAGGCTTCCCCCCGCGTTGAATATGACCTAAGGTTGTCACCTTAAAATCTTTGGAGGGGTCTTGGATTTTTTCCTTGACCAGATTCATTATCGTTTGGGCTGAACCCAGTTCATCGCCTTCAGCTACTACGATTATACTTGAACTTTTGCTTTTTCTTAGGTTTTTTAAGGACTTGACAATTTGATTGATATCAGTTTTGGTTTCTGGGACCAAGACAAATTCAGCACCTCCACCAATTCCAGATTCAACGGCAATAAAGCCGGCATCTCTTCCCATCACTTCAATAAAGAAAACCCGGTCATGGGCAGCAGCGGTATCCCGAATTTTGTCAATGGCATCTAATGCTGTATTGACTGCAGTGTCGAAGCCAATGGTATAATCAGTACCGTAAATGTCGTTGTCGATGGTGCCAGGGCATCCCACTGTAGGAATTCCAAACTCTTCAAAAAATACCTTTGCTCCGGTAAAGGTTCCGTCACCACCAATGGCCACTAATCCTTCAATGCCATGTTCTTGCAAGTGATCGAAGGCTTTTTTTCGTCCTTCTGGAGTCATAAATTCCATGGATCGAGCAGATTTGAGGATCGTGCCTCCGCGTTGAACGATGTTGGACACTGAATAGGAATGCATTCGCTTGATGTCCCCTTCAATCATCCCTTCATAGCCTCTGTTGATTCCATAGATTTCAAGGCCATGGTAGATAGCAGTTCTACCGGCGGCACGAATACAAGCATTCATCCCAGGGGAATCTCCACCTGACGTGAATACGGCAAGTTTTTTCATGGTTTCAGGGGTTTTAAAAGGTTAAAAATAGGCATAATTGAGCTAAAAAATCTAGTATGGGGAAAAAATGAATAGGATTATCCGCAATCATGCGAGTAGCTCAGCTCTCTTATTTAAAACTGCGGATAATCGTTGATGGGCCACGGCCCACAGGCAGTCAACTGTCCACAGCTCATCTAATTGAACCTCAAACCTTATTTTATTTGGTTAGTGGTGAAAAAGCGGATAATCAGAAAAATGAAAGATAAAATTCCAATTCAATACCAATCCTACTTTTTGGTACTTCAAGAACTCTGCAGCCATTTAGTGGTATTGTGTTTTAGGATTTTTGGGGTCTGTTAGCCACTGATTTTAAAAAATACTACCTTGAAACTTCAAACTACCGCCGCATGAAATCTCATCTCCTGATTATTCACACGTTTAGTACCTTATTCTTTTTTGCTTCAACTGCGCAGGCGCAGCAAAAGGATAAAGATCGCTGGGAATCTCAAGCAAAAAAGGTAGAGATTATTCGCGATGATTTTGGGGTTCCACATATCTATGGCCCTACCGATGCGGATGTGGTTTTTGGATTGCTTTATGCGCAATGTGAGGATGATTTCAGAAGAGTAGAACGAAACTACCTCTGGGCATTGGGAAGGCTGGCGGAGCTGGAAGGGGAGCAGGAATTGTATTCTGATCTGCGCGCACAGCTGTACATGACTACGGAGGAAGCCCAAAAAGCATATAGCCAAGCACCAGATTGGTTGAAAGAATTGTGTGTTGCCTTTGCGGATGGAGTCAACTATTACTTGCATACACATCCAAAGGTAAAGCCTCAGGTAATCACGCATTACGAACCATGGATGCCGCTATTTTTCTTTGAGGGATCCATTGGAGGAGATTTGGAACGCATCTCCACGACACAATTGAAAGCCTTTTATGAACCCAAGACTACTTTAGGATTCGAAGAGGAGCAAAGTAAATTCACCCCGCTTGCGTTTGAAGAACCCAAAGGCTCCAATGGCATTGCAATAGCACCTAGTATGTCCGAATCAGGAAATGCGATGCTGCTTATCAATCCTCATACCTCCTTTTATTTTAGACCTGAAGTACATGTAATCAGTAAGGAAGGGCTCAATACCTATGGAGCTGTTACCTGGGGGCAATTTTTTGTATACCAAGGTTTCAATGAGAAAACAGGCTGGATTCATACGTCCAACTTTGTGGATTTTATAGATGAGTTTGTAGAGGATGTAACTGTAGAGGACGGGAATCATTATTACCGCTATGGTAATTTAAAACGATTCGTTGAAACCAAGCAAATCACTTTGAAATACAAGGAAGGTGACCAATTAAAGGAAAAAGACTTTACCATCTATCGTACCCACCACGGTCCCATCACCCACCTAGAAAATGGGAAGTGGGTGGCTACAAAAATCAACTGGAATCCAGTTCAAGCCTTGATACAAAGTTATACCCGTACCAAACTAGGCAATTACGCGGAATTTAAGGAGATGATGGATATCCGCACCAATAGCTCCAATAGTACGGTTTTTGCCGATGGGGAGGGGAATATTGGATACTTCCATGGAAACTTTATTCCCAAGCGAAATCCTCAAATCGATTTTTCAAAATCGGTGGATGGGACTAATCCCGGTACGGATTGGCAGGGGCTCCATACGGTGGATGAGAGCATTCTAATTCTTAATCCCGGTACAGGATGGATCCAAAATTGCAACTCCACCCCCTTTACTGCAGCAGGGGAGTTTAGTCCCAAAAAGGAAGACTTTCCGAATTACATGGCTCCAGACCAAGAGAACTTTAGAGGAATTCATGCAAGCCAGCTCCTGAAGCAGCAAACCAAAAAACTTAACCTAGATACCTTTCTGGAGCTTGCCTATGATCCTTACCTTCCAGCATTTTCTTTTCTAATTCCTGAACTGCTCGAGTCTATTTCCTCCAGCATTCCCGCTGCTTATTCGCCGGCGTTGCAGCAGCTTCGCAATTGGGACTTCCGAACTTCCAAGGAGTCGGTGGCCATGTCCATAGCTCATTTTTATGGGGAAAATTACCAACGCCAATTTAGAAGCCTGTCGCGCTTTGCCGAACCGGATCCCAATGCAAAAATCCCAACTCCTGCTGAAATCCAAACCGTATTCATCCAAACACTGGAACAAATGACTCGAGATTTTGGTACATGGAATACGCCTTGGGGTGAGATAAATCGCTTTCAGCGACTGAGTGGTGCGATAGATGCTGACTTTGACGATAGCAAGCCCTATGTGCAAGTAGGCTTGGCCTCCGGCAATTGGGGCGCCTTGGCTGCTTATGGTGCGCGGGCAACCTCAACTACAAAAAGACTGTATGGCTACCGGGGCAATAGTTTTGTAGCCGTGGTGGAATTTGGAGAAAAGGTTCGTGCCAAATCCATTCTTGCAGGGGGGCAGCAAGCAGATCTACAATCTCCCCATTTCTTTGACCAGGGCCAGCGCTATGCAGATGCCCAATTCAAAGAGGTAGCTTTTTATCGGGAAGATGTGGAAAAACGAATGCTACGGTCTTATCGTCCAGGTCAAAAAAAGTAATTAATCCCGAGTATTTTACTGTGTAGTTAGCTAAAACAAAAGGAGCTATCCTTTTGTCTTAGCGAGTACTTTTTGCACGATGACGCTGCACCAAGCGAATCAAGAAGGCTCCTAAGCCGATCAGAAAGCACACCCCAAACCATAGGAAGGGGTTGTAAAAATCATTTAGTATGCGGTAGCCTGCCGTAAAACCAAATAGAAGGAGCCCTGTAATGGCCCATAAGGGCTTATTTTCCTCTTGATCAGAAGCAGCAGGAAGGTAAGGCAAATTAATCAAGGATCGTAGTTCCCCCCAATTCCAAACAATCAGCATGAGATTGGCAGCAAACATCATGCCGGTAATGACTGGTGTTCCTCCAAATTCCATGGAAATGGTGATCACAAAGACATTCAGGATAATAGGGAAATTGACAACTGCCCCGAGTTTGGCGAAGCGCTGCGTCATCAATAAGAATCCAGTGAGCAGTTGAGCCCATCCTATAAATTGCCAGTAAAGGCCTGTTTGGTAGAGTACTTCAAAAAAATGCATCGTAGAACCCAGAGGAGCATCTTCTTGGGAATAGGTAGTAAATCGTTTTCCCTTGATTTTAATCATGCAGGCAAAAACAAAGGCTCCTCCAATCAAGTATCGGGTGTAAATGATGAATAGCTGAACTAAAAAATAGGATTTGAGTCGATTCACGGAGAGGCTACTTAAACAAAAGATTGAATATGGGCCGTTGCCTCTTCGAGGTGCTCCGCTGTAAAAAATCGCTCGTGGTTTACTTCATGGTCAACTTGTTCGTGTACCCAAGTGGTATGAAAAGGAACATGTATTCCAAATCCTCCAAGTTCCAATACCGGAAGGATGTCTGATTTGAGACTATTGCCGATCATTAGGAAGTCGCTGGCTTGAATATCGAGTCGAACAATCAATTTTTTGTAATCCGACACCCGTTTTTCGCTCATGATTTCAATGTGGTGGAAGTAGCCTTCCAATCCAGATTTTTGAAGTTTCCGTTCCTGGTCCACCAAATCTCCTTTGGTAGCAAGTACGATGCGGTATTTTCCTTGAAGAGATTGCAAGACATCTTTCACACCTGGAAGTAAATCCACCGGCTTTTCTAGCATATCTTGACCAATTCCAATAACCTTTTCTACTAGTGAAATAGGCATTTTCCCAGCAGAGATGCGAATGGCAGTCTCGATCATGGATAGCATAAAGCCTTTAATTCCATAGCCATAAAGACCTAAATTACCGATTTCGGTTCGGTAAAGTTCCTTCATGATCGCATGCTGAGGAAGGAAATCTTCCAGCAGGCTGGCAAATTTTTCCTCTGCCTCACGAAAATAGGTTTCGTTGATCCAAAGGGTATCGTCCGCATCAAAGGCAATTACTCGAATAGGCATAGGGTGATGAATTAATGATTTTTTTTCGGATTGAACGGATTAGGAGCTACTACTTGTGGGCTTATTTCACGGTTTCTTTTAGCCAACCAAGCAGTACTTCTCGCCATCCTGACACAGCTTCTTTTCCCAAGCCAAAGGCAAAGCCATGGCCACCAGTTGGATAGATGTGCAATGCTGCTTTTACACCTTTAGTATGTAGGGCTTGATAATAAAGCAAGGAATTTTCAAGTGGTACTGCCTTGTCATCCTGTGCATGTACCAGGAAGGTAGGAGGGGTGTTTGCTGTAACTTGAAGCTCATTTGAAAAGCGCTTTATTAATTCGGGATTTGCGGGGTCCCCAATTAGATTTTTGCGTGAGCCACCATGGGTAGGAGCGTCTTGAAAAGAGATCACTGGGTAGACAAGAATGGAGAAATCTGGTCTAGCGGAGAGGTTATCGATTGTGTCTTTTTCAAGGGGTAGCTGATGCGCAAAGGAGGTGCTCAAGGTTGCAGCCAAGTGCCCTCCAGCAGAAAATCCCATAATTCCCACCTTGGACGGGTTGATATTCCAGGACTCGGCATGTTGCCGTACCAAACGGATGGCTCGCTGTGCATCGAGCAAGGGAACTTCCTTGGGATCTGTGAGGGAGGGGGACAGTGGCAATCGATACTTTACGACAATACCAGCTATTCCTTGCGAGTTGAGCCATTTTGCAAAATCGGTTCCCTCCCAATCGTAAGCTAGTATACCATACCCGCCTCCAGGAAAAATCACAACTGCTTCCCCAGTAGAGATTTGTTGGGTGGGTAAATAAACTTCGATGGTAGGGATTTGAACATTTGAAATGCGAACAATGCCCTCCTGTACGGATTTTTCTTGTTGATCCGATACCATTTGCAGTGGAGGAAGGCCCGGCCACAAGTTTAGGGTATGATTTTGGGAAAAAGCCAGGTTTGTAGCGAGAAAGGTCAGGAGGGTTAGTAGGTATTTCATAGCGTTAAGAATCATTTTTTTTGGTGGGGCTGAGGCGGAGTCTTTCGACTCAGACCTCAGGAAGTGAAGCTGAATATTTTTTCGGTGAGGGCCCACCTCCAGGTAGGAGGAGTGCCAGGAAGATTAGTTTGGTACTGCCCAAGGAATGCCTCCCATTCTTGAACTCTTGGGTTGGCCAGATCCAGTGCCGCTTTTTTCTCAAAGCTAAAGTCATCGGAGGTGACAAGAATCATACTGAGCCGCTGTGCCCACCGGTAAATACTCATTTCGAGGATTCCTGCTACACGTATACTTTCCAGGATGGCTGGATCTACTTGTTCATGACAGCGAACATAGGCTTCAATGGCCTCGGGCTCATTTTTGAGATCACAGATTAGGACAAATGTTTTCATAGAGGAGGAAAAAGGCGGACGAATTTATTTTCGGGCTCTTATGGCGAAGATGAATACGAGTAGGAAGCATGCCCAGGGCAAGATAAACGAGAAGTTGACTTCTGAAACTCCAAGAATTAAGAGATCTGTGTAGCCTTTGCCTCCCAAATCCAGAATCATTCCTTGCAAGGTAGGCATGATAGCTCCACCAACGATGGCCATCACTAGAAATGCAGCGGCAAATTTGGAATCCTCTCCAAGGCCTTCCAATGCAATTCCATAGATCGTGGGAAACATCAAGGACATGGCAAAACTAACTCCGACAAGCGAATAGAGTCCTACCATCCCTGTGATTAAAATAGCCCCGAGCGTAAAAACCATCGCCAATACGGCAAACCAAGCCAAGAGTCTTGCTGCAGGGATGATTCGCAGCAGGAAGGTACAAATCCATCTTCCTACTAAAAATACGCCTAAGGAAGCGAATGCATAGTTTACAGCATCGTATGTCGAAATGCCAAGTGCTTCGGCGTATTGGTAAATGTAGGTCCAAACCATAATTTGCGCGCCTACATACACGAGTTGTGCTAGCGTGCCTTCCACAAAATTTCTATTTTTCACCAATCGCTTGACAGTAGGAATAAAGTCTACCTTATCCCCTTCAACCTTCGTTTCCGGCATCTTAATCAATGCGATAACCACCAAGATCACCAATACTACAAGACCTAACATCACATAAGGATCTCGAATCACGAATAAATCATTGCTTCGAATGGCAGCTTTCGCAGTTTCATCCAGGCCATCGAAAAGGTATACTTTGCCTGATTCGTCGGTGGCAGAGCTTTGGAGATTGTTGAGGATAAACGTTTTGGCTACAAATAACCCAGCCAATGCCCCCATTGGATTGAATGCTTGAGCCAAGTTTAAGCGTTGCGTAGCGGTCTCCTCACTACCCATGGAAAGGATGTAGGGGTTGGCAGTAGTTTCAAGAAAGGCCAAACCAAAGGTCAGAATGTAGAGCGCTGCTAAAAAGAATCCATAGCTTTCAAGGGCTGCAGCTGGATAAAAAAGGCAGGCTCCAACCCCATACAAGCCCAGACCAAGAAGCACTCCTGTTTTGTACGAATATTTCTTAATAAAAAAGGCTGCAGGCAAGGCCATGGTGAAGTATCCACCATAAAAAGCCAGTTGTACCCAGGAGGCTTGGGTGTTGGAGAGTTCAAGCACGCGCTTAAATGCAGCTACCATAGGATTGGTAA
>Ga0172372_10006083_pt1 | contig 16560 bp, 19 predicted proteins | sample LakKiv5m_2_FD_114544 | JGI IMG/M metagenome (GOLD analysis project Ga0172372, IMG submission 114544) | Freshwater microbial communities from Kabuno Bay, South-Kivu, Congo - kab_092012_9.5m | ecosystem: Environmental > Aquatic > Freshwater > Lake | place: Democratic Republic of the Congo...
CCGGGCTTCACCCTGCCCGGCGACACGTCGGCTTCCGACCGCTACTACGCCCGCGACGTCGTGACCGATCCCTTCGTGCTCGACGACGGACGGCTCACCGTGCCCACCGGGCCCGGTACCGGCGTGACCGTCGACCCCGAGGTGCTCGCCGCTGCGACCACCTCGGTCGAGACGCTCCGGGCCTGAGCGCCGCCGCGGTGGTCGGCCCTCAGCCGCGGTTCTGCGACCGGCCCCGCTCGACCACCGCGTCGCGCCGGGCCGCGATCACGGCGGGGTCGTAGGTGCGGCTGATCCAGTCGAAGTTGACCCGGGCCTCGACGTCCCACGCGTCGTCGCCGGTCACGTTCACCACCCGCTCGTAGCAGCGCATCAGCTCGCCGACCGCCTCGGCGTTGTTGCCGGCGATCGCCGCTGCGATCCCGCGGGTGAACGTGAGCAGCTCCTCGTGGGGCACCACGTGGTTGACCAGACCCCACGTGAGCGCCTGCTCGGCCGACAGGTAGTTGCCGGTGGCGCTGAGCTCGCGGGCCCGGCGCACCCCGACCGACTGGCACAGCAGCACCGTCAGCCCCCAGCCCGGGAGGATCCCCACCCGGGCGTGGGTGTCGGCGAAGCGGGCCCGCTCCGACGCCACGAGGAAGTCGCAGTTGAGCGCGAGCTCGAACCCGCCCGTGATCGCGGGGCCGTTGACCGCGCCGATCAGCAGCTTGGTGCGGGGGGCGAACGGACCGCGGTACGGCAGGCGGCCGTCGGCGTCGTACACGCTGAGTGCGTCGGCGCCGGTGCCCTCGCGGCTCCCCAGCTCCTTGAGGTCGGCCCCGGCGCAGAACGCCGGGTCGGCCCCGGTGAGGATCATCACGGCCACGTCGTCACGGGCGTCGAGCTCGGCGACCACCTCGGGCAGCCGTGCGCCCAGCGCGTGGTTGATCGCGTTGCGGGCCTCGGGCCGGTTCAGGGTGATCACCGCGACGCCGTCGCGCACCTCGGTCAGCACCACGTCGTCGGGCATCCGTCCTCCTCGGTCGTTCCTCGGTCGTTCCTCGGTCGTTCCTCGGTCGTTTCTCTGTCCGGCGGCACTCACGACGCGCGCCGGTGCCGGCCCCACGCGATCCACGCGATCCACGCGATCCACGCGACCGGGATCACCGGTTCGCGGCGACCATCCGCGTGATGCCGGTCCGCCAGTCCACCTCGGCCGGGCCGACCAGCGCGTGCATGCGGGTGTTGTCGGTGGTGACCGAGCCGATGGTGCGCTCGGTCTCCTCGAACCGGGCCTCGAGTCCGGTGAGCTCGGCGATGAGCCCGCACCACTCCTCCACGGTCGCGGGTCCACCGGCCCAGTTCACGACGGTGGCCGGGACCGACGCGGCGGCGAGCAGCCGCGGCACCTGGCGCACGATGTCGTCGGCGTGGATCGGGTTGAACCGGTTGGGTCGGTCGGGGTGGACGGGGATGGCGAGCCCCGCCTCCATCATCTTCAGGTGGAACCACGGCCAGCCGAGGTGGTCGCCGTAGGGCACGTTGAGCCGGGCGACGGTGGTGGGGACGCCGAACTGGCGACACGCAGTGCGGGCCACCACCTCCGACGCGATCTTGGCGATGCTGTAGGTGGCGAACATCGCCCGGTGGTTGTCGCCGAGCGAGTCGGTCTCGGCGAGCGGATGCGCGCCGGCGGGCTGGTAGACCGCGGTCGACGAGCAGTGCAGGAACGCGGTCGCCCGGCGGCAGCGGGCGAGCAGGAGCCCGACCGCCTCACCGTTGGCGGCGAGGTCCCGGTCCCAGTCGCCGTCGCCGCCGCGGGCGACCGCGAAGTTGCAGACGTAGTCGAAGTCGTCGGGCAGCCCGGTGAAGTCGGCGGTGGCGAGGTCCACCGTCTCGCAGTGCACGCCCCCGGCCTCGAGCCGGGCCCGCAGGTCGGCGTTCCCGAACCGGGCGACGCCCCAGACCTCGTTGCGGGTCGCGAGGTCGAGCGCGACCGGGAGCCCCACGCTGCTGTTGGGTCCGGTGACGAGGATCTTGGCGCCGGTGATCGTGTCCACGGTCTGCTCCTCGGCGGGGGTGCGGGTCGGGGTCAGCGGAGCTGGTCGACGTAGGTGTCGGTCCCGGGGACGGTGGGCACGAACGGCGCCGAGAGCTCGACCCGGCCCCGGCCCGCCGCCGCGACCGCGGCGCCGAGCCCGGCGAAGGTGGTCCAGGCCTCGTCGGGCGGCACCTGGGTGAACGTCAGCAGCGTGACCCGGCGCTCGAGCCCGGGCACGTCCTCCACGTAGGCCATCTTGTCGGCGGGCAGCGGGTAGGGCGCGAACAGCAGGGTCATCGCGGCCGCCGAGCCGGCCAGGCGCTCGGGCAGCGGGCCGGTGCGCAACCACTCGACCAGGGTCGCCCGGTCGTCGGCCGCGTCCACCACCTCGACCACCAGGCCCGCGTACGGGTGGTCGAGCGCATGGACGTCGCGCGGGCCGGTCGGGTCGCGGTACACCGCACCCAGGTACTCCTGGAACGACGTGAACACGTGGGTGCGGTCGAGGTACACGCGTCCGTCGGGGAGGAGCCGCTGGTTGGTCGCCACCGACCACCGCAGGTGGTCCTCGTAGCGCCCGGCGGTGATCCAGTAGCAGGTGATGTACTTCCCGGCGTCGACCGGTTGCGCGATCACCGAGTCGCTCGGGCTGCGCAGCGCCTGGAGGTGCCGGGGCGCGACCCACCGGCGGCCGGCGAACATCCACGGCATGGCCATGGCGCCCGAGTTGAAGTGGTCGTCCTCGTACCAGCGGTTGTACGCGTGCTCGTGCCCCTCGTGGGGCTCGACCATCGTGATCAGAGCCGATCCGATCGCCGCCGCGTAGGGGCCCTCGCCGGGCAGGACGCTGTACGGGCTCGGGGCCGGCGGTTCGGTCACGGGCGTGGTTCTAGTGCGGTGCGGGACCGGGCGTCCACAGCGCCGTCCGGCGGGGCGTCGTCACCGGGCGGCGGGTCGGAAGGTCGCGACGGTGACGTCGGGATGGACGTCGCGCCACACGAGCTCGAGGTCCATGCCGATCCGGACCTCCGACGGACGCACCTCGACCAGGTTGGCGATCAGGCGGACCCCACCGGTGTCGGGGAGCTCGACCACGGCGGGCACGTACGGCACCGCATCGTGCACCTCGGGGAGCAGCGGGTGCCACGCCACCGTGTAGCTGTAGAGCACACCCCGGCCCGGCTGCTCGACCCAGTCCACCGCCTGGCTCCGGCACACGAAGCAGAACGCGCTGGGCGGGAACCGGTAGGTCGCGCACGCCGTGCAGCGGGGCACGACCAGCCGGTGGTCGCGGGCCGCGTCCCAGAAGGGGGCGGTGAACACATCGGGCGTGAGGGCGATCAGCTCTGCGGGCGGCAGCTTCGCCATCGGCTCGTCGGCGGTCATGCGGGCACCTCCCGGTTCCGGATCGGGCGTCGGGTCGCGCTCATCGGGTGAGGAGCAGCGCACTCGTCGGGATGGAGGCCGGACCGCCGGTGACGAGGGCGACCTCGGCCCCGTCGACCTGGTTCACCGCGGTCCCGCGCAGCTGCTCGACCGCCTCCTTCACGTGGGTCATGCCGATGATGTAGGCCTCCGAGAGGTTGCCGCCGTGGGTGTTGACCGGGACGGTGCCGGTGCCGTGGCGGATGTTGCCGTCGGCCACGAAGGGCCCACCCTCGCCGATCGGGCAGAACCCGTAGTCCTCGAGCTGCAGGATCACCATCGGCGAGAAGTGGTCGTAGAGCAGGGCCACGTCCACGTCGGCCGCGGTCATCCCGGCCATCGCCCAGAGCCGCTGCGCGACCGGCCGGTGGCCCGACGACGCGAAGTACTCGTCGGGCATGTTCATCCAGGTGATGGCCTGGCCCCAGCGACCGTGCCCCCCGTGCGCCGACGCACGGATGCGCACCGGGGGGTGCCGCAGGTCGCGGGCCCGCTCGAGCGACGTCGTCACCACCGCGACCGCGCCGTCGCACTCGAGGCAGAAGTCGTAGAGGCACAGGGGCTCGGCGATCATGCGGGCGTTGAAGTAGTCGTCGAGCGTCAGGGGTGCGGTCATCAGGGAGGTCTCGCGCCGGATCGCGTTCGCCCGGGTCGAGATGGCGACCTCGGCGAAGTGCTCGCGTCTCGTGCCGTACTCGTGCATGTGCCGCATCGCGAGCACCGCGAACATCTGCCCGGGTCCCATGAGCCCCGACGGCGAGGTGAAGTCCTTCTCGGGTGACGGCGGCGCCGAGTACTGCGCGCCCGGCCGACCCCGGGGCGCGTAGGAGGTGCCGAACCGGCTCGCCGCCTGCTGCAGCGTCATCAGGCTGACCACGGTGGTCGCCATGCCCGCGTGGATCGCCGCCGCGGCCAGGCCCACCGAGCCGGCCGAGCCGCCCCCGCCCCCGGTGAGCGTGGCGGTGAAGCGCACCTCGGGGATGCCCATCACCTGGGCGAACAGGCTGGTGTCGCCGCCCAGGCCCATGCTGTAGAGCGCGAGGCCGTCGACGTCGTCGACGGTGAGGCCGGCGTCGGCGAGCGCCGCGAGCATGGCCGTCCCGGCCAGCTCCAGCGGCGTCTGGGGCAGCGACTGGCCCCGCTTGTAGTACCGGGTGGCGCCCACCCCGACGACCGCGGCGGCGTCCTGCATCCCCACGCTGCGCTCCCCTCCCTTCGCGACGCGCCGCTCCCTGCGCGGCGCTCCCCCTCGGCCGGGCATCATGGCACGCATGGCCGACGGACGGACCTGGCTCGAGCGGGACGCCGCCGTGGTCTGGCACGGCTTCACCCAGATGGCCGCATACCCCGACAACGCCCCGGTCGTGGTCGACCGGGCCGAGGGCCACTACCTCTACGACACCGAGGGCACCCGCTACCTCGACGCGATCTCGTCGCTGTGGGTCACCACCCTCGGCCACTGCGTCCCCGAGCTCGACGACGCCCTGCGGGACCAGCTCGCCCGGGGCGCACACACCACCCTGCTCGGCAACGGCAACCGCACCACGGTCGAGCTGGCCGAGGCGCTGGCCCGGGTCGTGCCCGTCGACGACGCCCACGTGCTGTTCGCCGGCGACGGCGCCAGCGCGGTCGAGCAGGCGCTCAAGATCGCGTTCCAGTACTGGGTCAACCGCGGGGTCACGGGGCGGACCCGCTTCCTCGGCTTCGGCGACGCCTACCACGGCGACACGATCGGCGCGCTGTCGGTGGGCGACGGCGGCTTCGGCACCGACCTGTTCGACCCGCTGCGCTTCCCCGTGGTCCGGGCCCCCGGCTTCACCGACCCGCAGTGCTTCGACCGCGCGGTCGCACTCGTCGCCGCCCACGCCGCCGAGCTCGCCGCGGTGATCGTGGAGCCGGTCGTCCAGGGCGCCGCGGGCATGCACCTCGCCGACCCGGCCGACCTCCACCGCCTCGCCCGCGCCTGCGCCGAGCACGACGTCCTGCTCATCTGCGACGAGGTCGCCACCGGCTTCGGCCGCACCGGCACGCTGTTCGCGTCCGAGCAGTGCGGCATCCGCCCCGACCTGCTGTGCCTGGGTAAGGGCCTCACCGCCGGGTACCTCGCGATGTCGGCCACGGTCGCGAGCGGGCGCGTCTACGACGCGTTCCTGGGCGAGGACCTCGGCCCGCACACGCTCTACCACGGGCACTCCTACAGCGGGAACGCGTTGGCGGCCGCGGTCGCGCTCCGGCACCTCGAGCTCATCGACGCGTGGGACGTGCTCGCCAACGTGCGGGCCCGGTCCGAGGAGCTGCGGGGGCTGCTCGCCGACCGGATCGAGCCGCTGCCCCAGGTCCGCGAGGTGCGGCTCCACGGACTCATGGGCGGGGTGGAGCTGGCGCCGCCCGGCCCCGGGCTCCGCTGGGGCCGACGCGTGTGCGCCGCCGCGGTGCGCCGCGGCGTGCTGCTGCGCCCGCTCGGCGACGTGGTGGTGCTCATGCCCCCGTTGACCGTGACCTCCGGGGAGATCCACGAGATCGTGCGGGTGCTCACCGAGGCGCTCACCGAAGGCGCCCCCGAGGCGCTCACCGAAGGCGCCCCCGAGGCGCTCACCGAAGGCGCCCCCGAGGCGGCCGGGGCGACCTCGTGAGCCGCTGGCGCGACTGGGCCGGGGCCGAGTCCGGCCGGGTCCGCGACGCCGGCCGCTGGCGCGCGCCGCGCGACCTCGACGCCGCCGGCCCGGTGGGCACGCTGACCACCGGCGGGCCCACCGTCGTGTCGTTCGCGTCCAACGACTACCTCGGCCTGACCCGGCACCCGGCGGTGATCGCCGCCGCCCACGCCGCGCTCGACCGCTGGGGGTCCGGGGCCGGCTCCGCCCGGCTCATCGTCGGGTCGCGCCCGGTGCACTCCGACCTGGAGCGGGCCCTGGCCGAGTGGCGCCGCACCGAGGCCGCGGTGCTCTTCCCCACCGGCTTCGCCGCGAACCTCGGGGTGCTCACCACGTTCGGCGGGCCCGACGTGCTCGTCTGCTCCGACGCGCTCAACCACGCCTCGATCATCGACGGGTGCCGCATGTCGCGCGCCGAGGTCACGGTGTACCGCCACGCCGACCCCGAGCACGTCGACCACCTCCTCGCCGAGGTCCCCGGCCGGCGCGCGGTCGTGGTCACCGACACCGTGTTCTCCATGGACGGCGACGTCGCGCCGGTCGAGCCGCTCGCCGAGGTGTGCGCTCGGCACGGCGCGCTGCTGGTCCTCGACGACGCGCACGCCGTGCTCGGTCCCGACCCCGACCTCGACGGCGTCGACGCGCTCCGGGTCGGCACGCTCTCGAAGACCCTCGGCAGCCTCGGGGGGTTCGTCGCCGGGCCACGTGCGTTCACCGATCTCCTGGTCAACCGGGCCCGCTCGTACATCTTCACCACGGCCTCCACCCCGGCCGACACCGCTGCGGCCCTCGCCGCGCTCGACGTCGTGCGCTCGCCCGAGGGCGACGCGCTCCGGGCCCGCCTCCGGGCCAACGTCGACCGCGGGCGCCCGGGGCACCCCTCACCGATCGTGCCCGTCGTCGTGGGCGACGAGGCCGCGACCGTCCGGGTCGCCGACGCCCTCTGCGCGCGTGGCTTCCTCGTGCCCGCGATCCGACCCCCCACCGTGGCCCCCGGCACGTCACGGTTGCGGCTGGCGCTCTCGGCCGCCCACACCCCTGCGCAGGTCGACGCGTTGGTCGCCGCCCTGACCGTCGCGCTGGACGCCGCCTGCGGCACCCCACCGGGGACGGCGCCGTGACCACCCGGCACCGGCCCGATCGGCTCGTGGTGGTCACGGGGACCGGCACCGAGGTGGGCAAGACCTGGTGGTCGGCCGCGCTGCTCCGGGGGTTGCGGGCCCGCGGGGTCGCGGTCGCGGCGCGCAAGCCCGTGCAGTCGTACGCACCGACCGACCCCTTCGCCGCGCTCGACGCCTCGGTCCTCGCCGCCGCGAGCGGGGAGCAGCCCGAGGCGGTCTGCCCCACCCACCGCTGGCTGGCCGAGGCGATGGCGCCCCCGATCGCGGCGGCCCGCCTCGGCCTCGCGCCGTTCCGGGTGGCCGACCTCGTCGACGAGATCGACTGGCCGGTCGGGGTCGGGGTCGGGCTGGTCGAGGGCGCCGGCGGCCTGCGCTCCCCCCTCGCCGACGACGGCGACACCCGCACGCTGGTGCAGGCGCTGCGCCCCGACGCGGTGCTGGTCGTCGCCGACGCGGCGCTCGGCGTGATCCACTCGGTCCGGCTGGTCATGGGCGCACTGGCCAACCGCACGGTCACCGTGGCGCTCAACCGCTTCGATCCGACCGATCCCGTGCACGTGGAGAGCCGCGACTGGCTCGACGCCCGCGACGGGATCGACGTCGTCACCGACCCCGCCACGCTGGTCGATCGCTGGGCCTAGCCTGGGGGCATGGCTGCACCGCCGCCCCCCGGCACCCCCGGCGACCTCGACCCGGTTCGCCTCGACCGCCTCGCCCGGCGCCACCTCTGGCTCCACTTCTCGCGCCTCGGGACCTTCGGCGAGGACCACCCGGTGCCGGTGCTCGCGCGCGGCGAGGGCTGCTGGGTCGAGGACGTCACCGGCCACCGGCTGCTCGACGGCCTCTCCGGACTCTTCACCGTGCAGGTCGGCCACGGGCGCCCGGAGCTGGCCGCCGCCGCGGCGCAGCAGGCCGGGACCCTCGAGTACTTCCCGATCTGGAGCCATGCGCACCCGCCCGCGATCGAGCTGGCCGCGCGCATCGCCGCCCTCGCGCCCGGCGACCTCGACCGCGTGTTCTTCACGAGCGGGGGGTCGGAGGCGGTGGAGTCGGCGTGGAAGCTCGCGCGTGCGTACTTCCGGGCCACCGGCCAACCCAACCGGCACAAGGTGATCGCGCGCCGGACCGCGTACCACGGCACCAGTCTCGGCGCCCTCGCGGTCACCGGCATCCCGGCCATGCGCCAGCCGTTCGAGCCGCTCACCCCGGGTGCGGTGCACGTGCCCAACACCAACCGCTTCCGCCACCCGCTCGAGCACGACGAGCACGCGTTCATGCTCGCGGTGACCGACGCGATCGAGGAGGCGATCCTGTTCGAGGGCCCCGACACCGTCGCCGCGGTGTTCCTCGAGCCCCTCCAGAACGCGGGTGGGTGCTTCGTCCCGCCGGCCGGGTACTTCGCCCGCGTGCGCGAGATCTGCGACCGCTACGGCGTGCTGCTGGTGTCCGACGAGGTGATCTGCGCGTTCGGTCGGCTCGGGCACATGTTCGGCGCCCAGCGCTACGACTACCTGCCCGACATGATCACCTGCGCGAAGGGGCTCACCAGCGGCTACTCGCCGCTCGGCGCCGTGATCTGCCGTGACTTCCTCGCCGCACCCTTCCTCGAGGGCATTGCGTCCTTCGCCCACGGCATCACGTTCGGCGGGCACCCGGTCAGCTGCGCGGTCGCCCTCGCCAACCTCGACCTCTTCGAGCGGGAGGCGGTGCTCGAGAACGTGCGCGCGCAGGAGGCCGCCTTCGAGGCCCGGCTGCGCACGCTCGCCGATCTGCCGATCGTGGGCGACCTGCGGGGCGCCGGCTTCTTCTGGGCGCTCGAGCTGGTGAAGGACCCCGAGACCCGGGAGCCGTTCACGCGGCCCGAGGGTGAGGCGGTGCTCCGGGGCTTCCTCGCGCCCCGGCTGTGGGAGCTCGGCGTGATCGCCCGCACCGACGACCGTGGCCACCCGGTGGTGCAGCTGGCGCCGCCGCTCGTGGCCGGGCCCGAGGAGCTCGACGTGCTCTGCGAGCGGGTCGGGGTCGCCCTCGCCGAGGCGAGCCGCACGTTCGTGGGGAGCGCCGTCGGGGCGACCCGGACGTGAGCCCGTCGCTGCCCCTCACCGTCGGGGTGGTGCGCGAGACCAAGCCGGGCGAGCACCGCGTCGCCCTCACCCCCGACGGCGTGCGCGAGCTGCACGCCCACGGGGTCCCGGTCCTGGTGGAGCGCGACGTCGGGCTCGACTCGGCCCTGCCCACCGACGACTACGCCGCGGCCGGCGCGCGTGTGGTCGACCGGGCCGACGACGTCTGGGCCCGGGCCGACCTCGTGGTGAAGGTCAAGGAGCCCCAACCCACCGAGTTCGCGTTCCTGCGCCCCGGTCTCGTGCTGTTCACCTACCTCCACCTCGCCGCCTACCCCGAGGTCGCGCGCGCACTGCTCGCCCACGGGGTGACGGGCATCGCCTACGAGACGGTGCAGCGGGCCGACGGGTCGCTGCCCCTGCTCGTGCCCATGAGCGAGATCGCGGGCCGCATGGCCCCCCAGGTCGGCGCCCGCTTCCTCGAGCGCACCCCCGGGGGCCGGGGCATGCTCCTCGGTGGGGTCCCCGGCGTCGCGCCGGCGAAGGTCGTGGTGCTCGGCGCCGGCACCGTCGGATGGAGCGCGGGGCGGATCGCAGCCGGGATGGGGGCCGAGGTCCGCATGGTCAACCGCGACGTCGCGCAGCTGCGGGGCATCGATGCCGTCGCCGCGGGCCGGGTCACCACCCACGCGAGCAACCGGGCGGTGGTCGAGCGGCTCGTCGCCGACGCCGACCTGCTGATCGGGGCCGTGCTGGTGCCGGGCGGGCGGGCCCCCGTCCTGGTCGGCGAAGACCTCGTGGCGGCGATGCGCCCGGGCGCGGTGATCGTCGACGTGGCGGTGGACCAGGGCGGCTGCGTCGCCACCACCCGCGAGACCTCGCACGCCGACCCGGTGTACGAGCGCCACGGCGTGCTCCACTACGCCGTGGGCAACATGCCCGGGGCCGTGCCCCACACGAGCACGCACGCGCTGACCAACGCGACCCTGGCGTCGGTGGTGGCCCTGGCCACCAGGGGCGTCGCCGACGCCACCACCGCCGACCCCGCCCTCGCCCTCGGGGTCAACACCGAGGCCGGCCGGCTCGTGAATCCGGCGGTCGCCGCTGCGCTCGCCGCGGTCGGGATCCGCGGCTGACGCCCCGCGGCGGACGTCGGTCGGCGCTCGCACTCGTTGTAGGAGGCGGAGCGGCACCCGGCCCGCCGACGGCTCGGATCAGCCGACCGCCGGGCCGGCGTCGGTCGCCGCAGTGTCGAACAGGAGTCCGGCGAGCGACGAGCGTCGCGCAACCGCCGGGGGCTCGTACGGCCGCGCCATCAGACGGGACCGCTGTCGGGAAGCGGGTCGCTCGACGGGGCGCTGTCGACGAGGAGCGCAGGGATGGGCTCACGACGGGCGATCGTCGGCCGTTCGTACCGGAACGTGGGCCGGGTGGCGTCGGCCATCGGAACCTCCGGGTCTCTCACGCTGGGACCGGCAAACTGGAACCGGCACGCAGGAACGGTGACAGTGGGGCTGCGATGGTGCGGCAGACCTCCCCGACCGACCCCTGAGGCTAGCACCGGTTGACGTCCCCGGAGTGGGCTGGCACCATCCGCCCGATGCCCCTGCGGGCCCGGGTCGGCCGGGCGTGAGCGCCGAACCCGACCCCACCGCCGTCCGGACCGGGACGGTGATCGACGTGGCGGGCCTGGCCCTCGCCGTGCACGCCGACGACGACGCCCGGGCCGAGGCCATTGCGTCGCTGTTCCGCCACGCGACGATCGTCGACACCCCACCCGACTGCACCCTGCGGGTCGTGGCCACGCCGATCGAGCTCCCGGCCACCGATCCCGACGTCGAGACCGCCGAGCTGGCGCAGTGGCGCACGACCGACGACGACACCGTGTGGCTGCGCGCCGCCGGCGACCTGCGGGCCCGGGGGACCCCCACCGAGCTCGTGGTCGGAGGACCCGGGGACTTCCCGACCCGGACCTACCGGTTCGTCGTCCTGGTCGGCCTGGCCCGCCTCCTCGCGGACCACGGGCGCCACCTCCTCCACGGCGCCGCGTTCCTGATCGACGGGCGGGCGGTGGTCGTGCTCGGCAACACCGGCATGGGCAAGTCGACCCTGGCCTACGCCGCCCACCGGGCCGGGCTCGGCGTGATCGCCGACGACGCGGTGATCGTGCACCTCGACGACGGCACGGTGCGGATCGCCGGCCTCGCGCGGCCGATCTCGGTGGCCGCCGACGTGGCCCCCGCCCTCGCCGGCGCCCGCCCCGTCCCCGACGACCTCCGGTCCCGGGTCGAGCTCCCCGCCGACACCCTGGTCGGGGGCACCCACCCCGCCGCCGCCCTCGTCGTGCTCCAGGGGCCCGACCCCGGGGGCGCGGCGCTGGCCCCGATCGCCGGGGTCGAGGCGCTGCACGCCGTGATCCGGGTCGACCCGACCCTCGCCGACGCCCAGCACCGGCCCCGGTTGTTCGCCATCGCCGGCGCGCTCGGCCGGCTCCCCACGTGGCGGGCCCACCGGGGCACCGACCCGGCGCGCGCGCTCGACGACGCGCGCGCGCTCGTCACCCTGATCGTCGCCGGCGTGCGTTCCACGTCGACGCCCGGCGATGCAGGCGGGCCACCCGGGCCGACAGCTCCGGCGCCGCCGCCCGCACCCCGGCCTTGACCCGGGCGCGCCGGATCCGCCGCTCGAGCGTCGCGACCCACGCCTCGTCGACGCCGCGGGCCCGGGCCGCGCGGGCGAGCACCGCGCCCTCCTGCAGGTAGTACGCCGAGCGGGGCAGGGTCCGGGCCCACCGGTCGATCGCGGCGGCGTCGGGGCGGCCGGCGAAGCCCGGCGCGTGCACGCCGAGCACGTGGAGCGCGGTCAGGGTCATCATGCACTTGGTGCACCGGCCGCAGTTGTCGTCGTGGCCCGCGTGACGCAGGCACACGCGCACCGACGCCAACGCCTCGGGCCAGTCGGCCAGCGCGGCGATCTTGGTGAACCGGTCGGCCGACGCACCGTCGTGCACGATCGCGAAGTCGGAGCCGCCGAGCATCCAGTCGCTCACCGGCGACGAGTTCATCGGGACCACGAGATCCCGGTACGCCGCGGTCGACGGCACCAGACCCGTGCCCGACCCGCCCGCGAGGAGGTGCAGACCGGCCGCCACCCCCATGCCGGTGAAGTGCCCGGTCACCAGCCGCAGCTGCCAGGTGTTGGTCGCGACCGCGACGAGGGGGATGCCGAGGTCGTCGGTCATGCGCCGAGCCCGGGCCGACGCCCGGGCGAAGGCGGCGGGATCGGACAGCGGCACGTCGAGCCCGTGCAGCATCATCGCGGCGTCGACCCGGCGATCGGCCGCGGCGTCGCCCCGGGTGTGGCGCCACGCGCTGAACGCGGCGTCGACGCCACCGGAGAACGCCACCACGGTGCCCGGGCGCGGAGCCACCGCCGGACGGGTGTCGGCGGCGATCCGGACCTCGGGGTAGCCGAACCACGCCGACCAGACGCGCACGAACTCCGCGAGGCGCTCGACCAGGACCGGATCGAGCGTCGCCCCGGTGACGACGAGGTCGTGGCCACCGGCCAGCGCGAGCATCAGCGGCGCGAACACGAACGGGTCGCCGTGGGGGGTGACCCGGTCGGCGTCGGCGGCGTCGACCTCGAACCAGAGCTCGCGGGCGCGTCCGTCGGGGTTGCGCACCTCGGCGGTCGCCCGGACCCGGGCACCAGCCGAGCGGAGCGGACCGACCCGGACCTCCACCGCCCTGCGCTGCGTCAGGGACGGATCCCCGGGGGCACCGGTGGGGCTGGACACCGGCCGGACGCTATCCCCGTCCCGCCACCGAGGCCTGCGGGACCCTGGGGGTTACGCTCGGTGGTCCCGACGGAGGCCTCCATGACTGCATCGCCGACCACGACCGGCGGCCGCCTCCGCCGGGCGGTCGGGCGGCTCCTCGGCACCGACCGCCGCCACGGACGGCGCTTCGTCGTGCGGCGGATGGCCCGCACGCAGCTCCGCCGCCGGGCCGCCCGCGGTCCCGGTCCCGCACCGGTGACCCTGGTCGACACCGACACGCTCGACCCGGCCCGCGTCTCGGTCCGGGTCGTCCACCCCGCCGAGCGCTTCGTGCTGGCGGCGCCACCCGACCTCGACCCCTGGCTCGTGGACGCCCCCGGCTGGCACACCGAGCACGAGGTCCCGGCGCTGGTGGTGGCCGAGCTCCGTGACGGCTGGGTGTTCGGGAGCGATGGCCACGTCGGTCCCGACCCCCACACCGTGTGCCGCGACCTCGACCGGGGCATCAGCCTCGCCCCCGCCGGGGTGGCGTGCGCCGTCGCCGAGGCCCGGAGCCGGGGCGTCGAGGACCTGCCCGGCACGACGGTGCACGGGCTCGTGCTCGGGGGCGACAACTACTTCCACTGGATGGCCCAGGGCCTGCCCCGCCTGGCGATGGTGCTCGGGGCGACCGACCCGGCCGCGATCGACCGCGTCCTCGTGCCCGCCGGACCCGGGTTCGTGGCCGAGACCCTCGAGCGGATCGGCGCGCCGGCCGACAAGGTCGTGGCGGTCGGGGCCGACGCGCCCGCCTTCCGGGCCGAGCGGCTGATCGCCGGGTCGATGCCGTGGTCGTGGAACCCCACTCCGGGATGGGCGATCGCCACCGTCCGGGAAGCCTTCGCCCCCGAGCGGGCGGCCGCGGGCACCGGCGACCGGCTCCACCTCACCCGCCTCGGCGCCGGTCGGGGCCGACGCACGATCGTGAACGAGGACGCGGTCGCCGCGATGCTGACCGGGCTCGGCTTCCGCACGGTCGCGACCGAGGGGCTGACCGTGGCCGAGCAGGCGCGGCTGTTCGCCGGGGCCGAGGTCGTGGTCGCCCTGCACGGGGCCGGACTCGCGAACCTGATGTTCTGTCGACCCGGCGCGCACGCGGTGGAGCTGCTCCCGGCCAACGCCGCGGTGTCGACCTACCACCTGCTCGCCCGGCAGGCCGGTCTCCACCACCATCCCGTGGTGGGCGTCGAGGCCCGCCCCCCGCGCCGGTGGCGCACCTACCTCACCGACGCCGACACCGTGGTCGACGTCGGGGCGCTGCGTCGGCTCGTCGCCGACCTCCCGACGACTCCTCCCTGAGCGTCCCCCTGCGACTGCCCCCGTCCGCTGCGTGACAGAGGTTCAACCTCTGTCAGATGATCCCCCGGTGCCCGCCGAACCCCCGGACGCAGCCGAGACCCCCGCCGGCGCCGACCCCGGTCCCGAGGCCCGGCTCGCCGGGCTCGGGATCACGCTGCCCGACCCCCTCCCCCCGTTCGGCGAGTACGTGCCGGCGGTGCGCTCGGGGCACCAGCTCTGGGTGGGCGGACACTTCGGGACCCGACCCGACGGCTCGATCCACACCGGCCGGGTCGGCGCGACCGTCGACGTCGACGAGGCCCGGGACGCGGCCCGAGCCGCAGCGCTGAACCTGCTCGCCACCGTGCGGGCCGAGCTCGGATCGCTCGACGTGGTCGCGCGGGTCGTCCACGTCTTCGCCGTGGTGAACTCCACGCCCGAGTTCACCGGGCAGACCGGGGTGATCGACGCCGCGTCGGAGGTGCTCGTCGCGGTCTTCGGTGACCGGGGCCGCCACGCCCGTCTCGCGGTCGGCGTGGCGGCGCTGCCCGGCGACCTGGTGCTCGAGATCGAGGCGGTGCTGGACCTGGTGCCCGAGTCGCGGTGAGCGGCGACGAGAGGTTCCGCTTCGGCGGGCGGTTGGCGCTCGACCTCACCTGGACCCTGCGGTACCGCACCGTCGCGCCGACCGAGTTGCTCGTGGACCCCAGCGACCTCACCCGCTGGGTCGCGCGCGCCGTCGCCCCGACCTCGGCCGTGGCCGACCCCGCACTGCTCGCCGAGGCGATCCGGTTGCGCGAGGCGATCCACGCCGCCGCGCACGCGGTCGTCGCCGGTGACCCCGTGCCGCGGGCGTCGCGCACCGTCGTCAACCAGTGGGCGACGCGACCGGGCCCGACCCGGCGGATCGCACCCGACGGATCCGCCCGGGTCGTGCTCCCCGCCCGAGCGCCGATCGCGGGGGCGCTCGCGGCGGTGGCCGCCGACGCCGTCGACCTCCTCGCGACCCGCGACGGACGCCTCCGCGTCTGCACGGGTCCCGGGTGCTCACTGCTGTTCCACGATGCCTCTCCGCCCGGACGGCGCCGCTGGTGTGCCGCCGAGCGCTGCGGCAACCGGGTCAACCTCCGCGCCCACCGTGACCGGATCGCGACCTGCGAACGCGCGTGACCCCGCGACCGGGGCCACCACCCGTCCGCTCCCCGATCCGACCCCGTCCCGGCGGGGGGTCCCGGTAGGTTGATGGGGGCCCGTCACTCCTCCCACCCCTTCCCGAGGAGCCCCCATGCGCTCGCGTCGGATCATCCACCTCACCGCCGTGACCGCGCTGGCGGTGACCGGCGGCGGCCTCCTCGCCGCTGCCCCGGCCGGCGCCGAGAAGCCGATGACCAGGGCCGAGGCGGCCCGCCACTACACGCAGGCGGTGTGCCCGGCCAACGCCGTCCAGGCCGAGTACCGGGCCGTCGTCGCCCGGGCCCGGGCGGCGGGGACGCCGCTCGACGTCGGAAGCCCACTGCCCGCCGACGTCGGGGAGGCCGCCCGGCGCACGGCCGAGGCCACGGCGAGGTCCGGGAAGGTGCTGCGCAACCCGCCGGCAGCGTGGCCGGCCTCGGTGCTCCCCAACGTCGAGATCGCCATCGCCTACAACGCGCAGCTGGTCGGGTACTACCGGACGATCGCCGGGGCGGCGGCCGTGCCGGAGACGGCGCCGCTGGTGACCGCCATGACCGAGGTGCAGCGGATCAACCTGCCGCTGCTGCGCGCCGCGCTCGGCGTCGACCCCACCGACCCCTGCGCCGCGACCACCCCGACCACGACCATCGGTCGCCGCGCCGCCCCGGCGGTGCTGGACACCGTCACGGTGGGCCCGCAGGGCACCGGCCCCGGGGCGATGTTCCCGGCGGGGTGAGCGTGCCGGGCATCACCCCACCGCCGAGTAGCCGGCCGGATACGGGACCGCCGGAAGCGCGACGGTGACCGTGACCGGCGCCCCGTCGACCGTGTAGGTCAGGTCGAGCGATCCACCGTTGAACGCACCCGGTCGCGTCCAGACGAGCATCGGCGGATCGGGCCGTCATCTGCGAGAACGTGGCGACGCCCCGCTTGCCGACGTTGCGCACCGTGAGGGCCCACGCGCCGTCCGTCACGGTCCGCTTCGACGGATCCGCGTACGACTTCGCCA
>Ga0172372_10006084_pt1 | contig 16560 bp, 6 predicted proteins | sample LakKiv5m_2_FD_114544 | JGI IMG/M metagenome (GOLD analysis project Ga0172372, IMG submission 114544) | Freshwater microbial communities from Kabuno Bay, South-Kivu, Congo - kab_092012_9.5m | ecosystem: Environmental > Aquatic > Freshwater > Lake | place: Democratic Republic of the Congo...
ATCCAGTGGATGTAGCTTTTCTCGGTTTCGTAGGAGTAATGCCTGACCCGAAGCACCTGACGGACTTGATCAAACAACTTAGGAGAGGGAATCATGCTAGGACTGATGTACTGAGATCAGCGAGGTTATTCATAGTACATCCTTACGTAGTCAGACTTTAAATTTTCTCGGAAGATTTCCGCATAATTGCCCAACTCAGGCGTACTATACGGAAACTGTCGGTATAACTCCCCGCCTAGGGGTATTTATATCGATACAGTCGGTATAAATACCTTGTAGAGGGCAGTTACACGGAAAGTGTCAGTATAATAAGTTGTTAGACCGCTAGGTTATCTGTCAGGGGGTAGCCAAAAGGTTGTTGGTGAGATGCGATCGCTGGCTAGTTGTAAGTTTTGGACTAAATGTAATTGAGAAGGTTTTGGTGAATAGTTAAGGTTTGATTGACAAAGTGATTAACAAATGAGGTAAGTAGAACAATGGGTTGTCTTGCTCTTTTCCTAAATTTCTTTTTCCCTGGTCTGGGAACTCTCTTATTTACTAATAAGAGAGTTCAAGGTTTTATCCAGCTTGTCTTAACTATTATCAATGACATCTTGATCATATTTACCTTGGGAGTTTGGGGCATTATCGGCATTTTTATTCATATAGGACTCTTTGTGTGGGCTTTAGCGGCTACTGTGAGCTTCATGAGCGAGCAGTCAGCCAAAAAAGCCATTCAACAGGAACGAGAAAACCAAGGTTGATCTTCTTTAAAATCCCAAAACGAATCAGTTAAGTCAAAAATATGCAGACACCTCAGAAGAGTAAGGAAAGCTTTTTATCAAAGACTAGTAGAAAGTTGAATACATTTAGAACTGGATTCATTATCGGTCTTCTCTCTGCAACGTTTGTACTGGCTGGTGCTAGTCATGCAGTGTTCAATATCTTCAGATTCGGTCAGGTTACCTTTGGTCCGAATAGTTCAGGACAAGTTGGTTCACCTCAGACTGAAGCTAATCAAACAGCATTTGAAGACAGTGCTAATTCACAGGAAAATAATCCTTCAGTTGAAGGCAGCAGAAATACAGTAGCTCAAAACGGAAGTCAACTCGATCAAGAAGAATCCAACAATGACATTGGTAGCAATATATCGGCTGGAGGTGATGTCAACGTAACTATTTCTTATAAAGATAATAGTGAGTTGCCTGGTTTTGACTCTGGCAGGGGATATCGTTCGCAACCACCTAATATTGGACAGTTCGACGATGCCATTCTAATTTCAAATGTTAGTTTTGGAGATCGCTACTTTCGATCTGAAACGAGAGATGTTTTCATTCAAGGCAAGAAGTACAAATCAACGTTTCACTTGAGTACGGATGGACTTGAGCCGACACGTGTTGCTTTTAGTTTGGTGAATTCGCCACCCCCAAAGGGCGTTTTCTTTCAGTTTGGTTTAGGTGATTGGACTTCGGGGACTACTACCTTAACTTATTTAGTGAAGATTTCTGCTAATGGAGAGCTTTTGTGGTCAGGTCAGGTGAAGTATGCCGAAAGGCAGATTGCATCTGTTGTTCTTGATGTTGAAGGTTATAGTGATGTTGTTTTTGAGTATCAAGTAGTTGAAGCAGGTAATGCTTATCCACACCAAAACCCTCTTTATTTTACAGAAGCCAAGCTGCTATTCGAGTAACTAGAAATTTGCTGAAGTTGGTGGCTAAATTTTTTGAAACAGTGTAAGTTTTTACAATTGCCAGCACTTAGCGCAGTCTAACATTCAAATGCAGCGGACAGTTGAAAGTTGCTGGTGCTGAGTTCGAGGTGATCTGCCGCCGCTGATTTGAGCCGTTCGACTGCACCCGGAGCGAGCGGGATCGAAAAGAGGGTATCGGCTAAGGCGCAATCGCCCTGATCGCAAAGGTTAAGCCGCATTCAGCTATCCCCAACCGCAAGCGTCCCAAAAAGTTGTTGTCAACCGCATAAGTCGAGTCCTGAAAATCTCAGGCCAATTGCCTAAGCCCATCAGCGTTAGGGCGCTTGCTCACAGGTTGCGATGGCCGATGGCATAGCTTCGCTTACCGCTGATTGCCCAAGATCCGAGAGTGCTCGGTGGGTTAGCGGGTCTGCCGACTTGCGAAGGTTAAGTTTTGTAAGGGGTTGGCCGATTGCCACAGCCCCTACAAGTATTGATAGATCGCCTGGGGTGATTAGCGAAGGGGGATGGTGTATGGCTGGGGTAAAAGTTGCGATCGCGGCAGCCCCACCCTAAAGGTGCCCCCGAACACTGCGTTGGAGCGGAATCCAAAAACATCGGCTAAAATCAAAAGGAGTCGGCAAAACCGCTCAACTTCACCGTTAGACGGCAAGATGACCAGAAGCAGTATGAATGTAAACTCTGCTTGCAGAAAAAATTTTTTACACAAGATAAAGTTACTTATGCGGATAGCTGTTACTGGAAGTAGTGGAAAAGTAGGGCAATACGTTGTCGAACATCTAGCTAATGCTGGTTATGAGGTAATTGGTATTAGTAGACAAGTTCCAGCTTCTCAGGATAAACTCTTACAATTTAGAAAGCTAGATTTGAGAACTCCTGGCAATGCTCAGATAGCTCTTAGTGGAGTTCAAGCAGTTGTACACTTGGCTGCCATTCCTGCGCCTGGCCAGCATCAAAATGAAATTGTTTTTGCAAACAACACAAGTGCGACCTATAACATTTTAGAAGCGGCCTCAGAACTGAGCATCAAAAGAGTGATAGTTGCATCTAGTATAGCCATACTAGGATTTGCTTACAGTTTTTTATACCCAGAGCAATCTCTTCCTCTGCACTATTTTCCTGTAGACGAATTACATCCGTTGACGCCTATTGATGCATATGGTTTGTCAAAGCTAGTTGATGAAGATACATGTGCTTCATTTGTCTTGCGCAGCAATTTGGAAATAATCGCTCTTAGATTTTCTTGGATCACATTTCCAAATGATTATCTCAATATCATTAGAAGCGTCGGCAACACAGACAGAATGTCAAATATATTTTGGTCGTATGTTGACATTCAAGATGTTAGCCAATCAATTGAAAAATCTTTAGCTGCTAAGTTCACAGGTTTCCATCCTATATACATTACAGCGGATGACACCTTGAGTAATCGAAACTCAATTGAATTAATACAAGAATTTTATCCTCAAGTTACCAAAATTAATCCTGGCATTAGTGGGCATAACTCATTATTTTCTACTAAGTCAGCATCAAATCTTATAGACTACCAATCATGCTTCAGTTGGAGGAACATAAATGCGATCTACCGAGGATAGTTCTAAGTGATGGTGATTAGTCGTTATTTGCTTAATATTTTTTGATTTTACTGAGGTAAGTATGTCAAGTACCAATGTCTGCTTTGTTTGTGATACTTTGCAAGAAGACGAGGTAGAAGTTTGTCAATGCTGTAAGGCGCGTATAGGAATCCAAAAGTGGTTAGATAATCTCTCGGTCAGAGATAGGTCTATTTACTTCAACCGTTTGATTGAGGCAAAAGAACGATGGGCAAAATTGGGTAGATATGATCAATCGCCCAAAAACTCAAATTCACCTGCTATTTCGGCATCAAGTAATAACTCAGTTGCAATTGGAGGAGAGTTTCTTTAATGAGAGCAGTATGGTCACATTGGACAAAACCTCTTAAGGATCAGCCTGGTTCTGTTTGGATGAGTACTAAGCATTATCTATTTGCCTTTGTTTTATCATTTGAAAATGCTAGAAGGTACTTTTCTCCAACTTGTTTATATACAGATCAAGAGGGCTTCCGTATGCTTATTGAGGGAGTAGGACTCCCGTTTGATTTTCTGTCTGTGGATTTAGATATATTGAATGACTATTGCCTCTACTGGTGGAATATGGGCAAGTTCTATGCTTATTCAGCGCAAACAGAACCTTTCATTCATCTAGACAATGACGTTTTTCTTTGGGAGCCTTTACCAGAAAGAATCTTGTCTTCTCCTGTGTTTGCACAGAATCCAGAACATTTCACTGAATTGTCAGATTACTATCTTCCAGTTGTCCTGGAAACAGCCATTGCTGGTATCAGCGATGGCTGGTTGCCTGAGGAGTGGATATGGAGCAGGGAAATTTTTGGGAATTTTCAAAGAAGCATTAATACTGGAATTTATGGGGGATACAGAACAGACTTTATAAAATATTGTTCTGATTTAGCTTTAAAGGTTATAAATCATCCGTCTAACGCGAAAGCTCTAGCTCCAGTAGATGACAAAGCAAAACTCACTGGAATGATTGAGATGTATCTTCCAAATGTTTGCTACGAATATCACAAAGAAAAAGAAGACTCCCCCTTTAGAGATTTAGAGATAGAGTATCTATTTTCCTCAGCAGAAGATGCTTATAAAAATCCACAACAGGTCAAATACACACATATCCTAGGCAGGGCAAAACGGGATCAAGATATTGTTAAAAGATTAGAGAGCAGGGTTGCGGCTGAGTATCCGAGTTATTATAAGAAAATCATTGAATACGTGAATGATTTTGGAGAATTGTGCCAAGTGTCACCTTGGAGCAGTAAAAGCTAAAGCATCAATACTGCTTGATTATGAATAGGATCCAGTTTAGAGGATTAATTATGATTTCTGAATATGGTTTCATTTGATGGTTAAAGGGGCGATTATATAGTATGGATTCAACAATTCTAGCAGCTTTTCTAGGGGCAATTGTTGCCCTTATTGCTGCAGTAACGTCAGCGATTCTAACAATACAAGGATGGCGAGAGGAGCAACGTCGTTTGCTTCATCAGAGGAAATATGAATCAGAAGTTGATCATGTTAGAAGCCAGATAGAAGAACTTTATGGACCGCTATATGGATTGATTCAAAAAAGTGAAGCTACCCGTAAAGTTTATGAAAGGGTCTTGTGTCATCTGGATGAGGAAAACAATTCTTCCAATGCTAGAAAAGAAGACTACGCAAGAATTTGGGTATTCTTCCGAGAAAGGTATTTCTACCCTATCGGAGAGAAACAGGCTAAACTAATAAATGACAAGGTTCATTTATTGAACTCAAAGGATATGCCAGAAACCTTTATCTTGTTTTTAAGACATCAAGCTACAGAAGAGTGTTTGCTACAGCTTTGGAAAGAATATGAGATAGGCTTTATGGGTAGAGATGTTTCTGATGGTTATCCTGAACAAAGCTTTAAAGAGGATGTAAAATCCTCTTTAGATCAATTAAGAGAAAAATATAACATCTTAATTCTCAGACAACAGGATTCAAGAGCAAATCAGTTTGAATGGAGAAGAGATTGGCCGCTAAAGTGATTCTTCTCATAGGAATTTTCCAGTCATTTTTGAATACATATTTGGCGTAGACAGTCTAACACTTCGTTGGAGCGGCGAGCAAAATACTCTAGTATTGTCTTCAAGGTTACCGTGCGCCGCTCAACTCTATCGTTCTACAGCTTCAGTTGCAGGTTGTGGCAGTGTCTTGGAAAAACTCCATCTCCAAATTTTTCAATACGAAATTCGAGGTTGCTTATACCTCGCGTTACGATCAGAGCCTATACTTGCATCAAAAATTTCCGCACGGCTACTATTGCATCGGTTCTGGTTTATCAAAGACTTTTATCGTGCCCGATTTCTAAAAAGTTACCTTATTTTTTCGTAGCGATCAGCTATGTGGATTGCCTCCTCAAGTGAGCAGCAACGTGACTCAAGAGTCTGAAGGACTTCTCCTACCATGACCGCCACCCCCCTTGGCCTGTACGAACTTTTGGCTCCGCAGTTTTTGCTGGGAGTCACCTTCCCAGCCCACATCGACCGCTACCTGGCTCTGTTGAGTGTCGAAAGTCTGCGATCGCATAGCGACGACACAGCAGTTATCTATACAGGCCGGGTAGCTTTTGGCGGCGCAGGTGGGGCGGCTCCGGTGCTGGAGCATCGAGACCCCAGTGGTGCTTTGTTTGAATGGCGAGATGTAGCTCTCGACTTTCGCCTGACGCTGCCCCGCGATGGTGCCAGCTTTATCAACACCGCCGCGACAGAACTGGCCACTCGCGGCAGTACCATCGCCCCTGGCACGGATCGCCTCAGCACGCTGCTGCAAATTTTTGGCGAGGTCGAACAGACTCCGACCACCCCCACTGAATTTCCGGGGGTGCGCTTTCGGCTGGAGCTGATGTTGTCGCTGCTGACGTTTCACCTGGGGAATGACTGGGTGCCGGGGCGGGTGGATGGGCACCGCATCGTGCCTGACCCCTGGCTGGCCAATCAGTCCGTCAAGTTTGTGCTGCCCAAAATGGTGTTTGAGTACGAGCAGGGGGATGACCTCAACCTGGCCCCCAGCTTTCGGCTTAAATCCTGGGGCAACAGCGGCTTTGATGCCGCCTCAGACCTGGAGGTAGGCGAAATCATTCGCATGGAGCCCCCCATTGCCCTGAATAAAGACGGGCGCTGGGGCTTTGGTATTGACCAGGTGCTGGTGGATTTTAGCGCTGACCATACCCCGCCCGAAATTTTGCAGTTCTACGGCGTGGACGAGGCGTTTGAGGGGTTGTATTTCAAGAGCCTGCGGTTTTACTACAACGACGACGGCAAAAACCTGGCCTTTCACACTGCTATCAAAGACGCGCTGATTTCCACCGTTACCGGGGAAGTCTCCTTTGAATTCATGGCGGTGATCTTTCGCCCCGATAACCGCATGGCGGTGACGGTGCGGCTGGTGGACGGCGATCGCCCAGTGAGCTATACCCCCGGCGAGGCCAGCGCCGATCGCCCGCTGACGCTGACCGATGGGCGGGCCGAGATCTCTCAGCGGGGCATTGTGCAGATGGAGGTGCAGGGCGGCGTGCCCCCCTACATTACCCGCGTCACCCTGGAGCCTGCCGAAGGGGGTGGCGGCTCCGACCTGTGGGATCGCGACACCCAGGAGGCCCGCCTGTCGCCAGGGATGAATAACACCCCGCCGATTCTGCGGCCCGCCGGGGTTTATCGTCTGATTATTACAGTCGAGGACAGCTCTTCTCCCGCTCAGGAGTTTTCGCAGACCCTCGACCCGTTTGTGGTGACGGCAACAGCAGGGAGCGACAGCCCTTCTGGTCAGCCCAGCTCCCAACCGCCTCAGCTGCGCCCGGCCAGTTTTGAGCTTAGCGAGGCGGATCGCGATCGCTTGCGGCGGGAGGGCTACGGCGTTGAGTTCACGCCCCTGAGCGGCGCGCGCGGTCGCCTACGGTTCACCACAACCAGCGCCGAGGCCGCCCTGCCCACGGTGCAGATTGACGGTCGCCCTCTGACCCTGACCAACAGTGTGGCGGATGTGGAGATTCCCGCTGACAGCCGCCAGAGCGTCACGATTGCAACTCCAGCTCTGCTGGGTACAACCATTACACCACCAGAGCAGCCAATTTACTTCAATTTCGACCGCCCTCTGCGGCCTGGACGGGCGTCTCGAGATCGGCGTCCAGGGGAAGGGGACTATTACCAGGTCGATACGCCTGCTCGTTTACAGGCCTGGTTGCAGGATGAGGTGGCGCCTCGATTTGCGGCTGGGGCAGAGATTCAAATTACTCTAATTGGGCGCGCTAGCGACGAAGGCCCTTTGGCCGAAAACCCAGATCCAGCTAGATACAATCTGGAATTGTCACAGCGACGCATAGATGTCGTGCAACAGTTGTTAGAAAGTACACCCCTGACGGAGGGACGTACTGCCCGCGTCGTGGCTGAGGATCCCAGAGGGGACAGAGAGGCAACAGGCTTTAGTCGGCCTGATGGATTTTCACCCGATCGCGTTGTAGAGGTGCAAATAGATGCACCGCCAAGCTCACCGATTACCGTCACCGGCACGCTGGTGCGGCCCCCCACGCCCAGTACCCCTCAGCGCCGTCAGGAGACACCCGCCCGCTCTCCGGCCCCGCCGATGAACCAGCCGCCGCCCGTGTTCAAGTCCCTGGGGGTGCGGGTGAAGATTCTGCGCAACACCTTTGTGCTGGGCGAAATCTTCGGCAGCCTGGATTTTGAAACCGAGCTGGAGCAGAGGCTGCGCAACCCCCGCAGCGGCGACCCGGTCCTTAGCCGCGACAGTCTGGATCTGCGGGGGCGATCGCCCAACCCCACCGACGGCATTATCGACTACAAGCTCACCATTACCCACGACCCGGCCACCCACTTCTGGGTCGAAAGCCTGACTCTGGGGGCCGATCCGGGCGATCGCGACGGCCTGCTAGAGTTGCGCAGTGCCGAGGGCGAAGACAGCACCGACAAGAATATCTTTGGGGCGCTGCTGCTGTTTATGCCGCTGATCAACGAGGCGGTGGGCGGCGTTAGCACCAACCCCGACAACGCCGGCGACTGGATTGCCCTGGTGGGCAGCGTGGCGGCCCCGATCGCGATCGGCTCGATTCGGCTGGATGACCGTTCGCTGTTTCGTGCCGGACGGGCCACCCTCTACGGCGGCGAGCTGCGATCGCGGCAGTATATTCCCCCCGATGCCGATGCCCAGTTCACCGACTTTGGGGTGATCTTCGACTATGGCGTCGAGTTTTACCTCACCATTGGAGCGCTGAATATTCGCTCGGTACGGCCCATGAAGGTGCGCTACCGGGCCTTGGGCTTTAACCTCTACTTTGGCGACCCGACTCGGGCGCTGGTGTACCAGCCGATTTTTGACACCAGCAAGGGCTATGAGCTGGATCTGGGCGATCTGGGTCAGCTCGAACTGCCCTCGCCCCTGGGAGACATTCTGGCAGTAACCGGCGCGCGCCTGGCCCGGGTTAACCCCCTCAACCTGGAAGTGGACATTGGCCTGAAGGTCAACCTGGGGGTCATCACCGTCGATCAGTTTCGGATAAAGCTGCCCCTAGAGCCCCTGGGGCCGCCCACCATTACCCCCACCGGGGTGAAGGTAGACCTGTCGCAGGTGCTGGTGGGGTCGGGCTACCTCAGCATCGAGAAGAAGATCCTGCCCAGTGGTCGCGAGGGCACCTCGATTCTGGGGACGCTGGATGTCACCCTGGTGCAATTGAAACTGCGACTCGCGGCGGGGCTGGCCATTGAAACAGTGGAAGAGGGCACCCGCACCGCTACCGCCGTAGTGGCCACCTTGATTGTGGAGTTTCCCAGCCCAATTGTGCTGGGGGCTACCGGGCTCGGCATCTTTGGCTTTAGTGGCCTGTTTGCCATGCACTACCGCCGCGACGAAGCCGAGCGCGTGCCGGGCAGCAGCGTCAGCCCCGCTCTAGCGTGGCTGGTGCGGGCCGGGGGAGAGCCCGCCACCGTGCGTACCCCGGGGGGTGACGTGCTGTGGGTACCCGAGATTGACCGTTGGAGCTTTGGCATCGGCATTATTCTCGGCACCATTGAGGGTGGCTTTTTGCTCAACTTCCGGGGCATGTTTGTGCTGGAGCTGCCCGGGCCGCGCATTCTCATTTTTGTCAAGATTCAAATTGTCACGGTGCTGCCCAGCCTGGGCGATCGCAACCTCACCGTCGGCATTCTGGGGGTAATCGACCTCGACTTCAACCTGGGCCAGATCACCGTCGGGGTGATTATCGATCTGGCCATTCCCCAGGCGGAGGAAGGCGACAGATCAGGCGACAACCAGCAAATTCTGGCCCTGCAGCTGCCGGTAGAAATCTACTTCAAGCTGGGCGATCCAAAAAACTGGCACTTTTACCTGGGCACCGTGCGCCAGCCTGCCAGCGCCACTATCCTGGGCATTATCCGAGCGCGGGGCTACTTCATGGTCGAGGGGCTGCGGATCGCCGACTTCCCGGTGCGCAAGCGGGGCGGCGGGCAGGAAACCCGCGTGCTGGAGGGCGTGGCTGTGGCCCTGGGGATTGAGGCCGCGATTGTGCTGGGCAACGAAAGCGTCGGGATTTACCTGAAGATTGCCGCTGGGGCCAGCATTGGGGTTGCCTTCTCGCCCTTCTACATTGTCGGCGGCATGTTCTTCGACGGCGAGCTGCGGCTGCTGATTATCGGTATTGAGGCCCACGGCTTCTTTACCCTGGAGGCGGGGGGGCAGGATCCCGCTGACCCCAGCCAGTCTGGTCCGACCTATCTGGAAGGGGAAGTCTGCGGCAAAATCGACCTGTTCTTCTTCTCGATCTCGGCCTGTATTGGCTTTTCCATCGGCAATGAGGAACGGCTGCTGCCCTCTCCCGACTGGGTGCGCGGGGTGTATTTGCAGAGCCACGCGCCGGTGGTGGTGGCCGGGCAGGGGGGCGATCGCCCCATTGATGCCAAGCTGGCCGATGCTGTGGCCCTGAACTCCGACGGTAGCCTACCGCTGGATGAGGCAGGTCGCCCGGTGGCCATTCCCTCGGTGCCCATTGACACAATTCTGGTGCTGCAGTTGCAGGCATCCCCCGTTAATGCCCCGGCCGCCACGACCTTTACGACCCCGCTGGTGCAGCCCGATCTGCCGCCCGAGGGCTGGGTTAATGTGGGCAGCGATCTCCAGGTGCGCTACCTTCCCCAGCAGTTCGCCCTGGAAACCGCAACGGGGCCGGTGAGCTTTACCCCCGATCGGCCCCCGGCCACCTGGCGGCGCGATACTCCACCGGGCGATCGCCCCAGCGCGGTAGCGCCCCTGCCGGAGCCCAGCGATGTCAACACCGCCATTGACCTGGCCATTTTTAGCCGCTGCCCCACCACCGGCCCCCGCGCCTTGGAGCGCTCCAGCACCCTCGATGCCCAGGTGGAGTACCGCTGGGGTGGCCTATGCCAGCCTCCGGCCCCCGCCGCCGCCGTGCTGTGGACCTTTTGCGACCAGCCGCTGGGGCCATCTGGGGAGGGCTGGGTGCTGACGGGTACCCCCCAGGCCGACCCACCCGACACCCTGCGCCACGGCGGCCCCGCTACCCAACTGTGGGTGGAGGAGCCGATCTGGGATGCCAGCGATCGCCTAGTTAATCTCTCGCTGGCGGACGGTCTGCAGACGGCCTTGGCCCCGGCTCGGGTGATCGGAACAAATGGAGCGGTCTTGCGCTGTATTGACTTTTCCCAGTATCCGATGGGCACCCGGCCCAGCCCCATCACCGAGCAGGAACTGGTCACCATTCAGGTCAACGATCCGCAGCTCAAAAACCTGATTGAGATTCGCCGCTACAGCAACCCCAGCATCAACAATGGCACTAGCGTGACCGGGCTGGAGTGCGGTCGTCCTCGCCAGATCTGGCTGACGTTTTTGACCGAGGTGCAGGCGGTCGAAATTACGCTTACTCACTTCAGCCAGATCACGCCCGCCGCTGCTCTGGTGGCGATGGATCGCGATCGCCGCCGCGCCCTCAGCATCGAGGTCTTTGCCGCCCCCGCCGGGCAGACCCAGACCCTGCGCGTTGAAGCTCCGGGTCTGGGGGCGCTGGGTATCATCAGCTACACCACCCGGCAGGAAATTCCCTACATGCTGCTCTCGCAGTTGTGCGTTGAACCGGTTCAGCAGACGGTTTGCCAGCGCGCCCTGCGGCTGCCCCTGACCCAGCGCGCCCAGTCGCCCACGGCGCTGAAGCTGCAACCCGAGGTGGAACAGGCGCTGCGATCGCGCCTCGTCCAGCGGTGGATCACCCTGCACACTGGCGAAAGCCGGGCGGTGGGGGTCTATCTGGCGGTGGATGAAACCCTGGTGAAGCGGATGCAGATTCGCCAGCTCGATGTCACTGGTCGAGTACTTCGGGAAGCGCCGCTGTACACCTTTGCGGCAGTCGTACCCGGATTGCCGATCAACTGGTTTAGCCCCAGCGGCCCCTGGGGCGACGAGGCTCAGCAGGTGATGACATTCCTTAGCCAGCCTGAGTTTCGATCGCTGGTGCCGGTGCAGGCCGCGCTGAATCCCGAGGCCAACTGTGCCCAGGTGCAGCTGTGGATTCCCCCCGAGGTGGAGTTTGAGCGTCCGCTCATGGCCCTGGTGGGGGCTGTGGTTTCTCTGTCGGCAGCAGAGGAGCGGCGGTATGACGAGGGTAAAGGGATCGTCCAGGGCCAGATTGATACCGTCACCGGCTACCTCGACAGCGCGGCCCCTGTTCCCCTGCTGGAGCCAGGGCAAGACTATACCCTGACCGTCCGCTACCGGGTTGAATCCCGCCAGTGGGATAGCGACACCAGCACCTGGACCCCTGCCCCGGCTGAGCCTGACCGTACCCAGCGGTTTCGCTTCAGTACCGATATAACACCGCCCGCCCGCCTCGACCCGTGGGTAATGGGTATCGACCCCAACGCCGACGAGCGCTTCCACTTCTACGACGATCCGGTCACGCTGCTGTTCAACGACCTGTCGGTCATCCAGCTATTTGCGGCCTACGGACGACAACTGCAAGTAGTGCTGCGGGGGGCAGACGGCTTCCCGATTGAAACGACCGGCAGCACCACCATTGATCTGGATTCCCTGGAGGCCGTACCCGCCCAGTTCACCAGTCCCTTTCAGGAGGCGCTGGAGCGGTTGATGGCGGAAAAGCCATTGTCCTGCGTGGGTCGCCGCCAGCAGCCCCTGCATCAGCGCTACCGGCTGCCGTTCCAACTGCAGCCCCTGATGGCCTACACCCTCGACGTGGAGGCGGTACCGGGCAGCCCAGTCCCCCCTGGGCAGGCGATTCAGCCCCTGTTCCGGCGTTCCTTCTCGACCTCGCGCTTTGCCCACCTGGGAGCGCTGGCAACGGATTTGCAAATTCAGCCCCTGCGGCACCGGGCGCTGCGGCAGGCCATCACCGGGCTGCCCGCGCCGCGTCTGCTCACCGAGGCTGAAGACGGGGTGCCCAACCTTTGGAACCTGCAGGTGGCGGTGGCCACCGATAGCGAACTGCAGCAGGCGCTGATCGATGCTGGTGAGCAACCCCTGTCTGCCCCCGAGCAGTCGCAGGCGTGTTTGTACTGGCTGCCGACCGAAACCGGTCGCTTTGTGCCCCACGCGCTGCTGATTGACGGGGCCGAACCCCTCTGGCGCAGCCGCACCGACGTGCAGCTAGAAACCGTACCCGACCAGGATGACCCCAACTTCAGCCGAGTGGTGGCGCGGCAGGTGGCCGCGTTGGTGCTGCTGGAGACGGGTGGGGCGGTGCCGATTCAGTTTGTGCGATCGCCCGCCGGTACTCGTACCCTGGTGCTGCTGCCGCCGGGTTTTGCCCCACCTGAGGGCGGGGCGCGGCTGCAGATTGCAGCGCGACAGATACGCAGCCTGCTGTTTAATCGGCGCGACGGGGTGGATGAGATTACCCCCGAGCGTACCGAACCTCTGATCGATATCTTGCTCACCCAGGCTCCATGGGAGGACGACGATGCCTAAACTGGTTTTGCCCGGTGCCTTTCAACTCTACGGCTGCCCCTTTGACAGCCGTGATCCCGAACGGCGCAATGTGGCCTCTGCCGTGGTTCGTCGTTTCTTTCGGGAAACGGAGAAACAGCGCAGCGGCGACCCGGTCACCCTGCGCTGGTCAACCTCGCCGCTGCTGGGCTTTCCCCGCCAGCCCTTTACGGTGTATCGTCGCCGCCGCTATGGGCTGGATCAAAATCAAACTAATAACCGCACTGACCCGGGTCGAGAAGCGACTCTTCGCCTCTATCGCCCGCTGCGGGCCGAGCCCCTGACTGTCACCACCGAAACCGTGGTGACCTGGGGCGGTCAGGCCCAGTTCGAGGTTTTATTTGTGGCGTTTACAGGGCGCTCGGCCCTGACGGTGACCGCCCTGGATCAGCGCGGCGACCCTCTGCCTGGCCAGCGTCTGGTGATTCCCCTGGGGGAAAGTAGTGAAATGCGGCTAGGGCGGCTGCGGGGGGCAGGCATTGCCGCCCTGCGCGTCAGCGGCGACGGGCGGATTGGCCCCATCAGTGGTCTATCGCTGCACGATCTGGCCAACGCTCCCGGTTGGGAGCGGATTGCCGTGGTCGGCTTTCCCTTCGATCGCGGCGAGGTGGCCCTGCCGATCTACAATCCCCTGCCCCAGGGCTATGAAACACCCTCTCTGAGCGGTCGCGAGGCGGCCCGACAGCGATTGCAGATTGCCGCCGCCCTGCACCAGCGACCGGGTGCCCCCCTATCCAGCCTGCCCACTCCCGCCTGGCCCGTCCCCGACGCCGATCTCTACCTCAACTACCTGCGCACCCCCACCGTTGCTGATGGCCGCACCACCCCGGCCCCGCTACAGCTGATTCGTAACTGCCTGGCCAACAGCCGCGATCGCGACTCCAACCGCCTCCAGGCTCGCTATGTCGAAACCGTCGGGGTAGCCAGCCCGCGCCAGGGAGATATGCCCGGTGCCCGCCCGCTGGATGCGCCGACCCAGGCCACCCTGCCCGTGGTTGCTATGACCCTGCTCTCCGCCAGCACCGAGAGCTATGCAGCTACCGGCCTGGGCTACGGCATGGTGGATTTTCCGCCCAGTCAGTCCCTACCGACAGACGGCAATTCCCGGGTGCTGGAGCCACCCGGCACCCAGGCCACCGCCTACGACTACATGGTGACCAACACCTTTGTGCTGCCCAAAACCAGCACGCTGCCCCTACCCCCAGGCTTTGCTCTGCCTGAGAGTACCGTAGAACTGGCCGCCCTGATGCAGGTGCTGCCGCCGCCAGTGCCCCCGGCCAGCCTGGCGGTCGTTTCTAAACAAAAAAATCGGCCCCCGGCCCGCGACCAGCCCGCCACCGAGGCCGTTGAGCTTAGCTGGAACCTGTCTCCCTGGCCCCAGGGCTACGGCCTGTTTGTGGCCCGCAGCAGCACTCTGGTACCGCTAAATACGCCGCTGCCGCTGACCGAAAGCCTGCAGCCGCTGATTCCCGAACGGCCTGCTCTAGTCAACGGGGAAGTCGATCGCACCCATCGCACCCGGTTTGTGGTGCCGATGTCGCCCCTGCCGGACAACGTTACCTACCTGGTGGCAGGCATTGACGTGTTTGGCCGCTGGTCGAGCTGGCGGCTAAAGCCCTACAGTGTGGGCGAGCTGCCGGTGCAAAAGCCGGGGCTGCACAGCGCTACCCTGGTGCCGCCCGATAACGCCACCCTGCGATCGCTGAGCGGCCGCGCGGTGCCCTGCACCCTGGAGGTCGAGCTGTCATGGAACTGGAGCGATCGCTCCGCCTTTAGCATTGAGGTCGCCGGGCGTTTCTTCGCGGTCACTGCGGACGAAAGCTACTTCCCCCGGCCTGCCCAGATTGTCCCCCCGATTGTGCCGCCAGACCCAACCTTCCTCCAGGGTCTGGGGCTGGGGCCGGGTGATCCAGTCGTCGGGTCAGCGATAACAATCAGTTTTGATGCCGTCGGTAACCCGACGGTGCCATCTCCTCACAGCATCACTGTGCTGAGACCCCCTTCAGACATACCTCCAGGCACGCCTCCAGATCCCCCCGCTGACCCCAACGCCGACGTGCGCCGCTATCGCCTGACCGTGGTGGATGTACAGTGCGACTACACCAGCATCTCGGCCCTAGCCTATGCGGTCTTCGCCCGAGGAGCCGAGGTCAGACTGTCGGGCGGCACCCGCACCGCCTCGTCGCCAGGAGGCTGGGTTGGCCCCGCCACCACTCGCCTGGCCGATCCCATCCTGCCGCCGCTGCCCACGCTGGAACCCGACCTGCGCTGGACCGCCCTGCCCGACGCCACGGGCAAAGCACGGGGCGTGCTGAACTGGCCAGCGGTGCCCAATGCTAAGGGCTATGTGGTGTGGGAGGCCGCCGAAACCACCCTGCGCCATGTGCTGGAAGAGCCTGCTCCGGCGGTGGGTAGTCAACTGCGCGATCGTGCCCTGACTATGCAAAGCTGGCTGATCAACCGCACCGCGACCAGTCTACAGGCGTTCGTGCGGCTGACCACCGAACCCCTACCCGCCAGCCAAACTCGCCTCGAGATTGCCCTACCAGGCCAGGCTGAAACCCTCTATGCCTACCGGGTATCGGCCATTGGCGGCGGCAACGGTGAGTCAGACCGCACCCAGGCTTCGGCGGCGGCTCTGTTTGCGGTGCCCACGCGACGACAGCCGGGGGTGCCCCAGCTTTTGCTGCGGCCCATTCCTAACCAGGCGGCCCTGATGGTAATAGTCCTGGCCAGTGCCGGGGTGCCCCCTGTGGGAATGCGGCTCTATCGTACCCGCAAGGCCGTTCTGGCGGGCGAGGTGGGTCTGATGGGGCCGCCTGTTGCCGAAGTGAGCGACCCGCGCTGGGTATCTCTGGCCCCGGTGGTCAACGGCTCCTGGCGTACCAATCCGCGCTGGGCTGACCCGCGCTGGGTAGCCCTGGCCCACTACCTGCTGGATTCGCAGGCTCGTGGCACCCTAGAGGACTTTAGCCTGATACGCGGCTTCGCGCTAACTGACGAAGAAGAACGATTCAGAGACTTGACCAAAGAATTAGCCGACTTCAGCCTGATCTATGGCTTCGCCCTGATCGACGACCTGCCGCCCCGCTGGCCACCCTACTACTACCGGGCCGTTGCCGTGGGAGAAACCAACCCAGATCTGGGCTACTACGGCGGTGAATCGGCATCCTCGGCCATGCAGCAGGCGGTGGTGCCGCCCACCGATCCGCCTCAGTTGGTGAATCTTCGCCAGGGGGCCGACCGCTCTACCAATCTGGCAAATAACCCCGCCGGGCTGGCCCTGGATACCGACCGCAA
>Ga0172372_10006085_pt1 | contig 16560 bp, 15 predicted proteins | sample LakKiv5m_2_FD_114544 | JGI IMG/M metagenome (GOLD analysis project Ga0172372, IMG submission 114544) | Freshwater microbial communities from Kabuno Bay, South-Kivu, Congo - kab_092012_9.5m | ecosystem: Environmental > Aquatic > Freshwater > Lake | place: Democratic Republic of the Congo...
AATAGAGAAGAGGAACTAAATAGAGAAGAGGAACTAAATAGAGAAGAGGAACTAAATAGAGAAGAGGAACTAAATAGAGAAGAGGAACTAAATAGAGAAGAGGAACTAAATAGAGAAGAGGAAAATGTAATTAAAAACAACAATCTAGAAAATGAAAAACAAGTAAATCAAAATAGTAAATATTATCAAGTTGACATTGATTATTTAGATAATTTAGATTTAACGGATTTAGAAGAGTTTCCGATTTCGAATAATAGTAAAATAAACGATGAAATAATTAGGGAACTTACAGAAAATCAAGATTCCTTAGAAAAGGCACTTGAAGAGATAAATTATATGAAAACGCAATCAGAAGAAAAAGTAAATCAAATATTAAAACTTAAATCAAATGTTGGAAAATTAGTTCAAAAATTGCGTCAAACATCAAATTTGTAATATTTTTAGGATTACATTCTAGATTATGTAATTATTTTTATTTAATTATTTTGTTTGTTTTTTTAAAAAATAATTTTCTCGGTAGATATTAAATTCTAAAGACTTTAATAATCACTTAATAAATGTTTAATTTTAAAAACCTTATGGGTAATTCAGATTTAGTCCAAATTGTTGCTATTGTTGCGGTTGCTATGCTTCTTCTTTATTTAGTCAAAACTTATTATTATGATAATAATAATAATAATAATGGAGAAGGTTTCTATGATTTTGATTCCACATCTCCAGTTGGTGATCATACATCTGGTCAAATGATGAGTGATGAAAATACAGTTAATGTTAATGAAAATGTTAATGTTAATGAAACAGTTAATATAAATGAAACTGTTAATGAAAATGTTCCTCAACCAAGTGATACAGATAATGAACAACCGAAACCAATTGGTGATTTAAATGAAGTTAGTAATGTTGGTGGTCAATATCTTCCAAATCAATGTTTTCCGAAAGATGTTTTAAGTTCATCTGATTTATTACCTAAAGATGCTGATAGTAAATACGCACAAATTAATCCATCTGGTCAAGGTTCATTAACTGGGTCTAATTTTTTAACAGCGGGTTTCCATGTTGGTATTAATACTGTTGGTTCAACTCTTCGTAATGCTAATCTTCAATTACGTTCAGAACCTCCAAATCCACAAGTTAAAGTATGTCCATGGAATCAATCAACTATTGAACATGATTTTATGCGAAGACCACTTGAAATTGGGGGATTCTAAAAATGTTATATAAAAATTAATTTATAATTTTTTAACTTTTAAAATAATAATTAAATAAATCAAAGAATAAATGAAATTTATTGTTGTGATTCCATCATATAAAAGAGCAGATACAATTGGTAAAAAATCATTAAATGTACTAAGAAAATATAATTTTCCAAACAATAGAATATATATATTTGTTGCCAATCAAGAAGAAAAGAAACTTTATGAAAATAAATTATACATTGACAATAAAACTGACAATAAAACTGACAATAAATATAATATAATTATTGGGGAATTGGGATTAGCCAATCAGAGGAATTTCATTAGAAATTATTTTCCAGAGGGAACAAAAATATTATCGATGGATGATGATGTTGAAGAAATAAATTATTTAGTTGATTCTAGACATGAAGATATTCAAGAAATTACGGAAAAAAGAATAATAAAAACAAAAGTAAAAAAAAATTTTTTTAAAAGAGAGAGTCCAAGTATTAGAAAGAAATATATACTTAAACCTATACAGAATTTTGAAAATATGATTGAAAAAACTTTTGAATTGGCGATTAAGAATAAAATTAATTTATGGGGTGTGTATCCAATAAATAATCCGTATTTTATGTCAAATAGGATTTCAACTGATTTAAAATTAATAACGGGACCTTTTTTTGGATTTATTAATCAACATAACAAACATCTAGAAAACACAATTAATGAAAAAGAAGATGTTGAGAGAACTATCCAATATTATCTTCAAGATGGAGCAGTTTTAAGATTAAATAATTTAGTTGTTAAAACATCATATTATCGTAATTCTGGTGGGATGCAGTTTGAAGGTAAGAATCGTAAAGAGGAAGCTTTAAAATCATCTAAATATCTAGCTGACAAATATCCCGAATTAACAAGATTAGATACGTCAAAAAAAAGTGGTTATGCTGAAGTTAGACTAAAAGACAAAAGAAATATTGAAAAGAAATATTGAAAAGAAATATTGAAAAGAAATATATATTTACTAAATATCTAATTATAAAATTAAAATAGAAAAATAAATAGAAAAATTAAATAATGTTTATTATAAATAATAAATCTAGAGAGTTGATAATAGGTTTCATAATAATATTGGTTATATTTTTTGTAATATCATATTATCCAGAAAAAGATATATATCGGGAAAATTTCATGTCACCCATTCCAGCTGATTATTATTATAATTTATTCATTGGTGATGGTAAATATTTTTTGTTTAATGGTCATCATAAAATTGATTATGTAAATAATCCGTTAATTTTCGATTCATATGATAAATATTTAGAATATCATAATAAAAATTTATCAAATAAATTTCCACCATTAAAACCACGACGAAATAGGGATCCTTTGGGTGGTAGAGATAAATTACCAATTTTACCATATCAATGGATGTGTAAAAGAAAATATGCTGAAGCAATTTCTAAATATCGTGATTGTAGTGATAAAATGTATAATATATATAATCAAGAAACATGTAAAAAGTTTTTAGAAGAAAACCCGAAAGATGATGTATTTACGAATTACAATGAAGAAATATGTATGGTTAAAAATTTACATAAAGATTATCCCGAATTATTTAATAAAAAGAAAGTTAAAAAAGTTTCATTTAATACAAATCCAATTGTAATTCGTTAATATTATAAATTTGATAGTTTGTATTTTAATTTTTTACATTGTTATATGATTCATAATATTTTTCAAAAATATTGTAAAAATAAAATATATCATAAAATTAAAATAAATGTTTCCACGAATTGTATATTATTTTATAGTTATAATTTTAATTGCTGGTTTAATTGGATACTTAACAGAACCTACAGAAGATAATACTGAACCATTTGAAGCAACAACACCTCTAGAAATGGAAGAAGAAGCATCATTGGAAGAATCAAATAATAATCAAAAAGAAAAAGAAGATGATCATAAAGAAAATTTCGGTGAAGATGAAAAGGTAAATATTTTTAGACCTAAAATTACGATAAGGTTAGGAAATAATAAGATTGGTTCGTTTTATGCTTCACCTAAAAAAGATAATAAGGAATTTGAAGTTAATTTATCGGATGAAGAATTAAGTAAAATAGTGAATACAAATAATGTAATTAATAAATATAAAAATTGGCGTACAAATGAAGAATCTCAAAATAATATTGAACAAGACCCATGGAATACAATGATTGATAATCAACATTTAAGTAAATTTCAAGAGAAAAAGAACAGTTTAGTTCAATATACTATTTTAGAAGACGATAAAGAAAATAAAAAACTCAAACCAAAAGATTTCTATCCGGGCTATCAATTAATACCACCAAAGGAATGGGATGTCCCACAACCTAGAACGCCAGTATGTGTTCCTCAAAAATATCAATTACCTTCCGCTGTAATATTAAATGGAATTGGAACTAATGTTCTTGAATTAGACAAAAGTGGTAAAATGGCTATATATGAAAGAGATGTATCACAAACAAATGTTGGTTCAATACTTCCAAAATTCAAATATCAAGAATATTATGATTATTAATTTAGATGTTATTTTTTGTTTATTTAGGTTTTTTTATTGGTTTAAAGTAAGATGGAAAATCAAAATATGTATCAAAATATTCAAGAACAGATTTATAATAGTTTAAAAAAAAAATATATGATTGAAAAGTATCTTGGAACAAAAGATAATAATCGAAATTATCTAGCAAATGATGTTAATAATAATTCTAAAAAATTTGTTATTCAAATTAGACCAGTAAATAAATTGGATAATGATTCATTTTCACAGATTGCTTTTCTAAATTATTTAAGTCAATTTCAAAGTAGTCGCAAATATGTTCGTCAGTGTTTAGATTATGGTATAACACAAGATAATATTATAATGGTTCATCAATTTAATCAAGAAGAAAGTTTAGGAGAATATTTTGAGAAAATTAAAGATTTAAATCCAGATAAATATTTGGATGTAATTATTAAAATTATAACACAAATATTATATGCTTTAACATATATACATAAAAAAGAAGTTGTTCATCAAAATTTTGATTTTGAAAATATATTAATTAAAATTGAAGATAATCAAAAAATATCAATAATTTTTACAGATTTTCAGTATTCATGTGGAAATTACTTATCTGAAAAGGATAAGAAAATACATAATCAAATATGTTCTCCAAAAGTATCTCCATTAGAAGATATTTATAAAAAACAATTATTAGAGAAAATTGAAAAACTAATTAAAGATGAAAACAATGATATTGACAATAATAATAATATAGCATATCTTTATTTAGCTAAAAAATATGACATATATTTGCTAGGTGTTTTATTTTGGAAAATGATTAATCGTTATCAAGTTGGTATTAATCCTGTAGTAATTGAATTTGACCATACAAATTTAAGTTATAAGGGAATTAAACATAATGAAACTGAAAAAATACATGATTTTATTGTAAAAAATATGTTATCAAAAATCCCATATCGTCTCAAAGCTAAAGAACTTCTAGATGATTTATTAATTAAAACAAAATATAATATAGATTAGATAAAATAATAAAAAAATATTGATGTTAAAAATAATTATTGATAATCGTGAAATGGAATTAAAAAAAGCATTTCCACAATCAAAGACAATACAATATGAAAATTTACCAATTGGTGATATAAAAGTTATGTATGATAACCGATTATATTTATTAATCGAAAGAAAAACATTAACAGATTTAATCGCATCAATCGGTGATGGAAGATATAGAGAACAAAAAATAAGAATACAATCACAAAATATATCACCTCATAGAGTTATATATTTATTAGAAGGTGATATTAATACAATTAATCACACAAATGCGAATATTAAACTTTATTATGGTATGGTTATAAATACTATGTTAAGAGATAAATATCATGTTTTCAGAACATTATCAATAAATGAAACAATACATTTTATTAGTAGATTGGAATCTAAATTATTATCTGAACCATCTAAAATAATCGGTGATTTATATTTACATAAAAATAATCTAGAAAACAACAATCTAGAAAACAATAATTTAGAAAACAACAATCTAGAAAATAATAATTTAGAAAACAATAATTTAGAAAACAATAATTTAGAAAACAATAATTTAGAAAACAATAGTTTAGAAAATAGTAATTTAGAAAAAAGTGATATCGAACAGAGATATTTGGAATCTATAAAATTAAGAAAAAAAGATAACATGACACCTAGAATGTGTTCAATATTACAATTATCACAGATTCCGGGGTGTAGTCGTAAAGTGGCGACAATTATAATTGAAAAATACAAAACAATAGTTAATTTAATAAATCAAGTTAGTCAAGAAGAAAAAGATATAAATAAAATTAATATGTTAAGCGAATTAAAAATGACGATTGAAAATAATAAAGAACGGAAGATAGGGAAAGTTTTAAGTAAGCGTATTCTAGAGTATTTAGGAATAATATTTGAATAATTTTTAATATTTATTTTTCAATATTTGTATTTGGGAATTCTAATGATTCATCTTCATTAACTGTATTTGGAATTTTAATAGATTTAACATCAAAAACAATGTCATCTTCATCACGTCCCATGGAATCAATCTTTGGATTATTTTCTAAATCTACATCAGATTCATTTTGTTGTAATTCTGAAAAATCATCATTATTATCAAAATTGGTTTTTCTAAATATAAACCATCGATGAAATAAACTATATTTTAATAAATCTTTCTTTTTTCTTAATATTTTTCCTGCTTCTGGATTATCAACATAAAATTCATCTAAAAATGAATTTGGTGATTCGTGAAACATCTTAGAATCAACAAGGGTAATACCATATTCATCAAGTAATTTAACCAAATATTTAAAATTAACTAAATATTCAACACTTGTGTGTGTAATTGATTCGAAATCAACTTTAATTTCTTTTCCAACTGAAGATTCATTAGCGGGAAATCCATTTTTATTATCATAATTTTTACGAATTCTCCAGATTAAGCGTGATTTATCTTCTTCTTGATATTCACCGATTTCATCATTTTTACCTAAAGTTTCATAAACACTAGAACCATCAATCATACAACCAAAAAAAATACCATTATTTTTTAAATTTTGATAAATATTAGTAATAAATCCATTTAATGTTTCCATATTTTTAAAGAAATAATGTATGGTAAACATAGACGAAACCATATTGAATTTATTAATTCCAATACCAGACATTCTCCCTAATTTACTATAATCAACAACATCAATTAATCCATATAATATTTTTAAATAATATTGATTTAATTCATCTAGACCAGCTTCTCCAGTTGATAAATTACGACTACAATCAGCCTTAATTAATAATAAATTATTAACTAATTTTTTAGCGTTAGGGTCTTTTTCCAATACATCTAAAACACGTTTTCCGGCACCATCTAATGGATTATCAATATTATCATGTGATACATCTAATCCAATAACAGTTTGTATATTCGCACGTCTCCATTTATGAAAATCACCCAATTTACCACATCCAAAATCAATAAGTGATGGTTTATTAAATTCTTTTGAAACATGTGTAATTAATCGTGTTTTAACAAAGTTATGAAATAATTTCATTTCATTAGAATAATATTCAGTTTTGACAGAACCCGAAGAATGATAATATATATCATTTTCTGGGAGATTATTACCAGTAATAATCATATCAATTGTTATGGGTTTATAAATACTTCGAAGAATATTTATCGCGGTATGATATCCATTTGCTTTTTTTCCAGTTCTGAGTATATATGGTTTCCATCTGAAACGTGGTTCATCTTCATTTAAATTATATATACATTCAACAACTTCTCCTTCCATAATAATTTCTCCATGTGATGTTATCATATTTCCGTTATTATCTAATGGAAAAGATGCGATATATAATTGTTCAACTAAACTATTTGATGAATCAATATACCCAACAAATGGATAATTAGTTGAAAAATTAGTTAAATTATTTCCATCGGCAAATCGTAAATTTTCATTAATAACACGTTGTGAATTATATGGATTATGAAAATCAGGATTATAACTAATTTTAAGATGAACTTGACGATATTTAATCCCATTATAATATTCTTCAGTCATTTCATTTGTTCCAGCTTGTCGATAGATTGATACAGAAAAATCAATTGAATTATGAGTTGGTGGTTTCCATTTAAAATTTTTCTTCCAAAATTGAGCATTACTGAAATCTGTTATCTTTTCACCAACAAAATTCTGTCCAACAGCTAAATTTATAGGTGTAAAAACTAATCCATCAGTCGCATATGAAAATTGATGTCCAATATCTAATAATCCACCATATTTAACATTAATTTTATTTAAAATTTTCCCCGACGCCTCAAATATCATTGTATCATTACTAGATATATCCAATTCTTTTGTATTTATAATTGTATCTCCTTGTAAGAATGTTTTACGATTAATCATTAATGGATACTCAAATTTTTTAAGATCTAATGAATTAAATAAAGAAACAGCTTGTGAAAGAACACCATATCTAACATTAAAATTTGATTTCCAAACTGGATTACCATTCATAAAATAAGCATCGAAAAGCATAATTAGATTTGTATTTTTTCCATTTGCGTCTTTAGTTATATATTCACCATCAAAAATGGAATTACTTAATTCTTGAATTTTCATACCTATTTTACGTATTAAATTTGTTCGATTAATCATATATAATTCACCCCGACTATCAATAAAGAGAAAATTTCGATCTCCATCTGCTTTTTCACTGACAACATAGTTTTTACGGATATTATCTAGATATGGATTATTGTAATGTCTATTCGTCATTTGTTCAAGATTATATGATTCTAATGTTAATAATAATGGTCCTTTGAAAATGTTATGTCCTTTGACACCAGTTAATTTTTGATAATCTTTAATAACCGCAATTCTTTCTTTTTCACCTAATAAAAAGAAACTTCTTTGTAAAGCTTGGAGAATTATTCCTTTAGTTTCAATAAAACGATTAAGAATTTCCAAATCACTAAATTTAATTCCATTATTTGATTTTTGTCCAATAAATTCGACTTCAATTTCGTATTCTGGTTCAGCTTCTAAAGTTCCGGAATTTTCAAGTAATTGAAAATATTTAGGTTGTCCATAAACCATTATTTTACGATTATAATTATCATTTTTAACCATATTCCAAAAATCATTCAATGAACCCATAAAATTTTTAGGTTTTACTATGAATTCTTGTAAATTACGTTTCTTAATTTCCCCTAATGTAATCATTTCTTCATTTACTTTACTTTTTTTAATTATTGAATAATCACATCTAAAAAGATTATCACTTGATAAATAAGAATAGGTTTTTTTGTATCTGAAATTTTTCGGTACTTCCATCCATTGTTGTTTTAATTTTTCAACTTTTAATTTATCATTACTTGTTTCATCAAATGTGATATCAACTTCTTCTTTAATGTTTATTCTGATATTATAATCTTCTAAATCTAATTTTCCATATTTACCATTAATATAAACTGGTTTTTTAAGAACAAATTGTAAATTTGAACCCAAATCTCTTAGACTATTACTTGAACAATAATTTTTAATTCCACTACTTCCAAGAACACTTACACGAATTGTTTTGAAATCTGTGTCATGTGGAAATCCAATATTTAATGTTTCAGATGGTCTTAACATTTTAAATTCCTTTTGATTTTTAATTCTACGAATACAATTTAAAAAATCATCATAATTTATTTTATGTAAGTATCCTTGACTATGAATTAAGGCTTCTAATTCCATATTATTATTATTTTGAGCGTGATTAATCATTTCAATTAGCCTTCCCTTTTCATTTGTTCTAGAGTTAAATTCCATTTTATAATATAATAATATATTTTTGTTTATGTTTATTTTTAATATTGTTTAATTATATTTTTATTTTGTTTAATTATATTTTTATTATATTTTTTTTATTAATATTTTATTACCTCTTTTATCCTCTCCTAATTTAGTTTGTTTTAATTTAGTTTGTTCTAATTTAGTTTGTTCTATTTTATCCTCTCCTAATGAACAAAAAAAATAATATGTCGAGATTATGTAAATAATTCCTATTATAAATAAATTATGTTCTAGATGTAAATAAGACAATTAGGATAATTCTTTTAACCTTTCTGATACATTTTTATATTTATTATGTAGAATCGAACGTTGTTCCTTTTTATTTATAAATGTATATGTAAAACAGTATTTTTACAATATAAATGATACTTTTTCATTGGAACCAACACAAATACCTTCAAAGATAATTTTTGGTTTATATTCAGATTTAAAATCATAAAATAATCCACCCTTATGTTCATATATATCTGGTGAATATTCATCAATTTTTTCAAATATTAAATAATTATGATAAGGTAAGAAACTACGTTTTACATATGAAACATTTGATATCATCTCATTACGGAAAGATTCAAAATCTGTAATTTGATTCTCAAAAGGATAATAATTAGTATCTTTATCACGAAATTCGGCATAAAATTGTGGAATAATACATTCTGTAGAATGATTTGAAATAATAGATGGTTTATCCATTACCGTTTCACAAAAATTACATTTCCATTCTTGTTCTGGTTTAATAATTGTAAGATTGGAAGATAGACATTTATTACAGATAAGATGTTTATATCCAAGTTGTTGATTTTCTGGTAATTTATCAATACGTGGATAATACAAATTTAGATAATTCTTCAATTCTTTTTTAGATAATAATTCTTTTTTAGATAATGATGAATGATTTTGAGATGTAAAAATATTACCCATTTATGAAATTATGTTATTTGTTAATAATTTGTTAATAATTTGTTAATAATAGTATTAAAAAATCAATTTTTTTTAATATATCATATAATATAAAATTAAAATATGAATTATAATCCTTCTTTATGAATATAATTATCAGGGTAATATTCATTAATAAAATCCTCCAAATGACCATATTTTTCTTTAATAAATGGAACACATGAAATCATTTCATCACGAAAAGATTCAAAATTAATATTTTTGTCAAATGGATGCCCATTATTTTTAATTATTTGATAATCGTTTGGGTCATAAGCCAAATCAGGATATCCGTCCCTAAAATAAAGATAAATTTTTGGTATGGTCGACATTATAGAAGAGCTTGTGTGAAATGGATGAACAATAGATGGTTTGTTAATTATTGTATCCATTCGATTATCACAAAAATTACATTTCCATTCAAGATTTGTTTTTGTAATTGTAAGATTTGTTGAATGACATTTATTACAAATTAAATGTTTATTACCTCTTATTTTATGTTCAGGTAATAATGTAAGATTCTGATAATATAATTTTAGATAATTTTGAATTTCATATGATGATAAACTTTGAGATATAATACCACCCATATTTATGTTAATATATTTTAGAATTTCTTTTTTAATAGAATTTCTTTTTTAATAGAATTTCTTTTTTAAATCAATTTTTTTTTACTTTAGATATTTCATTATATAAAATAATTTTTGTTTTATTAGTTTTTCCATCTGGATTTTTAATATTAATTCCTAAAGTCTGTGCTAATGTTTGTAATTGTTCAAGTGTGTATTTTGTCATGGGTAATAATTGATTATCATCATCTTTTTTTTTTAATTTTTTTTGTTCAATTATATTTTTTTTATTTTGTTTTACAGCTTCTTTATCTGCTTTTATTTTTTGTTTTAATGCGGTTTTTTCATCATTTTCAGCTTTTTTATTAGCCATAAACTGTTTTACAGGGTCAAGATGTTCAATCATTTTATCAATTTCTTTTATTTTTTGTTGATTTTCTTCTTTTGTAATTGAAGATGATGATGAGGATGATTCCATATCTTTAAGAATATTATTAACTTCTTGATTGTGTTGATTATCTTCATATGTATTATTATCTATTTTATTATCTATTTTATTATCTATTTTAGTGTCTATTTTAGTGTCTTTTTTTGTTTTTTCTTTTGGATAATTGATAACATAATCATCTTCTAATTCTTTAATTTGAGAATAATTAAATGTTGATTTAGTTTTAATTGAAAATATAGGTAAATATACCATTAATGATGAATCATAAACAGTTAATACACATTCTTTCGGATTTGAAATGTCGAAATCACCTGTTATTTCAATAGTTTTTTTATCTAGATTAATGACAAGGATATTTACATTAAAATGTCTGGAAATTAAAAGTTGAAGTGATAAATCAAAATCAATATCATTATCATTTATTAATTTAGTTTTAATTTCAATACGGTCAGTTTTATATTTTTTCAATTCAGATTGTCGTTTAAAATAATCACCAATTTTAACAGCCATATCAATCTTATTTTGTTTTATAGTGTTTTTTCGTTGATTTTTCGATTCTAATCTAAAATTTGTATCTAAAACATAAAGAACAGATGACAGAAAACTATCATTTTTTGACATTCCAATTAAAGCATAATCATTTGAATTACTTAATTTAATAACTGATGGAATATTAAATACTTCATTATCATTATATATTAACATTCGATTTTCATTTCGTTGTGTTGTATTTATGTTTGTGTTTACATTATTATTATTATTATGTTCTTCAATTTCTTGTATAATTTGTTTTTCTTTTTCCAAATTATGGTCTAAATTAGGATCAATATAATTATGTATTCTTTCACGTAATGTTTCACGATATTTCTCAAAAAAATTAGGGGACTCTTCAAAAACAGAATCAATACCAATCAATGAAACTGGCGGTTTTGGGCATTTTGTTAATTCAATTCCAATATCTATTAATGAACTCATATTTATTTATGTATTCAATATTAGAAATAATCTTAAACTACAATCAATTTTTTTATTTATAATTATACTTTTTGTAATCACTTTACAATTTGTTAAATACAATAAAATTGATTATCGATTTATTTTTAGAAATTAGTTTTATGTTGTAATTTGCTTTAGAAAACTATTAAAAATAGCATTATTTTTATCAGTTCTTTCAGATAATACTTTTTTATTTTCTAAACGATATTCAATGAAATCATAAATTTCTTTAAGTGTTTCTGGACTTATTGAATTTAGAGCAACAAATATACCATTACTATTTTGTGTATAATTTTCACAATTTTTCTTAAGAATTTTGAATATTTCAATATATTCATCTTTTTCTAGATTTTTAGCACGTTCAATAATAATGTCTTTCATTTGTTTAATTGTCTTAGGTTGATTTTCGTTATTTTGATTTTTAATTGTTTCTGGAGAAGTTGTCTTTATATTTTTTTTTCCACCAATTGATATAAACGCATCTAAACGGATTGGTTGTTGTTCAGTTTCAGAATCATATTCATCAGAACTATTCATTTATTTTTAGTTAAATCAGATTTTATTTTTAAAAGTAAAACGAATATATTTAAAATAAAAAATTGATTTTAAAATTGTTATTTATAATAACTAATATCAAAAAGATTATAACTATAAGTTAAATAAAATATGTCTTGTAAAGATGATTTGTTTGAAATTTTAATAAAACGCATTGATAAATTATCAAATAGTCTAGATAATCTTATTAATATTCAATTATCAAAAGAAATACATAAGATGAAACATGAAAATATTGATTATGATCTAGAAGATATGCGAAAACGTAAAAGACGCAAACTTAATAATAATAATTATCAAGAAATAAATAATCTAGAAATAAATAATCAAAATGTAAATAATCAAAATGTAAATAATCAAAATGTAAATAATCATAATATTCTAGATAATTTAGAAAAAATTAATAAAACACTAGAATTATTATCAATTGATTCTTCAAAATTATCACACACTAAGAATCATACTTCATTAATTAATAAATATAAGGAACAAGATAATTTAGATAATCATGATGATATGCGTCATTTATATATTAATTAATCTAAAATCCAATTTTACTTGAAAGTGTTTTTGTTCCTTTTGAACTAACATTTTTTGCGTGATCTAAGGTCTTTGGTAATTGACTAATATCTTGTCGATATGTCATATGTAGTTTTATATTAGGGATTATAATATTACTACATTCTTCAATAACAATATCATTTAATTCAATAACTTGTTCTTTAATGCGACATGGTAAATTTTTAGCATATTGAAAATAAATGGAACGCATAATAATTTGTAAATTTTGGTCGGATTGTCTAGAAATACGAAATTGACGATTTGATTTTAAATAAACCGATTCAATTAATTTTTGTTGAATTAATTCTATATTTTCTTTTGAAAAAAATGATTCTGATACTGATGTTGATTCAAGAACACCCTTTAAACTATCTTGAAAACATTTTTGAGGTTTATCTTCGTCTAGATACATATTATAAGCTTTATAATTTTCATTTGGATCTACAATAACTCTACCATTTTGAAAATTATTTATGATTGGATTAACTTCATCAAATGGAGCATAATTCATTTATTATGATTACTATATTTTAATTTTTTATTTTAAATGTTATTTTTTATTTTTTTATTTTAATTTTATTATAAAATCTAGATAATAAAATATGTTTGAAAAAAATATCTTACAAAAAAAGAAATGGAATACACATTATTAAAAATTGTAAATATAATTATAATTGTAATTATTGTAATATTAATTATAAAATCTATACAAAAATACAGAAGAAACAAAAAGGAAGGATTTCAAAATAAATCTGATAATCGTGAAGAAGATGAAACAGTGTCTAGAAAGGAATTTGTTAAATTATTAGGATTATTATTAGATGATGTTAAATTTGCGAATCAAATAATTATAAATAATAATATATTTTCATTTGAAGAATTAATTAAACAGAATAGAGAAAAAGTCAAATTAAATGTTAAACCGATTATAGATGGAAGTGATTTAGAAAGAGTCCAGAGATTTTTAGATTTACGTGATATTTATTTTACAATACAAAAAAATAATAATTACCAAGAAATAATTGATTTAGCTTTATCAAGTCAAAAAATTGAACCATCTAGAATTTATCAAGATAGACAAATAGAAAATAATCAATTAAATAGTTTTAGAAAACATTATTATTTAAGAAAATATTTGTATCTAGAAAAAACTCTTTTTACAGATATGATTAAATTTTTTATTGAAATATATGGATTTAAATTAGTATCATTATCAGAATCAAATCTTCAAGAATTTTGGAATACAAATTATTATATTGGAGAACAATTTCGTAATAAAATTCAAATCATAAATACACCAATTCAAACAATTTTATTTAATTCCCGTGATAATTTATTTTATTGGAAATCCATTTCAAAGAATTGGTATTCATTTCAATTATCTGGTAAATTTCATACAAACATTGTTAAACGTGAAAATCATGATTTAAAAGAAATTATTCAGTTTTTTGATGAACTCAATAATATTGAAAATATGAATAATAATAATCAAATATTAGAATATCCAAAGAAACTTAATAAACAACCTGAACCAGATAATTATTTATGGATATATAATCGAACCGAAATCTCAAAGGATAGATTACTTTTAAAATTACAAGAAATGATTCGTGAAAATTATTTTAATTTGAGTCAAACATTAATTGAACAATTCGGTTTTAATCCAACAGACACCGGACGCAATCGAGAATTAAATTGGATTAATAAAATTAATCAATATATATCCCAAAAACAAATCAGACAAGAAATACAATATAATTTATTAGAAACTATAATAATTTATTTAAATAGTCGAGTTATTAATATATTCGATGATTTCTTATCATATATGTTGTTTTATCAATATAAAGATATACGTGATTTATATTTGGATAATCATTTTCAAAAATCCCGTAAATTAGGGTCTCATTGGAGTATGAATAATTTTCAAGATATTTTAATTGAAACAACTAAAATGGGACAATCAGTTTTACCAGCTATATTTAAAGTTCAAAAAGTTCAAGAGTATCCACCCTTATATAAATTTTATTTTAATACAAATTTATATCATACATTTTTAGAACCTATAAAAATTTACATATCAACTCTAGAAGAACATTTATCAATATTCTTAAAAAATCCCAATATTGAACAATTATTACCTATTGCTAGATTTTGTGTTTATAATAATAGTTCATTCCGAAATTATATTGAAAAATATATCGCATGTGATCAACAAAATTGTCCAAACATAACAAGTCTAGATGAACCTTCTAGATGTTCAGAAATTAAACTTAAATATCAAGAATTAACAACTATTAAAAATCAATTAAAATGTTTATATAATCCTACTAATAACCAATTGAATGATAACCAATTGAATAATAACCAATTGAATGAAAGTAATCAAAGTGATGAAAGAGAAGTTAATAAAAATGTTAATAAAAAATTTGGTTTTGTAAATAGTTTGATGTTGGATATTATAGATTATGCTATGAAAATACATAAATGTCAATCAAATGAAGTTGAAATTAAAAATTGTCAAGATTTAGTTACGGATGTTAATATAAATGAACAACCGGATGATATTAATTTAAGCACAGTAATAAATGATGATAAAAATGATTTAAATGATTATTATGACAAACAATTAGGATTATATCAAGAGATAATTAATAAACAAGAAATAAAAGATTTATCTAAATTAAATAATATTGCTAATTTAGCACAAGAAATAAATAGAAATAAAAAAATAGAGAATGATTTTAGTTTTAAACACAATACAAATAAAATATATGATATGATACAAGATATTCGAAATGTGATAAAAGATTCGAATAATAATTCGGAAAAATTCGAGAATGTTTTAATTAATAATTTAGATTTAACAAATAACAAAACTACAGATACAATTAATAAAACATCTACTGAAACAATAAAAAATACAATTATTAAAATATTTGATATTTTAACTAAAGATGGGAGAATGATGACATCAGGGGGGATAATTGTATTTATAAGTTTATGTTTATATTTTATTGATATTACATCATAATTATAAATATTATCCTTGTAATTTGATGGTGTCGGCTAAAAAATCTAAATTATATTCTTTTGTAGTTATTTTTAATACATAAGTAATTTGTAAATTTAAATTTAATAATCTACCTGTATCATATTCGAAATTTTCTCGTTCTTCAATTTGACTAATATCAGCTAATTCTAAAGTTTTAAATGATGTAAACCATGATTCTTCATCTAGATAACCATTATTATAATTATATTTTGCAGGTCTAGATATTTTAATTCGATTTTTTAAATATTGATTTCCACTTGAAGCAACTTCTAAAATAATATGTCCTTCTAGACGGTTTATAAATGAATTAAAATGTTTAGAATTATCTGTATC
>Ga0172372_10006086_pt1 | contig 16559 bp, 15 predicted proteins | sample LakKiv5m_2_FD_114544 | JGI IMG/M metagenome (GOLD analysis project Ga0172372, IMG submission 114544) | Freshwater microbial communities from Kabuno Bay, South-Kivu, Congo - kab_092012_9.5m | ecosystem: Environmental > Aquatic > Freshwater > Lake | place: Democratic Republic of the Congo...
CTGCCCCGTGAAGATCCACCGACTCCGCCGTGGCGTCGCCGATTGTTCCGGACGGTACCCCTCCTCCAGCGGCTCCAACGCTGGCGTGTGTACGTCCGTCAGGAGCTGCTGGTGGTGGCGTTCATCGGCCGTGGATCACTGGCGCAGAAGTTCCGTGAGCGCGTGAGGACCGAGGCACGCGCGCTCATCGATGCATCGTTCACCGAGGATGCGGATGCTGCCGAGTCGTTGGTGCCCACCTACGAGCCGGGGTGCAAGCGCATCCTCATCTCCAGTGACTGGTACGCCACCCTCCGTCGCGACGACGTGACGTTGGTGACCGAACCGATCGATCGGGTCGAGACGGACGGCATCGTCACCGTCGACGGTCGACGGCACGAGGTGGACGTGGTGGTCCTCGCCACCGGGTTCGCGGCCAGTTCCTTCCCGGCGCCCATGACGGTGATCGGGCGTGAGGGCATCGACCTGCGCGACCACTGGTCCGACGGTGCCGTCAGCGATCTGGGCATGGCGGTGACGGGATTCCCGAACCTGTGGTTCCTCATCGGTCCCGGCACCGGCCTGGGACACAACTCGATGGTGTTCATGATCGAGTCGCAGTTGCGTTTCATCGATGGCGCGCTCGAACACTCCCGGCGCACCGGCGGACGGGCCCTCGAGGTGCGGGCCGAGGTGGAACACGCGGACCGGACCGAACGGCGTCGGCGCCTACGCGGCACTGTGTGGGCCTCGGGTTGCGACAGTTGGTACCAGGACGCGCAGGGTCGGATCGATGCGATCTGGCCCGGCACGACCATCGAGTACTGGTGGCGCACCCGTCGGTTCCATCCTGAGCGGTACCGGTCCCTCGAACCGTCGTCGGCGACCCCGTTCGGGCCCGGTGGGATTCGGCCCTCCGGCGGCCGTTGACTAGGGTGACGGCTTCACGGGCTGTGGCGCAGCTTGGTTAGCGCGTCGGTCTGGGGGACCGAAGGTCGTGGGTTCGAATCCCGCCAGCCCGACCAACCGAGCGGGGTGCCACCTCGGCGCCCCGCCCCTCGCCGGGCGGCTCGGGCCGGTCGAGGCCCATCACCCGAGGAGCTCCGTGAGCCAGTCAGAACCGCCCGACGTCGACGGCAGCGCCGAGGACTCCTCACCTGAGGATCTCGAGACAGGCGCCGAGACGCGGGCCGACATACGCGCCCAACGGCTCGCTCGGGTTGCCGACCTCCGGGCCGCTGGTGTCGAGCCCTACCCCCATCGTTTCGATCGGACCTCCGACATCGGACCGGTGCGGGCCGACCACGGTGACCTCGAACCGGGCACCGAGACGGAGGTGGAGGTTCGACTCGCCGGTCGGTTGATGCTCAAGCGGGAGCAGGGGCGTCTCACCTTCGGACAACTGCGCGACCGATCGGGAGAGATCCAGCTCTTCGTGTCGGCCGGAGTTCTGGGCAAGGAATCGTTCGCCGAGTTCAACGCGCTCGACCGCGGTGACTGGGTCGGTGTGGAGGGCACCGTCATGGCCACCAAGAAGGGGGAGCTCTCGATCAAGGTCTCGTCCTGGCAATTGCTGAGCAAGGCCCTTCGTCCGCTGCCCGACAAGTGGAAGGGCCTGGCCGACGTCGACGCCCGGTACCGGCAGCGCTACGTCGACCTGACCGTGAACGCCGACGCCCGTCGCGTGTTCGAGGTCCGCTTCGCCGCGCTCGACGCCGTACGCCGCGTGCTGCGAGAGCGCGGATTCCTCGAGGTCGAGACGCCGATCCTCAACCTTCAGCAGGGCGGCGCCACCGCTCGGCCGTTCATCACCCATTACAACGCTCTCGATCTCTCCACCTATCTGCGCATCGCATTGGAACTTCCGCTCAAGCGTCTCCTTGTCGGTGGACTCGACCGGGTGTTCGAGATCGGGCGTGTGTTCCGCAACGAAGGCATCGACACCCGCCACAATCCGGAGTTCACGATGCTGGAGGCTTACGAGGCCTTCGGCGACTACACCGAGATGATGGAACTGGTGGAGACGATCGTGTCTGCCGCGGCCATGGCGGCCAACGGTTCGACGCAGGTTGAGCTGCGCGGCCGAACGGTCGATCTGGCTCCGCCCTGGCGCAGGGTCACGATGGTCGAACTGATCCGTGAAGTCGCCGGCGTCGATATCCATCCCGGTATGGCCACCGCCGACGCCCGCGCCGTACTCGACCGGCTCGGCCTCGCTTGGCAGGAGGGCTGGGGTGCCGGGCGCTGCACTCACGAGGTGTACGACGAACTCGTCGAACCCCGGGTCATGGAGCCGACGATCGTGCTCGATCATCCCCGGGAGACCTCGCCGCTGGCCAAGCCCCATCGTCACGATCCCCACCTCGTGGAGCGTTTCGAGGTCATCGTCGACGGTCGGGAACTGGCCAACGCCTACTCCGAACTGAACGATCCGGTCGAGCAACTCGAACGCTTCCGGGCCGATGCCGCCCGCAAGGCCGCCGGTGATCCCGAGGCCGGAGACGTCGATCTCGATTACATCCGTGCGCTCGAGTACGGGATGCCTCCAGCCGGCGGTCTCGGCATCGGCATCGACCGACTCGTCATGCTTCTGGCGCAGGTGGAGAGCATCCGCGAGGTCATCCTCTTCCCGACCCTGCGACCGGAGAGCGGTCTCGACGAGACCGAGTTCGGCGTACCGCCGGCCGGATGATCGCGTCCGCCCCGGTCGGACGTCGGGACTCGCGCCGGGCTCGTCTGATCGGCCTGGCCACTGGGGTCGGTGGTGTGGTGGTGCTCGTCTCGACACTGCCGTTGGCGGATCGCTTCCAGACCCTGGCCTCGGTGGTGACCCCATTCGGTCTGCGGGTCACGAGTCATGTGGTGTCGGTGGCGATCGGAGTGGCGCTGCTCTACCTGGCCGGGCAACTGGCCCGTCGGCGCCGACTCGCCTGGTACGTGGCCACCGGACTGTTCGGTGCATCGTTCGTGGTCAACGTGGTCCGACTGCACCATCCCGTGGCCTCCCTGTACTCGCTCGGGATGGTGGTGCTGCTCCTGGCCGGCCGGTCGAAGTTCCGGGCGCCGGGCGATCCGCCGACCCTGGCCGAATTCCTCCGCTTCCTGCCGCGGTACGTGCTGGTGGTGCTGGTCTACGGGAACGCCGCCCTCTTCCTCGAGCGGTCGTCCATCGAGCCGTCGCCGACGGTGTGGAACAACCTCCAGACGATCGCGCTGGGTCTCGTCGGCATCGACGGTCCCTACTCCTACGAGCGCGAGTTCTTCGAGTGGGCGTTCCCGGCATCGTTACTGGTGCTCGGCGTCGGCGGCATCCTCGCTGCGGTGGTGCTCCTGTTCCGACCGATCGTCGGACGATCGATCGTGGCTCGTGAGACCGTCGACGAGGCCATCCGGATCGTCGACGAGCACAGCACCGACACGCTCGATCGATTCGCTCTCCGCGACGACAAGATGCTCTTCATCGCCTCCGACCGGAAGGCGTTGATCGCCTACACCTACGTCGGACGCCACGCGCTGGTGTCGGGGGACCCGATCGGTGATCCGGACTCGATCACCCTGGTCGTCGACGAGTTCCTCGCCATGTGTCGTGATCGCGCGTGGGGTGTCTCGTTCCTCGCCGTGCGGGAAACCGATCGCGACCTTTATCAGTCACGGGGCCTGCACACGGTGTATCTCGGGGACGAAGCGGTGGTCGACGTACGGGGTTTCAAGCTCACTGGCCGGAAATGGAAGTCGATCCGTCAGTCCTCGGGTCGGGTCGAGCGGACCTATCGCTTCGAATGGATGGCCGAGACCGATGCCTCGGTCGAGTTGATCGACCAATTGAACGAACTGTCGCGTCGGTGGCGGGGTAAGGCCCCTGAGCGGGGGTTCACCATGACGTTGGCCCAGGACATCGAGGGCACGAATCCGGACTTCAGGTTGTGCCTCGCCCTCGACGCCGACGGTCGCCCCGGCGGGTTCCTGCGCGTGGTGCCGGTCCACGGTCCCCGACCCGGCTACACCCTCGACATCATGCGCCGAGACCCCGACACCCCCAACGGGATGACGGAGTTCCTGCTGACCCGCACCATCATGAAGCTCGACGAGTTGGGATTCGAGCGGTTCTCGATGAACTTCGCGGCATGGGGACGGTTCTTCGAGGACGACGTGGACTACTCGTTGCCCCAACGAGCAGTGAAGTTGATGCTGAACCTGATGAGTCCCTTCTACCAAATACGTTCGTTGAAGGAGTTCAACCAACGCTTCCACCCCGAGTGGGTGCCTCGGTGCATCGCCTACGAGGGATTCAGGACGTTGCCGCGCGTGGCGCTGCTCTATTCGGCGGCCGAAGGATTCCTCACCCTCCCGGTGGTGGGGAAGTACCTCTTGCCGCGCACGGTCGTCCATCCGGGCCATCCGGTGGTGCGGTCCGAGTCGGAGCAGCCGACGGGAGATCGGGCGGGCGACTGATGTGCGGACGATTCACCAGCACCACGTCGGCCGCTGACCTGGCGGCATGGTTCGACATCGACACGGTCGTCGCCGATGAACGGCCCGAGGACCTCAACGTGACCCCATCGCGTGAGATCTACGTGGTTCGCTCCGACGGTCAGGAGCGGCTCCTCGACGCAGCCCGATGGGGACTGGTCCCGGGTTGGGCCACCGACCCGTCGATCGGTGCCCGACTCATCAACGCTCGCAGTGAGACGGCGGCCGAGAAACCCTCGTTCCGTGCCGCGTTCCGTCGTCGTCGATGCCTGATCCCGGTGGACGGCTTCTACGAGTGGTCGGTCGTCCCCGGCCAGCGCCGCAAACAGCCGTGGTACTTCACCGCCGTCGACGGCGCCCCCTTGGCCTTCGCCGGGCTGTGGGAATCATGGCGCTCACCGCAGCATCCGGACGGACCGGCGGTGCACACCTGCGCCATCCTCACTGGTCCACCCAATGCGGTGGTGGCTCCGATCCACGACCGTATGCCCGTCATCCTCGACCGCCCGGCGTGGTCCGCATGGCTGGATCCGGACCTCGACGACACCCATGTCGTGCAGGCATTGCTCGGGCCCGTGCCCGAGGACGTCCTCACGGTGTGGCCGGTGTCGCACGCCGTCAACGACGTCCATCGTCACGACCGGGAACTCATCGAGCCGGTGGATCCGCCCCGTGCCGAGGTGCAGGACAGCCTGTTCTGAGTGGACATCGGCGGCGACCCGAGGTCCGTCGCTTCGGTGTTTGCGGCGGTGGTTGCGGCGATGATCTCGTTGATGTCTCGGCGATGGAGCCGGCTCGTTCTTCAGGCGCTGCCGTGTTCACCGAGCGCACTGCGCAACCGCGCCGCCACATCATCGAGCTCGGCCGGATCCACTCCGGCGTCGGCCTTGCGGAAATCGATGTCGGCTTCCGACCGGATCGGCAGGACGTGGAGGTGGGTGTGTGGCACCTCGAGTCCGGCGATGACCAGAGCGATGCGCTCGGCGTCGAAGGCTCGCATCTGCGCGGCTCCGACGCGACGGGCCACAACGGCGCAATGCGCGGCCACTTCGTCGGGCAGGTCGACCCAGTGGTCGACCTCGAGTCGGGGCACGACGAGTGTGTGACCGGGGCAGATGGGGGCGATGGTCAGGAAGGCCACCGCCGTCTCGTCGCGGTACACGAACCGTCCGGGGAGCTCTCCGTCGATGATCCTCGTGAACAAGGTGGCCATGGCTCGCGAATCGTAGAGTGCGCCCATGGACAGTGCCGACGAGCAGCGGCTGGAGGCCGGCGGAGGTGGTGAGGACCGGATCCTCACCGTGCCCAATCTGGTGACGGTGGTGCGTCTCGCCTGTCTCCCCGTCTTCGTGTGGCTGTTGCTCGGTCTGGGTAATCGTTGGGCCGCGGGACTCCTGCTCGGTGTGCTCGGGGCCACCGACTGGGTCGACGGCTGGATCGCCCGACGCTGGAACCAGGTGTCGACGTTGGGGAAGATCCTCGATCCCGTCGCCGATCGTCTGCTGTTCCTGGTGACGATCGTGGCCATCGTGATCGATGAGGCGGCGCCACTTTGGTTCTGCGTCGCAGTGCTGGCCCGCGAAGTGGTGATCTCGGCAGCCACCTTGGTGCTCGCTGCGCTCGGTGCTCGGCGGATCGACGTGACCTGGTTCGGGAAGGCCGGCACCTTCGCGCTCATGTTCGCTTTCCCGGCCTTCCTGTGGTCCGGTGCGGACTGGTCCCTCGACGGGCTGTTCGGCGTGTTGGCCTGGGGCTTCGCCCTCCCGGGACTGGCGCTGTCGTACTGGGCCGCAGTGCTCTACGTCCCCTTGGCCGCCCGGGCCCTGCGGGAGGGACGAGCCGCTCCGGTGTGAGTCGGCCCCGGTCTCGACCTCGACCACAGGTCCAGATCGAGGGTTTCCGATAGCGTGCGGCCCATGCAACTGCCTGATGATCTGCGCTATTCGTCCGATCACGAGTGGGTGCGCATCGAGGGTGGACGGTTGCGACTGGGCATCACCGACTACGCCCAAGACGCGCTCGGAGATGTCGTCTATGTGGAGATCCCCTCGGTCGGGACCGCGGTCCAGGCCAATGCCAAGGTGAGCGAGGTCGAGTCGACCAAGAGCGTGTCCGACATCTACGCGCCCGTGGCCGGAACGATCGTCGAAGTGAATGCATCACTCGGTGACGCGCCCGAGGCGCTCAACGACGACCCGTACGGTGCCGGCTGGATCTGCATCCTCGAACCCGACGATCCGGCGGCCGTGTCCGAACTCCTCGACGTCGAGTCCTACCGGCGGTTGATTGAAGGCGAGTGATGGCGGGGGAGGGGTTCTGCAACAACTGCGGCCATCGCAATCAGCTGGGGTCGAGCTTCTGCTCCTCGTGCGGCGCGGTGCTCCAGTCCCTCGCCCCGGATCACACCACCATCACCTTCCACCCGATCGAGCCGGTCGACCCGCTGGCCGACGACGTCCCGGTGGTGGCGGAGAACCTGCTGGCCGATACCGCCCTGCTCGTCGTGCGGCGCGGACCGAAGGCCGGTTCACGTTTCGCGCTCGATCGCGATGTCGTCACCGCGGGGCGGCATCCCGACTCCGACATCTTCCTCGACGACATCACCGTGTCGCGCCGCCATGCCGAGCTGCGTCGTGTCGCCGACGGTACGTGGCTGGCCTGTGACACGGGTTCGTTGAACGGGACGTACCTGAACGGTCGTCGCGTCGACACCGCCATCCTCGCCAATGGTGACGAGTTGCAGGTCGGCAAGTTCAAATTGGTCTTCCTCGTCGGAGCCGAGTGATGGCCGAATCACACCTGTCGATCGGCGAGGTCCTGACCCTGCTGCAGAGCGAGTTCCCCGACGTCACCATCTCGAAGATCCGTTTCCTCGAGAGTCAGGGACTCCTGGTGCCCGAGCGGACGCCCTCCGGCTATCGCAAGTTCCGCCAGGCCGACATCGAGCAGTTGCGGTGGATCCTCACCCAGCAGCGCGACCACTTCCTCCCTCTGCGGGTCATCAAGGAGCGGATCGACTCCGGCAACCTGATCAGCGGTCCGGCCGATGGTGTGCTTCCCTTCGACGGGGGAGTTGTCACCGAACCCGATGTCGATCCGTCGCCCCGAGGACGGCCGGCGCCGACCAACGATCTGGTCGAGGCGCCTCCGCCGCGACCGAAACGGGGTCATCCGACGCGACAGGGAGAGTCCTCGCCCCGTCCGAAAGCAGCCCCGGCCCGCCCGGCCGCGGTGTCGGACGACCGCACGGCGCTGACCCGAGCCGAGTTGGGCCAGTTGAGCGGCCTCGACGAGTCGGCCGTCGAGGAACTCGAGGAGTACGGACTGGTGACCGCAGTGCTGCTCGGCGACGTGGCCTGTTTCGACGAGGACGATCTCGTGGTGGCCCGGCTGGCTGCCGGGTTCGGCCGGTACGGGATCGAGCCCCGTCACTTGCGGATGTTCAAGGTGTCGGCGGAGCGCGAGGCCGGACTCTTCGAACAACTGATCATGCCGCTGCTCAAGCAGCGTCGATCGGCGGCCCGCGACGAGGCGGTCGAGATGCTCGAGGACCTCGCCGAACTGGCCGACGACCTCCGGGCGGTGATGGTCCGCAGCGCCCTGCGCGGCTACCTGGGCACGGCCTGATCGACCGGGTCCACCGGTAGGCTCATCGGGTGGCCGAGGTCGAACTGCTCGCACTCCGGGACGATCTTCCTCTGGGGGGACCGGTCCTGTGGCTCCGGGAGGTCGGAGGGCGCCGAGTGCTGGCCATCACCATCGGCGCACGTGAGGCCGAGTCCATCGGTTGGGCGCTCGAGGGGATCGAGTTCCCCCGTCCGATGACCCACGATCTACTGGCCACGGTCGTGGCCGATCTGGGCGCCACCCTCACCGAGGTACGGATCACCCACGTCGATGCCGGCACCTTCTTCGCCGAGTTGGTGATGGACCGCGCCGGCGAGACCCTGCGGATCTCGGCCCGGCCCTCGGACGCCATCGCCCTCGCCGTGCGGGTCGGTGCCCCACTGGCAGCGGAGGACTCCGTGCTGGCCGACGCCGGCATCGAGGTGGAGGAGGACGAGGGCGAGGGTGTGGACGAGGGGGAGATGGTCGAGCAGTTCCGGGAGTTCCTCGATGCCGTCCAGCCCGAGGATTTCGCGCCCTGACGGGCCGGAGGCGTTCCGGCGCCTCAACCGTTGACGGCGCGCGGCCGCGCCGGTACCGTTCCGCTCCCTACACGCGTGGAGTTTCACCGTTGTCATTCGGACGGCGTGTGAGCTGACGGGTGCGAGCGCTGGCGAACGGAGCGAGCATGTCCGAGATGTCGACGACAACGCGATCGAGGGTGGCGCGTCAGGCCCGCCGGTCGGCTTCGTCCACCGACGAGGGATTCAGTGGCGCCGCGGCGGCCGAGATCGCCGGCATCACCTACCGGCAACTCGACTACTGGACCCGCACCGGACTCGTGACCCCCTCGCTCGGGGCCGCCAACGGGTCCGGGAGTCGGCGCCGCTACAGCTACACCGATCTGCTCGAGCTGCGCGTCATCAAGTCGCTCCTCGACGCCGGGATCCGGCTCGAGAACGTGCGGGATGCGTTCATCTACCTCCGCGAGGTGCTAGGTCAGGAGATCACCTCGGCCAGCCTCGTCATCCGGGGCTCCTCCTCGGTGATCGTGCGCGACGACGGTGAACTGGTCGATCTCGTCCGACGAGGACAGGGCGTGCTCAACATCCTCCCGCTCGATGGGGTGCGCGACGAGATGGACGCCCGGCTTCGGGAGCTCCGTCCCGGGCACACTTCGACGCCCACGACCGCCGGGACGGTGGCCGACGTCGGCTGAACTCGCAGGAACGGCCGTGGCGTCGAGCACCTGAATCGTTGGCGGACGACAGCGTCGGAGCACCGGCGAGTCCCACCACCGATCCACTGTCGGCCGGCCGATAGGGTCGGATCGTGACCGAACGGTTGTCTCCTCTCGATGCCGTGCATCGCGCCGCCGGAGCGAAGATCGTGGAGTTCGGCGGGTGGATGATGCCGCTGTCGTATCCCGATGGCACCTTGGCGGAACACCACGAGTGTCGGAATGGTGCGGTCGTGTTCGACGTCTCCCATCTCGGCACGGTGCGGGTGAGTGGGCCCGGTGCGTTCGCCGTGCTCCAGCGGACCTTCACCAACGACCTCGGACGCATCGGGCCGGGTCGGGCCCAGTACACCCACCTCCTCGATCCGACCGACGCCTCGGTGACCGACGACATCATCGTGTGGTGGATCGACAACGAGACCTTCGACGTCATGCCGAACGCCTCGAACACCGACGGCGTGGTGTCGGCCCTCGAAGCCGAGGCCCGGGCGCTCGATGGCGTGACGGTGGATCTCGGGGACGTGACCGCCGAGCGCGCCGTGCTGGCGGTGCAGGGCCCGGCGGCCCGGGAGCGTCTGGCGTCGGTCGACGAGGCATTGGCGCAGGTGGCCCGCTTCGGCGTTCGCCGTGTCCGGTGGGACGGTACCGAGGTGGTGGTGGCCGGCACGGGCTACACCGGTGAGGACGGTGTGGAGATCGCCGTTCCGACCGACCGGGCCCCGGCGCTGTGGGACGCAGTGGTGGCGGCGGGCGTGGTGCCCGCCGGTCTCGGGGCCCGGGACACATTGCGCCTCGAAGCCGGGCTCCCTCTGCACGGACACGAGCTCGGACCGGGGATCACTCCGTTGCAGGCCGGTCTGGGGTGGGTGGTCCGCTTCGACAAGGGGCCGTTCCGGGGGAGCGAGGCGCTGGCCGCCGAGCACCGGGTCGGTCCGTCCCGTCGTCTGCGCGGCCTGGCCACCGAGGGACGACGGCCGGCCCGAGAGGGTTCGGTGGTCCTCGCCGACGGCGCGGCGATCGGCATCGTGACCAGCGGGAACTTCTCGCCGGGCCTGGGCCACGGGATCGCGCTGGCCCTGGTTCCCCCCGAGGTGCGCACGGGTGACCGACTCGAGGTCGACGTGCGTGGCACTGCGATTCCGGCGACGGTGGTCGACCTTCCCTTCGTCGGTCGCTGAGGATCGGTCGCTCAGGGCCAGACGCTGGTCGTCAGTCGCTGGTCGTCAGTCGCTGGCCCAGGCGCCCACCGGCGGGCAGGAACAGATCGGGTTGCGATCGCCATGGGCACCGTCGATGCGTCCGACCGGCGGCCAGTAGCGATCACGGGTCGGACCGGCGGGCCATCCGGCCACCGATCGGGGATAGGCGTGCGACCACTCGTCCACTGTGAGATCGGCGGCGGTGTGCGGCGCGTGCACCAAGGGGTTGTCATCGGCCGGCCATTCGCCCGAAGCCACCTTGGCGATCTCCGCCCTGATGGCGAGCATGGCATCACAGAACCGATCGATCTCCACCAGCGACTCCGATTCAGTGCTCTCCACCATCAGCGTTCCGGCCACCGGGAAGGACATGGTGGGAGCGTGGAAGCCGTAGTCGATCAGACGTTTGGCGACATCCTCCACCGTCACTCCGGTGTCACGGGTGATCGGTCGCAGATCGAGGATGCACTCGTGAGCCACCAGTCCGTCACGACCGGTGTAGAGGATCGGGTAGGCGTCCCCGAGGCGACGGGCGATGTAGTTGGCCGAGAGGATCGCCACCTCGGTGGCCCGACGCAGTCCTTCCGGTCCCATCATGGAGATGTAGGCCCAGGGGATCGGGAGGATGCCGGCACTACCGAAGGGCGCAGCCGAGACCGGTCCGACCGCTCCGCTCTCGGTGGTGGGCACCACCGGATGTCCCGGCAGGTAGGGGGCGAGGTGAGCACGTACCGCCACCGGACCCACACCCGGTCCGCCGCCGCCGTGGGGGATGCAGAAGGTCTTGTGGAGATTGAGGTGTGAGACGTCGGCGCCGAATCGTCCCGGTCGGGCCACGCCGACCAAGGCGTTGAGATTGGCGCCGTCGAGATAGACCTGCCCGCCCGCGTCGTGGACGGCGGCACAGATCTCCCCGATGGCCTCTTCGAACACCCCGTGCGTCGACGGGTAGGTGACCATCAACGCCGCCAGCCGGTCGGCGTGCTCGGCGATCCTGGCCCGCAGATCGGCGAGGTCGACGTTGCCGTCGTCGTCGCAGGCGATGACCACCACTCGCATGCCGACCATGGCGGCGCTGGCTGCGTTGGTGCCGTGTGCGGAGGCCGGGATCAGGCACACGTCACGCTCGGGCGAACCGTTGGCCCGATGCCAACCCCTGATGGCCAGGAGCCCGGCGAACTCACCCTGTGACCCGGCGTTGGGTTGCAACGACACGGCGTCGTAACCGGTGACCTCGCACAACCAGGCTTCGAGATCGTCGATGATGCGGCGGTAGCCGGCCACGTCGTCGTGATGGGCGAACGGATGGACACCGGCGAGTTCGGCCCACGTGATCGGTTCCATCTCGGCGGCGGCGTTCAACTTCATGGTGCACGAACCGAGCGGGATCATGGTGCGGTCGAGGGCGAGGTCGAGATCGGCCAGTCGTCGCAACCGCCGCACCATCTCCGTCTCACTGTGGAAGTCGTTGAAGTGCGGATGCTGGAGGAAGGTCGTACGGCGGCGTTGTGCCGGAGCGATGGCGGCCTGAGCGCCAGCATCGAGTTCGGCGACGGAGATCCCTTCGACACCGAACCCGGCGAGCAGAGAATCCACCACATCGATCGTCGTCGTCTCATCGAGACTGAACGACACGGTCGTGGGATCGACGACACGGAGCTCGAGACCCCGCCGGCGCATCTCGTCGGCCGTCGCTCCCGCATCACCGACGACGACACGCACGGTGTCGAAGAACCGCTCGTGCACGACCTCGAGGCCTGCGCCACGCAACCCCTCGGCGGCGGCGACGGTCAGACGATGCACCCGCGAGGCGATGCGCACCAGACCATCCGGGCCGTGCCACGCCGCATACAGCGCCGCCATCACCGCCAGCAGCACCTGGGCGGTGCAGATGTTGGAGGTGGCCTTCTCGCGACGGATGTGTTGCTCTCGTGTCTGCAACGCCAATCGATAGGCGGGACGTCCGGCGGTATCGATGGAGACGCCGACCAGCCGTCCGGGCAGCACTCGACGATGGCTGTCGCGGGTGGCCAGGAACCCGGCACTCGGTCCTCCGTAACCCAGGGGCACGCCGAACCGTTGCGCCGAGCCGACGACGACGTCGGCGCCGAGCTCTCCGGGCGGGGTGAGCAGGCAGCAGGCGAGAAGGTCGGTGGCCACCGCCACCAGCGCGCCGGCCACATGGGCCGAGTCGATCGCCGGCGCCAGATCGCGCACGACGCCCGAGGATCCCGGATGCGACAGCAGCAGCCCGAAGGTTCCCTCCGGCAGGGCATCGTCGAGGGCGATCAGTTCGACGATGATGCCGAGCGGCTCGGCCCGGGTCCGCACCACCTCGATCGTCTGCGGGTGGGTGTCGCGGTCGATGCAGAATCGATCACCGGCGGCGGAGTTGACGCGGTGCAACAGCGTCATGGCCTCGGCCGCGGCGGTCGACTCGTCGAGCATCGATGCATTGGCGATGTCCATCCCGGTGAGTTCGGACACCATGGTCTGGAACATCAACAGGATCTCGAGTCGGCCCTGGGAGATCTCCGGTTGGTACGGCGTGTAGGCCGTGTACCACGCCGGAGACTCGAGGACGTTGCGTCGCAGCACCGGTGGGGTCACGCAGTCATACCAACCGCACCCGATGAGTGACGTGCGCACGAGGTTGGTGCCGGCGATCTCGCGCAAGCGGCCGAGGACGGTGGCCTCATCGGCCGCCGCGGGCAGCGACAGGGGAGCGGTGGCCCGGATCGACGGAGGGACGACGGCCTCGATGAGCGCGTCGAGTGACGGCTGGTCCACCGCCTCGAGCATCGTGGCGATCTCTTCGTCGCCCGGCCCGATGTGGCGGGCCACGAAACGGTCGGGGGCGAAGAGTTCGTCGAGTGTGGATTCAACGTCGGACACGGGTCACCTCGGAGCGGTCGGCGCCAACGGCGCGTCGTACCGGTGCGAGTGCACCGGCTCCCGCTCTGTCGGTGGACCTGAGAGTTTCACGGCGCCACGGGACTCGGCCCCAGGGCGATCGCTTTCCCCGTCGGTGAGCCGACGCGCACGCCGACTGCTCTCCAGAGTCGCCTGCGCATGCGGTGCCTGTGCCTGAGAGATTCCCGGGAGGTTGCTCCTTCGGCGCCTCCGGCACGACCCCAGAGCCCCGAAGGCCTCAGGGTGTCGCCACCGGCGGACTCTCCCGCATGCGGTGATCGGCTTCAGTTGTGATCGGAGGCTACCCGAACAGATCCGGTTGCTCGCGGACGATCACGGCATGGAGCGGCTGGAAGGAGAACCACCCGGCGAAGTGGTGACCGATCTGGTCGCGGGTGTGGGCGGCGCAGTCGGCGTCGATGAGCACGGGGTCACCGGCAGCCATGGCCAGCAGCTGGGCCTGACATGAGCGCTCCATGGTGATGTACCACCACGCTGCCTCGTCCACGGAGTGGCCCACGGTGAGCAGACCGTGATTGCGCAGGATGGCGGCCTTGTGCGGACCGAGACCGGCGGCGATGCGGCGGCCCTCCGAAGGGTCGAGCACCACGCCCGTGTAGTCGTCGAACAGCACGTGATCGCCATAGAACGCGCAGGCATCCTGCGTGAGCGGATCGAGCAGACGACCGAGCGAGGAGAACGCCTTGCCGTAGACCGAATGAGTATGCGCAGCGGCCACCACATCGGGGCGGGCCCGGTGGATCTCGGAGTGGATGGCGAACGCCGCCTGGTTGATGGCGAAGTCACCGTGCAGGATCTCGCCGTCGTGATTGACGAGCACGAGATCGGACACCGAGATCAGCCGGAAGTCGACGCCGATCGGATTCAACCAGAAACAGTCCGGGTACTCCGGATCGCGTACGGTGATGTGGCCGGCCACTCCCTCGCCGAACCCGAACTTCCCGAACAGTCGGAAGGCGGCGGCCAACCGCTCCTGACGGTGGCGACGCTCGTCGGCCACATTGTCGAACACGGGGATGTCGTAGGGGATCGGCTTGGTGGCGCCGCGCACCACACCGAAGTTGTCGGGATCGAGACTGGCAGTCATCACTTCCTCCTCGTCGATGGAAGTCTATGACCGCACGTCGTCGCCGGTCCTTGACGGACGCACAGCGCCGTGGTTGGATGCGGGCTTCAAGTCGAAACCTGGGGTGAGGGGAAGTCCGGTGAGAATCCGGCGCTGTCCCGCAACCGTGTGTCCCGTCAGGGACGAGTCGGATCACCGAACCCGAGGTGGAGCTCACGAGTGCCGTCGTGGACAGCGGCACCGGGCCCGGACGTCGGTCGACGTCGGTTCGGTGTCTGTCGTCCACCGGCCGATCCGGAGGACCGATGTCCCGCACCACCGCCACCCGCCGCCCCATCCAACGGTCAGGCCAACCGCGCTCGACGCGACTCGCCGTTCCTCGATGGCACCGGGTCCTCGCCCTGGCGCTCGGTCTCGTCGTCATGGGCGTGACGGGTCTGGTCATCGCCGGACCGGCGCCGGCGGCCCTCGATCCCACGGCCGCTCGCACGGCGGCATGGTTGGCGGCCCAGGTGGGTCCGGACGGCTCGGTGTCCGTGCCGGGGGAGACGTTCTCGGCGGTGACGCAGACGATGTACGTGGCGCAGGGCCTGGCCGTCACCGACGCGCACCGCGTCGAGCTCGAACGCGCCATGGGCTACATCTCCCTCCACGTCGACGAATGGGTCACCAATGACGGGAGCGGCTCGACGGTCGCCCCGTCCGGATCGGACCTGCCCGAGCGACTGGGATCATTGATCCTGCTGGTGCACGCCACGGGTGGGAATCCGCGGGCGTTCGGCGTGCCGGCCCAGGATCTCGTGGCCCGGGTCCAGGCGCTGTATTCGATCGACTCACCGGGCTTCTACGGGTATCAGGAGCCGTACTCGGCGGTGCAGGACCAGTCGATGGTGGTGTTGGCCCTCACCGCCGTCGGTTCTCCGCCACCGACCGCGGCGGTGCAATGGCTCGTCGGCATGCAGTGCACCGGCGGGGGAGATGCGCCGTCGGCGATCGGCGGATGGGTGGCGTACCGACCCACCACGGGGGGAGTGCCCGATCCGTGCACCGCGCCCGACCCGCTGAACTACACCGGCGCCGACACCAACTCGACCGCCTTCGCCGTCCAGGCGTTGGTCACGGCCGGCGAGACTGCGCCGGTGGCCGCGGCCATGGCGTTCCTCGCCGCCGCCCAAGCGCCGGGTGCCGGATTCCCGTGGTTCACCGGCGGCGACCCCGACGCCAACTCCACCGCGCTGGTGGTGCAGGCCATCGTCGCCTCGGGCGGGGCACCGACCGGCCCGGCGTGGAGCGCAGCAGGAGCCACGCCGCTCGACGCCCTCGCCGGTTGGCAACTCGGCCCACCCGACGACGGCGCGCTCGAGGCCACCTGGTCACCGGGGGTGCCCAGCCTCCTGGCGACCTACCAGGGGCTGTGGGGACTCACCGCCACGCCGCTCCCGTTCCCGGTCCTGCCCGACCCGACGCCGTCACCCGACCGCCCGGTCATCCCGGTCCACGCCGGCTGAGCATCCGCCGACACCTGTCCATCGGGCGGTAGTTTCGTCACGTGACAAAATGCGGGCAGGGAGAGCGGGGCGGGGAAACGGGATCGACGAGGGCGGACCGCTCGACCCGGCGGGCCGATCGGGATCGCTGCCGGTGGTGTGGGCGGCCCTTGCCGGAGCGCAGCGGACCGGGGCGACCGAGGGCGTTCTGTCGGGCCGGGTGTCGTCAGCAGTCCTACATGGCCCGCAGGTTGGCCGAGTCGCACGGGCTGGGCGAGGACGACGTGATCGTGGACCGTGCCGTGCTCGAGGAGTTCCAGGGGCTGCTGTACTGCCTGCAGTCGGCCCTCGACGACATCGAACGTGACCTGGCCCAGTCCAGTCGTCCTCGGGATGTGGCCGAGGCATTGGCGTGGCTGCGGGAGAACGCCGAACCGTTGGGCCGGGCCCGTCTCGAGCCCCGGATGGCGGCCATCACATGAATGGGACGCATCGGCCGCAGTCCAGCCCTTCGGGGGTCCTCGGGCATGACTTCACATAACGAGGATTATCGGCGTCGACAGTGAGGCCGACGGGAA
>Ga0172372_10006087_pt1 | contig 16558 bp, 15 predicted proteins | sample LakKiv5m_2_FD_114544 | JGI IMG/M metagenome (GOLD analysis project Ga0172372, IMG submission 114544) | Freshwater microbial communities from Kabuno Bay, South-Kivu, Congo - kab_092012_9.5m | ecosystem: Environmental > Aquatic > Freshwater > Lake | place: Democratic Republic of the Congo...
CTGGATATACATTTTTCGCAATCTCGAGAGTGTTCTTCGAGAATCTATACACCTCATGAAGCATGTATCGATTGTGGACTCCCAAAGCCTTCCGAAGCCCCGCGGAATCCAGGCGATCGCGGTAAATCGACTGATCGGGGTCGCCAGCAACAACCAGATGCTTCGAAGCCGCGAGAATCTTTGGTAGGTGCCGCCGGTCAGCATCTTGTATCTCATCGACAAACAAGTGGTCAAACTTCTTCGGATGGTGATAAAAACTGTCAAGGGTTTCAATTGAAACTCGCTTTGCGACTTTCGGACTCAGTCCGGACTGCACCATGTCCTTTAGGGCATGGGTATACGTAAGAAAGCCAATGGAATGGTTCGGGAATCTCGTCGCAAGCTCATTAATGCTGTGCGTAATCACGACGGTTTTGCCACTGCCTGCATACCCGCTGACCCAGTGCCGCTCAGTCGAGCCCTGAACCACACTGTCGGCAATCTCGATCTGGTTCGCGCTCAACTTGTTCTTTGGCACCATCCACTTCATCTAGGCGAACCTCCGCCTCGTTTACCCTTGCTCTTCATGGCCACCCTCTACTTGAAAGCCTCTGGACTTAAGGTGAAGAATCCAGAGACGCTCCGCAGCTTCAGATGATGACAAACTGTAGTAACGATTTGGAGTCGGAGGATAAAGATCCTCTCTCAGGCAAACACCGTAATCCTTCACAACCTTGGAAAATAGTCGCCCTCTTCCTGATCTGGTACGTTTTCCAGCTTTGTGCTCCTCAAAGCGAGTTTCGAACAGCTTGCTCGTCTCTCCGACGTATACCCAAGGCTGGGACGGAACAGGAGCATGGCTTTGATCCAGCTCAATCACATACACTCCACGGACACTCGTATCTCCATTTATAGTGAATCCCAGTCCACTAAGGATTGACGAAATCTTTCGTTTTTGTTTGACGGCATCAACCCTCCGTCCGAACGGCCCTGGATGCAGCTTTGCGAGCGAGTCACTGGCACCAGCAAACAGCGTTGCGGAGTTCTCCAACTGAAAAGTGTCCGTTGCTTCGCATCTCACAATTCGAACCTGCACATTCGGTAAATCTGGATCTTTTCGTGGAAGGTCCTTAGACAGCTCATCGATAACAACCCAATACGGCAGACTCACTTCTACTTGCTCATACAATAGGTCGCGGTAATTCGCGAGCTCGAATCCCGTATCCCGCCCGAGCCTCATTGACTGAATTCTTGAGCTTCTCAAGCTCTGCGGCCCCATAGTGGCTAGAGCCGACCAACATATAAGCGAGAAGTGCCCCAGCGACATCGACTCCACTTATGATCACCCTTTGCCTCTGCTCTCCCCCACCCAGCAAAATTCCATCCCACAGATTGTCCACCAACGACATCGGAACACTGTTGAGTCTTTCCACTAATTGACCAGGCGAAGCTTTTGTCAGCCTGTGAGCCTCCATCAGACCGCGAATTATTACCTCCTGCCCAACGGGTCGGAACGCCACCGAGAGTTCGTGTGTGTGTTGTCTGAAGGATGGGATATCTCCAGGACGCTCTCGAGCTAACAGAAAAGGCTCAAACTCATACATAAGCGTTGACCACCAAGATGAGCAAGTCTCGTATGCAGCTCTGAGTACCTTGTTGTCAGGACGAACGATTGTGGTTTTTTCATCTAGCTTCAATTTGCCTGTTGAAGCATTGATGATTGCCACACTCTTGTGAAGCAGTTCAATGGTCATAAGTTGCGAGTCATTGTTTGAAAGCGAGGTTTTGTCCAAGGAGACAGTGAACACGTTTTCACTCAGCTTGCGCTGAATCGGAGGCTCAATCTCGGATCCAAAGTCTGCTGGCTCATCAAGTCCGGCGAGAGTTCTTGCGATAATTGCGAGTCCGTCATCTTCACTCGTAAGAATGTTCACGGCTTTTGACGTCGGTTTTGCATAGCGATTGACCTTGTTGAATATTCTTCGTGCTTTCTGAACCGTTTCAAACTCGAGAAAAATTACTGAAAGCATGTCACTCTTAATCGCATTTTTGTATGGTCCTGAGATCTTGTGCCCCAGATGCGGAGTCACGTCATTGTTGATCACCGTCCTGAGGGCGTGTAGGCGATGTTGACCATCGAGCGCGAATAAGGAACCACCAGAGATTGTGAGGGCCCCGGTGTTTTCCTCAATCGACCGATAGACCTGATCTAACTTTCCGCTACCAATCTCTTTCAGACTCTCAAACTTGAACACTTTTGGTTTGTACGCCAGCACGATAATCGAGCCAAAAAACCGATCCTTTGAATTGACAAGATAGGGCACTATTTGAGCTTCTACCCGTTGTTCGCTGAGGTCGCGTTGCATCTTTTCGCTGACAAGAACATCTCTAAATTCTTCAAAGTCCATGGCGGGACGAACCGTCGCTACCAGCTCATCGGCACGCATTACGGCCTGATAAAACAACGACGAGCCCATAGCCCCTCGAATCGCTGGGATTGTGTATTGAGCCACTCTGACTTACACCTGTGCCTCGGGAAGCGTTGCTGCCAAACTTCCGAGTTGCTTCTGGTATCGCTCAATGAGATCCTTTTTAAATTGTGGAGTGGTTTGATCACCACAGATCATCCAAGCTGCGAGATCGCCAGCGAGTTGTATGTCGCTGTGCCTGTTCGTGATATTGCCCTTATTGTTCACCATGATGCCCTTCCAAGACGTAGACGAATGATCCCAATCCAAGGTCAGCAATTTCTCTATGACCTTCGCAACATCTCCCTGCCCACCACGTGAGTCATCAAGCGCTGCTTGAACCGCCATGAAAAATGCGATTAGGCCCACAGGACGCAATAGCAGCGAATACTTTGAGGTTTTTCTGGCATCTGGGATCTTCGAAGCATCTGCAGCAAGCTCCTTGAAGAATTCCGACTTCTCAAACAAGAAACTGAGCCAGCGATGCGTCTCTTCCCTCACTTCGTCTAGTACAAGGCTTGATGGTCGCTCACCAGCCTCGTCTCCTGCCTGTACGTCCTTGCCCATATGTCGGGAGACAATCTGTACCACCTCATAGATCGCGTTGAGAGTCGTCAGGAAGGGATCCTTCTGGGAGATACTGTTGACTTCCCACTTAATCAAGGGGTTTTGGTCAGCCTCCAAGCCATGAGGCGCTAGCAGTTTTGACGACGTCAACTCTCGCGCAATGATTGCTGCACCGTCCACTTCGCTCATGATCAGAACATCTGATTTGGACACTCTTCGCGCAGAGCGATTAAGTACGGTAAAAAGATCACGTGCAAGCTTTACATCCTGATCCTTAACAAAGATGACTCCTACTTCATCTTCCCGAACTTCCTTGTTGTATAAACCTTCTGTCTTTCCCTGAACAACATTTCTCAAAGCCGCTAGTCGGTGCTGTCCGTCGAGAGCTACCAGACCTGACTCCCCACTTGCAGATGCGCCGAGAATAAGAAAACCGATTGATTCAGCAGCTTCCCTGTATGGCGCACGTACATTGATCAGCTCGGCAACTGGCTCGAACTCAACGACATTCTCGCCTGTGACCCACACAATTATCGACCCAAAGAAGCGATCTTTCGTGTTTGCCAAGTATGGTGCGATCTCTTGCTGAACGCGCTTCTCGTTAAGTTTGCGTTGATATAACTCATTCAACGACAGCTCCCTCCACTCAGATAATTCGGAGGCAACAGAGACCTGCATTGCAAGCTCCGACGCACGCATCTTTGCGATGTAGTACGTTCTGGATCCCATTTTGGCAGTTATCGCTGGCACTGTAGTAGACATTTATGTTCCTTTGGTTCGCCAAGTATGAAAACTTTACTCGATTACCGAGTTGGCACACTCTCAATATCTGCAGGTAATGGCTGTGGAAGTTGACGAGGTTTGTTGGAGTGAGCATGAACCCATCTCTCATTTATCGATTCGACTACCTCAGTAGGCAAAACCGAGAGACTCCCGTACACCTGCCAGAGCAACATCAGAGCTGCATCCTCGTATCCGGAGTTCTTGGCCATGATTCGATAGCCACCCATGACCAGCAAGTTGTCCCAAATCTCACTCGTAACTCTCCAGTCAACATGACTGGCACGTTCAAAGAACACCGAAACCTCAAAGCTTTTTGTAAACATTTCTTTCGCTTTTCTTGCCGCCCTAAATAAGGCAATTTGACCTGCAGGTTTTAGCAACAAAGAAAACGGTTGATCCAGCTCTCTGTTTGCGGGAAGAATTGAAGCATTTCTTCTTGCCTGATCAAGAATTTCAAAATTTTCGAATGCCATCTCTATCCATTCATTACAAAAGTTTTGTCCTCTCGCAATCAAAGTGGACTCAGGTAGAACCCCGCCATTCGTTTTCTCGTCGAGAAAAATCCCATTGGATTGGCAGATATCACGTACTATGAGCGAAACTGCACTAATCGTTGTCAGTTGAAGACTTCGATTTGAGAGCGTGTTATTCTTCCAGTTCACAATCTGCTCGACTCGTGGGTCACGAGAGTGCAACACACCCGAGCTCTCGGTAAAGAGTTTTCGAGAGATAATCGCGTACCCGTCATCCTCACTAAGAATGAGATTGTCGGCGCGAGAAGTGGAACGCGCATAGCGGTTTACTTTGTTGAAGATGCGACGAGTCTTCTGAATACTCTCCATCTCTATAAAAATTATGCTTACGTCATCATTTGGCAGATTCGACTGAACTTCACCTTCGTACTTGCCAAGAAATATCTCCCGGAGCGCAACTAATCGATGCTGGCCGTCGAGGGCGATCCAGTCCCCCCCGTTTATTGTGAGAAAACCGAATTTATCTAGTGCGTCTTCGTAAGCCTTTGGAGCAGCTACACCCAAATCTGTCAGCCTTTCAAAGTCAACCCGACCAGTAACTAGAACAATGACGGCTCCAAAGAACCTGTCTGGATGACTGGCTAGATATGGAATCACCTCATCATGAAGTCGCTTCATATTGATATCTCTTTGAATGCGATCCTCAATTGACATTTCATTCCAATCCGGAAGAGCTTCCGAGGCGGGTCGAACTACCATCACCAACTCACGGGCTGGGATTGATGAGAGGTAGTACGTGGTAGAGCCCATTTGAAGCTGCTGAGCTGGGAGTGTGGTCATAGGGGTATCCCCTCTTTCATTGTCATGACCCTACTACAGAGTACAAACAAAACCTCTGTTTTGCAATATTTTTATTTGTCTTGACAAACAACAGTCCAGCTGATACAGTGTATGTACAGCCACAAAGGAGGCCATATGTACCCACGAACAGCGTTTTTCTTAGACATGGACAATCTCACAGGATCCGGCCAACCGACCTCGGAGCAAGTCCGGATCGTGCTGGATGATTTTGAGCGGATGTGTCGCCCCAGCAAGTTTGATCAGGTCTATTGCGCAGGCACTGCCATTACCGCCTACCACTGTGCGGACTACCGACCGAACTATCGCGTTACAGCTGGCCGTGGAAAGGACGGAGCAGACAAGCGGCTGCTCGAACTTGGGGAGCCGGAGCACATTTCACGCCGATTCCAACGTGTGGTTATCGGTAGTGGCGATGGAATTTTTGCCACCGTCGCCCACGAGTATGCCCGCCGAGGATTGAAAGTCGAGCTCATTGCGGGGAAGGGAGGCGTCTCAAAATCCCTCAGGCAGGCGCTGCCAAAGCAAACATCTGCCCAGCAGACACCGCTTACGTGGCTTCGTACCGCCGCCTAGGTACCTCAAATGATCAGAACAAACAGTCCAGTGTCAGCAAACATCAAAAACCGTCGAAGAAAGCGAGAGCGCAATGAACACAATTCATGAGTGTGAAGTAGTCGAGCAACTTGACACGGGCTGGTGCCCCTGTTGCCATCGTTATCGGGAGATTTTTGTCGCCTTGATTCCATACGTCACACGACCGAGCGATCTCATCGAAGCTTGCGGGAAGTGTTTACAAATTGCGGCTGAAGAGGCATATGTTGCAACTGCCTTACAGGCAGTCTGAGATTAATGACACTCAACTAATCTTTTACGAGTGCTAATCAAAAAAAGCGTCAGCGCCACATGACTGGATAGCAGCATGCCATCCAGCACGGGTTCCGATTGTTTGAGTGTTGGCATATAGACCGAGTTCTTCTTCACGTTTAGTCACTTCTGCAAATCTGCTTCGTCGTGGGTCTGAGGAATGCAAAAACAGCTCCTTACGGTGAAGAACGGGCTGGGCTCCCCCACTTTGATACTTGATAACTCGATATGAGATGTTCACCAAGTCAACGACATCTGAACTTGTAAGTCCCGGGTGAGCGTCACTATCAAAGGTTGGATATCGCAGATAGGAGACTTTCTTATCTGTTCGTCCAAGTTTGATGATGGTTGCTTGAGGTACATCTCCCAAGATTCTTCTTGCACATCCTTCGTACACTTTCAGAATTGCAGGCAAAAACTCATAAGCGTCGAGATGCACATATAGCGCGGTCGGAGTAACTTTTCCGACCGTCGAACTGCGACAGGCAAGATCGATGTTGCTCGGAATTCCTACCCCGAAGAGCAGTCTCGTACTTTGAGCAAGTGCGGTCTTGAGCGAACCGAAGTGCGCCCGAACATCTTGCTGACTAGTTGGAGACAGATCCGACATCCGAAACGGCCCGTCAAGAAGTTTGAGAGCCAGATATACCAGCAGATCCACTCGTCTTCGACCAGATAGCGCTATCCACTCATCTCGATCTGTGACCACTTCAATCACTCGGAATGCCTTTGCAATTGAGCCAAATTCTTGGACTACTACTTCGTAATTCGCAAGTTCCTCCTTGCGCGGAAGACGGCCATGCCGTGCGTAGAACTCAATCAATTCATTGAGCAATTCTCTGTTCTCAATGAATGCTTGATCGCTCTTTCGCTGATACGGCGCCGGAGCACGAAGCGCATATCGCCGCGAGATGAACGCTTCCCGCTCAAATTGTTGCCGAAAGACATAATAGACACCAGGTGCAGCCGGGACCGGTTCGACACCTGTGACGTTTTGAATAAAGCCACCAAGTTCAAGGTGGTCAAAGAACTTTTGAAACGTGCCACGACTCGTCACCCATCCGTCGCTGCGTGGCCGACTGTGGGCTTGGTCACGCTCGTCAGTCAGACGAGCACTCACAATCAGTACTGACGTGGTCAGTTCCCACGCAGATGTTAAAGACTGTCGACGCTCCTGCAAATCCTCGATGACGTTAAGAACATAGGTGAGGCCTACCGTCTCAGATTTGGTGCGGCGTGCACGTGGCCGATGCACTGGGTCCCATCCACGTGCTCGCCAGCCAGAACTCTCAAGCCACGAAATGTCGCCCCCTCGGCCACATCCGTAGTCGAAAAAGGATCGATCTGGCCGCAACACGGCATGTTCAACAGCAATCTTGATTGGGCGCGAGCCGTCAATTCGAGCCATTGCTGTCTTTCCCTGTACCGCACGTGCCATGTGCGCGACTCTATGCAACTAGGGCTATGACGCTCCGAATCGTTAACTTTTGACCGAGATTTGCAAGTAGCCCGATTCCGCGATGAAGATGCCGATTGAACTCTTGATCATAAGTTGCCTCGTCACTGGGCAAACCATCTTCATGCACTCGTTGCACAAGCAGCGCCCAGTAGACATCTGCGTGCGCTCCACCGAATACGCGCCAGGTCATTTCCACACTTGACCAGTTGCCAATCGGATCGACACTTGTTGGGTTGGGATCTGCGAGCGAGAGGGCAAAAGCCCAGCGACAGAGAATATTCCAATTCTTTATGCCCGTTGAGCGCTTAAGACGAGCCAAGAGATCACGGTCAGTGTCAACTACACGAACGGTTTCTATCATTCTGCTACCGCCATGAAGTACCCGGGGACAATTCGTGATGATCGCTCAGCGTCAATGAACTCAATTAGGTAGTCACGAGAAATAAATCGCTCTATTTTCGAGCGCAAATCTGTATCGAACTCCTCATCTGTCGAGAGAATAACTACCTGTTGTGCGACATTCGGAAAGTAGTTGGTCGCCAGCATCTCCCGGTGGAAGCTGTCGAGACGCCCAAGAGGGGTATCGACCACCAGAGGAACTTCTCGATGTGCTACTCGTGATAAACCCCAAAGAATTGCCACAGCAAGTAACTGTCGCTCACCAGCACTTAATCGTTCGACGGGCTGACGCTCACCGTCAGCCGTATCAACCGACATTTCAAGAGTTTCCGAATCAAATCGAACCCGAGTAACTAAGTCGGACTTGCCGACAAGCTGGTTGAACGATTCGAGGATTGAGGACTCTATCGCCGCAACATTTCGCGCTACCGTCGCCTCGGCAAGCTTTGTTAGCGTTTCGAGTGCTCTGGCGGCATATTCGCGCGATCGGCGCTCCTGCATTGATTCATTCTCACGATCCGCTTCGGCTTCTCGCAAACCTGCAACTCGAGATTCCAAGCGATTGATTGCTGAGGTGACGTGGTGGAGCTCTTCTTCCCCGGTTTCCAATGACCGTTGAAAGGTGTCAGCTTGTTCACGAAGCCTCCCCAAGGCTTCAAGTACTGGCAGAAGCTGGCCATCAGTTGGCACGCCCATTAGCTTCCGTTCTGCATCGGCAGTGCGGCTCTCGACGAGATCAAGGCGTGCTATCAATGTCGCAAGTTCATTCAATGCCGCCACTTCTATTCCGGCCGAGCGCAACTGATCGCCTATCTGTTCTGGGTGCTGATGCACTACTAAGCGGCTTAAACGCTGTCGCCGCTGTTGTCGATCAATGTCAAAGATGGTCTGAGCACTCTTTGAGAGTTCAGTTGGCAATTGTTTGAGCACCGCTGCATCGCGTTCGGTGAGACACTCTAGGACAATACGCTCCTGATGAACTTCTAGATCCGACTGCACTTGGGAATCTGTACGAGCCAAAAGCGATTCCACAATTGCAAGTGGCGCGACTCCTGCGGCTTCAACTTGTAATTGCTGTTCAACTTCTGAGCGTTCGGCCCGAAGAACACTCAACTCACTTTCGATCGACGAGCGTTGTTCCCAGCGCTCAACTCCAACTTCTCTTGCGTGAGTTTCTTTTCGCTTAACCTCTTCGTGCACACGCTCTAGTGAAGTTCGTGACTCTGCTAATTCGAGCACAAGGCTTGAACGACGAGTCATCAGACTCGCGAGCTCCGCCTCAGCGCCCTGGAGTGCTTCAGATGCAGAATCACCAATCACCACATCTTGCTTTCGACGAATCAGTACTTTGAGGTCGGCTTCCAGTCGCTCCAGAATGCCAAGCCCTAGTAAGCCACGAATTGCAGATCGGATTACATCTTTAGATCGCTCGGGGGTGGCGAGCTCGTTGGTTTTTTCACCATCGAAGAAATTGAGACTGGCAATCTCCAGCGGTAGAAGCCCCTCTAAATGGTCACTCCAGTCCTCAGCCAATACCTCGTCACGGTCTCCGTTTAGTGTCACCGAGAACGACTCATTGACCCCACGAGGAGCTTGTTCCCATGTGCGCGTAATCGAGTACTGACGCATCCCGAAGTCGTCAAGCACAGAAAAGTCAAGACCAACCGAAGCCGATGTAGCTCCACCCAGATGAATACAGTTCCGAAGGTATTCCTCCCAAGCTTGTCGTGGCTGCCGATTACTGAGGTTCGCCCGCGAGCCGTACAACACCAAGTTGATTGCATCCAGAATTGTGGTTTTGCCGCGCCCGTTTCGGGCGCCAATCAGAATGATTGGCCGGTCGGGAGACAACGGAGTTAACTCAATCTCATGGCGTCCTTTGTAGATACCGAAGTCGTGCAAGATCAGTTGATCCAAAATCATTCAGACAACCTCAGCTGTACTGAGACACCATCAGGACGTGGTTCATTACCTTCTTCCTCAGCAGAATCTTCGTCTCCGTACAAGGCGGCTTTCTTTCGTGCAAATTCAATTGCATCTTCCCGGTCGCGGTAGAACGAACGCTTTATTGACTTGTCAAGCTCTTCAAGAAGTCCTTTGCGTCGAGTCATTGTTGCAAACTTCTGTTCTGTGGCAATGAGATCCCGCATCATTTCATAGTGAAGCGCATCCTCACCGCAAAGCTCACGTAGTGACGCAAGCATCTCGGCACTCAGGGACAATGTTCCTTTTACGCCTGGGAAATCTTCACCAGTTGCCAGCTTGAACAGTGCCGGCAAAGAGTCTTCAATCTCTTTTTTGTCCATGAGCCAGATGCGGCGAATCTCATGCAGCTCTTCCATGGTGATGAGCTCAATCTCTTTCACGTCATCTGGCCCATTCTTGCGAATCCAAGTTTGCGCAGAGAGCAGTTTTAGCAACCAGTTTTCACGTGACGACTTGGTATAAGGTCCAGGAATTGTTCCGTCAAAAAACAGTTGAACTCGACCATCCATTCGGCGAAAGTCACGAAGGTGGCGATCATCAGCGATATCAAGCTCATTTCGCAACTCAAGCAGTGGTTTCATCCATTCTTTTTCTTCGTCATTCTGAATCATGGCTGACATAGACTTGTCTTTTTCCACTAGGGTGCATACCCAACAACCGAATCGACTATCACCACAACTTGGTGTTGTTGTGTCGACGACAAGCGGGCATTCGTTATCGGCGCTAGCACCTCGATACATGTTCAGAAGCATGCGATTGTCGTAGGTCCACGGGTTGTCAACCTGCATTAGATACAGCCACACGTCATCGTTAGTCCAATCTTCAATTGGGCTATAAACCAGGGAGTTCGGCAGGCTCACGTTGGGTGACAGAAGTTCACGCACCCGCTGCTTGGAGAGCCTTTCCATGCGGGCCCCTCGGGAAGCGCTCTCAGCACGGCGAGTACCAAGAACTACGATCGTCTCACCACTGGCCTTGACCATGTTGCGAATAAATGTATTTGACGGCCGAATTTTCAACCGCTCAGTGCACCAGCGAAACTTATGACGTGGAGCGGGATAGCCACGACCGATCAGATTGACCCAAAATGTGTCCTTCACGTCTGGCACTAAGCGATGTGGCGTGATCGGTAAATCTTGCTCGGCTGCGGCTTTGCGCATTGTGTTTAGTGAACTCGTAACCCACGCTGCGACTACCGGGTTTTCAACGAGAGTATCAGTGGAGATCACATGGACTTGCTTGTGGCGTTCACTGGGCTGTAAACGCTGAATAGCAAGCCATACAAGCGACAGAACCGAGGTTGAGTCTTTCCCACCGCTGTAACCGACAATCCATGGGATGTCATCAGCTCGGTACAGTTCCTGTATTTGTTGAATGAGATCAGAGACGGTGGTTTTTAACCCACGTTCAGTAAATGCCGAGTCACTGTTGTTGCTCATTGCTTTCTTCCCCCTTGAATTGCTTCTTCATAACGAGTTTCTTCCGCCGAAAGTGGAAGCCCTAGCTGACGCTTGATCACAGCAGCCGTAAGTGCAACACTTTGGTTGCTTTTTGACACATGCCCGGCCTGTAGCGCCCGGCCTTCCCACAGTGAGCGGTTGTTACGCGACCAATCAATTGCGCGAATGGCTTCTATGAATTGCTTCCACGATGGTGTTTTGGCTGAGCGTAGGAAAGCATTCGCGCTGCGACCCAGCGCATGTAAAACGGTGCCGTAAGCGCTTATGTATTCCTGACGATTTTCTGAGGATGAGTATTGGCGCCACTCAGGGAATGCCTCAAGTAGTGCATCCCAGAACTCTTTGATGGTCTTTTTTTCATCGATGTGATCAAGCCCCATGAGTAGTGCCTGGTTAGCTTGATGAACAGCACTTAATGTAAAGAGTTTGCGGCTCTTTGGTGCAAGCGTTGACTTTTCAGGTTCGATCATTTCACGAAGCACTTTGTTTTGTTTTACAACAGTTCGGGTGAGTTCAGCTAGCGGCTCCCGATGGTCATAAAGCACACCAATTGACGCTGAAGGCTTGACGCTGTGGCGATTGAGATCTGCGAACATCTGCTGTGAACGCTCTAAACCAACGTCAACAAAAAAGACCACTGCAATGGTCTCGTCACCAAGTGATGGGTCAACCTCAAGAGCCTCTTTCAGTGCAGCATGACGATGCTGGCCATCGTTGATTATGAACCGAGCATCCATGGCCACATGTAGGCGGCCTACTTGTTGGTCGCTCTCCGCTACAGCCTCGAAAGTCACTTGGCCGTCGATCGATGCCGTAAGGGCAGAAAATGTGTAGTCAGCCCGATTACTGGTGATGTATCGAGCAATTTCGGGAACCCGTTTTGTGTTGAGACTGCGTTGCGAACGCATTTCTACCGGCAACTCGGCATCCGTAAAGGAAAAGATCTTGGGCAAGAGGCGGATCGGACATTGGGAGACGAAGAACTGCCTGCCTGCCTGAACCCCACGCACTGACGGGAAGGTATACACGAAGCTGCCGCGAGACATACCGGTAACATACCACAGACATACCACACGGTTATGTAATGATGTACTCCCATGCCCGCCTACTTCGATTTTGCTGCAACTACGCCGGTTGATGACCGAGTCGCGGATGTCGTTCACCACTACATGTGTAAGGAGTTCGGCAATTCCGGTAGCAGAACTCACACATTTGGAATCAACGCTCGCAACGCCGTCGAGGGCGCCAGACAACACATTGCTGACGTGCTGCACTGTGAGCCCTCGGATGTGATCTTCACCAGTGGGGCTACTGAGGCAAACAATTTGGCACTGCTTGGCCTACGAGATTATGGCGTGTCCCAAGGCAAGCAGCACATCGTCACCACCGCAATTGAGCACAAGGCTGTTTTAGAGCCAGTCGAGTATCTAGAGAAACATGGCTTTACGGTCAGCGTTGTTGCGCCAGATGCCAACGGCATCGTCTCCGCGACATCGATTGGAGACGCCCTGACCAAGGAAACTCTGGTGGTGAGCGTTATGCACGTCAACAATGAAACTGGGATGATCCAGCCCCTAGATCAAATCGCTAAGGCTTTACAAAATCACTCGGCTTACTTCCATGTCGATGCTGCTCAGGGCTTTGGAAAGGAACTCGATCTCCTACGGACCGCACGAATCGATCTCATCAGCATCAGTGGGCATAAGTTATATGCCCCGAAGGGAATCGGAGCCCTAGTTACAAAACGTCGACTGAGCGGAGATCGCCCACCTTTGTCACCACTGATGTTCGGAGGTGATCAGGAGCGTGGCTTGCGACCAGGAACGCTGCCAGTTGCCCTAATCGCTGGTCTTGGTGAGGCCGCCAGACTCGCCTTACTGGAGATCGCAAGCCGCATCAAGAAAGCGAAAAACGTTGAAAGCAGTGTGCTGCAATTCATCGAGACTGCTGGCGGTGTCGTGAATGGTGATCGGCAGCGGGCGATACCGCACATTGTAAATGCGTCATTTGACGGTCTGGACTCCGAGGCATTTATTGTTGCGACCAAAGAATTGGTGGCGGTTTCCAATGGTGCTGCGTGTTCGTCTCATTCATACGAACTGAGTCACGTGTTACGGGCAATGAATCTTGAAGAGTCGCGGTTACGGGGCGCGATTCGTTTTTCATTCAGCCACGAATGCCAGCTTCCTGACACTTCACTACTCACCGCTCAGGTCGAGCGTGTGCGCTATTAAGCTTTGAGCAATTTAGGCGCTAAATCATGAAAATTTTACAAGCAATGCTCTGGACCCACGTCACACGTGCAGCATGTTCTGTCAAACTCCAGTAGCTGGACGCCAAGGCAGGATCCGTGAATATTTTTTCGGAATCAACGACTAATAAGTTATGGCCCTTTGCTATTTCTGCCGCCACCTTTACTCGCTTCTGTTGATAGTTATCGTTTGACAGCAATTGGTTCCAATCAGGTGGCAGTATGCAGAGATTTCCTAGTTGATCTACTTCTGGATCTGGCAGTGCATGTCCACCACTCTGGGGATTCTGGGGAACAATATGTTCCAGCTGCCAGTTGCTGAGATCCAAAAACTTCAATTGCTTATCCGGTGACAATTGATTTGGGCGACAATGGCTATACATCTCGATCATTGAGAAGAGATACTTCGTTCGGTTCTTCTCGGCATTGGTCCCGTAGACGCAACGATCGATCAGTTTGCTCGAAAACACTGCATCAGGTGTCACGCTTAGCATCAGTGCCTTCAAATCCTGTTTCAAAGTGTTGAGGTTCAGTGTTTTCTTCAACTTCATGAACGTAAGGTGTTTAAAGTAGATCGAACTAATATCTTTCGGCGCGACGTTGCCAACACTCTTGACTCTGAAAAAGAATCTCTCTAAGTCATGCACGAGGTCTTCAAATTCCTGAAACTTACCTTCTGACGCAAGCATGTCCGAAGCAGCAGTCAAGAATGGGTAAACAATTTGATGCTTGAGCCATGCGTCATCAAGCAACATGTGCAATCTTGACTTGACCCAGTCTGGATTCGGAACCGGGGCGCAAACCGCGGGTAGCCTGTGGAGGCTACGATCCTGAAAATTTGGGAGGCCGAACTTCAAAGTGTCCCACGTTGGTGCAAGTTTCTTCATCAATGAGATCTCAGCGGCTATCAACTGATCAATCGGCTGACCCGGCAAATTTCCACCATTAAGCACTGGGTCCTTAAATACCAGACGACGCGAAGCAATAGACAGTTGTTTTGCTGCCGTCTCTCCGTCCTCAGGCTCTTCCAATGCGCGCATACGAAAGAAATCTTCAAAGTAACTTACTTGGACTTTGTCGTCATCGTCAGCGAGAGATCGGAAGTCCCTAGCAACCTCCGCAACGATGACAGCAGGTGCCTGTTGTTCAGCAAGAACCGAGAGTAGCCATACCTTCAAGAGCCCAAGAACGTTAAGTGGCTTACCTTTTGAGTTCAAAGATTCAAAGAGCTCAAAGGCAGCATCAGCTTTAGTCGTCGCTAGGCGCACCCAAACCAAACCATCTAGAACGTGTTGGGAACGATCGTCCAGAACTCTCCATTGATCTGCTTCTGCCAGCAGTGCAAAGGCTGAACCAGAAATTTCTGGCGCCTTTACATAGTCATCCAATAATATTCTTGCAATTCTGCGTATGTTAAACGCCGGAAGTTTTGTTTCAATTTGGGCCGCAGCTTCACCGTCTTGACCGTCAATCAGGTAATCGTACGTTTGACGAATCTCGGGTGAGACCAACAATCGTGGGGCATAAATTGGGTCCTGCGTCTGTGGGTCTACCCCTGCCTGGATCTTTACAAGTTGCCGAAGAGCTTGCATGCTATTCCTGCAGTTGTTTGCAACATTCTGAAAATGTTGCTTATCCGCGGCATTCTTGGCAGCTTGCGCCTTTATATCTGCGGACTCTGCAACTTTAGCGAACGCGCCGATGAACTGTCCGACCAATACGGCGATGGTCGTGAGTCGCTGTTGACCGTCAACAACATCATCACGTTTCCCAGCGCGTTCAATCACTACCAAACTGCCCAGATAGTGCTGCGTCAGAAGAATATTGTGATGACGAGCAGTCGCAATCTTCTGCAAATCGGTGATAAGTTCTCGAGCATTGCTCTCTTCCCAAGCGAAAGGGCGCTGAAGCTCTGGGATTTGCATCGTGTGATTGCTGAGAATCATGCGAACTGGCCCATCAGAGATATTGAAAGGTTGCACAAAGTTAGCCATGTAAAAACGGTATCAGAGTGACGTGTCTCGCGGTTTATCTGGAGTTGACGCAAAATAGTCACTGACTCTTGATGACTCCGCCAGAGGCATCAACTTCATTCGATACAGCTCCTAGTAGTGCACCGCAGTGGCGTGAGACCCACTTACAGTTCACCTTTCGTCTATATCAATTCAGTCAGATGTTGGTGGGTGGACGATCTGGATACCACCCAAGTTGCTGACTCGACTACTCCTGAGATCGAACTTCACGAAGTCGGAATACAAGCACACTTCTCTCGCGACCCCCACCCGATGATGGAGCTCTCTCTGTGAAGAACGGTTCTATGAGGTCAATCTCAAATTCCCCTGCGTAAGAAACCTCGCCTTTACAACCATTGAACAATCGGATAGCTCGACCGTCTTCGACATGGTTGAGAATGGCTTTGTTTCCATGCGTCATGGTTTGATCGCCCTGCTGACCTTCACCGACGTATAGAAAGAAGTCACCTTGCTTGCGATCGGCGTACCCGTGCTCTCGACCAACGACATGATCTGAGAAGATCATGATGTTTGGAGTCTTTCGACTCGGTGAGATTCCACCTTGTCGTCCTCCACCGAAACGATCATGGAGTTTCTTGCGAAGTATTCGATCGCCCTTCTTCAGATTCCAAGCGCTCACTTTTTCCTCCGAGTCGACAGTACCACTCGATCTCGGCGCATTTCGTGCTATAGGCCGCAGCGATGAGCGGCACATACCATCCGCGGGATAGCAAAGAGTCGGAAGTTGACAACTTCTACTAAGCGAAAGTTACGCGCGCCACGGGCCTGACCCGTGGGTCTAAGGACAGCGATTCATGGAGTTCTGCACGGTGCAGCGAATTCGCACCTACCCCACATCCCGAAACTTCGGCGCCCGATTCTCAAAATTCGCGGTAATTGCTTCCACCTGATTCGCTGAGCCGATCAGTTTGAAGATGATCTCGCGTTCGGCGGCGAAGTGGTCGGCGGCACCGGCGTTCGACAAACGGTTGATGA
>Ga0172372_10006088_pt1 | contig 16556 bp, 14 predicted proteins | sample LakKiv5m_2_FD_114544 | JGI IMG/M metagenome (GOLD analysis project Ga0172372, IMG submission 114544) | Freshwater microbial communities from Kabuno Bay, South-Kivu, Congo - kab_092012_9.5m | ecosystem: Environmental > Aquatic > Freshwater > Lake | place: Democratic Republic of the Congo...
ATCACGACAAGACAACGGTGCAGATGCCAGTTCCAAGCCGTCCAGGACGGCATCTATCGGCCACCCATGCGCCAGTCGGGCCTCCCACAGGCTTCCAGAGACCGTTTGAAATCCCTATGCGCCTCATCTTCCAGCCCGCCGAGGAGGGCCTGGGCGGGGCGGTGAAGATGATCGAGGACGGCTTGTTCGAGCGCCACCCCTGCGACGCCGTGTTCGGCCTCCACAACGCGCCGGGCGTGCCGCAGGGGCATCTGGTGTTCCGCGACGGCGCCATGATGGCCAGCTCGGACACGGTGGTGATCACCCTGCGCGGGCGCGGCGGCCACGGCGCCATGCCCCACCGCTCGGCCGACCCGGTGGTGGCCGCAGCGTCGCTGATCATGGCGCTGCAGACCATCGTCTCGCGCAACGTCGACCCGCAGCAAGCTGCCGTGGTCACGGTGGGCGCCATCCATGGTGGCGAGGCCGCCAACGTCATCCCCGAATCGGTGACGCTGACGCTGACCGTGCGCGCGCTGGACCGCGAGGTGCGCAAGCTGCTGGAGCAGCGCATCACCGAGATCGCCCACACCCAGGCCGCAAGCTACGGTGCGCAGGCCGAGGTGGACTACCGCCACGGCTACGCGGTGCTGGTCAACACCACCCCCGAGACCGCGTTCGCCCGCCAGGTGGCGCTGGACCTGTTCGGCCCCGAGCGCGTCACGCTGCAAGGCCCGCCCATCACCGCCAGCGAGGATTTCGCCTTCATGCTGGAGCAGCGCCCCGGCTGCTACCTCATGGTCGGCAACGGCGCCGGCCCCGGCGCCTGCATGGTGCACAACCCGGGCTACGACTTCAACGACGCCAACATCCGCGTCGGCGCGGCCTACTGGGTGGCGCTGGCGCAGCGCTGGTTGAGGGATTGACGCGCCTCACCACGGCCGGTGGTGGCAGCCAGTCACCACGGCCACGCGGCCGGTGGTGGCTGCCGTTCAACCCGACCGAGTGGCCGGTGGCGGCGGCAGGTTGGCAACCTGGGCCCGCTCGCCGATGGCCTGCGCCGCGCGGCGCAACTCGCCCAGCCAGCCCGAGACGACTTCCGCCTCGTTGGTGAGGGCCGGCTGCCAGGAGCAGCTCAGCGTGGCGATCAGCCGCTCGGCCTGGAAAACCGGCACCGAGATGGCACCGAAGCGCTCGGGCGAATCCTGGCTGACCTCGATCGGGATGCGGCTGCAGTAGCCATCGGTGCGGGCCCGGGCCACCAGCCGTCGGATCGCCTCGGGCTGCACGCCCACCCGGTCACCGGTGCGTGCCGAGCGTGACAGGGCTGCCACCAGCGCCTGGCGCTCGCGCTCCGGGCAGAAGGCGAGGTAGCACCGCCCGAGCGACGACATCGTCATCGCCGGGCGAAACCCCAGCGCGCGGTAGTTCACGGCGATGCCGTTGGTCGGGCGGTGCGGGTCCAGGATCAGCATCGTCGTGCCGTCGCGCACCGCCAGGTCGGTCGGCCAGGGCACGCGCTGCTCCAGGCGCACACGCACCGGGGCGGCGATCGAGGCCACGCGCGACTGCCACTGCGCGCTGGCATCCGGCGCGCCCGGCGCTGTCACCGGCATGTAGCGCGACTCGATCTCGCTGCGCGTGACCCGGCCGCACGCCATCAGCGTCTTGAGCATGCGCAGCAGCGTCGCCTTGGGGATACGCGTCTGCTGATGCAGATCGGCCAGGGTCGCGGCCGACATCTGCTCGATGGTCTGCAGCACCTCCAGGCCACGGCGCAGCGCCTCCACCGACTTGACGCTCACCGCCCAGCTCGGGTCATGGGTCATCAGTGATTTCCCCTAGGTCAGGTTCACACGGTGAAACATCCCCTGTTGGTGCGGGGTTGATATCCCTAGATTGCGCCATCCGCAACCCCGAAGCGAACCCATGGAGACGATGATGACACGAAGCCGCCGCAACCTGCTGAAGACCTTCGCAGGGTCTGCCCTGACCGCCACTGCCGCGCTGAGCCTGCTGGCCGCCCACGGCCCGAGCCTGGCCCAGAGCTACCCCGATCGCCCCATCACCATCGTGGTGTCCTACCCACCCGGCGGCGACACCGACGCGATGGCCCGCCTGTATGGCGAGAAGCTGTCTCAGCGCCTGCGCCAGCCGGTGATCGTGGAGAACAAGCCGGGTGCCGGCGGCACGCTGGGCAACACCGCCGCGCTGCGAGCCCGCCCGGACGGCCACACGCTGCTGTTCACCCCCAACCCCTTCACCACCGCGCCGCAACTGCTCAAGCTCAACCCGGCCAGCAGCTACGACGTGCTCAACGGCTTCGAGCCGGTGATCCTGAGCAGCTGGCAATCGGTGCTGGTGGTGGCCAGCGCCGAATCGGGCATCCGCTCGGTGAGCGACATCGTCACGCAGGCCAAGTCGGGCAAGGCGTTGAACTACGGCAGCCCCGGGGCCGGGTCACCCATGCACATCGCCGCCGAGCTGCTCAACCGTGCCGCCGGCATCCAGGTGCAGCACATCCCGTTCCGCGGCGTCGGCCCCATCATCCCCGAGGTACTGGCGGGCCGGGTGCAGCTCGGCTACACCACCTACGGCCCGGTGGCGCAGCACATCGCCGCGGGCAAGATGGTGGCCGTTGCGCTGACCGACCCCGAGCGCACGCCGCTGATCCCCGGCCTGGCCACGGTGGCCGAGCAAGGCTACCCGTCGGTGAAGGAAGGCGCCTGGCACGGCTTCATGGCGCCCAAGGGCACGCCTGCGGCGGTGATCGCCACGCTCAACACCCACCTCAACGAGATCCTGCGCATGCCCGACGTGGTGCAGAAGCTCGCCACCTTCGGCGCCCGCCCGGCCGGTGGCGAGCCGGCGCTGCTGTCCAAGGTGAACGCTGAGGATCTGCAGCGGCTGACCAAGACCATCCAGGAACTGAAGATCACGGCCGATTGAGGCAACCGCGCTGACCGAAGGGCCTGAATGATCCGATACCTGAGCCGACACCTGAACCGATACCGACGGGAGGAGCACCCATGAGCGCATCCACGCTCGGCCGTGACACGCCGCAGGTCACGGCCCGCTCCAAGGTGCTGGGGCGGGCGGTCTATGCCGGCGACATCCAGCTGCCCGGCATGCTGCACGGCAAGGTGCTGCGAAGCCCCTACCCGCGCGCGCGCATCGTGGCCATCGACACCTCGGCCGCGCGGGCGCTGCCGGGCGTGCGGGCCGTCGTCACCGGCGACGACGCCCCGGCCACGCGCTGGGGCGTCAGCCACAAGGACCGCCACATCCTGGCCCGCGGGCAGGTGCGCTTCTGCGGCGAGGAGGTGGCCGCCGTGGCGGCCATCACCGAGGACATCGCCCGCGACGCCATCGATCTCATCCGTGTCGAGTACGAGGAAGAGACCCCCCTGCTCGACCCGGACTTGGCGCTGGCCGACGGCGCGCCGCCGGTGCACGCCGGCCACGACAACGTCTCGCACCGCATCCGCTACCACCGCGGCGACGTGGACGCCGCGATGGCCCGCGCCGACCTGGTGCATGAAGCCCGCTACAGCACCCACGCCCAGTACGCCGGCTACCTCGAGCCCATGGCCACCGTGGCGACGCTGGACGCCGACGGGCGGCTGCAGGTCTGGGCCTCCACGCAATCGGTGTTCCTGGCGCGCGCCCGGCTGGCCGCCGCACTGGAGTGGCCCGTCTCCCGCATCCGGGTGGTGGCACCCACCGTGGGTGGCGGCTTCGGTGCCAAGATCATCGAGGACGACAACACCCTGGTCGCCGCGTTGCTGGCCATCCGTGCCGGCAGGCCGGTGCGCCTGGTCAACAACCGCATCGAGGACTTCCTGGCCTCGTGCAGCAGCCTGCCCGAGCGCATCGATCTCAAGCTCGGCATGACGCGCGATGGCCTCATCGTCGCCAAGGACACGCGCATCCTGGCCGACTGCGGCGCCTACAGCGGCCTGTGCGCCGAGATCATGCATGTGAGCGCCATGCGCAGCGACAACATGCACCGGCTCACCGACGTGCGCTGCGACGCCACCCTGGCCTACACCAACAACCCGCCTCACGGCGCCTTCCGCGGCTTCGGCGGCACGCAGATGCTGTTCGCACTGAACAGTCACATCGACACCATGGCCGGCATGCTCGGCCTGGACCCTGTCGAGGTCCACCGCCGCAACGCCATCGGGGCCGGCGAGACCTCCGTCCACGGCTGGGAGATCGGCAGCACCGGACTGCTGGACTGCATGGCGCAATGCACCGAGGCCATCGGCTGGGCCGCCGCGAGAGCCCGGTCGGATACGGGTTCCACGCGCCGCCGCGGCGTGGGCATCGCCACCGCCATGCACGTCAGCGGCAACCGCACCATCGGCAACTGGGACGGCTCGACGGTGGTTGTCAAGGTCAACGAGGACGGCCGCGCGGTGGTGCACTGCGCCGAGGGCGACATGGGCCAGGGCGCGATGACCATGCTGGCCCAGGTGGTGGCGCACGAACTCGACATCCCGATCGAGCACGTGCACGTCGTCGCACCCGATACCGACGCGGCGCCCTTTTGCATCGGCTCGCTGGCGTCGCGGGTGACCATCGTGTCGGGCAACGCGGCCATCGTCGCCGCGCGGCGCGCACGCGACACGCTGCTGGAGGCCGCGCAGGCGCTGCTGCAAGCCAGCGCGGACGAGCTCGAGCTGGCCGATGGCTGCGTGCGCGTCAAGGCCGAACCCACACGCTCGCGACGCCTGGGCGAGGTCGTGCGCCAGCACATCTGGCGCCACGGCGGCGAGGGTGTGCACGTCACCGGCACCTGGGACGCCGCCACCCGCATGTTCGACAAGGACCTGATGGGCAACATCGCGCCCGGCTACTCCTTCGCCGCGCAGGCGGTGGAGGTGGAGGTGGACACGCGCACGGGCCAGGTCAGCCTGCTGCGCAGCTTCGTCAGCGACGACTGCGGCAAGGCGCTCAACCCGATGGCCGTGCACGGCCAGAGCAACGGCGCGGCGGCGCAAGCGGTGGGCTGGACGCTGTACGAGCAGCTGCGCTTCGAGGATGGGCGGCTGGTCAATGGCAACCTGGCCGACTACACCATGCCCACCATCGACGCCCTGCCCGAGCTGCACAGCGGCATCGTCGAGTCGAACGAGCCCAACGGCCCTTACGGTGCCAAGGGCGCCAGCGAGACGGCCATCCTGCCGGGCGCAGCCGCCATCGCCAACGCCGTGCACCACGCGGTGGGCGTGCGCATCCGCGACCTGCCGATCACCCCCGAGAAGGTGCTCGCCGCGCTGCGAGCGCAGGCTGAAGGCCAAGGCAGAGCGCCAGCCGCGGTGACCGGCCAAGCCGGCCTGGATGGGCATGGGCATCGCGATGCGGACCCGGGTAACGATCGGGCTGCGGGCGCAGGCATCGGTTCAAGCAAGGGCTCGGGAGCCGACCATGCATGACTTCGACTTCCTGGAGCCGACCAGCCTGGCCGAGGCCAGCCGCATGGCGGGCGACCTGGGCGAGGACGCCCGCTTCATCGCCGGCGGCACGGCCCTGGTGCTGACGCTGCGCCAGCGCATGCTGCGGCCTTCGCACCTGATCTCGCTGGGGCGGCTGGAGTTCCTGCGTGGCATCGACTTCAACCCGCGCGACGGCCTGCGCATCGGCGCGCTGACGCGTCATGCCGAGGTGGCAGGCCATCCCGCCGTCCGCCACGCCTACCCGATGCTGGCCACGATGGCCTCGCAACTGGCCAACCCGCAGGTGCGCCACCAGGGCACGCTGGGCGGCAACCTCTGCTACGCCGACCCGGCCACCGACCCGCCGGCCTGCCTGCTGGCGCTGGACGCCCGGGTGGTGCTGGGCAGCCACCGCGGTCAACGCGAGTTGCCGCTGAGTGCATTCCTGGTCGACTACTTCAGCACCGCCATCGAGCCCGATGAACTGCTGCTGGAAGTCCGCCTTCCGGCGCCACCGGCCGACTCCGTCGGCCGCTACGCCCGATACCGCCGCACCGCCGCGGAACACCGGCCGCTCATCACCCTGGGCTTGATGGCAGGCCTTGACGGCGGCGGGCGTTGCCAGGACCTGCGCCTGAGCCTGGGTGCCAGCGTCGCCGTGGCGCAAAGGCTGCCGAGGGCGGAAGCCATCCTGAACGGGCAGCCGGTCACGGCGGAGCGGATCCGGCAGTGCGCCCTGGAGGCGACCACCGAGATCGACCCGCTGGACGACGCCCGCGGCAGCGCCGCCTACCGCCGCGCCATGGTGCGGGTGCAGGTGGAACGAACCCTGGCCGACGCCTTCGGCGTGGCGGTGGAGTGAAGGATGAGTGAGCATCGCATCGAGATGACCGTCAACGGCGAGGCGGTCAACCTGACGGTACCGGCCAGGCGCCTGCTGGCCGACTGCCTGCGCGAAGACCTGCACCTGACCGGCACCAAGCGCGGCTGCGAGACCGGCATCTGCGGCGCCTGCACGGTGCTGGTCGATGGGCAGCCCATCAAGTCGTGCCTGAACCTGGCCGTGATGGCCAAGGGCTGCACCGTCCAGACCGTGGAGGGCTTGCAGCAAGGCGACACCCTGCATGCCCTGCAGGACAGCTTCATGCGCTGCGGCGGCCTGCAATGCGGCTACTGCACGCCCGGCATGCTGATGTCGGCCAGTGCGCTGCTGTCGCGCAACCCGTCGCCTACGGCCGAGGAGGTTCGCGCCGCCCTCAGCGGCAACCTGTGCCGCTGCACCGGCTACACCCAGATCGTCGAATCGGTGCTCGACGCCGCACGGAGGCTGCGTGGAGATTGAAAAGACCTTGACACTGGCGGCCACGCCGCAGCAAGTCTGGGCCGTCCTGCTGGACCCTCAGGCCATGATGGCCTGCGTGCCCGGCATGGAATCGGTCGAGGTGCTGAGCCCCGACGCGTACCGCGCCACCATGAAGGTGAGCTTCTCCTTCGTAAGCGCCCGCTTTGCCTTCCGCACGCGCATCGTCGAACGCGACGAACCCCATCGCCTGCGCGTCGAAGGCACCGGCGAGGAATCCGCCCTGGCCAGCTCGTTGAAGCAAACCACCGACATCACCCTGGAAGCCGAAGGCACCCAGACCCGCCTGCAGCTGAAAGTCAAGGTCGACCTCGTCGGCCGCCTGGGCACCTTCGGCCTGACCCCGATGAAGACCAAGGCCGACCGCCTGTGGGACACCTTCGGCGAGCGCCTGGCTGAGCACTTGGCCCCCACATCGGCAGGCTGAGGCCCGCAAGCCGTCAGATAGAACTCGCCTTTACAACGAGCCGGGTACCGCCCGGCCCTCGGGGATCAGAACGAAGTCCACTCCCCGTCGTCCCCATCGCCAGCGCGGGGCGCCGGGGGCGGGGGGGCCAGGCGGGCTGGGGCCGGCGCAGCGGGTCTGGCGGGGGCGGCGGGCCTGGCCGGGGCGGGCACCGGGCCGTGGCCGAGTGCGCGGGCGCGTGGCGCGGCGGACGACTCCACGACCTTGCGGGGTGCAGCCGGTGCGGGCGCGGGGCGCGGGGCGCGGGGTGCGGCGGGCCGGGAAGCCGGCCGCAGCGGCGTCATCGACACGTCCCGGTGGCCGAGCTTGAACACGCTGACCTCGGCCACCAGGGCCTGGGCCTGGGCACGCAGGCTTTCCGCGGCGGCGCTGCTTTCCTCCACCAGGGCGGCGTTCTGCTGCGTCACCTGGTCGAGCTGCTGGGTCGCCTGAGCCACCTGGCTGACGCCGGAGGCCTGCTCGTCGCTGGCTGACGTGATCTCGTTGATCAGGTCGGTGACGCGCTGCACCTGCGTCACGATCTCGCGCACGCTGGCACCGGCATCGGCCACCTGCTGCGAGCCGGTTTCCACACGCTCGACGCTGGCGGTGATGAGGTCCTTGATTTCCTTGGCGGCTGCTGCGCTGCGCTGGGCCAGCGTGCGCACCTCGGCCGCCACCACGGCGAAGCCGCGGCCTTGCTCACCGGCACGCGCCGCTTCCACCGCGGCATTCAACGCCAGGATGTTGGTCTGGAAGGCGATGCCGTCGATGACGCCGATGATGTCGGCGATCTTGCGCGAGCTGCCGGCAATCGCCTCCATCGTCGTCACCACCTGGGAGACGGTGTCGCCGCCGCGCACGGCCGCGTCGCTCGCGCCCGAGGCGAGATCGCGGGCCTTGCGCGACAGCTCGGTGTTCTGCTGCACGGTGGCCGTCAGCTGCTCCATCGAGGCGGCCGTCTGCTCCAGGTTGGCGGCCTGTTCCTCGGTGCGCTGACTCAAGTCGGCACTGCCGGCGGCGATCTGCGACGCCCCGGTGGCCACGCTGTCGCTGCTGGCTCGCACCGAGCCGACGATGCGCGCCAGGTTGTCGGTCATCGAGCGCAGCGCAGTCAACAGTTCCGCCGCTTCGTCACGGCCTTGCGAGTCCACCTCCACCGTCAGGTCACCCGAGGCGATGGATGACGCCACCGAGCCCGCCTGCCGGATGGGCGCGGTGATCGAGCGCGTGACCAGCAGGCCGAGGATGGCGCTGAACACCGCGGCCACCGCCACCAGCGCGATCGTCAACCACACCATCATCGCGAAGCGCTCTTCCGCGTCGGCATAGACCTCCTTGGCCACCCGCAGCTGCAGCTCGATCAGCTCACCGATCTTGGTGCTGATCGGGTCGATCGAGTCGTACAGCGGGCCGTCGAAGTCAACCAGCTTATCCTTGGGGCTGCCCGAGATGGCCTTCAGTGCAGCCTGAAGCCGCGCGATGTCCCGGTCGGCGGCGGTGAACAAGGACTGCGCATCGCGCACCAGCTGCGCCTCCTCGGGCGTCAGGTAGGTGGCCATGTAGGCCTTCCACTCGCGCTGGATGGTGGCGCTCGCTTCATCCACCAGCCTGAGGGCCTCCTTGGTGTCCACCAATCCGGCGTGGGCCTTGTTGACGGCGTCGATGACGTTGACAGCGTACATGTCCGCGATGACCTTCAGGCCGCGCAGCGGCACGACGCGGTCTTCGTAGACGGTCTTGATGCCCTGGTTGACTTCTCGCAGCGCCTGCACGCCGGCCCAGCCGCTCAGGATGAGGCAAAGCACGGGAATCAGAAAGCCCAGGCCCAGTCGGGAGCCGATGCGCAGACGTCGAAGCATGGTCATGCTTTGGATAGGTTGGCCAGATCCCGCAACGCCATGCGTTCGCGGGGCCCTGTCGCCGCAAGGAATTCCCCACGATGGGGCGCATCGCGCACGAACGCCAAAAAAAAGCGCGCCGGGGCGCGACGCGCACTATCTTGGTGACAAGCGATGTTACGCCACCCGAATGACACCCAAGTCAAGCGCGAGCTGGTGCCGGATCAAGGCGAGCCTGACGATCACCCACGGATCACGGTCGGCCTGGCCACCGGCCGCACGCTCTCGAAGGCGCGCGCCGCGCGCAGCACGGTGGCCTCGTCGAACATGCGCCCCACCAGCTGCAACCCGATGGGCAACCCCGCCGAGCTGAGCCCGCACGGCACGGTGATGGCCGGTTGCTGCGTGAGGTTGAAGGGGTAGGAGAACGGCGTCCAGCCCAGCATGGCCTCGGGCGACATGGGCGTGTGGCCCGCCGGCTTGGCCTCGAAGGCCGGCACGGCCACCGAGGGCGTGACCAGCAGGTCGAAGCGCTGCATGAACTGGCGCATGTGCGAGCCCAGCGCGCCACGGCGCATGGTCAGCTGGTGGATGGCGCGCGCGTCCAGGCGCGAGCCCAGCTCGGCCTGGCCGGCGAAATCCGGGTCGGCCACGGCGCGCTGCGCGTCACTCAGGCCACACCACAAGGTCCAGGACGTGAAGAACCACAGGCCCGTGGTGATGTCCAGCGGATCGTCGATGCCCGGGTCCACCGCCTCCACCTGCGCACCCAGGGCCTGCAGCTCGCGCACCGCCGCCTCGCACGCGGCAGCCACCTCCGGGTGCACGTTCTTCGCATAGCCGAGCGTGGGCGACCAAGCCACGCGCAGGCCACGGATGCCGTCGTCCAGACCGACGGTGAAGTCCCGGCTGTCGGCGGGCAGCGAGGTCCAGTCGCGCGCATCGGGCTGGGCCAGCACAGTGAGCATCAGGGCGGTGTCGCGCACCGACATCGTGTGCGGGCCCAGGTGCGACACCGAGCCGAAGGGCGACAGCGGGTAGGCCGGTACGCGGCCGAAGCTGGGTTTCAAGCCCACGTTGCCGCAGAAGGCGGCCGGGATGCGCACGCTGCCGGCGCCATCGGTACCCACCGACAGCGGGCCCATGCCGGCGGCCACCGCGGCCGCCGAGCCCCCCGAGGAGCCACCGGGTGTGCACGCAGGGTTCCAGGGGTTGCGCGTCAGGCCCAGCAGCGGCGAGTTGGTCTCGCCCTTGCAGCCGAATTCGGGCGTCGTCGTCTTGCCCAGCAGCACCGCCCCCGCCTCGCGCAAGCGCGCCGTCACCGGTGCATCGGTGTCCCAGGCCTGCGCGCCGGCATCGATGGTGCGGCTGCCGCGCCGGGTGGGCCAGCCCCGCGTGAGGATGAGATCCTTGATGGAGGCGGGCACGCCATCCAGCGGCCCCACCGCCCCACCACCTGCATCCCCATCGCGCCGCCAGGCCTGCCAGCGCGCCTCGCTGTCCCGGGCACTGGCCAGCGCCGCCTCGGCATCCACCAGGCTGAAGGCGTTGAGCACCGGCTGCAGCCGCTCGATGCGCGCGAGCACAGCCCGCGTGACCTCCACCGGCGACGCCTGGCCGCTGCGGTAGAGGGCCAGCATCTCGGTGGCCGCCAGGTCGGCCAGTTCAGGGGAAAACGAGGTGGTGGAATTCATGGTGTTGAGGCATTCTCCGGACGTCGAAAGTATCGAGCAGTTGGGGCAGCCCCTGCATGGAAGCGCCTGCATGGTCGCTGCGCCCAGCTCGGCCACACCCTTGAACCCAACCCGGAGCATCCCCATGAAACTTGTCATCGCCCAGATGAAGCACGAGACCAACACCTATTCGCCCGTGCCCACGCCGATCGAGCGCTTCGGCGTCGGCGGTGCGCTGCCGCTGGAAGGCGAGGCCGCGCTCGAGGCCTGCCGCGGCACCGGCTCGGGGCTGTGGGCTTTCTGTGAGTTGGCGCTGGCTGCAGGGGCCGAGATCGAGCTGCCGATCGCCGCGTCGGCCTGGCCCAGCGGCCCGGTGGAGGACGCCGCCTTCGACCACATCACGCAGCGCATCGTCGCCGCCGTGGCGGCGGGCTGCGACGGCGTCATGCTGGACTTGCACGGCGCCATGGTCACGCAAAGCCACGAGGACGGCGAAGGCGAGTTGCTGCGGCGCATCCGCGCGGTGGCGCCCACGGTGCCGATCGCCGTGGCGCTGGACATGCACACCAACCTGTACGACGCCACGTGCGAGCTGGCCCAGGTGGTGGCGGGCTACCAGACCTACCCCCACGTGGACATGCACGGCACCGGCCTGCGTGCCGGGCGCGCGCTGATGGACCTGCTGCGCGGCGAAGGCACGCCCACCATGGCCCATGGCCGCAACCCCATGCTGCCGCACGTGATGCGTCAGGGCACGCACGCTTCACCCAACCGCGAGCTGCAGGCCCGCTGCCGCGAGATGGAAGCCCAGGGCGCGCTGTGTGCCAGCCTGTTCGTCGGCTTTCCGAACGCCGACATCCACCACGCCGGCCTGTCGGCGGTGGTGGTGACCGAGAACGACCCGGCCCTGGCCCGCCGCTGGTGCGACGAGCTGCTGGCCATGGCCTGGGACGCGCGCGAGCAGTTCGTCTACCGCATCGAGCCGCTGGCCGACTCGATCGCGCAGGCGGTGGCGCTCGGGCAGGCGCGGCCCGCCGGCGCCGGCCCGGTGGTGCTGCTGGACCACAGCGACAACTGCGCCTCCGGCGGCACCATGGACACGATGACGGTGCTCGGCGCCATGCTGGACGCCGGGCTGCAGGACGCCGCCGCCTTCGCCATCTTCGACCCGGCCGCCGCGCAGGCCATGCACGCGGCGGGCGTGGGTGCGGAGCTGACGCTGTCGCTGGGCGGCAAGTTGGACATGCCCGCCATCGGGCTGAAGGGCGAGCCGCGCACCGTCACCGGCCGCGTGCTGACGCTGGGCGACGGCCGCTACCGCAACCGCGGCCCGATGGCCGCCGGCGAAGCCAACGACATGGGCGCGTGCGGCGTGCTGCAAGTCGACGGCGTCAAGGTCATCGTCATCTCCAACCACGTCGAGCCGCACGACCTGGCCGCCTTCGAGGCCGTCGGTGTGGACCCGCAGTCGCTGCGCTTCCTGATGCTCAAGAGCCGCGTCCACTGGCGCGCCGGCCTCGGCGCCCTGGCCCACGCCATCGTGGAGTGCGCCGGCACGGGGGTTTGCACCTCCGACTACGGCGTGCTGGCCCACAAGCGTGTGCGCCGGCCGATCTATCCGCTGGATGCGATGTGATCAGCAGGCCAATGCCGAGGAGCGCCACCGCTCAAGCGGCCTTGGCCGCATGCCGTGCCCGACCCTTGATCAATCCTTCTGACTGGCTGGCTCGCTGGTAGCATCGAATCATGAATTCGGCGGCCAAGCTGCTCGAGGCCATGCGCCGCCAGCCGCTGGACTGGCAGATCACCGATCTCCAAACCGTCGCCCGGCGACATGGCGTGCACTGGCGTCACCAGAAGAGCAGCCACTGCATCTTCATTCGAGCAGACGGCAAGACACTGCCTGTTCCCGCGCATCGACCGATCAAGCCGGTGTACGTCCGCAAGTTCATTGAACTGGTGCTGGGTGACTGACCATGGCCAAGCTTTCTGACTACCCATTCGAGGTTCGACCGCTGCCTGACGAGGACGGCGGCGGCTTTCTGATCTCGTTTCCGGACTTCTCGGAGTGCATCTCGGATGGCGAGACCGTCGAGGAGGCGATCGTCAACGGCCGTGATGCGCTGAAAGCGACGATTGCCACCCTCAAGGCCAGGAAACTCGCCGTCCCGGCGCCCAACAGCGGCAGCGCAGACTCGGGCCGGATCATGGCCCGCGTGCCCAAGACCGTCCACGCGCAACTCGCCACAAGGGCCAAGGCGGAGGGTGTCTCGCTCAACACGCTGGTGTTGACCTTCATCGCGCAAGGGCTCGGAGCGTCAGCGACCAGCCCCCAGAGCGCCAAGTCGGTAGGCTGACGGGGTTCAGCTCATGCAGCCTCAGGGCCATCAAGGCCTGCGGCGGGTAGTCGCCGGCAGCTTGGTCCAGGGGAGGTCGGCGGGGTCGGCGGCCATCGGGCCGGCGGCCTTGGCCACCAGCACGTGGCTGGCGTGGGGCTGGAAGTCGGCGCGGAAGTGCACCGAGCTCTTGACGACCACCACGCGCATGGCCTCGGTGTGGATGCCCACCATGCGCAGCAGTTCGCGGTCCAGCAGCTGTTTCTTGCCGCTGACCACCGCCACCAGGATGCCGTCGATCTCCAGGCAGGCGCTGGCGCCCAGGCGCACGGTCAGGCCGCGCATCATCGGGCCCTTGAGCGTGCAAACGCCGTCGCTGACGGCGCGCACCTTGAAGCGGCCGCGCACCGGGGCGTCGCTGGCCGAGCCAGTGAAGGTGGGCACGGCGGTACCGAGCGCCAGGTCGATCTCGGCGCCGACGCCAGCCTCGCAGGCTGCGCGGGCGGCCGCCGGGTCGAACATCAACCCCAGCGCCACCTGGCCGGGAAAACGACGCCCCGCGCCCTGCGCCAGCAACGCATGCAGCATGCCGGTGGTGTTGCTGTCGCCCCCGGCGCCCGGGTTGTCCTGCGTGTCGGCCACCACCACCGGTGCGCCGGATCCAGCGGCCAGTTGCAGCGCGCGCTGCGCCGCCTCGTGGGCAGGCAGCACCTCGCCGCGCCATTGGGTGGGCTCGGCCACTGCAGCGAACAGCGCCTCCACGGCGGCATGGGCACGCTCGCCGTGGCCCCACACGGTGGGGCCGCACTCGTCGAAATCCGCCGCGGGGAAGCCGGGGCAGAAGCTCAGGACGGCGCCGAACTCGCGGTCCAGCGCCACCAGCCGCTCGTACAGCGACTTGGCCGGCTCCATGAAGGTGCTCTGCGAGTTCAGCGGGATCAGGTAAGGCACGCGCCGCAGGTGCATGGGCTCCTTGCGCCCGGCGCGCAGGCGCCTCGCCATCAACTCGGCCGCCAGTGCGCCGGTGTCGGCCATGTCCACGTGCGGGTAGGTGCGGTAGGACACCAGGGCGTCGGCCTCACGCGCCATGCGGGCGGTGACGTTGGCGTGCAGGTCCAGGCTCGCCACGACGGGCAGCTCGGGCCCGACCACGGCGCGCAGGCGGCTCAGCAGCTCGCCCTCGGCGTCATCGGCGTGCTCGGCCACCGCCGCGCCGTGCAAGTCCAGGTAGATGCCGTCCAGCCCGCCCGCCGCGCGCGCGGCCTTCACGTCCTCGACCATCGCCGCCGCGATGCGCTCGAAGGCGTCACGGGTGACGTAGGACGAGGGGATCGCCCCCGCCCAGCACGACGGCACCAGCGTCCAGCCGTGGGTCTTGGCCGCATCGATGAAGCCACCCACGGGGATGTTGATGCCCGTGAGCTGATCTTGCATGGCTGCCCCGCGCACGAAGGCAGGAAACGAATCCCCGCGCGTGAAGGCGGCCCAATCCGCCAGACTGGGCGCGAAGGTGTTGGTCTCGTGCTGGAAACCGGCGATGAGGATGCGGGTCATGATGGGAAGGGATGTTCGGGGCTTCACACGCCATGGCGTTCGATGGCACGCGATTGCATGCGATGGCGCGCCGCGGCATGCGTTGGCTAGGCTTCAGGTGGGGAACGATTCGTCCGTGGCGAAAGCGGCAAAAATGGTCAAGCGCAGTTCCATGTCGGCGAGGTTCTCGTACACGGGTCTGCGTCCGGCAAGGCGCTCGGACTCATCCAGGATGATGTCCACACCGGCGCCACGACGGTCCATGAGGTACTGGCGTCCATAGCCAGCTGTGACCTGGTAGTACCGCGAAAACAAGCTGGTGATGATTTCGTTGCGAGGAATCGACACCTCGCGCATCGCATCGATGGTCAGCGTGTTCGGCAACGCGCCCGGCGAGCTGAGCTCGATGCGGTCTGCAAACAGGTGGAGCCGGATGCGAGACGTCGCCATCGCGTAGTCCCGATGGGCCACGGCGTTCACGACGGCCTCGAAGACGGCCCGCATGCTGAACTGCGGCTGGTCCTGTCGCCCTAGGTGCTTGCTGGCGCGCACCACGTTGTGGCGGGCCACGAAATCAACCGCATCCCAGACCTGCTGACCGATCGGCCCCTCGAATTCCTTGGCATCGCGTTGCTCGGCGGGGTCGTTGCGCCGCCCGGCGTAAGCCACGGCCTGGATGCAGGCCGAGGGCATCCATACGGTCGGGCGACGGGTGCAGGTCAGCACACCGGCCACCGTCGGGCGCAGCACACCCTCATCGTCGGCCACGAGGTGCAGCCGCTTGAGCTGGACCTCCGCCTCGCCCTCCCCCTCGCGCACGAAGCCACGGATCAACAACGGGTCCAGCGCGCGCCAATCAGCGCGCGGCACCGGCTGCTCCTCGAAGCGGATCAGGCGTGCCTGGCTGCGCTGCTGGAACAGCCGAGCAAGGTGATCGGGGGTCATCTCCCGCTTGGCATGGCCCACGCGGCGAAAGTAGCCACCAGGGCTCTTGTGCACCCACAGGCTGCGAGGCACGGTCACGATCACCACCGGCTGCATCACGCCCCGAGCATCGGGCAGATCGACGTGGCGGGTCTGCATGTCGAGTGCTGGCACCACCAGCTGCTGGGCGATTTCGCCCAGCCACTGCTCCACGGTCTCCAGCTCGGCCAAAGGAATGCCGACCACTTCGCGCGACTTGTCGTCCACGCCCAGCACGAGTGTGCCGCCAGCGGCATTGGCCAGGGCTGCCAGCTCATCGGCCACGCTGCGGCGATGGGGTTCAGCCACCTGACCCGCAACGCGGAACACCACCCGCTTGAGTTCAAGCGTCGAATCTTCCCCGAGCTTCAAGCGTCGAAGCCAGGCGTTGACCTCCGTCATGGCGTACGAATCACCTTGTTGAAAATGCCAAGGATGCGTGCAAGGCCTGCGCACCCGCCAGCCATGGGAGACTGACCGACTTCGGCTCGCCCCAACGATCGCCGCATCGGCCAACGCATCAACTGAAACATCAGCCGACGCATCGGTCAACACACCCATCGCCGCCAGGGCGGCCCCACCAAACGCTTGAGGGGCCTTCCGTCGCGAAGGAAAGGCGTTCAGCCGCCGAACGCGAAGTCCCGCCCCGGTGCGGCAGCGAAAAGCGCGCGAGTGTACGCGTGTTGGGGGTCGCCGAAGACGCGGTGCGCGGGGCCGATCTCGACGACTTCGCCCTTGGACATGACGGCCAGGGTGTCGCACACCTGCGAGGCCACGCGCAGGTCATGGGTGATGAACAGCATGGCCAGCTTCAGGCGCTCGCGGATCTCCTCGAACAATTTCAACACCTGCGCCTGCACCGAGACGTCGAGCGCGGACACCGCCTCGTCGGCGATCAGCAGCTCGGGCTCCATCATCAGCGCGCGGGCGATGCAAAGCCGCTGGCGCTGGCCGCCCGAGAACTGGTGCGGGTAGCGGTCCAGCG
>Ga0172372_10006090_pt1 | contig 16553 bp, 15 predicted proteins | sample LakKiv5m_2_FD_114544 | JGI IMG/M metagenome (GOLD analysis project Ga0172372, IMG submission 114544) | Freshwater microbial communities from Kabuno Bay, South-Kivu, Congo - kab_092012_9.5m | ecosystem: Environmental > Aquatic > Freshwater > Lake | place: Democratic Republic of the Congo...
ATGCTCAACCCCAATGATTCGGTGGTGGACTGGGTGCTCAAAACCGTGCCGACCATGGGCGCGGGCTGGTGCCCACCCGGCATTCTGGGCATCGGCATCGGCGGCACGGCTGAAAAGGCGGTGGTGATGGCCAAAGAGAGCCTGATGGACAGCCTGGACATGCACGAACTGCAAGCCAAGGCCGCCAGCGGCGCGGCCTTGTCCAACGTCGAAAAACTGCGCATCGAGCTCTTTGAGAAGGTCAACGCGCTGGGCATTGGCGCGCAGGGTCTGGGTGGCCTGACCACGGTGCTGGACGTCAAGATCAAGATGTACCCCACGCATGCGGCCGGCAAGCCGATTGCCATGATTCCCAACTGCGCGGCCATGCGCCATGCGCACTTTGTGCTGGACGGCAGCGGCCCGGTGTATCTGGACCCACCCAGCCTGGACCTGTGGCCCAAGGTGACCTGGGCACCGGACACGCAAAAGAGCAAACGCGTCAACCTCAACACCCTGACCAAGGCCGAAGTGGCCAGTTGGAAGCCCGGCGACACCTTGTTGCTCAACGGCAAGATGCTCACTGGCCGTGACGCTGCGCACAAGCGCATCAAGGACATGCTGGCCAAGGGCGAAAAACTGCCGGTGGACTTCACCAACCGCGTCATTTACTACGTTGGCCCGGTGGACCCGGTGGCGGGCGAGGCAGTCGGCCCGGCCGGCCCCACCACCGCCACGCGCATGGACGGCTTCACTGAGATGATGTTGGCCGAAACCGGCCTGATCGCCATGGTCGGCAAGGCCGAACGTGGCCCGGTGGCGATTGACGCCATCAAGAAGCACAACAGTGCTTACCTGATGGCCGTGGGCGGCGCCGCTTACCTGGTGTCCAAGGCGATCAAGCAGTCCAAGGTCCTGGGCTTTGCCGACTTGGGCATGGAAGCCATCTACGAATTCGACGTGGTCGATATGCCCGTGACGGTGGCGGTGGACGCCGGTGGCACCAGTGCCCACATCACCGGCCCGGCGGAGTGGCAACAACGCATTGCCAGCGGTGAGTTCAAGGGAATTTCAGTGTCGGTCGCCTAATGCTGGCGCAATGGCCATTTGACTGAAGTTAGTCCGAACGGACTATTGCGCGCGATGGTCGCAGACTCTAGACTTCTCTGAAAGTTCTTAGGACTCATGAAGATGAAAAGATTTAGATTGACCGCTGCCGTAACGCTGTGCCTTCTGGGGTCCGCATCCGCCCTTGCCAGTAACAGTTCTGCCTACAACTTGACTTACCAAGGCGTCACGTTTCAAACCGTGGCAACCGGCCGGGACACAATGACGTTCTCTATTTTCAATGCGCTCAACGCAACGGGAACAGGGTCACGGGGGTGGTCGGGCATTACTGGCTTGCGTGCTTTTCAGCTTGAGTTCAAAGACACCAACATTACCGCGGCCACCATCAACGGTTCTACCACGGGTGTCAGCACCAAATATGGGCTGACCAGCACCAGCCTGGGCTGCACCGGCGACAAAACGCCCGGGGCCTGTTTTGCGTTCGATCCAGCACTTTTGCTCACCAACAGCATGTCATGGGATTTGAAGTTTGACTGGAAAGTTGGCGATACCAAGGACGACAAAGAAAAGCAGAAGGCTCTGGAAGACCCTGAACTGTATGTACAGTTTATGAAGGGCTCGGTTCAACAGGGGAGCATTCTGGGGGATGAGATGGACTCCACTGGTCACCCCATCGTGGGTGATCTATTCATTGACCATGTCGACTTGCCTGACGAACATATCCAGCAGGCTATTTTTGACAGGGATCACGCCGAAGACCATTCGTCATCGTCCGACCACCCTGATTGCGTTCCGGTGTCAGCTGTTCCGGAAGTGGACACCTACGCACTGATGTTGGCGGGTTTGGGGTTAACGGGCGTCGTGGCACGGAGACGGAGAAAAGACAACATCGTTGCCGTCTGACAAAACAAAAAAAATTCTCAAAGGCCCGTCAAGGGCCTTTTTTTATGGTCTTTTTGCCATCACGACACCGCGTTTGACATGCTCGATCGCGTGAACGCATGCAGCTAATGAGTCGTTCCCGACCCCTGACGTCGCAATCTCAAGCCGCATGGTCAGGTAATACCGTCAAGTTAGTCCGAACGGACTATTGCGTTTCGTAGTATGCGCAGGACAATGGAGTCCGTTGAGTTGGACAACTTTAAAAGGAGTACCCAATGTACACATACCTCAGAGGTTTCTTGATTTCCGGCCTGACCATCGCGGCGCTGACAGCAGGCGTGGCTCACGCAACCGGCACCGACGTGGAGTTGCAGGAAAGCTCACTCGGCAACGGCAATTACAGCGGTGGATTGAAACTACCCATTCAATCCACTGCAGCCAACTTCTGGTCCGGTATCCAGAACATCACGGTCACAGATGGTTCTTCAACCAATACGTTCCAGGCCTTTTGCCTTGATCCTTTCCAGTGGTCGTCTGCCACTTACACGACTTACACGAAGACCACCTTAAGCTCGACGTTCAGTGCCACAACCATCGGCAAAATTGAAGACCTGTTCAGTTACAACGACACCTACGGTACCGCGACCACCGGTACCAGCGTAGCCGCCAAGCGAGCGGCGGCCGCGCTGCAACTTGCCCTGTGGGAAGTGGTCAATGATGACGGCGTGTTAACCACGGGTGGGGTCAGGAAAACAAGCGCCACCAACACTACGCTGGTCTCTGATACCCAGGCGTTGCTCGACAATTACGCCAGCTACTCCGGACCGTCGCTCTACAGTTTTTCTTTTTACAAGAGCGCAACGCACCAAGACTTTCTGGTTGCCAGTCCGGTCCCGGAACTGGAAACGTTGTCGATGATGTTGGCGGGATTGGGCATCCTGGGCGTTGCCGCACGGCGCCGCCGCGTAAAATCAGCCTGATGGCGGCAACCGAACTTCCCTCATCCAGGCCCTTCGGGGCCTTTTTTGTCGGTGACTCTTTGCCCATTGGCGTGTTCGATAGCGGTGTTGGCGGCTTGAGTGTCGTGCGCGCCCTGCACGCCGAACTTCCACACGAGGACATCGTCTATCTTGCCGACAGTGGCTTTGCGCCTTACGGAGAGCGCGACAACACGTTTGTGATTGATCGAGCAAAACGCATTGCGCGACATCTGTGCCGGCCCGATCAACCTAGTGTCAAGGCGCTGGTCATTGCCTGCAACACGGCAACCGCGGCGGCCATTTCCGCTCTGCGGCATGACTACCCTGCACTACCCATTGTTGGCGTGGAACCGGCGCTCAAGCCGGCGGCAAGTGTCACCCGAACCCGGCACATCGGGGTACTGGCCACCCGAGGGACGCTGGGTAGTCATAAATTCATGGCACTGAAAAATTCGTTGGCAGATCAAGTGGTCTTCCACTGCACCCCTTGCGACGGTCTCGCAGACGCCATCGAGCGCACCAATGCTACAGATATCAAAGCATTATGCAGAACATACGTAACGGCGACAGGTCAATTTGGTCTTGAGCCCGGCGAAATCGACACGCTCGTGCTGGGATGTACCCACTACCCGTTTGCGCGGGCAGTCATCCAGGAACTGGTGGGGCCAGACATCCAGCTGATTGACAACGGCGAACCGGTGGCACGCCAGACCCGGCGCGTCCTGCCGACGCCCAATTCGCAAGCATCTGCGGGTTCCATCAGGCTACGCAGCACGGGCCAGCCGCAATGTCTGGCGCAGGCGGCTCAGCGCTGGCTGGGTCTGAGCGCCGCCGTAGAGCAGGTGGAGGTTTGAACGAGCACTCTTGGTAGAAGCGGTTCCCACCCTGCCGCAGGTGCTGACGGCGGCCGACTATCCCGGATAATCTGGCACCATGAATCCCCTGCTCGGTCTGTTGCAGCCGTACCCGTTTGAGCGTCTGCGTGAATTGTTTTCTGGCGTCACCCCCAATCCTGCGTACACACCGATCAGTCTAGGCATCGGTGAGCCCAAGCATGCAACGCCGATTTTTATAGAACAAGCGTTGTGCGATGCCGTTACCCGGACGCCCAGTGGTTTGGCCAGCTATCCGGCTACTGCGGGTGAGCCTGGCCTGCGGCAGGCTTTTGCACGCTGGCTTCTGCGCCGCTACGGATTGCAACTGGAACCATCGACCCAGATGCTACCGGTCAACGGTTCTCGTGAAGCCCTGTTTGCGCTGACGCAAACGGTGGTCGATTCCCGCAGCAACGCAACACCCGTGGTTGTGTGCCCCAACCCGTTTTATCAAATTTATGAGGGCGCCGCGCTGCTGGCTGGTGCCACGCCGTTTTTCGTCGCCAGCGATCCAAGGCGCAACTTTGCGTCCGACTGGGACAGCGTCCCGAATGAGGTCTGGGCGCGAACCCAGCAGTTGTTTGTCTGCTCCCCTGGCAACCCGACCGGATCGGTGATGCCATTGGCTGAGTGGAAAAAACTCTTCGAGTTGAGCGACCGATTCGGTTTTGTGATTGCATCGGATGAGTGCTACAGCGAAATTTATTTCCGGGACGAGCCCCCCTTGGGAGGCTTGCAAGCCGCAGCCATGCTCGGTCGTGCAGACTTCCGGAACCTGATCGCCCTGACCAGCCTGTCAAAGCGCAGCAACGTTCCTGGCATGCGTAGTGGCTTTGTTGCCGGGGACGCCAACATCATCCGCCAGTTGCTGCTGTACCGCACCTACCACGGCTGCGCCATGAGCCCGGTCGTCCAGGCCGCCAGCATCGCCGCCTGGAACGATGAGGTTCACGTGCAAGAAAACCGATCGCTGTACCGTACCAAATTTGCCAGTGTGACGCCGCTGCTGGCTCAGGTGATGGAAGTGGCTTTGCCCGACGCTGGTTTTTACCTGTGGGCTGGCGTGAACGGTGACGACCAGCAATTTGCGCGTGACTTGTACGCTACCTGTAACGTGACCGTGTTGCCTGGCTCGTTCCTGGCGCGTGAAGCGCACGGGCATAACCCGGGTGCCGGGCGCATCCGGATGGCTCTGGTAGCGGACACAGCCGAATGCGCGCAAGCTGCACAGCGCATCGTGACATTTGTCCGCGCGCGTCAGAATGCGTCTCGCTAGTCCACGCCGAAGATTCAACAAAGGTCAAGCCACCAGGCCTAGTCCGGCACACATCATCCAGATATCATCAACCACCCACCCTCGTTCATACCCATCGACATGACCCAACAGTTACAGACCATTCTTGACGCCGCGTGGGACGACCGCGCCCACATTTCTGCCGCCGCTGCGCCCAAAGAGGTAACGGATGCTGTGGAACATGTCATCCACCAACTCAACAATGGCCAAATGCGCGTGGCCACCCGAACCGGCGTTGGCCAATGGACGACGCACCAATGGATCAAAAAAGCGGTGCTGCTCAGCTTCAAATTGCACGACAACGATCTGTTCAAAGCCGGTGATCTGAGCTTTTACGACAAGGTACCCACCAAATTCAGCGACATGACCGAAGCCGGTATGCGCGCTACCGGTGTGCGTGTGGTGCCGCCTGCGGTGGCGCGTCGAGGCAGCTATCTGGCTCAGGGGGTCATTTTGATGCCATCGTTTGTCAACATCGGCGCCTTCGTGGACGAAGGCACGATGGTTGACACGTGGGCCACTGTGGGGTCGTGCGCTCAAGTCGGCAAGAACGTGCATCTCAGTGGCGGTGTCGGCTTGGGTGGTGTGCTCGAACCCATGCAGGCCGGGCCCACCATCATCGAAGACAACTGCTTCATTGGTGCGCGGTCAGAAGTTGTGGAAGGCGTCATCGTCGAAGAAAACTCCGTGATCTCGATGGGTGTGTACATCGGTCAAAGTACGCCCATCTACGACCGCGCCAGCGGCGAAATCAGCTATGGCCGGGTCCCGGCCGGCTCAGTCGTCATCAGCGGCACGCTTCCAAAAGACGATGGACGCTACAGCTTGTACGCAGCTATCATTGTCAAGCGTGTAGACGCCCAGACCCGCGCAAAAACCAGTCTGAATGATTTACTTAGACCTTGAGGGACAGACCAAATTTACACAAAGTGAAATTTGCTCTGTCCCCAACTGATTTAAAGGATGTTCACCTTGAGGGACAGACCAAATTTACACGCAGTGAAATTTGCTCTGCTCCGCTGATTTTGAGAGGCATTCCATGGCTAGTTTAGAGGTCTCCGCCGAAGGCACCATGCGCCGCATCTTGCGGCTGATGGCTGAAAAACGAGCATCTGATGTTTATCTGTCGGCCATGTCCCCGGCACTGATTCGCATCAATGGCACCTGCGTACCCATCAACAGCCAGATCTTGCCGCCGGAGGCTCCTCTGAATTTGCTCAGTGAAATTCTGACGCCGGACAAGATCGAAGAACTCAGGGAACTCAACGAACTCAACGTGGCCTGGTCAATGCCCGGGGTGGGCCGATTTCGGATCAGTGGCATGCGCCAGCGGGGCTCCTTTGCTGCCGTGATCCGGTTCATCATCAACGAAGTTCCCACCATGGAGTCGTTGTCTCTGCCGCCGGTGTTGGCCGAGTTGATGCTGCAAAAGCGTGGCCTGATCCTGATGGTTGGGGCCACCGGCTCTGGCAAGAGCACGTCGCTGGCGGCGATGATCGACCACCGCAATGCCAACATGTCCGGGCACATCCTGACGATCGAAGATCCGGTCGAATTTCTGCTCAAGAACAAGCGATCCGTGATCAATCAGCGTGAGGTTGGCACAGATACCCAATCCTTGCAGGTCGCGCTCAAGAATGCGTTGCGACAAGCGCCAGATGTGATCCTGATCGGTGAAATCCGCGACCGCGAAACCATGAATGCGGCGATCTCGTACGCACAGACCGGGCATTTGTGTTTAGCCACCCTGCACGCCAACAACAGCTACCAGGCGCTCAACCGGGTCTTGAGTTTTTTTCCGGTAGAAGTGCGTCCTACCTTGATGGGTGACCTGGCAGCGTCATTGAAGGCAATCGTTTCACAACGCTTGCTGCGCACCGTCGAGGGAAAACGAACGCCTGCAGTCGAGATCATGCTGGTAACCCGACTGGTCTCGGAAATGATTGAAAAGGGCAATTTTTCGGGAATTGTCGAAGCCATGGAGAAATCGCTGGCCGACGGCAGTCAGACCTTTGAACAAGACATTGCACGTCTCATCACGGCCGGCATTGTGGATCGCAAGGAAGGTCTGGCCAATTCGGATTCACCGACCAACCTGATGTGGCGTTTGCAAAACGACTTTAACGTTCACGCTCAGGTACAGGCCAGGGAGAAAGAAGAATCGGATGAAGGTGAGCAGGCCTCATTTACCGAGATCACCCTTGACATGGAACACGGAGCATGAGCGCCACATTGGCGCTGGCCAAGCAGCTCATTGCCTGCCGATCCGACACCCCGCACGACGCGGGTTGTCAGACGCTGATCGGTCAGCGTCTGGCTGCAACCGGTTTTGCGCTGGAAACACTGGTCAGCGGCCCGGCGCAGTTTCAGGTGACCAATATGTGGGCCAAACGCACGCCGAAAATCACCGATGCAGGCCCGGGCACCACGGCATTGATCACCTTTGCCGGGCACACCGACGTCGTGCCAAGCGGACCGCCTGAACTATGGAGCAGCGACCCGTTCCGACCCACCGAACGCGATGGCAAGTTGTACGGGCGGGGTGCTGCCGATATGAAGGCGTCTCTGGCAGGTTTTGTGGTGGCCACCGAAGAATTTCTGGCGGCGCATCCCGACACGCCATTGAGCATTGGCTTTTTGTTGACCAGCGATGAAGAAGGGCCGGCGCTGGATGGCACGGTCAAGGTCGTTGAGATGCTGCGTGCACGCGCAGAGGTGCTTGACTACTGCGTGGTAGGCGAGCCCACCTCGGTACAACGGACCGGCGACATGATCAAAAACGGCCGCAGAGGTACTCTCAGCGGCAAGCTGACAGTCAAGGGCATTCAGGGCCATATCGCTTACCCGCAATTGGCCAGCAACCCAATTCATTTGATGGCGCCGGCCCTTGCCGAGTTGGTCAATACGCGGTGGGATACCGGCAACGCGTTTTTTCCACCCACCAGTTGGCAGGTCAGCAACATCCACGGCGGAACCGGCGCCAGCAATGTCATTCCGGGCACGGTGGTGGTGGACTTCAATTTCCGGTTCTGCACCGAATCCAGCCCAAAGTCGTTGCAGACGCGATTGCAGACGGTACTGGACAAACACGGGCTAAGCTACGACCTGAACTGGGTGCTGGGCGGCGAACCGTTCCTGACCCCGCCGGGAACTCTGGTTGACGTCGTGAAGTCCGCGATTGAGGCCGAAACCGGCCTCACACCGGAGTTGTCCACCAGCGGTGGCACCAGTGACGGAAGATTCATCGCCACGCTGTGTCCGCAAGTCGTTGAACTGGGGCCTCCCAACGCAAGCATCCACAAAATTGATGAGCACATCGCGCTGGCGGACCTTGAATCGCTCAAAAACATCTACCGCCGCGTGCTGGAAAACCTGCACGCCGGTCTGTGCCGATGACGCTGCTGACCCTGATTGAAAAAGGCGCACGCCAATTGCAAGCGGCAGGGGTAGCCTTTGGGCATGGCACCAGCAACGCTTTTGATGAAGCCGCCTGGCTGGTGCTGTGGCGCCTGGGTCTGCCACTGGACACCCCGCTGGAGGGTCCGAATTCTGTTGCAAAACGGCCGGTCGCCTCGGAAGATCAACAACAAGTTGCTCTACTTTTTGAGGAGCGCATCAGCACCCGCAAGCCAGCGGCTTACCTGACGCACGAGGCCTGGTTGCAGGGCGTAGCTTTTTACGTTGACGAGCGCGCTATCGTGCCGCGTTCCTTGATTGCCGAAGTCCTGATGGAGGGGCACCTGGACTGCTGGCTGTCTGACGACACACACCGGGTGCTGGACCTGTGCACCGGAAACGGCAGTCTGGCCATCATGGCCGCCATGGTCTATCCTGACGTCAAGGTCCAAGCCAGTGACATCAGCGCCGACGCGCTGGCGGTGGCGCGGATCAACATTGATCGGCACGGCCTGCATGACCGCATCCACCTGCGCCAATGCGACGGCATCCCCCACACAGGCAGCCATTACGACCTGATTCTGTGCAACCCGCCCTACGTCAATGCGCAAAGCATGGCCCTACTACCGCCCGAGTTTCAGGCCGAACCGGTGTTGGCACTTGCCGGTGGTGCCGATGGCATGGACTTCATCCGCAAGCTGTTACTTGAAGCCCCCGCCCAAATGGGCCAGGACGCCATTCTGGTGCTGGAAATTGGTCACGAACGCGCGCACTTTGAAGCCGCCTTCCCCCAGCTTGAGGTAATCTGGCTGGAAACCAGCGCGGGCGAAGACCAAGTTGTGTTGGTCACACGCGCAGCGTTACTGGCGCAAGCCGAACTTGTGCGCTGAGACATCATTTTGATCACCCTCAAAAACATCACCCTGCGCCGCGGCACCAAAGTGCTGCTGGACGGCGCATCCGTCACCTTGAACCCGGGCGAAAAGGTCGGGCTGGTGGGCCGCAACGGCGCGGGCAAATCCAGCCTGTTTGCGCTGCTCACCGGCCGGCTGCATGAAGACACCGGCGAATTCAGCTTTCCGGCGCAATGGCGGCTGGGCCAGGTGGCGCAAGACATGCCGGAGACCGAGCAAAGTGCCACCGACTTTGTGGTCGACGGCGATACCACTTTATTGGCCGCACAGCAGGAAGTGACCGCCGCCGAAGCCACCGAAGACTACGACCGCATGGCACACGCCTACATGGCGCTGCAGGACGCCGGCGCGCACGATGCCCCGGCTCGCGCACAGGCTCTGATTCTGGGGCTGGGCTTTAAAACCACCGAGCTGAACCACCCGGTCAACAGTTTTTCTGGCGGCTGGCGCATGCGCTTGCAACTGGCGCGCGCGCTGATGTGCCCGAGCGATCTGTTGCTGCTGGACGAACCCACCAACCACCTGGACCTGGATGCACTGGTCTGGCTGGAAAGCTGGCTACAGCGTTATCAAGGCACGATGCTGGTCATCAGCCACGACCGCGAATTTCTGGACGCGGTCACCAACGTCACGCTGCACATCGACGCCGGCAAACTGGTGCGCTACGGCGGCAACTACAGTAAGTTCGAAGACATGCGCGCCGAGCGCTTGGAGCAGCAACAAGCAGCGTTTGCCAGGCAGCAAGAAAAAATTGCCCACCTGCAAAAGTTCATCAACCGTTTCAAGGCCAAGGCGAGCAAGGCCAAACAGGCACAAAGCCGGGTCAAGGCGCTGGACCGCATGGAAAAAATTGCGCCGCTGCTGTCCGAGGCCGACTTCACGTTTGAATTCAAGGAACCCGCCAACCTGCCCAACCCAATGCTGTCCATGAGCGGGGTCAACTTTGGTTACGCCGCACCGGACGACGCGCCAGCAGGCACAGCGCCCACGGTCATCGTCAAGCACGTCAGCAAATCCGTGCTGGCCGGGCAGCGCATCGGCATCCTGGGCGCCAACGGCCAGGGCAAGTCGACCGTGGTCAAGACCATCGCACGTGATCTGGCCCCGCTGTGCGGCGAGATCACCGAAGGCCGGGGCTTGAACATCGGCTACTTTGCCCAGCAAGAGCTGGACGTGCTGCGTCCCGATGAGACGCCGCTGGAGCACATGATCCGCCTGGTCAAAGACCTGACCGCTGCCGGCAAGATGGCCGGCCAGCCCACGCGCGAGCAAGATTTGCGCAGCTTTCTGGGCACGTTCAATTTCACTGGCGACATGGTCAAGCAGGCAGTGGGCAGCATGAGCGGCGGCGAAAAGGCGCGGCTGGTGCTGTGCATGATCGTCTGGCAACGACCTAACCTGCTCTTGATGGATGAGCCCACAAACCATCTGGACCTGGCCACGCGCGAGGCGCTGGCGATGGCGCTGAATGAGTTTGAAGGCACGCTGATGCTGGTCAGCCACGACCGCGCCCTGCTGCGCAGCGTGTGTGACGAGTTCTGGCTGGTCTCACGCGGCGGCATCACGCCGTTTGATGGTGATCTGGACGACTACCAGCGCTATCTGCTCGACGAGGCGCGCCGCCAGCGCGAGGCGCTGCGCCAAACCCAGCAAGACACCAAAGCCCAGCCCGTTGCGCCCGTGCCCGACAAACCGGCCGCCGCACCGCGCCAACGCGTACCCCAGCGCCTGACCCGACAACTGACCGAGGTGGAAGCGCAGCTGCAGGCCTTGCAAGCACAAGCCCAACAGATCGAAAACCGACTCTGTGCGGTGCCTGCAGCCCCCGATCTGGTTGACCTGGGGCGCACCCTGAAAACGGTGAACGATCAGATCGAACGGCTGGAAGAGCAATGGCTGGTGTTGACCGAGGAAATAGAATCGTTCGGAATGGCCATGCCCTGATCACTGATGGCACGCAACACGACCTAAATACATTTATCTTTCAAGGGACAGATCATGATTCTTGTCACCGGCGGCGCCGGCTTCATTGGCAGCAACTTCGTGCTGGACTGGCTAGCGAAGAGCGATGAACTCGTCCTCAACCTGGACAAGCTCAGCTACGCTGGCAATCTGGAAAATCTGGCCAGTCTGGATGGCGACGCACGCCACATTTTTGTCAAGGGCGATATCGGCGACCGCGCGCTGGTGACGCAGTTGCTGGCGCAGCATCGTCCGCGCGCGGTGGTGAACTTTGCCGCCGAAAGCCATGTGGACCGCAGCATCCACGGCCCGGGCACCTTCATCCACAACAACATCGTCGGCACCTTTGAACTGTTAGAGGCGCTACGCCAGTACTGGCAAGCGCTGGATACTCCTGAAAAAGAAGCGTTCCGGTTTTTGCACGTCTCCACCGACGAGGTTTATGGCAGCCTGGGCAAAAGCGACCCGGCGTTTACCGAAACCCACCACATCGAGCCCAATAGCCCGTACAGCGCCAGCAAGGCCGCCAGCGACCATCTGGTGCGCGCCTGGCACCACACGTACGGCCTGCCGGTGTTGACCACCAATTGCAGCAACAACTACGGACCGTTCCACTTTCCGGAAAAACTCATTCCGCTGCTGATCGTCAACGCGCTGGCGGGCAAGACCCTGCCCGTGTATGGCGACGGCCAGCAGATTCGCGACTGGCTGTACGTCAAAGACCATTGCAGTGCCATCCGCCGCGTGCTTGAAGCCGGCCGTGTCGGCCAAACCTACAACGTGGGTGGCTGGAACGAAAAGGCCAACCTGGACATCGTGCACGGCGTCTGCGCGCTGCTCGATGAACTGGCCCCTGCCGCAGCGCGAGGCGTCCACCGAACCGACACCGGCGCGCCGGTGCAGCGTTACGCCGAACTCATCACCTTCGTCACCGATCGCCCGGGTCACGACCGCCGCTATGCGATCGACGCACGCAAGCTGGAGCGTGAACTGGGCTGGAAGCCGGCCGAAACCTTCGAGACCGGCATCCGAAAGACCGTGCAGTGGTATCTGGACCACCCGGACTGGGTGGCGCACGTGCAAAGCGGTGCGTATCGGGAATGGGTACAGAAGCAGTACCATGCCGTAGCCAGCAATCAGTCTGGTGCGCCTATCTGACGCGGTTGGGAGTTCATTTGAAAATTCTGTTGCTCGGCAAAAACGGCCAGGTGGGTTGGGAACTTCAGCGCAGCCTGGCGCCGCTGGGTGAGGTGGTCGCGCTGGACCGGCACAGCACCCAACACTGCGGTGACCTGAGCAACCTGCCCGATCTGGCGCAGACCGTGCGTTCCGTGAGACCAACGGTGATCGTCAACGCCGGTGCCTATACCGCAGTGGACCGAGCCGAAAGTGAGCCCGAGTTGGCACGAACCGTCAACGCGCTGGCACCGCAAGTGCTGGCACAAGAAGCTGCAGCGTTGGGTGCCTGGCTGGTGCATTACAGCACCGACTATGTGTTTGACGGCAGTGGCGACCAACCGTGGCGGGAAGACGATCGTGCCGGTCCGCTGTGTGTATACGGTGCTAGCAAGCTCACGGGCGAAACCTTGATCGCCCAATCCACGCCGCGATACCTGACATTCAGAACCAGTTGGGTCTACGCCGCGCGGGGTGGCAACTTCGCCAAAACCATGTTGCGACTGGCGCAAGAGCGTGAACAGCTTAACGTCATCAATGACCAGTTCGGTGCGCCAACCGGGGCCGAACTGGTCGCCGATGTGACTGCGCACGCGTTGGACCACGTTTTGCGCTCCCCACAACGGGTTTCTGAATTGACCGGCATCTATCATTTGGTGGCGGCCGGTTGCACCACTTGGTATGAATATTCAAAACACGTTATAGCCCAAGCCAAGCAACGATCAGACGCTATACGTTTTAAAGTGAGCGAGGTCACGCCGATTGCGACCAGTGCATTTCCCACACCCGCACGTCGGCCCCACAACTCACGCTTGAATACCGATAAGCTGCAACACACCTTCGGTTTAACATTGCCGCCATGGCAATTCGGCGTGAACCGGATGCTGGCAGAGATTCTTCAATAACCGCAACGCAAGCACATGACACTCCAACGCAAGGGCATCATCCTCGCCGGCGGATCCGGTACGCGGCTCTATCCAGTCACGCAGGCGGTGAGCAAACAGCTCATGCCGATTTACGACAAGCCGATGATCTATTACCCGCTGAGCACTTTGATGCTCACGGGCATCCGTGACGTGCTGGTCATCTCTACGCCGCAAGATACCCCCCGCTTTGCCGATCTGCTGGGCGACGGCAGTCAATGGGGTATGTCGATCAGCTATGCGGTTCAACCGTCACCCGACGGACTGGCGCAGGCGTTTCTCATCGGCCGCAATTTCGTCGGCAACCACCCGAGTGCGTTGGTACTGGGCGACAACATCTTCTATGGTCACGACCTGATCAAATTATTGGCCAATGCCAACGCCCGCACCCAAGGCGCCAGCGTGTTTGCCTACCGCGTCACCGATCCTGAGCGCTACGGTGTGGTGGCCTTCGACGCGCAAAAGCGCGCCGTCAGCATTGAAGAGAAGCCCAAAGTACCCAAAAGCAATTACGCGGTGACTGGCCTGTACTTCTACGACCAGCAGGTCTGCGACATCGCCGCTCAGATTCGTCCTTCGGCGCGCGGCGAACTGGAGATCACCGACGTCAACCGGGTCTATCTGGAGCAAGGCCAAGGCCAGCTCAACGTGGAAATCATGGGGCGAGGTTACGCATGGCTTGACACCGGCACGCACGACAGTTTGCTGGAGGCAGCCAGCTTCATCGCCACGCTGCAAAAGCGCCAGGGTCTGCAGGTCAGCTGTCCGGAAGAAATTGCCTACGCCCGCCAGTGGATCGATGCGGCGCAGATTCAAAAACTGGCTGCGCCGCTGGCCAAGAATGGCTATGGGCAATACTTGCTCAATTTGATCAAATAATTTTGATAGCGAAGTATCAATCATCTACAAAGGCTGTAGCCTGTTTTTATGCCCTACACCGTTATTCCAACCAAACTGCCCGAGGTCTTGATTCTTGAACCCAAGGTATTTGGTGATGCCCGTGGTTTTTTCTTCGAAAGTTTCAACGCGCGCGACTTTACCCAGTGCACCGGTCTGAACGTCGAATTTGTTCAGGACAATCACAGCAAGTCCGCCAAAGGGGTGTTGCGAGGCTTGCACTATCAGGTTCAGCACGCGCAAGGAAAGCTGGTGCGAGTCAGCCACGGGGAAGTGTTCGACGTGGCAGTAGATCTGCGCCGCAGTTCGCCTACCTTTGGCCAATGGGACGGCGTGATGCTGTCAGCCGACAACAAGCGCCAACTCTGGATTCCACCTGGATTTGCGCACGGTTTTCTGGTAACCAGTGACAGTGCTGAATTTTTGTACAAAACCACCGACTACTGGCACCCTCAATACGAGCGAAGTCTTTTGTGGAGTGACGCCAATATCGGGATCGACTGGCCAACGACATTGCCTCCGCTGCTGGCCGAAAAGGACGCCAGCGCCACTGGTTTGGCGCAGGCCGAGGTGTACGCCTGAGTCCCGACCCAAGCACATCGAGCAAGCCCTTTTCAACGCTACAATGCCGCCCGGTCAAGCCGGTGTAGCTCAGTCGGTAGAGCAGCTCATTCGTAATGAGAAGGTCGGGTGTTCGATTCATCTCTCCGGCACCAATAATGTCAGAAAAGTCCGCTACCTAACTCATAGCGGATTTTTTTTGGGGACCAGATCAGCGTGCCCCAGGCGTAGACCCCGGCAGCGCCAACAAGCGTGACATAAACGGCCGGCAGTCGTTTCTCCTCAACAACCAAAGCCCTTACGTCTGCGGTAGCGCAGCCGAGCACGTCAGCCACATCACTGCACGTCAACCTCTTTTAGCGCTGGCATCACGCCACCTTCTGCCCGCCCCGCCCCCGCAGCAATTCAAGTAAAAACTCCGGCGCCAAATCAGCGCCATTGGCCCAAGTTGCATTGCGCATTGCGGGGGGCCGCGTTGCTGTGGCAAACAGCGCCGGGTCACGCACCGCGCCTAACACGTCACCTTCAAGCTCATCGGCCAGATTGACTTGGCCAGATTCACCTGCATTGAAGCGCAAAAACAGCCGGTAATTTGGTAGCGGCATGACTTCGTTGGCGTGCCGAATCATGGTGTTACTCCCGTGGATCAATAGGATTCAGAGGCTACTTTTGCAGTGCCAACTGCCAATCAAGTTCAAATTCATCACGGTGCAGTGCCAGCCACTCGCGCACCATCGACAACGCTCGACCCGACAGCGCGCCAGCGTACACCTTGCCATCAACGGTGAGTACAGCTTCATGTTCACCATAAACGGCGTGAAAGTGCATCGGCCGATGCTCCCGCCAATTCATGTAAATGATGATGCCGAAAAAACGGGAAATTTCAGGCATGTTCAAGCAGCCTTCTGTGATGATAGATGCACTATATCCGCGCCGCATTTCGAACCAGTGGCGGCCTAAGCCAAAGCCAGTTACCGAACGGGACCAACGTGACATCGATAGCGCGCCTGAGAGTCAACGGCGTACATTCATGAGCAACTCCGCAAATCATCAGATAAACCTAATAGCAAAATCAATTTATTTGAATTTTCATGATGAATCAGCGTGCCTATAGTTCGCTCCATCCCATCACACCTACCGGAGACACCCCATGGATCAATCCAGCCGTTACGCCGACCTGAGCCTGAAGGAAGAAGACCTGATCAAAGGCGGACAACACATTCTGTGCGCCTACAAGATGGCCCCCAAAGACGGGCTGGACTACCTGGAGGCGGCGGCGCACTTTGCCGCTGAGTCGTCCACCGGCACCAATGTAGAGGTATCGACCACCGACGACTTCACCAAGGGCGTGGACGCGCTGGTCTATCACATCGACCCGGCCACCGAAGACATGCGCATTGCCTACCCGCTGGCGCTGTTTGACCGCAACATCATGGACGGCCGCTTCATGCTGGTGTCGTTCTTGACGCTGACCATCGGCAACAACCAGGGCATGGGCGACATCAAGCACGCCAAGATGATCGACTTCTACATGCCCCCGCGCGTGATCCAGATGTTTGACGGCCCGGCCAAGGACATTTCTGACCTGTGGCACATTCTGGGCCGCCCGGTGAAAGACGGCGGCTACATCAGCGGCACCATCATCA
>Ga0172372_10006092_pt1 | contig 16551 bp, 21 predicted proteins | sample LakKiv5m_2_FD_114544 | JGI IMG/M metagenome (GOLD analysis project Ga0172372, IMG submission 114544) | Freshwater microbial communities from Kabuno Bay, South-Kivu, Congo - kab_092012_9.5m | ecosystem: Environmental > Aquatic > Freshwater > Lake | place: Democratic Republic of the Congo...
CGTCGGGTCCGGGAGCGCCGTCGTGCATGAGACGGACTTGCCGGTAGAGATTCAACAACCCGACCGCCTGGGGGCCGAGCTTCGACCGGACTTGGCGCTCGATGCCGGTCGATACTGCATCGGGGAGGTCCCCTTCGGACTGCTCCTTCACCCACTCGTCGAAAGAGGGCTCTTCTCCGGCGAGCTTCCGAAGGACGATGCGGTCTGCGAGCTTGGCGAAGGAGGTCATCGTAAACCTTGTCGTATCGGGAGGATACCTAGCGCGTCATTGAGGCGAGGGGCCGGGAACGGGTACGCTAGAGAACGTAACGCTCACGAACCCGTCGAACCCGCCGTTGAACTGTTGGTCTTCGGGTGCAATCCACACGACGCTCTCAAAGCTAACCGACGCCGTTCCCGTCGAAGAGACTACGGCAGTCGAGCCGTTGTCAGGGACCGTCAACGTGACATCCGTCGGGTCTCCGTCCACATACAAGATGAGAACCAACGGATCCTCAAGCTCGTTGTAGAAGGGCTTGATGGAGAAACCGATGATTGACTTCGCGGCGGGGTCGCTAACCGGGAAACCGATCTCGACGGGTTGCGGAGCTTGCGGAGCTTGCGGCCCTTGAAGGAGGTTTTGGAAATACGTCGGGAGCAAGATGCTCCATCGGTACGCGGCACCGGGACCGCCAAACGGACCGGATACCGTGCCGTCCTCATCGACGGAGTAGATCGCCTTGTCTTTGGCGAAGATCGTGACCTGATTCGACCCCTGTGCCGGAGGTTGAAGCGGGGGGATGTCCGTGTTGTAAAGGGTGAGCCTGCTCATGGGGGAGTCTCCGTTCTACGGGTCACGGGAGAAGTACGAGGTTGCCGCCCGGAGCGACCGTGAGCGCGCCCCCGAGGTCGATGATGAACACGCCTTGCACGAGGTATTGGTATCGGTTCGGCACCGTCACGTCATCGGTCGCCTCTAGCGCGTACTTCCCCATCCCAAAGATCCGGGGGTCGTTGTTCGTGACGTACTTGTTGGTCGCGCTCGGAGTGCCTGACGTACCGGCGAGGGCTTGCTTTTGGAGGTTGGTCGGTAGGAGGTTCTGGACCGAGACGTTGAGCTTGGATTGGGTGACGTTACCGTCGAGGATCTTCCCGGTCGTGACGGCGTCGCTCGCAAGCTGAGTCGCAGTAACCGCCCCCGCCGCGAGCTTCCCGGTCGTGACGGCTCCGGGAGCGATACTCGGGCCGGGGTAGTTGCCCGTGAGGTCGCCGCTCGCCGCCCCGGTGTTCGGACCGATGGGGCCAAGTTCGTTCCCGTTCTCTAGGACGACATAGAGGCCGTCGCTCTTCGTGTAGAGGACGGTCTTGCCGGGGTCTGAATCGGGAGCGGCAGTCTCGTTAGCGATGACGATTTTCGGCATGGATCAGTAGTTCCCGACCCCGTTCGGATCCCATTGGACCGGAATGGGGAGCCCGTCACCCCACGTCCTCGCCGTCTCGGTACGCAACCCGAGCACCGGCACCGCGTACTCTAGGACGACCGACCGCCACAGCGACTCGCCGGGGTCCGACCTCCGGTTCGCGGAGCTTTGTCGATGAGCCCAGATGTACTCGATGGGCATCCCAGCGTCGCGGCCCTTCTCGACGACGAATCGTACTGCGTCGCGGGCGGCTTGGATCACGCGGGCCGAGGGCATCGCCCCGCCCTGAGACACGAGGCCGGGGTACAGACCTTCGCACTCGATACCGAGCGATACCGAGTTGGCCCCATTGGCGTGGTACACATACCACTCCAACGGGTTCGGCCACACGGCATGGCCGCAGTCTACATTGGCGCTCTTGCCGTCGAACGCAATCAGGTGGCACGCGACGTTGAGCGACCGCTTATGCAAGGCGTAGTGCCGGTCGCCGCCCGCTGCCGCGACCTGAGAATCGCTCACGCTGTACCAGCAGCCCGTCTGGTGAAGGACGATCCCGTTGACGGTGCGAGGATCCCGGACGACGACCTTGCCCTTGGAGTCGATCTTGTACTTGCTAGGGTCGGCGGGCGGGTTCGTTTGGATACCCGTGAGGTCTACTATGTCTACCGGGGGAGGGGTGAGCGCGTAGACGGTCTCTGGGGGGACTTCCGGGGTCCACGGGAGCTTGTGGTCCCGTGCGTAGGCGCGCAAAGCGTTCCAAGTCTCATCGCCGAGGTGACCGTCCGCCCCGTACTTCGGGAGCGAATAGCCGCTAGCGATGAGGCTCAGTTGAACTTGCTTGACCGCTTCGCCGGAGTCCCCGTAGCGCATATCAACCTGCGTATCCGAGGCGAAGCCCGTAGAGAGTGACCGTGGAGTTTGCTTGGTCTACAGTCGCCTCTACGCGATACCAACCATCCGAAGGAATCGTGACCAAGCTGGACATGGCGATGACGTTTTCTACGGAACCGGCCCCAATAGCAAGCGTCTGAATCAGAGTCCCATAGGTCGTTAGCCCGTCAAGGCTTCGTAGAGAGACGGTCCCTTCAGTCTTCGGGTGGTTCGGACCCCCAGAGTTCTCCAACTTCATGTATCCAGCGCACGAGGCCGCTTCTAGGTCGCCCGCTGCGAGGTACACAGCCCCCAGCGTTTCCGTCGTCGGAGATTGAACCGAGGTAAAGCCCGATACCCCGACGTTCGTCGCTAGGGTGGAGCTGCGAGGGGTGTAGTCGTTGCCTTGAGAGTCGCGGATCAGGTATTCGCCCGTAGCGACGCTGTAGGTCGGGATGACTACAACGCCACTGTTGGCGTCGTAGACCTCAAGGGATTCTTGGGCGATGTTGTAGCTGGGAACGGTGTAGTAAACGGGGCCTTGGTTGTCGGACTTGACAACGAGGTTCGACCCGTCCCATCCGATGATGCCGGTTGAGACTTGCTCCGTGGGAAAGCTGTTTTGGGGAATCTCGTCGAGGTAGAGAACCCCGACATCTAGGAGATCGACTTTGCCAGACATTTGAGCCTCCGCCGGTCAGGGCACCAATCCCGTTCTCATCCAAGCAAGTCCGGGGAAATCACCGTTAGCAGGATTCCGAGCCGTAAACCTCCGACCGGCACCTGCCGCAACCAGTTGAGGGGAAATCGAAGCAGTTGAAATACTGATCAATGTCTGAGTCGATCCAAAGGCCCCATCGATCAACTGGATGGAGTTCCCACCCAGATTTACGATTACAATCTCGGTTCCGTTCGCGTACCTGTCTGATCTATGAATCGTTACAGGTTGGGTAGATCCCGTGTTGTTAGTTATGTAAAAAACCGTAGGATGGCGAGCGATCACGAAAGGATCCGTCTCAAGGTTGTATGGTCCGTTCAACGAAATCGAATAAGAAAGGACCCTAACCAACCTACCCAGGTAGACGGATCCAGAAGTGGCCGTCACTCTCGGATCGATGGGAGACCCTACTACGTTAGAGTCTCCAGCGACGGTGATCCGTGACCCGCCGAAGATGACCGAGGGGGTCGTCGTATCGCCGTCTTTGTCTACGGAGAAAACGGGGAGGACAGGGTTGCGTACCTCTAGGGCGTTGGCGGTTGCGACCCCGCTCACTGTGACGACTTGACCGGGGGCTCCGGGAGAAAGATTTACGTCGATTGCAATCCCAGGACCTGTAGACGCAGGATTCGTTGAGACTGCTTGGATAGCCGCGTTAGAGGTCGAGGCGCTCGCGACGACGTAGATGCCGTTGCCGACTCCGGCCTGCAAAACATTGATTCCAGCTTGGGTGCTGTTGAGCCCGACTTCGATTCCGGTTCCAGACCCAAGGGACGGCAAGGCTACAACGAGCCCCTTCGCGTTCAACCCCGTTCCGTTCACCGTCGCCTCAAGAGCGGTAGACTCACCGGACACGACGAAAACTCCGCGTCCCGTTCCTAGTTGCTCTACGTCTATTCCAGCTTGGGTGCTGTTGATGTCAACTTCGATTCCAGCACCTTGAGACCCCGGAGTCGTCAGGACTACGGTTAGGCCCCTCGCAGTGACCCCGGTGCCGTTGACCTTCACATCGACGCCGGTCTTGTTGTTGTTGGTTTCAACCTCGACGGCGTTACCCGACCCGAGAGACTCCGCAACGAGGGCGGCACCGGGACCGCTGTTCGTTACGATCACTCCCGTGGCGTTCGTCGAGGCCCCGACGCTTACGGCGAGGGCGTCCGGCCCTCCCGCCAACGTGGAGCTAATCGAGACGGGACCTCCTCCGAGGGTCGTGACCGCGATGGTGCGTCCGCCGTCGTAGGCGTCCTGAAGGTCATTGACTGACCCACCCGCGATGATCGGCCCGACTTCGGGGTCACCCCCTTGCCTGTAATAGAGGCCGTCGGTGCCGGGAGCGCCGCCGCTCTTCGTGTAGAGCTGGGTCTTGCCCGAAGGGAGAGCGCCCGGAGTAGTCGCGTCGGTGAGTACGATTTTGCTCATGGGGTCGATTTCCTCAGAGGATCACGAGATCCGCATCGCCCTCTAGGACGATGTTCCCGCCCGGACCCGCAGATAGGTCAAGGGTGTTGTAGGCGATGTACTGAAAACCGTTAGGGACTACGACAGACTCTCCGGCGTCGAGCGCCTTGCGGGTCAGTCCGGGAGCATCGATACGCCGCTCGGTGCGACCGACGGGCTTGGAGTAGAGCCCGCCGTCGCTCGTCTTGCGAAAGACTTGAGTGCGGTCCGTAAGGTCCGCGAGCGCGGCGGCGATTTGCTTGATGAACAACGCGCCATCTTGGACGACGTTGCCGTTCACTTGGAACTGGGCGACGCTCTCAAAGTTTCCCGGACTCGTCGGGGCGATACCTACGGCGGCGCGACCCGAGTGGGTCACGGCCCCCGACGGCGTCGGAGGCCCGCCCGGAGGGATGAACGCTTCCCAAGAGGCATCCGTGATCGTGCCGCCATTGAGCGCAGTGAGGTTCCCCGCCGAATCGAGAGACCAAAGCCGATTCAACGCATCTAAAAAGACGAGGATCTTCCCGGCGGAGGGGAGCAGTTGAGTCGATACAAGCGGCGGGTTTACCCCTACGATGGGGCTCACCTTGTCGCTTAGGATGACGGTTCGCTCGCCGCTACCGATAGTGCTCATGCGCCTCGTCTCACCGGAGGGGGCTCCGGGCTAAACGGCGGGGGCGATAAGCGAGCTAGGGACGGGGTTAGGTCTTCTTCTCGACGGCGCGGCGATTGTCGCGACGGACCTTCGCCTCGCCCCGGCGCACCGCGTCGAATAGCCGCTGCTTCTCAGCAGAGAGCTTCATGTTGCCGGTGTGGGTGAGCGCCCCAGTGTCTTTGTCGAGGAGGCGGGAGGTGAGCCCTTTCGCTCCCGGCACGAGCGACTTCACGAGGTCGGGGTCCATCGCCCGGATGCCAATGTGCCACACCATATCGACCCCCGTCCCGGCGGAGACCATGAGGGGATGGCCCGCGTACTCGGTGCTCTGCTTCTCGCGGAAGAGCGTGATGCCCGTCCGGGTACGAAGCTCCAAGTCGAAGTAGCTCACCGCCATCGGCGTCTCCGGGCGGTCGAACGTCATCGAGAGCGGGATCATGACCTGAGCGTCGCCGAAGATGACTTTCGGCGTATCGAAGAACCCCCACCCGTGGACGACCACTTGGAGCAACCCCGCCTCGACGAGCCGGGAGAGAGCCTCCTGCTCCGTCTCGCTCATCGGGACGTAGACTGAGTTGGGGTTCTTACCGCCGAAGGCGTTGCTTCCGCTCATGGGCGCTCCAATACGGTGACGTGGCACGCGCGGGGCTTGTTCTTGCCGAAGGCTCCGCCCGCGTAGAACGATACCCGCATCCCCATCGTCGGCATCTCCCCGTTCGGCATCTCGCTCCGGTGCAAGAAATACTGCGCCCCGGACTCATCCGTGATGAATCCGTAGCCGACGTTGTGATCAAACCGCGTCACGTCCCCATTTAGGGACTCCGGGAGGCGTACACGGGTCGCACGGATCGCCCGAAGGCGATCCGGAGGCGAGTTCTGGTCTACCTCGACCTCGACCTCTTCACCGACAATCGGAGGAGGTCCGCCTCGTGGGTCGAAGGCAGTCAGATGGAAGAACACTCGCGCATCTTCCTCGCTTGATTGAGCGAATCCGTACAGTCCCCCCGGTATGTACTTCACTACCCGGAGTCGCATTGGATTCGCGCCTTTCAGTCGGACGCCTCTAGCGCCGAGACGATCTCAGCCTTGGTCGAAGCCGCCGTGACCGCGAGGCCCTTCGCCGCCGCAATCGCGAGTAGATTTGCCTTCTTCATGGAAGCGTCCCACGACACCTTCGCAGGCTCAGCGGCGACCGGCTTCGCGCTCGCTACCTTGACGGCAGCGGGGGTCTCAGGGGCCGGGGAAATCCCCGCGCCGGGGAAGATATGGGATGGGCCGATGGCGAAGCGACGGTTCATAGCTTGATTCCCTTGAAGATGACCGACACTAGCTCCAGGAGCGCCTTGCCGAGCGTCTCTAGGATGAGCTTAGTGTAGAGTTCGACTTGGTTCTTGTGGTCCGCTTCGCGGCGTTGCATCGCCGCGAGGAGGTCGCTCGCCTCGCTGACCTTGAGCGAGGACAAATCCGGCGACTTGCCGTTGAGCATCTGCCGGACGGTCCCCTGAAAGATCGAGATACCCTCGGGGCCGTACTCACCGATGAGGCTAACGGAGAGCTTGAGCAACGACTTCTGCCACGGCTCCTTCGCCTCGCCGTCGAGCGAGTTGAGCGCGCCGACGATAGCCGTCACGCCGTCCTTCTTGGCGGCGTCGCCGAGCTTATCGAGAAGGTGGTCGAAGTCGCTCACGACTCGCCCCCCGCCGTCGCCTCGGGAGATACCGGGGCCGGAAGCTCCGGCAAGGCGCACGAGACGTGGATCTCCGGGGCCGCACCGGGGTCGGTTTCAATCGCGCCGCCGTTGTAGCGCATCATGTTGATGTGCCACGTCCACCGCGCCGCGTAGGTGAAGTACCAATCGGAGGCGTTCTCGCACGCGCCCGCCTCGACGTTCGGACCCGCCGACCACGTTCCCTCGGAGCACGCGCAAGACGCCTCCAAGAACCGGCGCACGGTCGGAGCCTGACGGCTTACCATGAGGTCCGCGAAGTCCACCTCGGTCCGGTACACGGTCATGTCCCGGAGCGGGCAGCACCCCGCAAGCAGCAAGAGAACAGCAGGCAGTAGGCGGGTCGTCATATCAGCGTCTCCGGTTCGGGTCGTGGAAGCGGAAGGAGGTCCGGTTCAGGTAGTTCATCAGTTGGTCGCTGAGGATCTGCGGGTCCGGGTTCGGGTACTTCTCTAGAGCGCGGGGGTTCCGGGCTACGAGCGCGTTGAGGCGGGCTTGCTCAGCGGGGAGCATCGCCGGGAGGAGCTTGAGGAAGTCCTGTTGGGCGATGGGGATGTTGACGAGGAAGTCGAGGATCGAGTTGTCCGGCAGGATGGGCGGGTTCTCAGGGTCGCCGGGAACGCCCTTGAGGTTGTTGACTCCCTGCTGATCGATCCACCAGTTCGACATCGTACTCCCCTCGGATTCTTATAGAGGGACTAGGCTTCGATTTTCGGGTCGGAAGAAAGAGGCGTCTGGTCCCAGCTGTACGTGTTTGACGAGGCGAGCTTCCGAGCGGATTCCATCCAGCTCTTGGACAGCTCTCGGTCCTTGTCGTTGGACGAGTGCCACGCCGCTAGGTACAGGTCGAACGGCTCGCCCTTCGGAACGGGGTTGTCCATGTCCGCGTGGACGACAGTGAGCTTCCCCGGACGGTCTTCCCAGCGAACCGTCCTGCCGTCCATCTCGGCGTCGCAGAGCGCCGCCACCGTCATCATCGCCTTCTGGTACAGAGTCTTCGGAACCATCACCACGGACCACGCGGGGTTGTGTCGGACTTCGTGGATTACGTTCAGAATTTCGCTCGACATATTCATCCCATCCTCACCTTCGATCCAGGAGTTAGGCGAATCGGCTTCGGCCCCGGCGAGGTAGAGGGCACGGCCCAGGGATCCTCTCCTGACGGCGCATTAGGCGTCGGCGAAGGAGGGGGACTCCCGTCTATCATTACTCCCCCGGAAGGAAACGGCGTGTTTACCGCGCGTTCCTTCGGAGGGAGGACAGGTCGGGGCGCAGGCTTCTCGGGCTCGGTCGGGGCAGAGGGAGCCTGAAAGTAGGCGGGGTTGCGACGAGGCTCCGGTTCGACGTGTACCGGCTTCGGAGGTTCGGCCCTCGGGGGAGGCTCTACCCTTGGGGCGTCTACCTTCGGAGGCTGGGGCGTCGCCCCTCGGGACGCCGCGAGCGCCCGTACAGCATCCTCGACGACTGAGTTAGAGGCGGTCTCTGCTGACGGGTCCGCGAGGTGAACCTCAGGACCGGACCACGGGTCGGCTTTCGTTCGGAGTACCAGCCCCTCGGATAACTCCCGGAAGTCGAGCTTGCGGAGCGGGTCGAAGCGATCTGCTGAGGGGTCAGCGAACTGCGGGTGGTCGAGGAGCCGGTCCACTTGGGTGAGCATCCGGTCCGCCCACTTGCCACCGGACCAACCCGCGTTCACGCACGCGGCGTTGCGACACCGATTGCAGAAGATCCCCATGAACTCCCGTGGGGCCATCTGCTGGTCGTTGCACTCCCGGAGGAGGTCGAGCTTCTGGGGTCGGTTAGCCATGGTTGTTACGAGCGAGTTCTCGGCGGAGGTGGGTTACTTCCTCCTTGAGCCTCTCGATACGTCGGTCGATAGGCTCGCCGTTCTCGGTCGTCTCCTGGTTCTGCTTCGCCTGGAGAGCGTGCTGAAGCTCTACGAGCCGCGTCCCCAGGTTCCAGGGTAGCGGGTTCGGTAGCAGCCCCGCGTTCGACATCTCCTCCAGCACGAAACACGTCCGGAGCATATCGTCCGCTACCGCCGCGCACACCTGGGCTATGCCGGAGAGTTTCTCTTCTACCGAGTCGAGTCGGTTCGCGAGCCTTCTCAGGTCCGATTCCGGTCGGGATTCGCTCATCCTGCCTCCACGTCCGGTAGGATACCGCCCCAGGCCGTCATAAGAATCGGCGTGAGGTCTTCGCCGTTCGGCCCTTCGACCTTCAGCGTAGCAGGCTCGGCGGGCGAATTCGTGAGGATCTGGGCGAGCTTGTCTACCTCGCTGATGGAGAGCTTCGCGAGCCGGTAGACGCGGGTCTTCTTGACCTTGGGGGCGGGCTTCGCCTCGGCGGGCTTCGCCTCGGCGGGTTTCGCGCCCTCTCCGGCGGGAGCCTCGCTACCGGGGAAGAGCCCCTTGAGTTCGTCAGGCCACTTGCCGGTCTTGCGGCACTTCTTCAAGTCCCACGGCACGGTCCAATCCGGCCCCATCTCTACGTCAGAGGTCAGGGGCACCGGCCACCGGAGCTTCAAGAGCGCCGCGTTGCGGTTCATGATCGCGACGAACGTGTCGATGGCCTCGGCGAGGATGTCCCGGTCGATCTCAAAGACTAGCTCGTCGTGCATGGTGATGAGCATATGCGCCTTGTCGAGCCACCCTCTCGCCTTGCACTCCTTGTAGATGAGGCCCATCGAGAGCTTGGTGATGTCGGCGCTCGTTCCTTGAATCGGTCCGTTCGTGGCGTTGCGTTCAGCTTTCGACCGGAACCCGCCCATCTCGTGGTTGATGTCCGGCAGCGGATACCGCCGCCCGAAAGCCGTGAGGACGTAGCCGTACTTGCGCGCAAAGCGGTGCTGGAGGTCCCACCACGTCTTCAGCCCCTTGTACGCCTTGTCGAACTGGTCCTTGATGCGCCAGCCCTCTTGCTTCCCGCAGCCCGTCGCGGCGTCCACGGCAGAGCCGCCTCCGCCGTAGCAAAGCGCGAAGTTCGTGCCCTTCGCATATTGCCGTAGCTGCTTCCAATCGGGGCGCTTGATCGAGTCGTCGCCGTAGATGGCGAGCGCCGTGAGCGTGTGAAGGTCGCCGATTTTATCGGAGCCGCACACCGGACAGAACGGCGGCGGCGGAAGCGGAGTAGAAGTTCCGTCGCCGCCGGGGAACATATGGTCGCACCCGGAACAGTGAAAGAACTCCCGCAACCACTTCGGTTCACGGGAGAGGTTCGTGACGATGCGTAGCTCGACGCCGGAGAAGTCGATGGCAACGAGCACCTTTCCGGGGCGGGCGATGATGCACTCACGAATGCGCCCCAAGCACTCGGGTCGGTTCGGATCGTAGGTAGCGGGCGTCCCGTGGAACGGGAAGCGGGTGCCGCCGTCGAGCTTCGGGTCTTTGCTTCCGGTGGCGTTGAACCGGCCCGTGTCGATCTTGTGGGCGTTGAAATCAGCCCGGAGCGTGTGGTCCGGGGCGCAGTCCTCGATAATCGGCAGAAGGTACGTCGAGAGCGCCTTCGCGACCTCGCGGAACCGCTTGATCTTCGCGGCGAAGGGGAACTTCGCGCCCTGCTCCTCCAGCACCCGCTCTAGCTCGTCCTTGGACGTGGCGACCTGACCGGATTTCTCGGTGACGGTCAGCCCCGGCACGGCGCACTCGCGGAGGAGGGAGCCGAGTTGTTGGGCGCTCATCACGTCATAGACGAGCGGGAAGTCTACTTCCTCGGTGGAGCCCTTGTTGACGAGGGAGGCGACGCGCTTGCTGACCGTCTGGATAGCGGTCTTCTTCCCTTTCGTCTCGGTGGGGTCGAGCTTGAGCTTGTCGGCGGCACGTCGCGCGTCGTCCACCCGCTCCATGTACGAGGGGGAGACGACCTCCGGGTCGAACTTCAGGGGTTCCGAGCCGGGAACGCCGGAGAACATGATCCGGTAGTAACCGGGGCGGATGTCCCGCCCGACGATCTCGCTGGCGGACTTGTAGACCTCCTCTAGGGAGGCGACCCACTCGCGTTGGCCGATGCGGATTAGCTCTCGGGCCTTGTCCTGATCGGTCAGGATCCGGGCGCGCTCCATCCAGCGGGTACTCGCGAGGCACAGCTTCTCCATCGCGTAGATGAACGTCTGGCCGGGGTTGCCGTCCGTCGGTTGGAGGACCGCCGGGGCGAGCTTCGCGTGCAACTTCCAAGTACAAATAGCGTCCGACGCCCCGTACCACGTCACGGGCTCCCAAGAGGGGTCCAACTCGCTGAAGTCTAGCTCGCCCTTGCGCTTGTCCTCGGGGAACAGGTCAGGCAACTCGATCATCGTCATGCCGAGTTCTTCTTGGGCCATGTACTTGAGGCCCTTGCGCTTCTGGCGCGTGTCCCGGAGGTAGGCGAGGATGAGGGTGTCTTCCCACTTCTTGGCGTCGTCCCACTCGCCGATGGGCTCCCCGCCACAGAACTGGAGGAACTCCTGATCGAACTTCCCGTTGTGGAAGATCGCCCGCGCCGGAGAGGAGACGAGCCGGAGCATCTCCCTCTTCCACAAGGACCACGAGACGTTGTGCTCGGTGCCCTCCCGGTGGCGGAGAGGGATGTAGTAGCCGGTCTTGCCGTCCGGTGAGAGGCAGCACCCGACGATCTTCGCGACCGTCTCCCCGTCGAACACGCGGTTGTCGAGGCCGGTCGTCTCTAGGTCGAGCGCGTAGAGGCCGGAGGCGATGCACTCGTCGATGATCGAGGGGAGAGTCTCCGCCGTGCCTCGGATGAGCCGATGGGTGCCGTCGAGCATCCACGGCTTCGGCTCGACTTTGACGACGTTTGAGGCTTGGAGGAGGTCGAACAGGTCGGCGGTCATCTAACCGACTTTACGCCCTGAGGACCCGCCCAGCCCCGGTCACTTCAGCGTGACCTCGATTTCGATCCAAGACTTATCGCCCGCTTGGATGGTTACGTTGGCGATCTGGCTCTTGTACGGGGCGAGCGCAGCGTTTACTGCCTTGCGGACGCGGGCGATTTCTCCTTCGGCCATACTATCGTACTTGTATTCCCCTATTGCATACGCGCCCCCTTTCGGGAGGTCGCTCCGGTAAGCGCCCCCCACGTGGCGGTAGTCGGGGCTAATACTGACGGAATCTGCTTCCCCGAGGCGTCGAGTGACCTCGCTAATCACGGAAGCGATAGTCTTTGCCGCGCTGGAACGGGCAGATTGACTCTCAGTCTCGCCCTTGACGTTCTTCCAGCCCTTCACGGCATCCAAGAACGTCTCCAAAGCGCCATCGACCGTGGCGGGTTTCCACCCGTTGTAGTAACCACCAACGGAGGCGCTCATGGTGATACCGGGGATGCCGGTGACTAGCTCCTTGACCGCTAGGTTTGTAGGGCGGAGGTTCGACCCGCCAAGTCGCCGGTCGAGAAAATCCTCGGGCCGGAAGAGCGGATTGACGATGAAGAGACTCTCGACGTTGCCGCGATAATCCGTATCTTGCGAGAAGTACGTCTCAACTAGCGATGGGTCAACAAGATAAGATTTGATTTTGGCTTCGATCTTCTTGGAGATGTCCATCAACGCCTTTGGAGCGACCTTCTTGGCGATGGTGCGGATGATCTTCTTGGACGCCTCGGCTTGCTTGGCGAGCTTGTCGTGCATCTTCCGGGCTTCCACGAGCGCCTTCGCGTACTTCGTCTCCTCGGGGAAGAGCTTGACGAGGTTCTCCATCGCCTTGATCGTTTGGTCGGCGAGTTTTGCCCCTCGTTCATCTTGGTGAGGATCGCGAGCTCGGATTGAATCTTCGGATCCAAGCCCGCTACCCGACCGGAGGCGTAGTGGAGGTTGAACCCGTCGATGATCTCTTGAGCGTTCTCGGTTAGTTCTGCGAGGTCCGCGAGGTTGTCGAGCGCCTTCATGTATACCGCGTCACCCGGAGCCGCCGCCTCCTTCAACAGGGGCAGCAGGGCCGGACGAAGCTCGGGCTTCTCGTGAGCGAGACGGATTACCTTGGACCGAAGGTCGGACATACCCCCTGCCTTTCGATAGAGTACCTACCCGCCGACCACGACGACCGGGACGCCCTCTTTCCAAAGGCGGGCGACTCCCGACGCTACTTCGGAGGCGGGGCCGGGAGGGAACCCGCCCCCCGTCCAACACTCGGGCATCTCCGGTCCCGGCAAACACTTCGCCCCCGCGCTCGCGCACGAGTCTTTGTCTTTGCACGCGGCGTAGGAAACGGGAAGCCGTCTCGCTAGGGCGGCGGGGGGCGGTCCTAGCTCGCGCATAAGCGGGGTGGCGTGGCCCCGTAGAGCTTGGTCGAGGGCGTGATGGGGGACGACGGAGATGAGCCTCTCCCACGGCGTCTCCCGTAGGACGGCGAGAACCCCCCACGGGTCAGAGTCGGTGCCGATGGCTCGGGCGATACGAGGCTCACCCCATCGGGGGTCGGGGAGCTTCGTGACGACGAGTCCTTTCATTCGGCGGCGGTCCTCGTCTGGTTGATGAGGTCGGCTCGCAACTCTTGGAACTCGTCGAGTAAGTCCCCGCTGTCGCTCTCTAGGCGGGTCGCGAGCCGGTCGATTCGCTCCCACGCGAGCAATACCGCCCGGAGCGGTAGAGCCTTCTCCCGCGTGATCGAGGTGAGGAACTTCGTCGTTCGGACGTGGGCGTCCGTCGCCGTGACCGGGGGAGCCTCTAGCGCAGCTTCCCAACCGTGGCGGTCGGGTTCCTCGGCCCACGGGAGGGGCGGGAGCTTGAAACGCTGCTCTAGGGCGGAGCAGGCGACGCTGAACTCTAGGCCCTCTTTCTCGCGGACCGTCTGGATCGCGTCCCGCGACCGGGAGCAAGCAAAGCAGTACCAATGCCCCTCGTCCGGGTAGACGCGAGCGGACGGCTTACCGTCGCGCCCGTCGCCGTGTAGGTCACACGAGAACTGCTGCTCCCGGTCGGCCCCGGCGTCTACTCGGTACCCGTAGGAGGCGAGCACCTCCGCGATGGGTATTTCGGCCCGGATACGGTCGGCGCGTTCCTTGGAGCGGCTCATTCGGCGGCGTTGGGCGCGGGTACCTTCGCCGCCTTGTGGCGAGCGCGGGCGTTCTTGTTGGAGCAGTTACGCGAGCAATACTTGCTGTTCGCCGCTGCCGTCTTGACGCACTCGTGCCACGCGCACTTAGAGGGGACCGTGCCCGTCTCGGCCACGGACGTAAAGCTGGGCTTCACTTTCTTGGGGAGGGGCCGTGCCGGGGCGTCCGAGAACTTCATGCGCGGCGAGAGCTTCTGGCCCTCGGGCATTGGGGGACGTTGTGCTTTGCAGAACCAGCACTGTTCGCCGTTGGCAGGGATCCTCGCAGCAGGAATGTGCTGCATACAAGCCCAGGTATTCGCGTCAATCCACTTCTGTTTCATCAGATTACCTCAACAATCTCGTCGAGAGTCTCCTTCATCTTCGCGTTTTTGCCGTCCTTGTCGGTAGACGACGGTTGTACCATCGGTACTTCGTGCGACGTAAGGATACGTCGGCAAGGCCACTCGACCCTCCCAAAGAAATTCTGGAACGGAGCTTGGTCACGGGTCTTGAGGCATTGGAAAAGCACCCGGTTCTGAGACCGGAGGTCTTCGTTGACGAAGCTCGCCGTCACGATGTCGCTCGACCGTTCACACTCGTTCGCGTAGCTGAGGTGCGTGAGATTGTACGGCCCTTGCGAGTAGGTGCCGTTGGACTTCTCAGCGGCTTTCTCAGCGGCTTTGTAGCCCTCACGGGAAATCTGGAAGAGGCTGATGACGGCCATACCCGCGCCCCGGTTGAAGTTCATGGCGAGCCGCTTGAGATCCCGGATGACCTCATTCAAGCGTTCGGTCGTGCTTTGGGTCCACTTACGCGGAGCCATGAGTCCGGCGTGGTCCACGAACAAGAGCGAAAACGGCGACTTCGCGTAGATGAGTTCAGCGCGAGCCTTGAGGTCGCTGACCGTGAAATCGTCCTTGTCGGGGTCGGCGACCTCGATGTGGATCTTGCCGTACTCGCCGGAGTTGATGTCGGGGATGACCCAGTTGAGGAGGAAATTCTCCTCTGCCGGGGATAGCTCGCCGTCGCGGATCTTGTCGTAGCTCAACCCGACCGTCGGGCCGGGGCTTCGCTGGATGCCGAGCTTGATGCGGTCCTCTTTGAACTTCCCGTGCATCGAGTGCATCGCGTAGAGGACGCGACGGCACTGCTTGTAGGGCATCTCCAATGAGAACAGGCACGAGTCGTACTTCATGTAGACGGCCTGATTATAGGCCCAGTTCAACGCGAACGTGGACTTCAAGCCCCCGGTGAACGCCGCGTGAGTCCAAAGCTCATACCGCTTCGCGCCCCGAAGCGCCAAGTCTAGCTGCTCGATGCCGGTGAACTGCCCGACGCCCGCCATCGGGTCGTTCTTCACGCGGTCGTACTCTAGGCGGAAGTCCTCGCCGTCGAGGGTGATCTCGCCTGACAGCTTCGCGGAGGAGGTCGGGGTGACGATGTCGTGGGACTTGTCGATGAGGTAGCGAACCGCGTCTACCGGACCCCGGAGGTGTCGGGTCTTCTTGTCCTCGCGGATCTCGATGCCCGTTTGGACGATCTGACCGGCCTCCCGCAATAGGTCGAGGAGCGTGCGGGTGCGGCGGTCCTCGGCCTTCTCCTCTAGGCGCTTGATGAAGTCGCCTTTGTAGAGCGGCTTGAGGGGGGCGATGACCTCTAGGCGGTCGAGCACCTCGGGCTTCTTGATGGCCTCAAAGTGCGACCGGATCGTGCGAACGTCCGGGACGTGATTGTGCGTCCGGGCGAAGTCCCGCACGAACTCCCATAGCGTCGTGTCCTCCGGTACGTCGAACCCGAGCCCTGAGTCGTCGAACGTCAGGAAATTACGAAACGTGAGGTCTTTGTCGTCAGATTGCAGACCGACGAAGACGGATCGCAGTAAGAACTTCACGCGCCCTCTCCTCGGAACTTACGCTTCGGCTTCCCCTCGCGCGTCTCGCGCTCTACACGGTGGGTCGAGCCTGCTTGGAGCCCGTGAGCCGCTGAGAGGGTGAGCCCGCCCGTAGCGCCCGATCCGTTCGGAACCGCCCCGGTGCCGATTAGGTCGATGGCGAGTCCCGCCGCGTTGTCGAGGGCGAAGTGGTCCCACCCCCGCAGGAAGTCAGCTACTTCGGGGGAGAAAGAGATATGGGACGGGTCGAGCTTCTTCGTGGGCTGGTCGCAAACCCAAGTCGGCTTGCCGACGTGGGACCGATGGGCGAGAGCCTCTAGGAGCACCTCGGGCATCGCTGAGTTGCGGGCTGACTTGACGCCGAGCCGGATCACGAGGAGGTCCGGCGGGTCCACGAGGTCCACAAGCGTCGCCTTCTCCAACGAGACGGTCGCCGCGTCCGGGTCGAGAATCTCTTTCCCGGCCAAGGCGGCAGAGGCGAGCCACGCCGTCATCAAGGTCGCATCGGAACACACGACCAACCCGAAGTTGCGCCCCTGACGAATCGCCGCGTGCTTGAGGTGCGCCCGGAGCGCCTCCTCGGAGGCGGTGATATAGGTGTTCCTCCACGTCCGGTCTACGAGCGGGGAGGTTTCGATCCTCGGAGCAGTAGACAGACCCGACCACGCACGGTCGAGGTTCTTCAGCACGTCCTTCGCCAACACGCACGCACAAGGCTTGGTGATCGGGATACCCCGGTGCGTCTCTTCCAACTCGATGGCCCCGCGACCGTAGCAGCGGGAGCACACGGGCGGGTCGCCCTTTCGTTCGGCAGGGGTCATCTCCCTCC
>Ga0172372_10006094_pt1 | contig 16545 bp, 15 predicted proteins | sample LakKiv5m_2_FD_114544 | JGI IMG/M metagenome (GOLD analysis project Ga0172372, IMG submission 114544) | Freshwater microbial communities from Kabuno Bay, South-Kivu, Congo - kab_092012_9.5m | ecosystem: Environmental > Aquatic > Freshwater > Lake | place: Democratic Republic of the Congo...
CGGGGATGTACCCGAAGGCCTCCTTTACACCGGCGAAGGTCAGGAGGGCGTTGAAGAGGACGCAGTCGCCTTGCGCAGACGGCTCGGTGCCGCTCTTAGAAGGAAAGCCCAGTCTGGTATTGCACCAGGGCCGGGCTTTCTCGGAGAGGGTCTGTAGTTGTAGGCGGTACATCTTAGTAGTTACTTGCGTGGGGCTGTGATTGCTGAGCTACTCATTGTTATGTTTCCTTCATCTGAGAGTTATCGAGGATGCTTTCCATACGAGAGTTATCGAGGATGCTTTCCGGTTGAGATTAGAGTTCGGCGCTGGCATCAATAAAGATACTAGGCCCGACACTTAATGAATTTGGAGCAGATGCAAAATCGGCGCTAATGATTCTAAAATTAAAGGCAGTGTTTGTTATGGCTGCCCCAGAAAACGAAGCTGTTCCTGTTTTATTGACAAAAGCAACAGCACTTACCAGCACACCCCATTGAAGGCCCGTTGGAGCTGTGGTTACAAAATTGGCGTTTGCAAAGTTATGTGTAATGCTTGGGTTTATCCTCATTGGTACAGGTAAATAAACATTTATAGCAGCAGAGTTCAATCCTGCACCGGGAATACTGGCATAGGTCAGGGTAATATCAAATGATGGCTGTAATTTGAAATAGTACCTCTGACACAACGCCAGCTCCACCCCGTACGGCCTTCTCTCAAAGGGGGTCGCTGTGGGTCCGGCTTCGAGTTGGACGCCTGTGATGTAGAGTTCTGCATTTAGAGTCGTTGCAACAGATGTTACAGCTCCTGTTGCTGAATAAAAATCTCCAGCAGCCCATGCGTTTGCAGTTGTTGAAAGTGAGCTTCCAACTCCAAGGCTCCATACGACCGAAATTCCAACACCGGATTCAGAAGCCCAAGTTCCGGTTGTATCTCCCAAAATTGTTATGGTTTTATATTCCCAAGTGTTTGCAGTATTTATTGTGTATGTAAACGGGTAAGAGCGTGTTGCAGTTACTTCATTTCGCAATGCCCCACCATGCACACCTGCGATTGTTGACCTGCACCAAAAAGATAATGTGATTGGCTTTGCTGCTGCTGTTCCCCATCGAAAATCTGCAACATTATGCCCTTCAATATGCTGTTGAATAGTAAATCTATCACCGGCAGGAAATGGGGTTGTATGAGCTGAAATACATTTCATGTAGAGAGCTTTAGTAAATCCTGCTGATAAAGCATCTCCACTCGTACCGACCTGTTGAGCAGAAAATTTTGAAACTTGTGTTGACCTAAAAACAAATCTATCAGTAAGATATTGACCAGAACTTGGCGTCACAGTTGTTGCTACACCTCTCTGGTCAATTCTCATGCACCCGTTAAGTATGCGATTTCTAAAGAAAAGTCCGTCTCCGGCTTGTCCACCGTAAGAGCCAAGCAAACTTGTATTACTCATGTTCTATTTCTCCTTGTTTGACTAAATTTACAAACTCTTCCCATTGAGCCTTAGTATATGCTTTTGTCCAGCCACCCATATACTCAATATGAAACTTCTTATGAAGACTCGCCAGCATTACTATAACATTATCTTCGCTAAACTGTAAACTCGGGTCGGCCTTATAAGGCACGATGTGATGACAAACCATAAGTCTAGACGTTAATCCAGTCAACTCGCATTTATAGTTTCGCTTAGCGAGAATAGCCAAACGCCACTGATGCTCATTCTCGCCTTTTGGTCCGAGTGTCTGCAATCTTGGGTGCATATCTTTACGGTCATACTTCTTGTTTGGAGGAGCACGGCCAATAAGTTTCTTTCCTGCGCACTTACTACTACAGTGTTTCTGCTTCCAGAGACCGCGACTTGCTACCTCAAAAACCTTGTGACACTCCACGCAGTAGTTGACATAACATTGCTTCTTCTCTGGCTTAGGCGCTGTCCTGCGCCCCTCAGCATAGCCCTGCTTACGTTCGCAGCACAGACAGATATCCCACCGCCTGGGGCGCTTCAGGTACTGCTCTACACCGCAAGCGTCGCATTGCTTTACGCCTGCAGTGAGCTGTCCTGAACGTGGGCATTTCTCTGTCGAAAGCCTCATCCAACCAACCCCGCGCCGCTATTGTCGCCGTACGAACCCAGCAAAGATGTGTTAGACATAGTTCAGTACCTCCAAAGTTGTAGGGTTCGATTGGGCTCGGGCGCTTTGCGCCTCGCGGCTCCCGAGTAAACTAGTGTTGCTCATTGTGTGTCTCCTGTTTTAGATTAGGCGATGCGAACTGCTTCAAGTCTAGCTTTACAAAATGGGATATTTCCGCTAAAAGTACCAACATAAACATAAAGAGTAAGCACTTGTGACGTGCTGCTAATTAAGGTATTATCCGCAAAATAAAGATTTGTACCATCACTACGCACCCAAAAAGAACTCGGACAAAGCGTCCATTCATCCCAAGCGACCGCACTGGCTACATTTAATTGCGCAGAACTTCTAAATGAGTATAAAGTGCCATACTGAGTTGTGTAATTAGTGGGGGACATAATTGCAGCAGCAGCGTTGAATGCGGTTATTGATGAGCCGTTTCTGTTACTCCAGGCTGTAGCTGATATAGACCAAATACCGGCAGATGGTATAGTTATCGACCCTACCGCAGTAAATGCTAAATTAGTTAAATTAGTATTTGTAGTAGTATGTGCTGCAATAACCTGCCCAACCCGACCTGCAGCCGGAGCAACACCAGTCGTACTTCCCAGCACAGGGCCGTTGACCAACCCGCCGTCGATTTGCAGCGGAAGCGTCGCTCCGACAGCCGGGGCGTTCAGGGCGAAGTTGATATTGGCACCGTTGAAACCTGCGACGCTCGGCATTGTGGCCACCAGCGTATGCACCGCTCCGGCCGTTGTCACATCCATCGTGAAACCTGCCGGGGGAGTGTCGCCGGTCGTCTGGAAGCTGCAGTTGTAGCCCGTGCCGTCGCCCTTCTTCGCAAACTGTGCCGTGACGTAGAAGCGCCGGTCGGTCGTCGCGTCGATGTAGACCCAGCCGGACAGCTCGCCCGCGTCGTATGCCGAGACGTTCTGGACTGTCTGGTTTGGTAGACCGTTCGAGAGCGTGATAGTCGTGCGGACGTTAGCCGAGCCGACGACGACGCCGCGCTTCGGTGCGACGTACAGGCTGCTTGCCGAGCTCGCGACACCGACAGGCAGAGAGACTTGTCCGACTACGCTTGGCTCAACTACCGTCAGTGCGCCGGCCGTGGCTGCCGAGAGGAAGTAGACTTCGCCTGGAGTCAGACCTGCAAGGCCTGCGACTTCGCCGGATAGTGTGAGTTCAAATGTGGAGGAGTCGATGATACGCGAGACCATACCGACGACTTCGGCGTGGTTGGCTGCGTCGGCCTTTGCCTTCTCGTAGGTGGAGCCGTTCATCCACAGGATGTCGCCGATTACGAAGCCGTGCGAGGCCTGCGTGACGCGGTCAGATGTTCCGCCGCCGCCGAGCGCGGACCAGCCGGACAGCTCGTTGTAGCCCTCGAATGCGTCGTCCGTGTCGTTGTAGCGAATCATACCCTTGAGCTGCGCAGCCGTGCCCGCTGGACGGTTCGAGCTGGCGTTGCCGACGGGCAGACGCAGAGCGCCGGTTCCCGAGACGGTCAGGGTTCCGCTTTCGGCTACGACTGTACCGAGTGTCGGGCTGCTTTGGAGAACCACAGAGCCTGTACCGGTTGTCTCGGCTGTAACGAGTTTGCTTACACTGATAGAGTTGTTCAGGAGTTTGGAGCCTGCGATGTCAGCGTTTGCCGCGACGTTCGCGTTACTAATCTTGCCGACGTTGGGGATACCGCTTGCGTCGTAGCGTACGACCGAGTCGGCCTTAGCGACAGAGGTAGCGAAGGAGGTCGTAGGGTCCATCTCGAAGATGCTGTTACCAGTCGCGCCGGAGAGGTTAATTGATTTATTCTGAAATGCGTCGGTGCTCGTAGGAGTCACAATTTGCTCGAAAGCGTTGTCGGTTGTACTTGTACCAATTACCACGCGGCCACTTGCGTAGTACAGACGACCGATTGCGTTCAGACCGGTTCCCGGAGCTGCAGTAGGGATTTGCAGAACCAGGGACGAATTGAGCGTCACATTTGTCATGACAGGCGAAGTCAATTCTTTATTAAGAAGAGTCTGGCTAAGTGTGACCATGACTATTTCGTCGCTAGCCGAGCTGGCTCCCAAGTTTGGGATGGTCACAGACACTGCACCGCTGGCATGGCTTTGCTCTGCCGCGACGACTTGGACTGTGTCGCCCGAAGCCAGTCGGATTGTCAGTGAAGACAATTCTTGTAATGTGCCGTAAAGTCTCATGTTTATCTCCTAGTGTGTTATCCACCGAGTGCAGCGAGTCGTCGTTCCAACTCTAACACTTTGGCTTCTAGTTTTTCTACGTTCTGTTTAGCAGATTCGATGTGCATATTCGACTGGATTCTGAAGCTAACTGTATTGCCCTGAAAGCTGACTCTCGGGCAGACCATCTCTATGGTGTTCGCCGAGGCACTTGAGTCTGTCGAAAAGGCCACAGTCATCACGACTTCGGTAGCGCCTTGCGGGCCTCGTTCTATCTCCGGAGAGCTAGTCAAAGGGATACGCTGCAGGCCTGGGAAGACTTCTGGGTCTGCTCCGACGTGTAGGAGGTAGGTTCCTGGCACCGCCGGGTTTGTTCCTACATAGGCTCTACGCGAGCGGTACCAGCTGTCTCCGTTGAGTGCGTCGGCTTGTGGGAGCGTGTAGAGCGACAGGAAGGGTAGCTTATTGGTGTAAGTCGTGACAACTGCCCAGAAGCTAGAGACCTGCCCGAGCTGGACTGTTTGCTGCGTGTAGCTAAAGAAGTACCAATTGATTTTTTGTCCTTGAGTCGTGTTCTTAAAGTACCAGCCTTCACGTCCGTTCGGGTCGGCAATCGGGGCCGCGCCATTGGCGTAGACCTGCGAGTTCGACTCGTAGACTGTGTTGGCTGGCGCTATGGAACTCTTGTCCATCATGTCGAGGCGTTGCCATTCGGTGCCGTTATGGAGGAGCCAGTCGCCTGACTCGCATTCCATGAAGGCCTTTCCGGTTGTCGAGCAGATGTAGTACTGGCCCTTCCTACCGGTCGCATGCGAGAGTGCGGGTACATTGGTCGTGGCGTTCCACGTTCCTTTGTACTCCAGCACGCCCAGTTTTCTTGCGAACCCGTCTAAGAAAGCCATTCCTCGTTCGTTCCTCACTCGTCAGGGGACTCCCTTGCGGTCGTCCCACTCCGTTCATTCGTTATGCTCTGTATTGGACAAAGACGTAGTCGCCAGCAACGAGAGCTTCTTCACCGCCTGCAACCAGTGAGTTCAAGAACGTAATCCTTGAAACTCCGCCGACCGTCGACACAGTGTAGTCGAAGCTTGCGCCTTCGTGAGCCAACAGACGACCAACTGCAACCATCGAGGACTTCTCTTCGATGAGGTGCGGGAGGTTGACGTAGCCGTTAGCGATGTCTGTCGAGTTCAACTGTTTACTGAACTTATGGAAAGCCTTTGCCTCGAGCGCCGCGATGCGACCGTTGTGTGCGCTGTCGACTGCACCACGGGCTGCGGCTTCAGCTGCGACTTCCTGGTCCACATACGCCTTGGGAGCTGCATGCTTAGCCAGGGTAGGCATTGCGGCAGAGCCGTTGCTTTGCTGGAGATTGATGAAGCCTGCACCGATGAAGGTCTGAGCTCCGCCGAGGTTTACGCCTGCTTCAACCTTGATTGCTCCGCCGACGAGTTCCGTCGAGAGAGTATCAGGGCTGGCGTACCCAAAGGTTGCGCTGGACTCGGAAGCGTCGAAGTGAGCAACGACTTGGCCGGAAGGATTTTTCACCTTGAGGTCAGCGTTGTTCATTACCAACTCGCCGGACATTTCTCCGCCGGCCTTTGGCAACTTCAGGGCTTCTGCAGCTTCTGCGCGGGCTTGCTCAGCAGAAACTGCAGCAATGCGTGCCGCTTCTTCAGCTTCGATAGCAGCGTCAAGTGCAGCTTCTGCAGCCAACGCTCTCGCTTCTTCTGCATCGAGGTTTGCTTGAACAGTGCCAACCTGGCCAGCGAGTGTCGAAGCGAAGTTCGCGTCGTTGCCAATAGCATCGGCAAGTTCCTTGAGTGTATTAAGAACAGCCGGAGCGGAGTCAACAAGTGCGGCCACTTGGCTGTCAGTGTAGCTGTTAGCAGAAGCCAGAGTAGCGGCGTCGCCTGCGATTCTAGCAGCTTCTTCAGCGGCCAGGTCAGCTTCGATAGCCGAGTCTGCAGCGGCGCGAGCACTGGCTTCAGCCGAGACTGCAGCAATACGGGCAGCTTCTTCGGCAGCCAAGTCTGCTTCAAGGGCAGAGTCAGCGGCTGCACGGGTAGCAGCTTCTGCAGAGACTGCAGCTGCACGAGCCGAAGCTTCTGCACTGACAGCTGCAATGCGGGCTGCTTCTTCATCGGCGATGTCCTGAGCGAGGGCTGCTTCAGCGGCCGCAGCGCGTGCTTCTTCAGCGTCGAGCTCGGACTGAAGAGCGGAATCAGCTGCAATGCGAGCGGCTTCTTCTGCGTCGATAGCGTCTTCGAGGTCGGAGATAGCTTCGCTGAGGTCTGTACCAACTGCGCCTTGGAGGGCAGTGATGCTTGCCGAAAGGGCTGCTTCGGCTGCGAGAGCTCTAGCTTCTTCTGCGTCGATTTCTGCTTGGAGTGCAGTGTCAGCTGCAGAGCGGGCAGCAGCCTCTGCGGAGACGGCTGTAGAGCGAGCGTTGGACTCAGCTGAGATAGATGCGGACAGCGCAGCTTCAGCGGCTTCAGCGCGAGCGCGTTCAGCTGCGACATCGGCAGCACGAGCCGTAGCTTCAGCTGTGATGTTTGTTTGGAGGGTTTGCTCAGCTGCGAGAGCGCGGGCTTCTTCAGCGTCCACATTGTCTTGGACGTCGCCGATTTGTCCTGCAACGGTGACTGCAAAGTTCTCGTCACCGCCGAGTGCGTCAGACAGCTCTTTAAGAGTGTCGAGGACTGCAGGGGCAGAGTTAACGAGTTCGGAGATTTTCTGGTCGGCATAGGCTTCTGCATCTGCCTGAGCCTTAGCTACAGAACCTGCGCCTACGCCTTCAACAACGTCGAGGCGAGCGGAGAGAGCCGAGTCGGCCGCTGCTCTGGATGCTGCTTCAGCGGAGACGGCTGCGGCGCGGGCTGCGGCTTCGGCGTCGATATTCGCCTGAAGGGTGGTGTCTGCAGCTGAACGAGTAGCGGCTTCGGAAGCGATAGCGGAAGCGCGGGCACTAGCTTCGGCCGAGACTGCGGCTGCACGAGCTGCTGCTTCAGCGTCAACTGCGGCCTGGACTGCTGCGTCGCCGGCTACGCGGGAAGCGGCTTCGCTTGCAATGCTTGCTGAAAGGGCAGCTTCGGCTGCCTGTGCGCGGCTGACTTCTGCAGTCAGGTCTGCGTCGAGAGCGAGTTCGTCGCCGTTTGCAATGATTTCGCCGTTGGGGCCAATTTTGAGGAGTTCAATGTCTGTACCGTTTTCGTCGGTAGCGCGAAGGGCTTCGCCTTGTTTAAGTTTGAGCTTGGAGCCGTCAATGGCTTCGCTCTGGATAAATTTACCTTTAATCTGTAATGCCATGCTAGGTCTCTCCTGTGGGATAGACGGCCGAAAGTGGCCGCGCAGGGAGAATATAAGCTGACTGGGTCAGGGTGTCCAGTAGGAGATACGAAACACCTCTCCCACATAGTCAAAGTCACGCAGGTCATCGCTGAAAAGAAGCCTGACATCGCCATTCGGAGCTATAAAGATTTCATAGTCTTCGTCCGACCCCTCGAAAAGAAGGATACGGTCTAGGTAGGCAGTTACCGATGCACGAATAATTTCGGTCGAGGTCAGGGTAATGTAGCCGTTCACGACGTCTTGTTGGGTTAGCGTAAATCTCTTCTTGACGGCAGTTGGAGCAGGTCGGAACTCGACCCAGTCGGACGGTCCGGTTTTGTCTTTCGAGACGTAGAGGATTGGAGGGTTGACCGACTTGTCGATGACGATTTGGCCTTTGGTCTCTGGGATAAAGTTGGGCTTGCCTTCGATAAAGTCTGCACCGGTTACAGCATCCACGGCTGCCAGGAAGTCGGTGACCTGCGAAGCCGTGATACTAATTGGTCTGGATTCGATGGAGGTTATACGACCCTTTTTGTCGGCCGAAAGGGAGAGGGTTGTAGAAGCAGACGCTGAAACAAAAACGCTGTCGCGCACTTCCTTCAGGACTAAACCAGAGGTCTCGCTCGCCTCGACATCCCCCAGTTTAGAGGTGTCTACTTCTACAATTTCTTCCGTGTCGTTACCGACGTAGATATGCCGAGAACCTAGTTTAACTAAGAACTCGGCGAATCGGTCGATAGTGTACAGGTTAGCTTTCGCTTCCGCTGTCAACTTGTCTGACACGAAAAGTTTTAGGTTTTTGGTACGAGTGGTTGTGGTAGCCACGGCGAGATAGTCTCCTTTTCACTCTTGGAGACTGTAGGTAAGGGCTCGAGATAAGTCAAGCCTTTAGATTTTGAGGATAAGGATTCGCCAAGTAAAAGATGCTGGTTTGTTTTGGGCCGTCACGATTACGGTATTTGCCGTTCGTGTGACAGAATCTAAACCGATGGTCTCACCGTTGGCGGTATCCACGACCTGCACGATGGTGTCCAGCGAGTTCAGATTGTGTGTCACGGTGAAGGGGTCGGAGTCGGTTTCGGTCCAGTTGGCCTTAAATGACTGGACACCGATAGCAAAGGAAAGGTCTGCCAGGGTGGCTTTCTTGAGCGAGTCAGAGTCTTCGGAGTCTGCTATAAGGATTGTGTCGGCCCCGACTGGCAGGGCTTTTGCGACGGCAACGGTAGGGTCGACTTTCAGTGTGCGCGACGCTGTGATGTCCCCACCACCGACCAGACCGCCGTTGGCTTCTGGGTCGATAGACACAGCCGAGTGGTCGATATGCTCGTTGGCTACAAAGTTTAAGAGGGCGTCGTGGTCGATGGCGACCGAGGCTGCGGCCGTAAGCCTGCCTTTTGAGTCAACCGTAAACTGTCCAGCTTCGGTAGCCGAGCCGTAGGAGCCGGGCGTTACTGCAGTTGTTTTAAGAACGAGACCGTTAGCGACCGAGGCTGCCAACTCCGATTGCGCATTTGCCGAAAGATTGACACCGAATGGCGTCCCGTTGGCCGAACCGATAAAGACCTGGCCTTCGCCGAGAATCACTGCAGAAGTATTGACCCAACCGAGTACAACTTCGTTTGGACCGCTGGGGTACATAGCCAGAGCCTGGCCTTGCACGCCTGGCGCTGTGGGTAGAATCAGTTCGTATGTCGTAGGGATGGCTGCCGGAGCTCGAATCTTGGCTTTGGTGCCGAGCTCGGTCGTAAGGGAAACGAACCCGGTTGTTGCTATTTCCTGTGCAGCGAAGTTCGGGTCGACCTTACTTCCGGCTAATTTATCAAGGGCTTGGTTCGACCAATCTGAGTTTTTTAGAGAGCCCTCGAGATTAACCTGGTTGTACGAGAGACGCCCTGCAGCAGTGGAGAAGTCTGACGCAAGAATAGAGTTCGTAAGATTTAGCTTACTGTAGGCAATGTTTGCACTGGCTTGGACATCGGCATTCGTGATTTTACCGGTCAGTACGACTGTGTTGGATACGTCTATGGTTTTGTTTGATAGGGTCTGGACGGAGTCGGTATTGACGAGCGTCTGTGAGCCTGTCGGAATAGTTAGAATAGACGCGCCGGCACTTGTTAGCGTGATATTTCCGGAGGTTGAGAGATTTCCTTCAAGAGATAGAATACGGTCTGCTGCGCCTGTGTTGACTGTCAGGGTCTGCTGGGCCGCGTTTGCCGTTGTCAGCTTGAGTTTGTCGTTGACCACCACGGGAGCCTTGAAGACGGCTTCCGAGACCGGCCAGAATTCCATTGTGTGGGCTTTGTTGTTTGCCGTACCGAGGTACAGCTTACCGTTGTCCTTCGTGCCGTTGACGTTCTGGTCGCCGGGCTGCAGGACAATGTCGGTTTTGGCGCGGAATGTGATGGTCTCCGTACTGTCGAGATACGTGGTATCGCCCAGACGGTCAATGATTTCAAGGTTTGCTCTTGCCTCGGCGGTCAGGCCGGAGGACAAGAACAACCGGAGATTTCGGGTTCTGGTCGCCATGTGACGGGTCTCCTAATCAGAGGAGAGCCCCTTATGCGATGGCTCTCACAACGATGTACTGAAGCGTGACGGCGGCTTGAGACGCACTCAAGGTGACTTCTGCGCTTCCTGCACCTGGAACAGTTTTTACCACATGTGCAGCGCTAGTGGAAGACTGAACTTGAACGATAACAACATCGGTTGCAGCAATTGCAGCATCAGTAATAGTTGCTGTAGCACTTCCAGGGGAAAGCACTGCTTTGCCAGCTTTGACGACCGAGAAGGGGAACTCAGCTGCGACTGACTCGAGCAGCTTGCGCTCGCGTTGGCCAAACCGGCGGGAGGGATGCTTGCCTGCTTTGTCTGCTTCGGACTTCAAATTGATAGCCATAGAACTTCTCCTTAAAGGGTTGTTACGCGGCTGGAATTAGGGCAACCGCCACCCGGTTGTACTGTACTTAGTCTTTTTTCTTTTCGCTACCCTTGCCGTACTTCGACTTTAAAGCCACAGCAACTGCTTGTTTTTGCGGCATTCCTTTGCGTTCCATAAGTTCTTTGATATTCAAGCTCACGATTTTGTCTGATTTACCTTTTTTTAGTGGCATCTTACTGTCTGCTTTTCCTTTCTTCCATTATTTTTATCATTCTTTCCATCTCTTTTTTATTGCCTTCACGATATGCTTTTGTAAAAGCCTCTTGTTCTGCTTTTGAAGATACATTGCCAAATCTAAAAAAGAAAGTTCTTGAGTTTATTCCTGTTCGGTCATCACCTTCTGATAAAATATCTTTAGCAGTATTTTTTACATATTCAAAGTTTTTCTTAATACCAGCTAAAGTTGCTGGGTCTACGATATCATCCCATCCTGCAACCTTATCTGTTTTTTGTCTTTTTGCTAATTCAGAGAGGGTTTCTTCTTTTGGAACATTTGGTAGTGCCGGAGCATCAGACCCGCTGCTTTTTTGAAAAATTGGCATAAGCTTACCGCTTTGGAAGTCTCTCTCGGCTGCAGCGTCTATACGTCTGTCGACCATAGCTCCTTGTCTGGCTAGTCCTCCGCTGAGCGCTTTTTGCATCTTCATATCCACTTCTAGTTGACGTGCAGCTCTTTGCTGACCACTACCGTCGTCCACAAGGGAGGATGTCATGCTTTCGCCCTTTGGTTTTGCTTTTTGATTCATGTCCGTTCCGAATACGCTTTTATCGCCTCGAAGTACATCGCCGGTAGTATCGACTGCTTTTTGTGCTGCGGCTTGAATTGCTTTTATTGGGGCAGACGTAGTTACGGGCTGTATTACCTTCTTGTTAATTTCTTGGAGTCCGTCACCGACTTTGTTTACCGCTTTTTGTGTTGCTTTTTGTATGTTTTGTATAACTCTTGGGGCGGGAGGTGGAGTAATAGCTTTTTGTGCTTTTTGAACCCACTTAGGTTTCTTCCAGACCATCGTATGCGTCTCCTAAGCAAAGGGGGCCCGAAAGAGCCCCCGCGTGGTGTACTTTATTCAGTCAAGCCGGCTTATGCTGGCTCGCTGTTCACAAAGTTCTTGATTTTCAAGCAAGCCTTGGGATGTTGGTTAACCATCACGCCCAGACCGAACATGTAGCTGACGAGTTTCTTCTCGTGTCCGCCGCCAGAGGTAGGACGCAAGTGGAACTTGCTGGACGAGCCAGGAACTTCGACTGCCTTGAAGTCTGTACCGATGAACTCGACGCACTTGCTTTCTTCGCCTTTTCCGCTTGGGAGAGCGATTGCTTCGTTCTTACGAGCGAACTCGGAAGTGACGAACTCAACTGCGTCTTCACCGTGTTGGTAGGTGAACTTGCGAAGACCGCGAGTAGCGTCTTCGACAGAGTTGAAGCGACGGTCGGTCTCGCGGCCTTCGATAAGGCTGTCGAGCATTTCCGGAGCGCAAAGCAATTGGCTGTACTTGTAACGACCTTGTCCGACTGCAGTCTTGACTTGCGAGAGAGCCTGCTGGATGAAGGTTACGTCGATTGGAGCGCCGCCGCAGTCTTTGACTGTCGAGCCGGTCACGCCGCTCATTTGGATTCCGTGGATGAGGCGACCGTCGTTTGCAACGAGAGCGCCGAGTCCTGCGATGATTTCGGTAGCTGTACCGTAGTCACCAGCGAAAGCGCCGCTGAGGTCAACGCGGGTGTGCGAAGCGTTAGCAGCAGTGGTTCCGCGATAAAGGAGGTCAGCTGAGTCGATAAGCGAAGCAGCTGTGTTTGCAAGAGCGACAGGAGCGCCAACCGAGCTGAGTGCCTGAAGAACCAACTTGTTGTTTTCGCGGTCGATAGAAACCACTTTCCATGCGTGAACACCGTTTGGCATTTCTGTGCCGGCAGCGATTGAGCCTGCGGGTGAAGCCTTAACGAGGAGGTCGTCGTACTCGAACCAGCCGATGTGGCCGCGAGCAGCAGCAGCGTTGATTGTTACGCCAACTTTACCTTGAGCAACACCTTCGTCGGTCAGAGCGTCTGCGCTGACAGTACCGAGAACACCGAGACCGTCGTTATAAAAGTCAGCGGCAACACGGCGCTTCAGATACACGAGTTTGTCTTCGAGTTCCATAGCCAGGTTGTCTGCGTACTTAGCAGGAGCCATCTTGAGGCGCTCGAACAACATGTAGTCGATTTCGATTGTAGCGTTGAGCTCTTTGAAGATAGCCACTTTCTCTTCTACTGCAGAACGCTGAGCTGCAGGGAATGCACCCGATGCGCCAATTGCAGCGTACTGAATAGCAGCTGGTCCGCCGCCGACCTGGAACATGAAGCGATGCTCACGTCCGCCGGGCATACCGACTGTCATCTGCTTTACGGATTCCCAGTCGCGATGGTCACGGACCAACTGACGGCGGAAGCCTTTTGAGAAAGTAATCTGAAGCAGTTTACCAAGTACTAGTTGGTCAACATTGTTAATTGCCATGGAACAGAACCTCCAAAATTAGAGCCGAAAATTACTGGCCCCTTAGTAAGAGCCGGGTTAAACCTCTTATATCTCCGGCGTCAACCTTTGCATTAACACTATCCTGCATCTGCTGTCTACTGGGTGTCGCGACAGAAGTGGCCTTAGCTGCTACCTTTTGTTGAGCTTCGGTCTTCTGATTAGCGACAGCCTTTTTAGTAGCGGCCTGCTGGGTGGACTGGAACTTTGTCCGCACTTTGTTTGAGACATCATTCATAATTTGTTTGATTGCGACATCCGGAATGTTTGGATTCTTAGCCTCGAGCTCGGCCAATTGGTCGATAGACTCCCGCCAGATTGCGCGATTAACGAAGTCCTCGAGCTCGGAGTCGCCGAACAGGCCGTCTACGCGGATGGAGTTGAACTGCCGCTCGAGACGCGAGTAGAGGGCGTCTTCCTGAGCCTTGGCTTTCTGGGATTCGATGCTTTGCTTCTCGGCGTCCAGCCTCTTACGCTCTGCAGCAGTTAGTCTAGCTGTCTTTTTGGTTTGCTCTTCGCGGTCCATCGCAGCCAGCTCGGCTTCGGTTGCGTATTTCCGAGATTCGCGGCGCTCGATTTCGGCCTCTACTAAAGCTTGGAATTGCCCGGGTTTACCATACAAAAGGTCCACTAGCGCCTCGACGCCGTCTTCTGCGGCAGTTTCGATTTGCTCGAAGGCGGACTTCATGTCTGTGTAGTCTGGTGTAATTTCTTGTAGTTGTTTTTCCAAACTTGCGGCTTTTCTGGACGAGGAGTATTGCTCGGCGATGAAGTTCTTGACGGCCTCTTTGTCGGACCAGTCGATTTTGATTTTAGCTGTTTTACCGTCGTCGAGCTGGACTTGCAGGACGTCGACCGGTGAGTCCGATGTAGGTTTGGCTGCGGCAGTGCTGGTTTCGGTACTGTCGCCGGACTCGGAACCACCGAGTTCTTTTTGGATGTCTTCTTCAGACATCGGTGAGTCGAGGTAGTCGGACTCCATAGGGATAGAGTTCGAGGAGTCGTTCTCGATTTCGTTCATGGCTTCTAAGACGATGTCGGACATGTTTGCGGATTGGGCTGGCGTAGTGGACATTGTAGGGACCTCCTAAGAGGCACCCTACCGGTTTTATGGACTAAGTCAAGCCGGAGGGGCTCCGCCGGGCGCGGCTCCGCCGCCCATGAGTGCCGCGAGTGGATTGGCTGCAGCTTCTCCGCCGGCTGCGCCACCGGCTTCGGCTGTGCCTTGGGCCGCAGCTTGCTCACGCTCTTTAATGTGGCGCTCGACGAGGGCTTTGTCTTCTTCAGGTAGTGCGTCGAACTCTGCAGACATCACATAAGTGTAAGCTTCTTCAAGCATTGCACGGTGTTCTTGTAGTTCGCGTGGAGGGATGTACACCTTGTTTGCAATCATGCGCTCGAAGATTTCACGCTGACGGGTTGCTGCCAATTGCGTCCTGTCAATAAGAGAATCGAGCTCGTTGAGGCGGAGCATACCGAGGATGGCTCTTGAAGTCATGCCGGCTTCTTTAAGGAGCGGCGACAGCTGAAGGATTTCCTGGCGACGGGCCATGGGGTCGAGAGAAAAGCTTGTGCCGTATTCCACGACGAGGTCAAAGCCACCTTGAATGTCGGCTCCTTGTAGGTCGACGGTTTCAAAGGCTCTTTCTTTGCCCAGCACTTTGATAGTGCGAGGTGTGTCCCAGTACTCTTTAATGATTCCGAGATAGGATTTATAGATACCTTCGACAAACGCAACGTATTTGTTGAACAAACGACGGCGAACCATGTTGGACTGCTCGACCGCGTACTGCATCGAAAAGCCGGACGTCTCACGGGACTGCTGGCCCATGAGTGATTCAGTGATTCCCATGATGTCATCGAGGTTTTGCTTCATGCGGTCGCGGATATTAGGAAGGGCTGCCGGCATCGGCATGGGTTCCATGTAGTTTGGCGGGATAGCACCGGTGTACTTGATAATGTCCCAGGGAGAGTTTGTGATAGAACCTTTAGCCACCTCTGCCGATTCAGGCATGACCAGTCTAGCTACGCCGTGAGCTGCCAGGATGTCGAGCATGACGTTGTCGAGTCGGTTGATAATGTCCTGCAGCGCCGAGGCGTAGGCGACGACGGAGCGGCCCCAGTAGGTGCCCGGCACGTCAATATCTGTCAGAAGATGGTAAGGCAGCTTGGCGTAGGGCGCTCCCTTTGTGCCGTCTTTGTTTACGGCATGAAAACGATTTGGGTTGACCGATAGTTTGGTCAACTGTGTTCCGTCCTCAAGGCACCAGCAGTAGCGGCCTTGCATGCCGTTTTCTGGCGTGCCGGTTTCCCAGTATTGGTAAACGCGAACGACGTCGTAGTAGGACCGCTGTGAGATAACCGATTTAGAGTACGCCGTGTTAGCTGATTCGTCCTGGTTGCGGAGACGGTATTTCTGTAGGACGTCTTTCTTTTCAGGAAAGAGACGACAAGCCACTTCGTAGCGCAGCGGGATTTCCTCAAAGACAAACCGTACATCGTCCCAGATTGTTGCGTCTGGGTCTGGATAGACAAACCAGACCGGCGGGACTGTGTAGGAAAAGTCGCCTTCGGTCTGTACTTCATTAGTTTCTTCGTTGTAGACTGTAATTTCACCAAGGTCTGGGTCGAACAAGGTTTTAGCAAAACCGTTGCCGTAAATGAGGGTATTGAGATTTACTTGGTCTTGACGCTCTTGCATCTTGTATTGACGCAGACCGTAGCGGACACAGCGGTCTGCAGCATCGGCGCGTCTACGGTCTTCTCTGTCAGATGTCAAGGGCTTAGGCGAAACTGTCGGAGGATTGGAAGACATCTGGGAGTGGAAGAACCGGATGTTCTTCATGATATAGTTGGTCGCAATATTGTTGGCTGAACCGTCGACGGGAGCAAGGCCCAGCTCGGAGACCGACTCGTAAGACATGTTAACGTCACCGCCTGAGAAGAACTCCTCAAAGCGAGTAGCAAAGGCCGCACGTTCGTTTTCTTCCCACTGACGTTCCTGTACCTTGCGGGCTTGTTTAGCAAATTGCAGACGTTTTTCGAGCTCGAGCTTGATTTTATCGTCGTTATCCCACAGGTCAAGCATGTAGGTAGGCATGGCGGTTACCCCTTCTTCTTTTGCTTCCGTACTTTACCGGGAAAACGAATCTGAAGCAATCTAATCAGGCTTTGTTTTTTTTCGCCTTTGGAAGTAGTCTTGCTGGAGTCGTTGGACCCTTTCTCGGCTGAGGCCGACCCAATCATCATTAGCATTTGTGACTTTCCCTTTCGCCGTTGGCCTTTGCACTTGGGGCATCCGCATGAACCCTTGTCTTGCATATAAATGGACTCCTCGTGCCCAGATAAGGTTATACTTTAATTGCGCAATAGCTTCTCGTTCCTTCCGCAAGGCCCGGGCTTGTCTGTGTAGAGAGATACCCATGATAGCGGAAAATACGAGCAATCCCAAAAGCATTAGCACG
>Ga0172372_10006098_pt1 | contig 16536 bp, 23 predicted proteins | sample LakKiv5m_2_FD_114544 | JGI IMG/M metagenome (GOLD analysis project Ga0172372, IMG submission 114544) | Freshwater microbial communities from Kabuno Bay, South-Kivu, Congo - kab_092012_9.5m | ecosystem: Environmental > Aquatic > Freshwater > Lake | place: Democratic Republic of the Congo...
AAACGCATAAAGGCTGTCTTTTGAGCAAAATTGAATGGACTTCTAGGTGGATCTACTTTGTTACTAGTGGCTATAAAAACATTATCTCTACCAAACTTTTTAACTAGATAATCGTATACAGCACGATGTCCTTTATGAAAAGGCTGGAACCTGCCTGGGTATATTACCAAAGGTGCTCGTTGCTCAGCCTCAAACATTTCAAATAAGCGCATAGTTATGTATTTATGGAGCCATAAAAAAAGGCTGCCTAAGCAGCCTTTCTTGTTTATTGCATTTAAGCAACTTTTTGCTTTTTGGTAAAGTCCGGCATCTGGTCCAAGTTTCCTTTATACTCGTAGTGCCCACAGTGATTAAGCAGTACTTTACTGTGTGCCCAGATTTCTCCACCTAATTCTTGCCAGCGACGGCAAAATAACCAGTCCTCGCTGAGATAATGCCCACGTTCATCGATAGCAGTATCAAAAATAGCATACATATAAGGCTCATACTGTTTGCCTAGTCCAACATCATCTACATACTTGCTGTCTTTGTGTGCATCACATAACTTCTGATATACCTCACGTTTGAAAATTAAGAAGCCTGTACCCATGGTGTCTACAGTAAATACATCACCATGTATCTTGGTTTGTGGCAATAGGTTGATTACATAGTTAGTTGGTATAGCTTTCTTAGGGTAAAGACCACCAATTACGTCTTTTTCGTATACCAGCATTTGAAAAACCGACTCTGGCTCAAACCTAATGTCAGCATCAATAAACATAAAATGAGTAGCGTTTAGGTTACTCATCATTTTAGCCATTAGGTTATTGCGACCACGAGTAATTAAGGATTCATTTACCATGGTATCGAGGCTCCAGTTTAACCCTACTCTAGAAGCCATTAGTACAAATTTCAACAAACTGGTAACAGTGGGTTCACTCATCATCCCACCATAGCAAGGAATGCCGATATGCAAGTGAATTTTGCTAAAATCATAAGGCGTACCTGTTGACTGCGGTTTGGAACTATCGGTACTACGTTGTTTCATTAGCTCAGATATTTTAGCAACAACATCTGTGGCGGTTTTGCCCGGTAATGAAACGTCTACTTGGGGGGCTGCGTTTGATTGTGATGTTTGATCGTTTTCCATATGCTTTCTTGAAAATTATTGTACTACTATTTTTTGAACCGATTTGATAAGTTTAGGCTGAATCAACATGATCATACTGGCTACAGCAGGATCCTTCAAGTAGAAATATCTACTTTGAATATATTTATAGTTACGCAGCTCATGCAATAAATTCTTTGATGCACGTACTTCATCACCTAGACCAACTAGATAATTAGCACAAGCTATATTGTCTTGACGATTGTATAAGCCGGACCTGAGATTAGCCCTATATTGGTAACCAATATCAGTTTTCATTATGAAATTCCCAACCTCTATAGCTTGCTGACTGGTACTAGTTAAACTAGTGTATAACACACTCAAAGATGATTTGTATGCTCCTAGATGCTCTGTAGCAAGGTTATACAAATAGTCTATATCATCATGAAATATACTAAGTGAATAGTTCTCTAGTCTCATACGACAATCGCTGCTTCTATTTTCATAGAGGTCAGCAAAAACTTTAGCTTTTTCTATTCGCTGCTCTATCAAGTTGCTACCGCCGGTGATGCTAGTGAAATCATAACTTTTATCATAGCGCACTCTGAACTCAACATTGTAAACTAACTTATGTTTAAACTTATTATAGTATAAACTTGGAGTTTGTTTAACCCGTAAGTCAATGAAGTTACTATACCACCGTGATAAATCCATTCTCGTCTACCTTTGATGAGCTATTTTCGATAGCTGGATATATATTAAGCTCGATTACTGTGAATGTCAATTCTGAATCTTGCCGATCTACTCTAAGGATACAATTTGTAACCATATTTTCAAACAGTATCTTCTTGCTTAACGGAACCTTAATAAGTTCGTTGATAGTTCTAGCCAAGGGCCTTGCTCCCATCTTACGATCAAACCCTCGTTCGATTAAAAGATCTATAGCAGATTCAGACAACTGTAATTTGATTTGCCTGTCATGAAGTAAATCATTTATCTCTTGAATAAATTTAACCACAATCTTGCTCATGCTAGACTTATCTAGATGCTTAAATTTGCAAATTGCATCTAGTCTATTACGAAACTCTGGCTTAAAGAATTCTTTTACAGCTGAATCATCCTCTCCGGTACGCTGTAGATCAGTCGCGAATCCAATGGTGTTGCGTTCATTATCGGCGGCGCCCAGGTTACTGGTTAAGATTAAGATGCAATTTCTAGCATCGGCTCTCTTGCCGTTGCTGCTAGTAATAAATCCTTCATCCATAAAAGCCAACAATACATTACTAACATCTGGGTGTGCTTTTTCAATTTCATCAAATAATACCACACTGTTAGGATTTTTTTCAATTTGGCTTACTAAGAGTCCTCCGCCTAGGTTCGCATCATCATAACCTACGTACCCGGGAGGAGCTCCGATCAATCTTGCTACACTGTGCTTTTCCTGATACTCGCTCATGTCGTATCGTAGCAATTTCATGTTTAGACTTGACGATAACAACTTAGCTAGTTCAGTTTTGCCTGTTCCGGTTGGTCCCAAGAATAAAAAACTACCCATTGGTTTATTCAATGGTTTCATTCCCGCTTTAGCTACATAGATTTTTTCAAGTACTGACTCTACTGCTTGTGTTTGACCATAAAGATGACGCTTGATCTTGGTTTCCATGTCTGTCAATGAATCAGAGTTGGATTCATGACCAAATTGGTCAACAGGAATCTTAGTAGCCTTACTAAGACTTTCAATTATGTGGCCTCGTTGCAGTATGAAATTACTGTCGTGGTCTGGCTTGATACGTTGTTTTGCTGCTGCTGTGTCAATTAAATCAATGGCCTTGTCGGGTAATTTACGTTCCGGTTGGTAGCGTACACTGTAGTCTACCGCAATATCAATGGCATCATCACTGATAGTCATATTATGGAACTTTTCAAATTGACGTTTTATACCACGTAGTATTTCTTTGCTCATGTCTTGTGTGGGCTCATCTACACTTAGTCTATAAAATCTACGCATTAGTGCACGATCTTTTTCAAAGCTCTGTGTATACTCTTCCCAAGTAGTGCTAGCAATTACCTTGATACGACCTTTAGTCAATGCTGGCTTTAACATATTACTAAAATCCACAGTACCACCGCTGCTGCTGCTACCTGCACCGCGCATTTGATGTGCTTCGTCCACAAACATAATGCACTTTTCTTTTAACTCCATTGCCTTAATGATATTCTTTAACTTTTCTTCAAAGTCACCTCTATATTTGCTACCAGCTAATAGACTCCCAATATCTACATTGTATACAGTATAATCTTTAAGATAGTCAGGGACCTCGCCGTGAACAATATTACGTGCCAGGCCTTCGGCTAGCATGGTTTTACCAACACCAGGATCACCTACTAGTAATACATTAGCTTTATTGCGTTTGGCCATGACCTGAGTTATTTCTAGTAGCTCCGATTCACGTCCTATTATAGGATCAATACGATCTTCTCTTGCAAGTTCATTAAGGTTTACACAGTGTTCTCGGAGAATTTCATCGGCCTTCGATTTGCTATTGGGTGTACTAGTTCCTTCTTCAGACTCTGCTAATACTCTTTTATAAATGTTTATAATGGTTTGTCGGTCAAGACCGTAACGATTCATAAAGTAGTAAGCATGACTATTGACTTCTGCGCTGATACTTAACAATAGGTCTACCACTTTGATTTGATTTTGACCGTTAAATAAGCACTGGGTCACTGCACGATTGAAAACACGTTCGATGCTTTGTGTTTTTCTTGGTGTAACCGATTCATCTTTACATAGATGATTTTGCTGACGAATATAAGTATCCAATTCACTACATAACCCATGTATGTCGAATTTGTTTTTAACTAATAATTCCTGAAAATGCTTTTGTTGGAATATACTAAGTGCCAGGTGTTCTAAGGTAACGTATTCATGTTTATGATATCTTGCTGATTCACCTGCTCGAATAATAATTTCTTCAATGTCACTGTTGGGTCGCATGGAGCCGCTCATAAAATTTTTAACTCACTAAAGAATTGAGACGCTGGAATTGCTCTTGACTAATCACATACGGTATTTCTACAGCTATTTCAATGAAAAGATCTCCTCTAACAGGATGATTGATGTCCCAAAGTCCATTATTGGGGATTCTGAATTGTGTACCAGGTTGTGTTCCACGTGGTATATTAAGATCAAAGGCCTTACCATCTAGCCCAGTTACATTTACACTATGTCCTAGCATAGCATCAATACAGTTTATCATACATTTTTTATGTAAATTAGTATTGTTTTGAGTGAATCCTGGCGCAGGATTGATTTTAAAATCAACATATAGATCACCGGGCGGTATAGATTTGTTTGAATGATCTCCATAACCAGGAAATCGCATCTGCATATTACTTTGAACGCCGCGTGGAATATTGATTTGTACAGTATTAGTAGTTCCATCTTGGTTACGTATGTTGATATGCTTGGTTTGCGGTTCTAATGTACTGGCCAAATCTAAAATAATTTGTGTTCTTAGATCACGGTTTTTCGGCTGTTGTCTAAAATGTCCAAATGGTTGGGCGAAGCCTCTAAAGATATCGTTTACGTCTGGCCCAAAATTAAATTGGAAACTAAAATTACCAGCTTGATCAGTAAACGCTCGTTGCTGTTCCCATTGTGCACGTTTACCAGCATCAGTCAACGTTGAATAAGCTTCTTGTACTTCTTGAAATCGTGCAGCATCGCCGCCGCGATCTGGATGATGCTGCATAGCTAACCGTTTATAGGCTTGCCTAATTTGGTCCTCGGATGCCGAAGCATCTACTCCTAGTATGTTGTAATAGTCCTTCATATATGTATATAGCAAAAGGAAAAAGGTACAGTATGAATTATACTATACCTTTTGATTGAAAGTCAAACTCGATTATTTCTTAGCTGGTGGAATCTCGTGTGCTTCTAATTTTTGACGAACTCGAATCATTTTACAATCACGCAATGGCTTGCCTTCTTTGTCTAACACAGGCTTACCATCTTTGCCAATTTTATCATGACAGACTTCTTTCATTTCGCCCTTACCGGCACGATCAGCACCTTCATCTTTCTTTTCGGCCGCTTTAGCAGGTTCAGAAACCTTGGCTGGCTCAACAGGCTTGACAGGCTCCGCGGCAGGTGCAGCCGTTCCGCTGCTGGCCGCCTTTGCAGCTTTACCTGCATCACCAGCTTTTGGTTCTTTGCTACAGGCATTCAGGTTTGTAACCAGCAGCGCACCGAATAAAACTACTAAAAATGCTTTAACTAATTTCATAATCACTCCTTAAATCCATTCTCTTGGTGGTTCCACTGGGGCCGGCTTACCACCAAATCCAGTTACCACTTGTCCAAATCCGCCCTGGGATGGTGCCCCAAAGCCGCCGGCGCTGGCACCAAAATTACCCGCCGGGGCATTACCGAAATTTCCTACTGAACTTCCTAATCCGCCTGCCCCGGGTGCACCAAATGTAGTAGTTACGCTTTGGCTAACTGGTTGCATTCCGCCATTGTTGGCGCCATTTAATTTTTCTTGTGTACGACCCCACGCACTCAATCCTAGTACAGCACCCATGGCCATATGGAAAAGACCTGCACCTGCCAATGTGAGTGGTTGCCATTGACGAAATGCATCATTGGCAGCTTCTGTTTCCCAAAACTGTACGATGGTGAACATTATAGGAAATACAATAAAGTCAAATACACAGACCATCATGTACATCCACCCCATAGCTGGACGCCATTTAGAATTCATCCAATCTTCTTGCTTCTTTTCGGCACTTTTTGGTTCAGCTGAATCTTCTTTCTTTTCCTCTTCGGCCACTTTTACTGTTCCTTTCTTTTTAGAAAATAAACCCATGTTAAACTCCTAGTATATGCAAAGCATGTTGATAGTGTTTAATACGATCATCTAGACCCAATGTACCACCGTTGATACGCTTAGTTAGAGTCAACATGTCGCCGGTATCGGCCCATTTGTTTAGATTATTAGTTTCCCAAAACCAGCAAGCTGATTGTACTGCACCTTCAAATGTAGCAAGGTAGTGTGGAATATCATTGATATCTGTTTCGATACTATCAGCAAAGTTTTGATAGTTATTGCGTCCAGTGAGTTGTATTAGGCCGCGGCCACAAAATCTCCAGCCATCGCCCGATTCTTCTGGACCATTGCCCATACGATTAGCATAAGCACGATTAGCAATCTTTTCTTCGTTGCCAGCATATTGATTAGCTATGTCCATGTTGGGAAAGTATTTAGGCCATACCTTGGTTAGGCTAGCAGCACGATATTTTAGGTTTTCTTTTAGAAACTTAAAGTTACCTGACTCATGCCCACACTGTGCCATAAATGCGGCTACTCGTTGTGGTGTATTGATATCGTAGTCTGGCAAGCAGCGTTCCAGGGCCGAATGCCAGTAGTCCACATATGGATTACCCGGAATAAGTTGCGCTAACTGTTCTTTGCTTAAAATAAACTCACTCATTGTTTGCCCTTAGATTTTGCTTCATCGTAGATTTTTTTCTGTTCTACATACCAATCATTCCACCCGTCAACCTTTAGACTGCATTGATGATATAAGGTATAATTATGCACAATTGTTTTTAGCATTTCTGTTATAGCCACAGCATCGCCTTCAATCAATTTTAATTCATTACATTTTTCTGTGAGTTCTTTGACCGGTTTTGGAAACTCGGGCATAACTAATACGGGTTTGCTAAATCCACAACCTGCAATGGTCAAAGCTAATAGAGCGATTAAAATGTATCTCATTTCTTGTCCCCTTTAGCTGCATCATTGATCGCCTTAATGGCCGCTTTGTTATGTTCTTCTACCACTATCTTAGGCACAGGACAATTTTTAATTGAAGTCTGTAGTTCAGTTAGTTTCTTTTCAAATTCGGCACGCTGTTCAGGACTCATATCTTTTACTATGGTTTCCTTGATAGTATCACCTTGTACAATACGATCTATGTATTGTATTTGTGCAGCGCCTTTTTCTTTGATAATTTTATCCTTGTACACAATCTTTTCCTGGATTTCTACATTTTTTTGTGTAGCTTTCTTTTCAGCTTCGGACAGTGCTATTCGCATAGCATCTATTTCAGCTTGCCATTTGGCTTCATTGGATATCACTCCTTCCATCCAAGTGCTCATGACAAAAATTATACCGGCTAGTGCGCCAATGGGTAATCTGTAAGGAACAAAGTTAAACCCTACACATAGAAACGTTAGTAACCCAGAAACCAAAAACAAGATGTGCCACATCATGTCTGGGAAAAACGCAAACAAAAATAACAGCTGATCCATAATCGAACACCTCCGTAGAGTTTAACGAATGCCGGCGGCTATTCTTAAACTTTCAGTAAAATCATTTTTAGGTGCGCGAGTTTCTACACGTATGCCAGCAGCATTCTTGAGTTGATCAATGGTTTCATTGTGCTTACGATGCACTTGTTGATAATCTGCTACTGTCATAGGAATCATCCCACGCAGTGCTTCGGCATCAGCGCCGACTTGTCCTTCTGGTTTACTACTGCTAAATTGCCACTCTTCCTTGGGTATGTCAACCAAGTTGACTATGTCGTCTATTAGCTGCACCATGTAGTCAGCGGCAGCATCTTCTCTGTCAATTTCTACAAATACCAAATAGGTGCCATCATCCAATTCACCCGAACTGGCGTCTGCATCCAATACCCAATCATAACTTTTTTCAATGAAACTAACTAGGTCAAGGGCAGGACTTTTTCCCTGTACCTTCAGAGCCAATACAATAATTTCCTCGTCCTTGCCTATCTTGCTTTTGTACTCGTCCACAGTGATTTCACTGCTGACCAGTCTGGCAAGATCACCTGCTTCGAGGCCTTCAAATAGCTGGCGCTGGGGCAGGTTGCTGTGCTGCGATTTGTTGTTGTGGTGACTCATCTTCGTCATCTTTATAAACGTCGTCGTCAAGACCGACTTCGTAACTTCGATCTAGATCTTCTAGGTCAACGTTTTCTGCCTCAAGCTCCAGACTGCCTCTATGAATGTCTTTCATCAACTGCTTGGGCATAACAATTTCTACTAACCAGACTGGTTTACTTACCATTTTAGGCATGTGTGTACCAGGCCTGAAATCGTTTTGATCCTTTACAGTGGCGGGATAATGAAACTCGGTTTTTCTAAAACGTACTTTACAATTATAGTCTAATAGACGTTCTGCTCCACGTGGATCTGGCATAAGTTTGTGTGGCCACATAAACGTACAAGTTATAAAGTATTTTTCAAAAATAGGACCTTCTACTAACTCACCTTTAATCCAATTTTTAAATACGTAGGTATCTAACTCATCTAAAACACGCTCAAAGTCCATGAGACTTTCCAGAGCACTGTCTGTCATGTAGATATTTTTAGTATTATCAATGATATCTCGTACGTTGGCAACCATAAGTAGAACTCTTTAAAGTATTTATGAATATTTATAAATTAGGATCTTACTAGATATATTCAACCGGTAGCCAAATACTTATGCCTATTTTTTGTGTTTAAAGTACTAGTAAAAATGGTTGTGTCAGGGTTTTAAATATGATTGTGTTCGCAATGAATACATATACCATAATCAAAATGACACTTAACTTAGGAGATACTAATTTGTCAGCAAAACGTCGGGCTCGAACCAGCCGCCGTGGTCAATTTGACACGGCTAATGTAATTGGAATCAATGATTATGTACAGCAAAAAAGCCGTCAGGTCACTTTGCTCCCTAAAACACTTAAACAGGAAGAATACATTGACTTATTATTAGACTCATCAAGACTCATAGTTTTTGCTACCGGACCAGCCGGAACCGGTAAAACCATGCTAGCTGTAATGGCAGCTATTAAGGCATTCAAGGAAAGACGTATCAATAAAATCATTGTAACAAGACCGGCAGTAGGTGTCGATGACGAGCAACATGGATTTTTACCCGGAGATCTAAACGCCAAGATGGCGCCATGGACTCGTCCAATTATGGATGTAATACAAGAATACTATTCGGCTCGAGACATAGCCAATATGCTAGACGAACAAATTATAGAAATAGCTCCACTAGCATATATGAGAGGTCGCAATTTTAAACATTCGTGGATAATTTTTGACGAAGCTCAAAACGCCACTGTAAACCAAATGAAAATGGTGTTGACGCGACTCGGTGAAGGTAGTCGATTGGTAGTAACCGGAGATCTTAATCAGATGGATCGTAAATTTACTAACGAAAACGGTCTCCGTGATTTTATTGAACGATTGCAGGCTGCAAACAGTTCAATGATAGCTAGTGTGGATTTTGGGCGACGCGATGTACAACGTCACCCAGTGGTCGCGGAGGTGCTGAAACTATACGGAGAAGATTAAATAGCCCGACCTAAGGTATCCTTGAGGAAGCGATCTAGGTCGTCTTCCCAAGGCTGCCCACACAATCTAGCATGATGTATATGTGCTAACTGCTCTATGATCTCCTCGGGCAGTCCTTTCTGATATGCGTCACGATGTTTTAGTTCTTCTACCAGATCTTCTGTGGTGAAATCATCTAAATCGATCTCAACATCTACGGTGGTCCAGGGCATTTAAAATCCTTTTATCTGCTACGGGTTCTAATCCAATTTTGCAGTGTTTCTAAACTGCTTTCTAATTTACGATTACGTGCTTCTAGCTGATCTAAACGTATCTTAGTCAGTGTCAATTCTAAGCCTAGTCTATCTTGTTCTTCCTTGGTTAAACGCAGTTCCTTAACTTGCCCTAACAAGGTAGGTGGGGGAGGCAAGTTAGGATCTCTTGTACGTTTACGCTTTTGTTTTAATAGCTTGGCAAAGGCAGGATTCATCTAAATATTTATGAGCTAGTGATTGTACCAGAACTAGTAGGAATCTCCTGCCTAAACTCAGGAAGCACACTGGCCAAAAATTCTTGATCAATTTGACGCATGATGTCTGCGGTATACTGTGGATATCCATTATGGAAGTACAAAAACATTTCGCTGAAATCTTTGGTAGTACCCCAGTCATTTTTTAGTACACGTTTATTCACCATATCCAATATTACCTTGGCCGTAGTGTAATCTTTGTTTTTTAAATTTTTTGTCAAAGCTACTTGCTCATCCCAGGCGGTGGCGCCGGTTACTTTCTGCCAGTCTGGGCGAGTGGTGCGAACATGGCGCCCACTGGGACGTTGATAGTAATAAGCTACTAGGTATAAATTTTTCATTGATTGATTCCAATTAGTTCTGTGATAGTGGCACTCAAATTGATTTCTGCATCGGCACAACTTACGTGATTTACCAAACCTCTACGTATGATTAAAATAGCTTCATCTTGACCTTCTGCTGTACTACTCCATAAAGCAAGATTATCATAACTCCAACGATAGAAATCTTCCATTTCTTCGGGCTCGAGACTACGACAAATCAATTCTCTGGCCTTTCTGTATTCGCGTCGTTTAAATAGCTCAACTACTTCTATTCTAAAATCTGCGGTCGAACTCGACCCAACTCTAGCTGGTTCTAACCGTCCTGTGATACTGTTTGACTGCAATAGATTAAGACATTTACGCATGTCCGGGTAAGTAGCCTTAACAAATGTATCCAACAGTTCTAGGTCAAACTCAACATTTTCGTTCATCAACACAGTGGCAGCACGAGCAGTGAATTCGGTTTCATCTGACTTGCTAATTTCTAATTCTGTGCAACGACTCTTTAATGGCGGAATAATTTTGTGATGATAATTACAGGTCATTATAAAGCGTACACTATCGGAATAGTCTTCCATTAAGTTACGCATAGCTGGCTGAACTGAATCTTTGTTTAGATAGTCGGCCTCATCAATCAGCACAATCTTGAACTTACCAAACGGCATGGTAGCGCAGAAACTTTCTAGCTTTTCTCGCAGCCAGTCAATTTTTCTACCTTCTTTACTGCCGTTCACATACATGACGTCAATGTCTTCGACTCCCACTCCACGTATGAGGATTTTAGCTAGTGTAGTTTTACCTGTACCAGCTGGGCCGTATAGTAATACATTGGGAATACTGCCTTCTTTAATCCAATGTTCCGCTAGCTCGCGCACACTAGAATCAGTGAACACATATTCATCTACGGTGGTAGGTCTATAACTCTCTACCCAGAGTTGTTTGATCGACATATGATTCCTTGAAGTTTATTGTGTGATTATACAGAAATAATCACGCTTTGTCACTCATTGTTTCGTCCGTCGGACGTTCTTCGGTGACCAAAAGAATGTCATCGTTGTCAACTCGCCGCACTACACGTTCTTGACCGTGATCGTCAATTTTGATTCCTCGCGTCCAACGACCGTGTGCTACTAAAACCCATTGTCCGACTTGTACATGTTGCTGGTCTGGTCCTACTGCATAAATCTGTGCCCATCGTGGACGAATACCCGAATTGCGTCCGTCGTCGGTGGGTATCACAATACCTGCCGAAGTCTTACGCTCGTCGAAGCTCATTTCGGTCACCAATACCGAATCATGCAAAGCTCTTAATTTATTGATACGTGTTACTAAAACTTGACTCATTACTCTTCACCATTTTGATCATCTAGTTGTTTAGCTGGTTTCATAATTGCACTGGCTAAGGCTCCGCGTAAATCTGAAGGACGTTCTGCGGCACGAGCTAATACAGCGGCTTCGTCAGGCACTACAGTATTGTTACTAGCTCGACTACGAGCACCATGCATGTTATAGTGTTCATCCATTACTTCATTTCTGGTACGCAAAACTTCGCCACCAAAACCTAACTCGTCACCTCTTGCGTTTACTTTCATGTTTCCTACGGCAATGACATCTTCGTTGGTTAGGCGCAGTTGATCCATGTCTATTGGACGACCCAATGCGCTTCTATAAATTTTTGTCATATACTATCCTTTTAAAAATTCTTCAATTGGTAGATCATAATAGATACTGTCAATCTTGTGTACACCTAACAAATATAGAACATAACTGGATACACTTGATCCACGTCCTACTCCCCAAACAATATTGTGTTCTCTCAAGGTGTCTACCAAGTATTTAAGATAACACAGTAAAGGAAATAGATTTCGCTCTTGATAAAGCAATAGTTCTTCACCTACACGCTGTAACTCGACCTGGGTATTGCATTGGTCTAGAAGGTACTTGGCGATGTCCAATTCTTTATACCGGTCTGGCATAAACCATTGTTGTTGCTGCTCTTGGTCAAACTGTTCTATTGGTATCTGTAAAGACTGATACTGTTGGAGTTTAGGAAACTCTGCATGTAATTGATCTACACTGGCATTAAACTGTTCTGGATCTAGCACAGATAATTGTGTAAAATCCAAGTTGGGATTGAGGTATAGAAGTCTAACTATGTCGTCACTGCTAACATAGCATCTGCCAAAATCATCATAGTTCATTTAATGTCAATAATATTCTTGAAATTGCCACCGCTTTTACGTGCTTCTTCAATCATTTTTTCTTGTCTATTACGCATCTCAGCTCGGTAATGATCTAATAATAAACTCATCTGCTGAATAACACTACCGGAACCTACCCGGTGTGCTGCGATAAACTTAGTACTTAACTCGTTGTATTTTTTCAACAACTCATCATTACTTAATGTGGATAGGTCTTGTGCAAGAGGATGAAACATTACAAATCTCCATGAGCTCGATTCTCGCTGTGGTAAACATCAAAATGACCATGTGGGTAACGTGATTTTAATTTATCTACATTTTCCGCAATAACATCATTTGGGTCTAAATCCAACGCACGACACATATTTACCCAATACCAGATTATATCACCTAGCTCACGTTTCATATGAAATACAGTTTCGTCGGACAAGGGTTTACCTTGAAAAGCCATCTTCTTAACAATTTCCATAAGTTCACCAGATTCGGAGCACAGTCCCATAGCACCGGTCAACATCAAGGGCACGTTTACATCTGGTCCATGTTGGCTATTTGCAAAATCATAGTTGCCGTCTAGTACATCTAATCTATTCATAAACGTAGTTAGATCTTTACTGGCTTCACTGGTTACAGCAGATACAAATTCGCTGTACGAATTGAGGTTTACTTGTTTCATATTCACTCCTGTGCAATTAGTATAACTAATTGCTTGAGTGAAGTCAACCTTGTGCTTGTTCTAATTTGCCCAGTCTAGCATCAAGATCTTTAACTACCTCAACTAATACGGCTGACAGACGATCATAATAGATACGTTTATAACCATCACCGTCGGTATAGACCAGTTCGGGTAACACAGATTCTAGTTCTTGTGCAATCATGCCCAGATCTTCCTGTTCGGTATGATTCCAATTAAATCGTACGCCACGCAACCTGCGTACAAGGTCTGTGCTTTGCTCAATTGGTCTAATATTATGTTTTAACCTGAGATCACTTGGTGTAGCTGGTTTAACTGATAAAAGTCCGTCTGCACCAATGTTCAAGGTATTGCCATCTATCTTAACCAGGCCTGCATGTTCATGTGTAGCTGTGCCTGGGGTGCGATCAGAATGGTCTACGCACCAAATACGGTTTTCTTCGCCGATACGTGTAAACTCAAACAAATAGTCACCGTCATATGGCATGCTGATCGAACGGTTGGCAAAAAACGTACTAGTAGGACTAAAACTTACTGTATCAGGTAAAAACAATCTATGTGGGCCACCTGTGTTCTCAAACCATACTTTAACCGATCCTACAATAGTGTTTTCGGGAAAGTTAGCAAAATTTAACCGAACATCTGAATTTATTCTAAACTTTTGTATGTTAGCACGATAAAAATCAATGTTGATAAAATTGCCACCAAAACCTATGTCTGCGTAAACTACAGCATGTGAACGTAGTAAGGGTCTAGTCAAATGATGATAGTTAAAGTCGTTATTTAATGCAGTTGTAGCAGATGCAGCATCCTTTACCACCGCACTTTTACTCAAAGTATCAACACTCATCAAGGCACGACCGGCAATATCTAGGCTGGTTTTTATAGCATTAAAATTATCTCTAAACCCTTGGCTAGAGTTATTTTGTCCTGCTGCGGGAAAGTTTACATTGATGCCTGAGGTATCTATCATTTAAATATATTCAAGTTGGGGAATTTTAAATATTTATTTCCTATTTCGGGCGGATAATAGTACTCAATGTTTTCAAGTACTTTAGTACTATTGCTGTCAAGGATAGTTGTACCACCATCGAATCTAGCTATATTACTACCTAATATGTAGCTGTTGCTGTCAAAATCATAAAATTCGCTCAGCTGGTTTTCAAGTTGATACCTATCAAACGCAAATTCAATGGTATTAAAGTTTATGTGCTTTATGCGTTCCATAACCACACGACCATGGCCTGGTTTGCAATATGCTAAAGCCACTGCACTAATGAACCCCAGTGGAGCTGTAAATAGACCCGGCGCTGATCCGGGTTGAACAGAAGTCATCCATGCAGGCATGTGATCTAAGCTACTACTACCAACTGATTCACGTAACACAGCTCGCATACTTTCTAGACTATTTGGCATCAATGTATAATAACTACGACCATCTTTTACATAGTAATTTTTTATACTGTCACGTAGATCAATCTCAATTGGCGCTGTTAGCGTGGCAGTCTCTAGGCTGGTTCGACCAGTCATTTTGTCAATCACTGGCAAATATACTACCTCGTATTCGATAGCAAGGTTGTGATTTAACGCATATGCCAGTCTGGGTTGGGCCAATGTTAGATTTTTTTGATAATGGTTTTTAGCAAGTACTGTTTCAAAATCGGTTATGTGTCTTGCTTCTATGCCAGCAGCAAAAAGTATCTTAATTTGTTCTGTCACACCAAACCTGGCATCACGAGGTCTGTATATGCTTTCTATAGGAAATAATGAATCGTCGCTTACGATCTTATAAAACTTAATTCTATTAGCTACATCCGTCATTGCATATAACCATATATTGTCCATTGGGCGAAGAAATTTTCTGTTTACTTGCAGATTAAATCTACGCTCGCTATAACTTCTATGGTCTAAAGTAAAAGCACGACAAACAAATTCGTAAGAGTCATTGATGGGGATATTAGCAGCATCGTCCACGTGACACCTAAAACTGGTTCTTCCTATTAGCTCACCATCATAGTTAAATGATAGGCCCTGTGGTAACCTGTTGTATACAAATGGTTTTAGTATATAAAATACACTGGCCTGGTTAGCTGTTTCGGCCTTTACATTTAAGGTACACACAGTACCATTATCTACAATGCCCAAGTTTGCTTGTGTGTGCCATTGTATAGATTCGGGCTGAGTATCAAAGACTAGAAAATATAAATCTGTAGCTGAATATGCTAGCTGGTTTGTGTATTTTTGAAACCAGCTGGCATTACTAGGGACAGTAAAATGCGCTACTCTGATACTGTGTGCAGCTGAGATTAAGTTGTCCGCAGCAACCAATTCTATAGTAAATGTATAGTCAAAGGTTTGTGTTGTGGTTATAAATTCTGCGAACCAGCTATCCCAATCTTGTATATTGGTTTGATCATTATAGATTGCATTATCAGCGAATTGATCTCTTGCAAATGGCTTGAGGTTTTGGCTAGCAGCTATACTAATAGTACCTGCAGGATCTAGGCTAGACCCAGGTGGCAAGAGCCCATGAGCTAACCTCCATGTTCCGGCCTGGCCGCTGTTGTTCAGTAACTGGATTTCATAGTGATCGCCTAATAGTCTAACTCGTTCGGTAATGTTCACTCTGGTCAGCGGTATGCCTTTTGTAACACACACTGAGAAGGACTCAGTGACAGTTTCATTATTAGACACAAGATTAGCCTGTATGGTCCAATCATAGGTATATTCGTTTATGAAACTAAAAACATTAGCAATCACTGGCGTACCAGTTATCAATGAGTTAGCTAGAATCATACCAGGTGGTATGCTACCAGATATTACCTCTATGTTAGCATAATCTGAACTAAGGTATATATTGGCTTCAATGCGAGTGTTAAGATTACTCAAACTAGGCATTGTGTGTGCCTACTATGATTTGCGTACCGAGATAATGATACTGTTACTTTTTTGCGGGGCTTTGTTATTGTGGCATCTACCGGCATATACTGCCATGCCGCCCGAAGTTTGAATTTCGTAGTCGCCTTCGGCAATGGCACCGCTAGCACCTAGTGTAAAGTTCCAGGTTGATGTATCGCCCACCGCTTCCCAACCTAATACCATAAATGGCGCTGACCTGCTAGTACCAGAGATTAGGAAGTAGGGTAAACTTGCTCCCGACCCCATGGTATCTCTACGATAAGTTACTTTGGTGTATGGATAATAACAACGTGCCATTGTTATAGTATTTGACCTAGCAGTAAGACTTAATGGTCTACTAAATTGTACACGAACTACTACTACGTTATTATCTTGGGCACAGTTACCTTTGTTGGTAATGGTACCGCCACCGGTTAAGGTAGTT
>Ga0172372_10006099_pt1 | contig 16534 bp, 14 predicted proteins | sample LakKiv5m_2_FD_114544 | JGI IMG/M metagenome (GOLD analysis project Ga0172372, IMG submission 114544) | Freshwater microbial communities from Kabuno Bay, South-Kivu, Congo - kab_092012_9.5m | ecosystem: Environmental > Aquatic > Freshwater > Lake | place: Democratic Republic of the Congo...
GGAGAATTTCAAATCGTTGAATCGTTAAATATGTCGGCGATCGATCGCGCCACTTCAACCGATCTTCAAGAAGCGTATCAATGCGGAGTGCATGCTGTGAGTTATGCTTCTTTGGGAGCGACGGGAGTGATGGTCACGATCGATAGAGTGTCAAACCATCCTTATCAGGTCAGCTATGGCAAGGTGCCTTTGCATGAGGTTGCGATAAGAGCTAAAGCTATGCCTGAACATTATATTTCTAAAAATGGATGCGACGTGACTTTGGAAGCGTTAGAGTATTTAAAACCATTGGTAGGGGATCTGCCTGAATTTTCCAGATTAGAACCTGTTTTTGTTGAGAAAAGAGTATGAATCAAAAGTATGAAAAGACCTTGCTGGTGATCAACGCTCATCCCGATGATGCGGAGGCATTTTCTGCGGGTGCATTGGTGTTGTTTCGTCAAGCCGGTTATCGCATTGCCATTGCAACCATGACAGCAGGCGGCATGGGTGGCATCCATTCAACCGAGGCCGCTACCATTGCCGAGCGAGAGATCGAAGCGAGGCAGGCCGCCGAGTCGATAGGGGCAGAGTACACGTGTTTGGGCGGTCGCGATGGTTTTTTATTCGACACAGAAGAGCTGCGGATGAAAACCATTCGATTGATTCGCAGCGTCAAGCCAGGGATCATTGTGACTCACCTTCCCTTTGATTACCATTCAGACCATCGAGTCACTTCCAATATAGTTGAAGTGTCGGCCATGATGAGCACACTTCCAAACGTACCTGTGGCAGAAGAACCACTAGACATCACGCCATTGCTTTATCACTCAGCGCCATTGGGATTGAGTGACCCCTTAGGAGGAGCGACAATAAAACCACATTTCTACTTGGATATTTCAACGGTGATAGAAACGAAAATGCAGATGCTTTCTCATCATCATACTCAAATTGAATTGATGCGGGTGATGCACAAGATGGACGATTTTTTTACTGAAATGAAAATCAAGAACAAAGAACTGGGCGCGATGGTGGGTGTCGAGTATGCGGAATGTTACTGGCAACATCTAGGTGGTGGTTTTCAAAAAGACCCATTGTTTCAAACCGTTTTAAGCAATTACATTCTTTAATAACAGGAGCCATTATGAATTTAAAAGAAGAGAAATACAACGCTTTTGCGCTGTGCAAAGAAATGTTGGAAACGGCAGCTGTGGTTAAAAAGTTTGATCCATCTGTTGGGAAAATCGCGAATGCTATCAAAGGAAGTTATCGCGGTATTTTATTGAGCGGTGAAGGCAGCAGTCGAATCTTTCCGGCAAAACACGCCATGATGAAATGCTTTCGTTCCAAATCGACGTTAACGCCTATCACAGAGGGAGCCACTCAGGCTTTAGATTATGAGTTGTCTGACTATATGGTATTAGGTGCCTCCAATTCAGGTAAAACCAAGGAGGTGATTCGGTTGTTTCATAAGTTAAAAGAGCAGGGGCATCGTGGTTTGATTGGATTGACCTCTCATCAGGGCACTCCCTTGGCTGAACTCAGCGACTTTGCACATGTTTTAAATTGTGGTGCAGAAAATGCTGTGGCTGCTACAAAAAGTGTGGTTGAACAAAGTCTGTTTGTACTGTCGTTATTGTCACATTTGAATGATCGTGAATTGCCAAAGTTGGAAGGTTTGAGTGAGGCCATAGAGGCCTGTCTTACCCTCAAGCTTGATGCGACTTTGGTGGCAAAAGCGGCAAAAGCCGAAACACTTTATTTTTCAGGCCGAAACGATGGTGTGGCCGAGGAGTTAACGTTGAAAACCAATGAGATCACTCGAAAAAAATCGGATTTTTTAGAAGGCACGTACGGGGTGCATGGTATTGAAGAGGTGATGAGCAAGTCGGATGTGGTGGTATTGATCAACCCGTTTGAATCGGAAGAGGAAAAATTTGAAACCTGTTTGAAAAATGGCGTAGGCTTGGAGATCATTGCCGTATCTCATCGTCAAACCCGATTTCCAACCATTTTAATTCCTGAATGCAAAGAGTGGCAAAGCATTCTGGAGTTATGTTTGGGTTGGAATTTATTGGTCGAAATCGGTTTGTATTTAAATATAGATTTAGACAAACCTCAAAGAGCCCGAAAAGTTGGGAATGAATATGTTGTCTAGTGCTGGACGCACTTGTTTGGATGAGAGACGTGCATCGTAAACTGGATGTCGAAGACATTGGCAAGGTACAGTTAAAGCTTGCCTCATCAAAGCTGGAGGTGGAAACTCTGCTTGAGCTTGAAACGTCGCGGCCAATTTCAATCGTGAATTGGCCCGAATTTTCAGCACGAGTCAGTAGTCGGTGGAAACTCGTGTATGGTGAGGATGCCTTTTTTTTGCACTTTAAAACAGAAGAAAGTCACGTTAGGGCACTGCATATTGGAGAAGAACGTCCTGTTTGTGAAGACAGTTGTGTGGAGTTTTTTGTGGCATGGTCAGAAGCTCAATATTTTAACTTTGAGATAAATCCCGTGGCAACCGTGTTGGTGCAAAAGGGTTCTGCTCGTGAAAATCGAAAAAACTTAGATGCGGTTGAACGTAGGGGATTAAGAGTCTGGGGCAATAGCGGGGTGGCGCCATTTGAAAGACATGAGTTGACTCAATGGGAGATCTATCTAGTGATCCCGTTCTCAATATTTGACCTCACTTATGCGGAAATAAAGCAGGCTCCTTTAAAAGCCAATTTTTACAAATGTGGTGACTTGTTGTTAAAACCTCACTATTTAAGTTGGGCTCCGGTGGCAACTCAAAACCCAGATTTTCACAGACCAGAGTTCTTTAGAGAATTGCGATTAGGAGATCAAGTTCAAACTTAATTGATGAGGTGCTTGAAACTCGTGTGACATAGAAACCGAGTTTTAAGAGAAAACCCAGCGTAAATAAAACTAAGGCAAGTATTCAACGCCTTCTATATGCCCATCAAAATACAGGGTATTTCTGGTGAGATTGATATGCAAAGGCAGGGGCGGCAAGCGGTTGATGTAATCGAGGACATGATAATTGACGAAGTCCGCATCTTCTATGACAACGGCCGTTCTGGGCATGGGAATGCTCGCGTAGGAGGCAGGATCGTAAGCTTTGTTGCCATTGCTATTTTTGGGATACCCAAATGGACGTCCAAATCCTTTGATGGATGCGGTGACATAATTTACCCGCTCGAAATACTGTTTATCGTATCCAGCTTCTTCCTTATTTGCTGGGCAAATCATTTGCCCTAGGTAAGAAAAAGATTTTTGGATAGGGATAGGCATCAAGTAGGCCGAGAGGTAGCCGGCCAAGGTATCGTAGGGCGTGTTATATTTTGATAGCGCCTTAGGTTCTTGTCCACCCCAAGTTGGTCCAGGGCAAATGCCGCCAGAATCTTCTATATACTATATATAGAGTCATGGCGTCAAAGATTTGTTTCTGGTTGCTTTTGCACTCCGTCATATGAGCGATAGCAATGGTTTTTTTTAGTGTGGGCATGACCAAGGAGGCCAAGATGATCAGTGTTGAAATCATCACGAGCAATTCAATCAACGAGAAATTATGTTTTTTCAACATTGCGAATGGCGTCATGACGGTTAATTTGAATTGGAAACGGGTGGTTTTTAGTATAGAGATTTTCTCTAAACTCACAAGTTCTATTCTTTAAATCAGGCAAATTGAAAGGAAAGCATGTCTAGTGTAGGATAAAATAATAGGGGAATAAAGTGAATGAATTTTTAATAATTTGTTCATAACGCGTCACTCGATAAACCATTGGTAGACCTCGGTGGCGGATAACTCTCGATTGTAAATCCTTATTTCGTCCATGCCCATATTTACTTCAGAAAAAAGGTAAAGAGTGGAGGTGTTTGAGATGGTGTTGCCGGAACCTGTCAACAAGTTTCTCGTGCTGCTGAGTGTGCCATCGACGTAAAAGCTGGCAGTATCGTCGGCCATAGTGTAAACGACATGATGCCAAGCGTCGTCAAAGACATCGACCTCTGTTGTGACATTGTTGACGTCGCTAGTAGAAACGTCTGTCCTTGTTCTAATTCGCCTAGGGCTGACGGTGTTTTGGTTGAAGTCGAACTGCCAGCCATGGATGTTGGTGTTCATTTTCGACAGAATTGAGCTGTAATTTCCCCATGAAGCTTCATCGACATTGGAGCCTTTTATCCAGAAGCCCGCACTCACCGCTGTAAATGCAAGCGTGCTATTGTGGGTTACAGACAACATCGTTTGGCGAGTGATGCCTTGGATGGCGCGTCCAACCTTGCCATTGATTTGAATGTAGTCAGCTGCCCCTCCAATGGTGCCATTGTTGCCATTTAGACTATGGTCCAGATAGGTGGTCGTGGGTTCATCGTCAAAACTCCACCAGACGACAAGATTGTCGCTGGCGACCAGATCACTCAAATTTTGACGATGGGCGCTGATGACATTCCAAGTTGTGCCATCGCTCATGACCGTCACGCAAGGATGAAGACGGTTGTTGGCAATCGGGTTTAAGGCTAAATAGGGTTCGCCATCAATGTTGCTGGAAGAGGTCAGTGTGGATCGCACGGTATTGTTGTTGTGTTTGATCGTGTAGAACCGGCCTGTCACTGAACTCGCATTTGGCAACGTTAAAATGACATTGTTCGCCGAACTGCCTACGAGGATGATGCTATTTAAATTCTCCAAATTAGCATCTGAGCTGACTACCGATGCCGACAAGCCAAGGGTGCCATTGATGTCGAGGCTCGACAGTGGTGAAATCGTGTTGATGCCCAATCCAGTTTCATTTAGGATCATTTCGGCTTGATGGTCCATTTGAAGATCGAATTTAATTTGGTTGCCTGTGCTTGTGACGTCAGCGAAGCAAGGAGTCATCAAGAGCAGCAAGAGGATGAGGCGATTCATGGTGGGTCCAGATTAGTGTTGTAGTTTTTGAGAAATGGATTTTGCGTGTTTGGCGCACAGTTGACCCAAGTGCTTGAATTCGCGTTTTGGAATGCGGTTAGAAGGCCCAGTCAGCCAAATGGCGCCAATGGGGTAATCGCGTTCGTCTAGAATGGCTGCGCCGATGCAGCGTTGTCCTTCCATTTCTTCGTCGCAATCTACAGCAAAGCCCTGTTGGCGCACTTCATCCAGATGTTCGATAAAAGCTTGGGCAGAAGTGATGGTGTTCGGGGTGTAGGGTGTAAATTCAATTTGGGCGATGATCGGGTCGCGATCTTCAATGGGCATTAAACTCAAAATGGCTTTCCCGGGTGCTGCGGTGTGTAGCGAGAAACGCGTGCCTAAATCGATGGAGAATTTGAAGTTGTGAATGCCGAGCGCTTGTTCAAGGACGACGCCTTGGTGCCCAATCAAGGTGCCGAAGAGAATGGTTTCTTTTGTTTCATCTCTTAGGATCTTCATGTCGTCGAAGGCGGCGGCCGTGAGACTTTTATGTGAGATGGTTTTGTGTGAAATGCGCGTGACTTTATTAGTGAGATTATAGGACTTCGATTTAGGGTCGCGTTCGAGAAACCCGCGTGAGTGCATGGTGGCGGTGATGCGAAAGGCTGAATTGACAGGGATTTTCAATGCTGATGAAATTTCAGTAATGTTCAAGCCTTCGGGGTGTTCGCTCAAAATTTCCATGATGCTCAAGGCTCGATCAAGACTTGGAATGATGTAATTGGTTTCTTTTTTCAAGGTGGAGATGCTTTTTGCGGGTGTTTGCATTATCGCTTTCAAAACAGGGGTCAAACTTTAGCTGAACACAATTGTTGCACCGCATGATTGAAGCGATAGCTGCTGCTAGTGAAGTTGTGGAGAACAAGATCTGTAGTTTTCGATGGCGATGTGATTGTGTGACAGGATAAGCTGTCCATGGCAGAAGGTAGCTCCTACGGTCGTCCAAAAGGTAGCTCTCTTTGACATGCCACAAGCAGATTCGCGTCTCACCACGCCGCTCGTTTTTCCACCGTTGCACCTGAGGTGTATATTCATTTATTAGCAAAATTAACATGGATGAACAAGATAGACAGGATTATTTTTTCGAGTGACGTGCTCCCCTTTTCATTCATGATCTTGTACATCCGGTATATCCATGTTCATTTCAATCTGCGCGATTCGATCATCTTCCAATACCTACCCCTCGCTGAGCCAACTCTTTCAAATAGTCCACTGATCTTCGGTGGACATCCTTTCTCTTTTTTCGATGAAGTCGGTGAGCGACGTTTTTCCCACATTCATAGAGAACGGCAAACTCTGGATTTAGGAAAGAGAAGTTGCTCATGGTGTGAGATTATTTTTAGAAAGATAACTATACCAAGGTTTCTGAACTGACTCTGGCCGCACAAAAGTTTTTACGTTCTTCATTACAAAACTTCCCAATGTCCACCTTTAGTTGAACCTTTGCGTTTGACTTTTCCGTTCTCTTGTAGTTTCTTAAGATATCGTTCTACTGTTCTTTCAGTTACCCCAATGAGGTTTGCTATTTCTGGAATGGTTATGCTATGGTTATCCGACATGATTTTTAAAATTTTCACCGACACTTTTTTGGTTTCCACCGACGTCTTTTGGATTTCTCCCGACATTTCTCCCGACATTTCTCCCGACATTTCTCCCGACTCATCATCTACATACGAAGGACGAGCAAATTCGGCTACAAAAAGTCCTGCCGTTTCTTTAAACACAACATCAGGAGCATTTTCGACAATCAGTGGTAAGCCACGACCCCATGCTTCGACCATATCAATGCGTCTGAAAAGCTCTGCTAAGCTGGGGTTTCTACGTCTCGACACATGACCTGTCTTTAGATCTTCCAGTTTAAGACCACCATACAGCGTGCCGGGATTTCGGATTTCCACACGGTTTTTGAAAATAGCTACCTGTATGTAATCGGGGTCACGGTAATCACGATGACAAAATGCGTTGATGATGGCTTCACGCAAAGCTTCCATAGAAATCTCTGGCACATCTTCACGGTAGAGCCCATTCAGCTTCATACCGATATGGATGTTTTTGAGGATGTATTTCTGAGCATCTTCAATGAGTTCTAAAATGTCACCTTTAAAGTCGTGGCGGTCAATGATCATGGAACTGGTGGTCGTCCCAAAGACAGCACACCTCAACTCCATGGGATCTGCTGTAAAAAATAGAGCAGCAGGGTTGATGAGTTTACCTTGTTTGAGTAGACCCAGTTTCTCCAGCGCATTCTCAGTATTATCCCACGGTAGTTTGGCACGCTCAACAAAACGCTGAAGTCGGCTTTCATCGAGGTCTCTTAGCGTGACGCTGGTTGGCTCGTTGTCCCACCGCAAGCGTTCTTGATTTCTACTGACAATGAGGTTCTCTATGGCTTTGGCGCTGAGTTGTCGGTCTTCATCTGCTACACGCATGTAAACACGGCTGTAGGCGTAGTAGGGTTTCTCTTGGCCTGTAAAGTTGACGCAGATGCAGTGTTTGCCTCCAACGACTTCTTCTGTAATGTGTGGGTAAATGCGGGGTTCGATGTGGACGCCAATAGCTTGGGAGACATCACGAAGAGTCTTCTCGGTGATGGTGAAGCCTTTAGGTGTGCCATCAGGGGCTATACCAAACCACAGTTCACCATGTCCGTGTTTGTTGAGCATGGCTACAATGGAGATGAGGCCTTCTTTGAGTTCGGAGAGGGATTTTTTGAACTCACAGGTTTCGGATTCCATTTTTGATGGGAGGGTCATATCACCTCTGTTTTATGAACAGGTGATGCAGGACAAATATCAAGTGGATGAACACCAATGTTTGCTGAAATATTTGGAGTTAACCTTTTAGTTTCCATTTCACTCCATGAATGTGAGCTTACCTTTAAAAAGAAATGAAATCCTCCCAGAAGTAAATGATAAACATGATGACCAATCACATTTGAATAAATAATTGTAGAATTCATAAGGTTCTTTACAACAGTTCTATCGGGGAATATTGGAATAACAGCATAAATAGGGTATTTATCGATATGATATATTTTAGGTAATTTTAAAATTTTCTTGATAGATTCTTGATGTCGACCTAAATTAATTTTCCACCTCATGTTCGTACAATGAGAAGCTTTCCAAAATATAGACAAGATTAATAAAGGCAACTCTTCTGGAATTCTCTCTATATAATAAATATCTTGTTCTTGTACATCCGGTTTGTCTCTAAAAAAATTAACCAAAGGCTGTTCAAAATTCTTATTAAAATACTGCTCACAATCAGGGTGAAGTGGCCCCAAAACGTGAGAAGAAAAATCGAAAGGTCTAAGGTGATAATTCAGCCTACAATGTGATTTTATATTTTTACGAGTTGTTTCATTTTTCAATTGAAGCGTCTGCATTTTCGGCCTTGTCCCTAAAGTCGTCAATCAGCGAAACGTCATACCCGCGCAGGCGGGTATCCAGAACGACGTAAAAGCTACGCCAACCTAGATTCCCCCGCCTTCACGGGGGTAGACTATTCGGGCTCCGCCCTTCGTACGTGGGAATGACGGATGCTTTTCTCCTCTGCCGAAGTTATGGACAAGGCCCATTTTTTTATTTTTTGACGCTCATGAGCACTGGATTTTAATTTTATATATAAAATTAATGCTATATATTAAAAAAATACTTGACTGCTGATTTTTTCGGTTTAACTTATTAGACATTCAACGTAAGCTTGGTGGCCTAATGCTCACACTTTTTTCATTTGTTTTTTTTACGGCTCTTGTCGCCTTCTTGACATGGTTGATCACTAAAGGCGATGGGAGCCATACCTCAAATGGTTACTTTTTGGGTGGTCGTAGCTTAACGGGAGGTTACATAGCAGGCTCGTTGATGCTGACCAACCTTTCAACGGAACAATTGGTGGGTTTAAACGGAGCTGCCTTTAGTGATGGATTATTAGTGATGGCATGGGAGGTTTTGGCTGCCGTGGCGCTCACGTTCATGGCGCTTTATTTTTTGCCCAAGTATTTAAAAAGTGGCATCACCACTATCCCGCAATTGCTTGAGGAGCGTTATGATGCACAGACACGCTCAATCGTAACGATTATTTTTATTGTAGCTTATTCGCTGATTCTATTGCCCATCATTCTTTATACGGGTGCATTGGGGATGATGAGCATTTTGGATTTAAAAACGTTATTGGGTATAAATTCCGATACACAAGTATTGTGGATGACGGTATGGTTTGTGGGCATTGTAGGTTCAATCTATGCTATCTTTGGCGGATTAAAAAGCGTAGCGGTTTCCGACACCCTCAACGGCTTTGGACTATTAGTAGGTGGTCTGTTGATCAGTTATTATGCCGCCGTGAGTATGGGTGGGGGATCTTTGACTAGCGGAATCAAGAGGCTTGTAGAAGAGCATCCGGAAAAATTGAATTCGATAGGTTCAAGTGATTCGGCGGTGCCATTTCATGCGATCTTTTCAGGCGTGATGTTGCTAGTGATGTTTTATTGGTGCACCAACCAGCAAATCATTCAAAGAACCTTTGGCGCAAGCACGCTCAAGGAAGGTCAAAAAGGGGTGATTTATGCAGGCTTTTTAAAAATTTTGGCGCCCTTGATTTTAGTTTTTCCAGGCATCATGGCCTTTCATCTCTACGGTGAAACCGATTTAAAATCCGATCAGGCGTACGGACATTTGGTGAAGCAAGTTTTACCACTGCCATTGACGGGTTTTTTCGCAGCTGCCCTAGCGGGAGCGATTTTAAGTTCATTCAATTCGGCTTTGAATTCAGCTTGCACGTTGTTTAGTTTGGGTTGCTATAAGAGCATGCTCCATCCAACCGCAACCGATGATCGAGTGATTTTAGCAGGCAAGCGTTTTGGTGTCTTGTTGACGCTTTTTTCGATGTCGATGGCGCCCATGTTGGCAGGGCAAGACTCGATTTATGCCTACCTGCAAAAAATGAACGGGTTGTACGCGATCCCTATTTTCTCAGTGGTCGTGGTGGGATTGACGTGCAAGCGCGTTCCCGCTATAGCGGCAAAGACGGCTTTATTTTGCGGTTTGGGGATCATATCGATAGGTTATTTTGTGGTTCCAGTAGCGCAGGTTGTGGATCAATACCTTGGCGGCTTTCATTTCTTGGGCTTGGTGTTCATGGTTTTGATGCTGATGTTGGTCATTTGGGGCGTCATTGCGCCTAATCAAAAGGAGTGGGTGCAAATTCACTCAGGTGAGGTGGATTTGACACCTTGGCCCTATGCCAAGCCATTATGTGGTCTACTCATCTGCATCACAGTGACGATTTATAGTTTATTTGCAGATTTTTCGGTCCTTTAGGAAAGAGGACAGAGCCATGAAGTTAGAAAAACTTTTAGCAAACAAAGTTTCAAAGTTTTCTATATATAAAATTAATTCTACAGTTGATTTTTTAGAAAAAATAACTATCTTTAATGAGTCCTGATCAAAAATGTTCAAAATGAAAAATAAATTTATTTTAGCGATCACGCTGATGTTGATGACGCCATGGGTGGTATTGGCGTTAGAGTTTGATCAGGTGGCAAAAATTCTCGAAGAAAGCTGTATCAAGTGCCATAATGATCAAAAGCAGAAAGGCGAATTACGACTGGACTCCCTTGCCTTTGCTAAAAAAGGTGGCGAAGCGGGTCCGGCCGTTGTTGCCGGTGAACCAAATAAAAGCGAGCTGTTGCTGCGTATAAAGTTAGAAAAAGGTCATGATGACATCATGCCTCCAAAAGGAGCTCCTTTGACGCGGGAGCAAATAGACATTTTAAACAATTGGGTTGTTCAAGGTGCGATTTGGCCAGAAGGTCGCGTTTTGAAGGCCGTACCTGATTTAGAGGTACAAAGTAAAATTGCAAAGGTGTCATCTCATGATTTTAAAAGGGCTCAATCCAATTTGAATGATGCCTCCTTCTTTAGGCAAGAAGTATTTCCTATTATAGATCAACACTGTTATAAGTGTCATGGCCATGAACCAGAAAAAATGAAGGCAGATTTTTGGATGGCCGCGCGTATGAATTTACTCAAAGGCGGTTCCCTTGGTCCGGTGGTTGATTTAGAGCATCCGGAGAAGTCACTTCTGTTGGAGTTGATTCACGGTTTAGACGAAGAGCGCATCATGCCTCCTAAAACCAAGTTGAGCGATCGCGAAAAAGCCATTTTAACCGAATGGGTTTATAGAGCGGTACCTTTCGACATTGAATTAGAAAAAGTTTACGTTAAGAAAAACGAGGTGAACGATGAGAATAGAAAATTCTGGTCTTTTGCTCCAGTCAAGCATGTCGAGCCAACGGCAGTGAACGATCGAGCTTGGCCCAAAAATAAAATAGACCATTACATCTTAAGCCAGTTGGAACGAGAGGCTTTGCCGCACGCCTTGGCCGCAGATAAAACAACTTTGATTCGTCGCGCCTATTATGATTTGATCGGCTTGCCACCTTCTCATGATGAGATACAAGCCTTTGTGAAATCAAACGACCCCAAAGCGTATGAGAACATCATCGACCGATTGTTGTCATCGAGGCATTATGGTGAGAAATGGGGGCGTCATTGGTTGGACTTGGTGCGTTTTGCCGAAACCAACGGTTATGAGAGAGACGGCGAGAAACCAGAAGCTTACAAATATCGCCAATGGGTGATCGATGCGTTTAATAGTGATAAACCCTACCATCAAATGGTGCTGGAGCAACTGGCGGGTGATGAATTGCCAAATGCGAATAAAGAAACGGTCACCGCCACAGGATTTTACAGATTGCATGTTTGGGACGACGAACCGGCTGATCGCCTTCAATCATTGTACGATGACTATGATGATATATTGAAGACAACCACAGAGGTATTCATGGGACTAACGGTGGGATGTGCTCGTTGTCACGATCACAAAATTGATCCTATTCCTCAAAAGGATTATTATCGAATGTTGAGTTTTTTCGATAATATAAAACCATACAGTAAGAATAGTGTGACTAGAAACATGGCGGCACGTGAACTTCAGGAGCAAGTGGCTGAAGAAAACAAACAATTGCGCCAGATCAGGGCTAAGCTGGAAGTCGAATTGAAGAGCTTGCAACAAGAGTTCATGGCGAGTATGGCTTTAAATCCTTTGATATCGGATTTGCGTGATCTCAAATATAAATTTTACCGAGACACTTGGGATAAACTGCCCGATTTCAATCAACTAAAACCAGAAGCGGAGGGCGTTTTAGAGCACAATTACGTTGATATCTCGAACGCTTCTAGGCCGACGGCGTTCGGCTATGTCTTTGAAGGAAAAATCATTGTTCCGGCAACGGCTTACTATACGTTCAGATTGAAGTCGGATGATGGCGCACGGGTTGTCATTGACGGGAAAATGGTTATCGAGAATGACGGAATTCACGGACTGGAAGCTGTTAAAGAAGAAAGAGTTCACTTGGCAGAAGGCGAGTTGCCTATTCGAGTAGAGTACTTTCAAAAGGAAGGGGGCTTGGGTTTAATATTGAGTTGGAGTGGTCAAGGATTATTTGAATCAAAAACCTTGACCTTGCCCAAAGGAGAGAATCTAATTGCCGACATTGAAACATTGATGACAAAAAAACAAGGCCAAATTCTTCAGGCCTTGCCCATAGTTCAAAAAAAGTTAGGGAAAGATAAATCCCAACGTATCGACGAATTATACCTGTCTATTCATGAGCATCGCGATAAAGTGATTGAAGATTTAGTGTTGTGTGTTGCAGAAAAGAGCCATAAGCCAGATCCTACTCATGTTTTGATGCGCGGCTCTGCTCACGCACAGGGGCCTCAAGTGACTCCTGCGTTCTTATCTATTTTGCCAAACGTTGAACCAAAAATAACGAGTCAAGAAAACAGTAGCGGACGTCGTTTGGCTTTGGCACAGTGGCTGACTGACCCAAATCATCCGCTTACAGCTAGAGTGATGGTCAATAGAATTTGGCAGCATCATTTTGGTCGTGGCATTGTGCGTAGCCCCAATAACTACGGTATGATGGGTGATGCTCCCACCCATCCAAAGTTGCTCGACCATTTGGCCTATAAGTTTTCGCATGAAGCCAAATGGAGCATCAAAGCCATGCATAAGTACATCATGATGTCAGCGACTTATCAGATGAGCTCGAAAGCCAATATGAAGGCGCTAGCGCAAGATCCGGAAAATCAAAACTTTTGGAGATTCAATATGCAACGATTGTCGGCCGAAGATATTCGCGAGACGATTTTGAAGATTACAAATCGTCTCGACGACACTTACGGTGGCGAATCGGTGTACCCAAAGATTTCAAAGGAAATTCTTGATGGGCAATCGCGTGTCACTTGGAAGGTGGACAAAGCGGAGGATCCGGCCCATCAATTCCGTCGTACCATTTATACGTTTAATAAACGTTCCTTGGTGTTGCCTTTTATTGAGGGGATGGACGGTCCGACAACGGATAGCTCCTGTGCCGTGCGTTTTGTGACCACTCAACCTATGCAGGCTTTAACGATGATCAATTCAGATTTTTTGCGTGAAGCAGCTGAAGATTTTGCGGAGCACATTCGCAGTAAACAACATCCTAGTCGCGTGGAGCAAATCAAATCAATATGGCGTAAAGCCACGGGGCGAGAAGCCGGTGAAACGATCATAGCAGAGGGTTTGAAATTTTTTGAAGATTTTAGAAAAGCGGGTGCCAGTGAAGAGCAAACCTTGCAGCAGTATTGTTTGATTGCGTTAAACCTCAATGAATTTATTTATCTAGATTAGGGAGCAAGAACTATGGTAGAAAATAAAAATAGACGTTCCTTCCTCACCGACATGGGTGCTGGTTTCACGGCGGTGGCTTTGAGCGACATGCTGGTGCGCGATAAGTTTTTGCAGGCCCAGTCTTTTGATGCGAGTAACTTGACGTACGACAACCCACTTAGGGCGAAGCAACCACCGTTGAAAGCGAAAGCCAAGTCGGTGATTTTTTTGTTCATGTATGGTGGACCATCTCAGGTGGACACGTTCGATTATAAACCCTTGCTGTTTAAACTCGACGGTCAAACCATTGATGTGAAAACACATGGGCGAGGTGGCAAGAAAAATCAAGGTCGTGTAGTCGGACCTAGTTGGAATTTCAAGCAGTATGGCAAATCCGGTGCCTATGTGTCTGATTTATTCCCGCATTTGAGCAAACATGTCGATGACATGGCTTTTATAAAGTCAATGACGGTGGACTCTCCGATTCATGGCTCGGCCATGTTGCAGATGAATTCTGGACAGATCCTTTCTGGGCATCCTTCTTTAGGCTCTTGGCTCAACTATGGTTTGGGCACGGTTAATGAAAATTTACCTGGCTATGTGGTGATGTTGGACTCAAAAGGTGGTCCTATTTCAGGAGCGAAGAACTGGTCGAGTGGCTACATGCCGGCAACCTATCAAGGCAACATTCTGCGTAGCAAGGGCAGTCCTATTCTCGATTTAAAGCGTCATGATAGTTTAACTCAAGCGGAGCAGCGCCGTATGTTAGACACACTCTACCGCTATAACTCACAACACTTGGCCGATCGTGTGGACAATTCAAACTTAGCGGCGCGAATCGCGAGTTATGAATTGGCCTTTAAAATGCAACAGCATGCACCCGAGGCCGTTGACTTGGCGGGTGAATCTGAAAAGACACTAGAGCTGTATGGTGTGGGTAAAGGTGAAACGGATGAGTTCGGCAAAAAGTGTTTGCTGGCTAGGCGTTTGGTTGAACGTGGTGTTCGTTATATTCAGGTATATTCAGGTGGAGGCCACAATGACGATACATGGGATGCCCATACCGATATGAAGTCCAACCATGATAAGCATTGCAAGCGAACCGACCAACCCATTGCCGCATTGCTCACCGATTTAAAAGAGAAAGGTTTGTTAGACGAAACCTTGGTGGTTTGGGGCGGTGAATTCGGACGACAACCCACTGCCGAGTATGCAGAGGGAACTGGGCGCGATCACAATGCGAAAGGATTCACCATGTGGATGGCCGGTGGCGGCATAAAAGGCGGCGTCAGTGTGGGGGCGACTGATGAATTGGGCAATGAAGCGGTCGAAAGTCCTTTTCATGTAAAACAATTGCATGCGACTATCCTCAAACAAATGGGGATAGATGGCAATGCGCTTTCTTATTTTTATGGCGGACTCGACCGCAAGCTAGTTGGTGTTGAAGAAGTCGAACCCATTCACGAGGTGATAGCATGAGTGCATTTTTAAGAGCAACTATGGTGGTTTGTCTGCTGTGCAGTCCTGTTGTTTTACAGGCTCAACATCGTTTTATAGCTCAAGATAAGGGACGCTTGAGTATTGTGAGTGAAACGGGAAAAATTGAGTGGAGCATGAACTGGGGTGGTATTCACGACATCCATTCACTTGATAATGGCAATATTTTCACCCATCGTGGCACTGAGTTGTGTGAAATTGAAATAAACTCTAAAAAGGTGGTTTGGGAGTTCGATTGTAAAAAACTATTTCCTGACATTAAAATTGAAGTTCATTCATTTTTGCCGCAAAGCAACGGAGATGTAATAGTTGCTGTTTCTGGTGCCGGAAAAATCATTCGCATCAATCGCAAAGGTGAGATCTTAAAACAATTTGTGATGAAACTTTTGACGCCACATCCACATAAAGATTCGCGCTTAATGCGCAGTGCCCCCAATGGCAATCTGATTGTCTCCCATGAAGGTGATGGCTATGTAAGAGAGTACACGGTTGAGGGTGAGCTGGTGTGGGAGTACCCAATACCTATGTTTGGAAGAACGGCAGCAGGTGGCCATGGCGTGGAATCCTTTGGCAATAGTGTGTTTTCTGCACTTAGACTGGACAATGGCAATATATTGATTTGCACGGGCAATGGACATTCTATAATAGAGGTGACTCCTGAAAAAGAAATCGTGTGGAGTTTGCATCAAAATGAGCTAGAGGGCATTCAATTGGCTTGGGTCACGACAATGGAAGTGCTGCCCAATGGCAATAGGATTTTTGGAAACTGTCATGCTGGACCAGAAAATCCGCAATTGATTGAGATCACGCCTGACAAGAAAGTGGTTTGGAGCTTTAAGGATTTTGATAATTTTGGCAATTCACTTTCAAATTCAATGCTTCTAAGTGCTCAAGGTGTAAACAAGAGATAGGTTGGTATGGAAAATCATAAATTGAAATGGGGCATCCTTGCTACCGGTAACATTGCCAATCAGTTTGCTCGTGATTTAAAACTTTGCGAGGCTTCCGAGTTGGTTGCTGTAGCCTCGCGTTGTAAGGAACGCGCCACTCACTTTGCCAATGAGCATGGAGCGCGATGGGTGTTTGACGATTATGAACAATTGGCAAAGTCAGAGGCGATTGATATTGTTTATATTGCGACACCTCATCATTTGCATTACGATAATGCGATGTTGTGTTTGGAGCATGGCAAGCATGTTTTGGTGGAAAAACCAATGACGCTCAGTGCTGAATCAACTTCACGTCTAGTTCAAACTGCAAAAGCCAAAGGTTTGTTTTTGATGGAGGCGCTTTGGACGCGCTTTATTCCCGCTATTCAAGTAGCTATTGAGCAAGTTGAAATGGGAAGAATTGGACAACCACGGCATTTGATTTCGGATTTTGGATTTAAGTGTGAAC
>Ga0172372_10006101_pt1 | contig 16534 bp, 7 predicted proteins | sample LakKiv5m_2_FD_114544 | JGI IMG/M metagenome (GOLD analysis project Ga0172372, IMG submission 114544) | Freshwater microbial communities from Kabuno Bay, South-Kivu, Congo - kab_092012_9.5m | ecosystem: Environmental > Aquatic > Freshwater > Lake | place: Democratic Republic of the Congo...
CAACTTCCTCGCCAACGGCGCGGTCGGCGAGCACTGGCTCGCGAAGGGCGAGCGGGCCCGGGCCCGCAAGCACTTCGAGGCGGCGCTGGCCACGAACCCCGAGCACCTCCTGTCGCTCTGGAACCTGGCGCGCCTCGAGCTCGAGGAAGGGCGCCCGGAGGCCGCGAGCGAGCTCTGCATGGCCGTGCTCGAGATCTCGGCCGACGAGGGCGGCGCGCATTTCGTGCTGGGCTTGATCGCCGAGCAGGCCGGGCGCGCCGAGGATGCCCTGCGCCGCTTCGAGCTCGCCACCCGCTTCGAGCCGCGCGAGAAGGAGTTCCAGGCCGCGCGCGCGCGCGCGGCGGGAGACTCGAAGTGAAGGCCCTCTGGCTCGCACTCGGCGCAACGCTCGCGTCCTGCGCCACGCCCGCGGGAGACCCCGCGACCCTCCCTGGAGCGCACTCCGTCACCGGGCTCCCGCTGGAAGAGCTCCTGGCCGAGCCGCGCCTCGTGCTCGTGTTCATCGATCCCCAGTGCCCGATCGCGAACGCCTACGCGCCCGAGCTGCAGCGCCTGCAGGCCGAGTACGGGCCGCGGGGCGTCACCTTCGCGCTGGTGCACGCCGACCCCGAGCGGAGCGAGGCCGAGGTCGTCGCCCACGCCGCCGCCTACGGGCACACTGCGCCGCTCGTGCTCGATCCCGAGCAAGCCCTCGCGGCCCGCACCGGTGCGACGATGACGCCCGAGGCCTGCGTGCTCACCGGGGGCGAGCTCGTTTACCGCGGCCGCATCGACGACCGCTTCTTCGCCCTCGGCAAGCAGCGCGCCGCGCCGACCACGCGCGACCTGCGCGACGCCCTCGAGGCGCTCCTCTCCGGTCGCACTCCCGCAGCGGACTGGCCGCCCGCGATCGGCTGCCACATCCCGCCGCGGCGCTGACTCACTCGCTCGTCAGCACGAACGAGAGTGCGTCCGCGAGCACGTTCTGCAGGCCGTTCGGGCCCTCGGCCACCAGCGCCACGCGGGCCGCACGTGCGCGACGCGGGACCTTGCCGCTCGTGCTGCGCTCGAGCAGGCCCTCCTTCGGCACGCCGCGCTCGACGCCCAGCACCTCGCGCCGCTGCTCGAGCCCGACCGGGCCGAGCCGGAAGGACTCCTGGGCCTTGCCGGCCTCGTTCACGAACTCGACCACGAGGTCGATCGTGGCCGGCGGCTGCAGCACCGAACCGAGCCAGCCCGAGAGCGTGAAGCGCAGCGCACCGCGATCGATCTCGGCCGCGAGCGCCGAGAGATCGAGCGTCTGCTCGAGGCGCGACAGGTTGCCGTCCGGGTGACCACCGAACAGGTTTGCACCTCCGTCCGGGGGGCCGACCAGTTCCTTCGGGCGCCGCACCAGCCGGCAGGGGGACACCACGCGCCAGCCGGGGAAAAGCGCATGCGCGCCGGGCTCGTAGGTGAGCTGCTGCTCGGCGCCCGGGTTCCACAGCAAGTTCACGCCGAGCGCGGGCGGCGCGCCGAGTGCGAGCGCGCGCCCGTCGAGGCCCGAGCTCGCGCGCGGCTGCACCTCGAGGAACTGCATCGCGCTCGGCACGAGATCGGCGAGCGAGACCTCCGCGCGGAGTTCGCCGGGCGGAACGCCGGGCGCGAGCAGCACGAGCGGGACGGCCGTGCGTGCGCGTCCGGAGAGCGCGGGCTTGCCCTTCCTCGGCGCGCTCGGAGCGAGACCGGCGACCGCGATCCACCACTCTTCTTCGGCGAATGAGGGGCGGGCGCGCAGGCCGCTCAGGAGTCGTCCGAGCTCGGCGTCGATCGCCGCGATCTCCCTGGCGCGCGAGGCATCGCTGGCCTCGTCATCGCGCAGGGCAACGTCCGTGAAGGATGCCAGGATGCACAGCGGCGTCGGACGCGCGAGCACGTCCGCCACGGGCTCCTCCTTGCCGCCCTTGCGCGGACTCGCGTTCGGTACACGCGCGTCGATGCGCCCATCGAGCAGGATGCCGCTCAGCGAGACATCGTCGAACAGCGCCGCGGTCGTGATCTCCGGCCGTGCGCGCTCGAGGCGCGAGAGCAGGTTCTCGTTGCGCCCGCGGGCTGCGGCCTCGGGCGCGGCGACCGAGAGCTGGCTCTTCACCGAGCCGACGCCCCAGCACACGAGACCGAGGCCCGCCAGGACGTCGCCGCTGCCGTCCGCGCCGGCATCGAGCGTCCACGCCCCCTGGCGGTAGAGACCGTTCAGGTGCACCAGGCGGCGGTTCTCGAGCTCCTTCGCGCTCAGGCCCTGCAGCGCAATGAGCAGCACACCGCGCTTCGCGCGGCGCGCCGTGGAGGCGGAAGGCACCGCGCCCGGCTCGAGCCCGGGCTCGAACTCGATCAGCGCGCGGTAGCGCTCGCTGCCGTCACCGGCGATATCGCCCCAGCAGCCCGGCTCGGCCCAGTTCAGCACCGTGAAGCTGCGCTCGGTCGAGCCCGAGGGCATGCCTTCGGCCCAGTGCGTGAAGCCGACGGCCGCGCCGCTGGCCCAGTGCGTGCGGGGAAACTCGAGCCCGATCCAGTAGCCCTCCTCGCCCCCGAAGTTGTCGAGCACGAAGGTCTCCTCCTGCGCCGAATCGAGCGACAGCAGGTAGCCGCCCATGGCGCGCGCCACGTCCTCGGCCTCGCGCACCGAGAGCGGCTCGGGCGAGCGCACGTAGCTGTGACCCGTCTCCGGATCGCGCGCGCGCTCGGCCGCGACGGTCTGGGGCGAAAGGAGTGCGAGCAGGAACGTCCAGGTGGCCATCGCAGGAAGAGGATAGGTGACGTGCGCGCCATCGCGTCGGTCCGAATCCTGCGAAAAAGCCGGGCACGGGTTGCGTGCCCGAGCGCCGCGGAGGATCCTCGCTCCGGTCACCCGGAGTCCTCCCATGCGACGAGCCGCCCACCTCCTCTTCGTCCTGTGCGCTTCGACGTCCGCTGCACAGGTCGGTACGGTCAGCGAGCGCACACGCATCTACCCGGGCTCGGCCGGCTTCGCCGGAGTCGTTCCAGACGGGGCGCAGTTCGGCCACGAGCTCGCGGACCTCGGTGACCTCGACGGGGACGGCCTGCCCGAGCTCGCAGTCGGTGCGCCGGGCGACTCCGACGGTGTGCTGAGCGCCGGCGCGGTGTGGATCCTCTCGCTGGCTGCCGACGCGACGGTCCTCTCCGCGCAGAAGATCAGCGCCACGGCGGGCGGCTTCGGCGGCACGCTCAACGCCCTCGACCGCTTCGGCGACCAGCTGGCGAGCGTGGGCGACCTCGACGGCGACGGGCGCTCCGAGCTGGCGGTGCTGTCGCGCGCGCCGAACCGGCTGTGGATCCTGTTCCTGAATGCCGACGGCACGGTGCGCGCGCAGCGTGAGACGCTCTTCACCGCGCCGCCCTTTGGCGGACTGGAGAGCGAGTACGGTGGCGGCCTCGCGGCGCTGGGGGACCGCGACGGCGACGGGCTCGGCGACCTCGCGCTCGGTGCTCCGCGAATTCCCGACGGTGCGCCGCGCGCGGGAGCGGTCTGGATCGCCTATCTCGCGGCCGACGGCGCGGTGCACGCGGCCCACAAGCTCAGCGCGACGAGTGGCGGCTTCGGCGTCGGTCTGCCGGAGGACGCGGGCTTCGGAACCGAGGTCGTGGCGCTCGACGATCTGGACGGCGACGGACAGCGCGATCTGGCGGTGGTCGCGAGCGGCGTCTCGTTCGGCGGCATCGAGTACATGCTGTACCTCGACGCGAACGAGCAGGTTCTCGCCCACGCGGCCCACGACGCCTTCGAGTACGGTCTGCGCTGGTACCGCCTCGACGGTTCGCTCACGGTGAGCGGCACGAGCCGCTTCCAGACCTGGCTCGGCGACCTCGATGGCGACGGCCACGGCGAGCTCGCCAGCGGTTTCTACGGCAGCTTTCCGGGCGATTCGCAGGCCGGCTTCCAGATTGGCACCGTCCTCGCGGACGGCAGCCAGACCTGGCGCGTGAAGGTCGGCCTGAACCGCGGAGGCCTGGGCGATTTTCCGCGCGGCACGCAGCTCGGTGCGTCCTTCGCTCCGCTCGGCGATCTGGACGGCGACGGCCGGCCGGAACTGGCCGTCGGCGCGCCGGCCCAGCGTCAGAACGGGATCCGCCCGGGCGCCGTGTGGATCCTCTCGCTCGACGACGACGACGCGCGCAACGGCTCGGGCGTCAACCCGGCGTTGCTGACGCAGGCCGCGAAGCCGAGCTTCGGCCAGAGCTGGGACCTGACCCTCGACGCGAGCGGGTTCGCGGCCGGTCCGGCGCTCGTGTGGGGCTACGGCTCGAAGGTCGCCGGCACGCCGAGCCCCTTCGGCGAGATCCTGATCGGTGGCGCGCGCTACTTCCAGCTTGTCGGCGTGCACGCGGGCGGAGCGCTCACGCTCTCGATTCCCGTCCCGCCCGTGAGCTCGGCGCTGCTCGACCTTCCCGTGCACGTGCAGGGGCTCGTCGGCGGCGCGCCGGGCGCGACGCTCACGAACGCACTCGACGTCGTGCTCGGCGACTGAGCCTCAGGCCGCCCGGCGGCGGCGCTTCAGGCGCTCGAGGAAGCGCCGCGCGAGGACGTCGACGTTGGGCGGCTGCAGCACCGAGAGGTGTCCGCCCGGGACGCGCACGACCTCGACCCCGCCCATGGCCACGCGGTCCCAGCCCATGGCGCTACCGAGGCCGAGGAACGGCGACTGGAAGCGCGAGCGGAAGAGCGTGATGCGGCCCGGGTAGCGCTGCGGGCGGTAGCCCTGCACCGCGCGCCAGTGGCGCTGGGCGATCTTGCGGTTGTTCTCGGGCCAGTTCGTCATCTCGACCACGTCGGCGACGCGCATCGAGCCCGGATCGTCGGCCGGAGCCGGCGTGGCAGCGGGCAGCGGCCGCGGACCGGGCGCGGGCTTCGGCGCGAGGCCGGTCTTGCGCGCGACGAAGCGCAGCTTCTGCTTGAGCGCGCGCGTCAGGTGCTCGGGATCGCTCTGGATCTGCTGCAGCGTCTCGGCCGGCAGGTACGGCAGCCCGCGCAGGAAGGCGAAGATGCACGCCAGGCGGTCGAGCGCGCCCTTGTCGAGGTTGGGGAGCGACGAGTCGAGGATGAAGAGCATCTCGACCTCGTCGCCGCCCTTCTGCAGCTGCTGGGCGATCTCGAACGAGACGATGCCACCGAAGCTGTGGCCGCCGATCACGTAGGGCCCGCGCGGCTGGACCTTCTTCATGGCCGCGATGTAGGCCGTGGCGTAGTCCTCGATCGTGGCCGGGCGGCCGAGCTTCGAGTCGAGCTCGAGCGCCTGCAGGCCGTAGAACGGCCGATCGGCGAGGCGCGTCGCGAGCGGGCGCTGGTTCAGGACGGTGCCGCCCAGCGAGCACACGCAGAAGACCGGCGTCTCGTCGCCCTTCGGCTGCAGCTTGACGACCGCGCTCGAGCGCTGCGTGCCGATGCCGGCGTGCAGCAGCAAGGCCTGTTCGGCCAGGGTCGGAGCGCTGACCAGGCTGGCGAGCTCGAGCTCTTGCCCGAAGGCGTCCTTGATGGCCTGCACCAGCCGCACGGCGAGCAGCGAGTGCCCGCCGAGCTCGAAGAAGTCGTCGTCCGGGCCGACGCGCTCGACCTTCAGGACCTCTTGCCACAGCGTGGCGAGCAGGCCTTCCATCTCGTTGCGCGGGCCCGCGGCCGAGCGCGTCTCGAAGACGGGTTCGGGCAGACGTTTTCGATCGACTTTGCCGTTCGCGTTCATCGGGAGCGCCTCCATGTGCACGAAGGCGGAGGGGATCATGTAGCCGGGGATGCGCTCGGCGAGCCAGCTCGAGAGCTCGCTCGCGGAGCACGGCGCGCCGTCGCGCGCCTCGAAGTACGCCACCAGGGTCTTCCCGCTGGCCGGGACGTCGTGCACGGCCACGAAGGCCTTCTGCACGCGTGGATGGGTGCCGAGCACGACGGCGATCTCGCCCGGCTCGATGCGGTGGCCGCGGATCTTGACCTGGTCGTCGTTGCGGCCGAGGAACTCGAGCCGACCATCGGCGAGCCAGCGCACGCGGTCGCCGGTGCGGTAGACGCGCTCGCCGCCGGGCAAGGTCACGAAGCGCTCGGCGTCGAGCTCGGGCCGCGCGCGGTAGCCGCGCGCCAGGCCGTCGCCGCCGGTCACGAGCTCGCCGGCGACTCCGATCGGCACGGGCCGTAGCGCGCGGTCGACGACGTGCACGCTCGTGTTCTCGATCGGATGACCGATCGGAATCGAGTTCGTGTCCGCCGGCAGCTCGCGCGGGATGCGGTAGCAGCAGGTGAAGGTCGTGTTCTCGGTCGGGCCGTAGCCGTTGATGAGCTGCACGCTCGCGGGCAGCACCGCGTGGGCGCGGCGGACGTGCGCGACGGAGAGCGCCTCGCCGCCGGTCAGGCACTCGCGCACGCCGGCCAGGGCCTGCGGACGCTCGTCGACGACGGCATTGAAGAGTGCGGCCGTGAGCCACAGCGAGGTGACGCCTTCCGCGCGCAGCACGCGCTCGAGATCCTCGGCCGTCGGCACCCGCTCCGGGTAGAGCGCGAGCCGCGCTCCGTGCAGCAGCGCGCCCCAGAGCTCGAGCGTCGAGGCATCGAAGGAGATCGGCGCGAGCTGCAGCCACACGCGCGACGCGTCGAAGCTGGCGTAGGACGCGCCGAAGACGAGGCGGCTGATCGCGCGCTGGGGGATCTCGACGCCCTTCGGCCGACCGGTCGAGCCCGAGGTGTACATCACGTAGGCGAGGTCCGCGCCGCTCGCGCGCGGGCCGGGGCTCGTCGCGGGGCGGTGCTCCAGCGTGCCGAGCGACTCGAGCACGACCTGGCGCGCCGCGCTCGCGGGCAGCTCGGAGACCAGGGCCTCGTCCACGAGCAGGAGCTCGACGCCCGCATCGGCGAGCATCAGCTCGAGGCGCTCCTTCGGGTACGACGGATCGAGCGGCACGTAGGCGCCGCCGGCCTTGAGGATGGCGAGCAGGGCGACGGGCAGCTCGAGCGAGCGGTCGACGCACAGGCCGACGCGGCTGCCGCGCGTGACGCCCAGCGCGAGGAGCTCGTGCGCCAGGCGATTCGCGCGCGCATCGAGCGCGGCGTAGGTCAGCGTGCGGCCCTCGAGCGAGACGGCCAGTGCCTCGGGTGTGCGCGCCGCGGCCTGCTCGAAGAGCGTGGCCAGGCCCTCGTCGCGCGGATAGGCCGGCGTCCGGCCGCGCCAGCGCGCCAAGAGCGCGCGCTCGTCCGGGGTGGCGAGCTCGAGCTCGTGAACGGGGCGCTCGGGCTCGGCCAGGACGGCATCGAGCAGGACCTCGAAGCGCTCGCCCAGACGCTCGATCGTGGGCGCGTCGAACAGATCGGAGGCGTAGGTCAGGTCCAGCAGCCAGTCGCCCGGACGCTCCTCGAGCGTCAGCGCGAGGTCGGTCTTCGCGCAGCCCGTGTCGAGCTCGAGCGCGGGAGCGAAGCGCACTCCGCCGGCCGTCATCGGCCGCGCCGCGCGGCGCAGGCTGAAGAGCGCCTGGTAGACCGGCGTCAGCGCCGGATCGCGCTCGACCGCCAGGGCCTCGACCAGATTCTCGAAGGGGAAGTCCTGGTGCGCGTGCGCGGCCAGGACGCGCGTGCGCGTGCGCGCCAGCAGCGTGCGGAAGCTCGGCGCGTCGCCCAGCTCGGCCCGGATCGGCACGACGTTCAGATACAGACCGAGCGCGCGCTCGTCCTCGGCGCGCGTGCGACCGGCGACCGGCGTGCCGAGCACGAGGTCCTCGACGCCGGCGTGGCGTGCGAGCAAGACCTCGGCCAGCGTCAGGCCGACGAGGTAGGGCGTGGCTCCTTCGGCGCGCGCCAGCTCGAGCAGGCGCGCGACCTTCGCGGCCGGCAGGTCGCGCACGACCTTCGCGCCCCGCCAGCTCGGCAGCGCCGGGCGCGCGTGATCGAGCGGGAGCTCCAGCACGAGCGGAGCGCCCGCGAGCTCGCGGCGCCAGAAGTCCGCCTCGCTGGCACGGCGCCCGGCGTTCAGCGCATGCTGCTGGCGCCAGGCGTGCGCGCGATGACCGGGCGCCTCGGGGAGCTGGGCGACGGCGCCCTGGACCTCGGCGTCGTACAGCGCGCCCAGCTCGGCCAGGAACACGTCGAAGGACCAGCCGTCGAAGACGATGTGGTGCACGCACACACCGAGCGTGGCGTGGGTCGCGTCCTCGCTCACGAGCAGCGCGCGGAGGAGCGGGCCGCGGGCGAGGTCGAAGGGGCGTCGTGCGAACGCGGCCAGGGCCGCTGCGCGCTCGCTCGCGCGGCGCTCCACGGGCTGCGCGGTGAGGTCGAGCCGCTCGAGCTCGGGCACGCCGGGCAGCACCTGCTGCACGGGCTCGCCGTCGACCACGGGGAAGACCGTGCGCAGGGCCTCGTGGCGTTCGGCCAGGCGGGCGAAGGCGCGCGCGAGCGCGGCCGCGTCCAGCGTGCCTTCGAGCGGGAGCGCGAAGGGCACGTTGTAGAAGGCACTGGTGGGCGCGAGCTCCTGCAGGAACCACAGGCCGCGCTGGTTCGAGGAGAGCGGCGCGTGGGGGGCGTCTGCCGGGAAGGCGGGCAGGGTCTCGGTGGCGGCGTGCGTGCGCGCCGCCTCGACCGCGCGCGCCAGCGCGGACAGCGTGCGGTGCTCGAACAGCGTCGCGAGCGGCAGCTCGATCTCGAGGCGCCGCGCGAGGCGCGCGAACAGCACCGTGGCGCTGAGCGAGTGGCCCCCGAGGGCGAAGAAGTCGTCCTCGCGCGCGACGTCGGCGAGCCCGAGCAACTCGCGCCACAGCTCGGCCAGGGCCTCCTCGGTGCGCCCGAGGGGCGGCGTGCGGAGCCCGCTGTCGCGCCCGCTCTCCGGCAGCGGCAGGCGCGTGCGATCGATCTTGCCGCCCGGCGTCACCGGCAGCTCGTCGAGCAGCACGCAGGCCGACGGACGCATGTACTCGGGCAGGCGCGCGGCGAGGTGGCTGGCGAGTTCGTGCGGAGTCGGGCGTCGCTCGCCCGGCACGGCGTAGGCGATCAGGCGCTGGGCACCGTCGACGCCGGGCGCGGCGATCACCAGCGCGCGCCGCACGGCGGGGTGCTCGGCCAGGCGATTCTCGATCTCGGCCAGCTCGATGCGGTGACCGCGGATCTTGACCTGGTCGTCGGCGCGCCCGAGGAACTCGAGCAGGCCGTCGTGGCGCCAGCGCACGAGATCGCCGGTGCGGTACAGGCGTCCGGGCCCGCGCGGATCGGCCACGAAGCGCTGCGCGGTGAGGTCGGGTCGGCGCCAGTAGCCGAGCGCGATCGAAGCGCCGCCGACGTGCAGCTCGCCCGGCAGACCGGGGGCCACCGGCTCGCCGCGCGCGTCGAGCACGAGCACGTCGGTGTTCGCGAGCGGCGTGCCGATCGGTGCCGCCGAGAGTCCGGCCGGCATCGGCAGCGGGACGCTCCAGGTCGTTGCGATCACGGTCGCCTCGGTCGGACCGTAGCAGTTCGCCAGGGCGAGCTGCGGCGCGTGCCGGCGCGCGCGCTCGACGTGGGCCAGCGACAGCGCCTCGCCACCCGTGGCGATCTGGCGCAGACTCGCGAGCGTCGCGGGCGCCTCGTCGACCAGGGCGTGGAACAGCGCGGTCGTCAGGAAGAGCGTGTCGATGCGATGCTCGGCCACGACGCGCGTCAGGCCAGCGAGGGTCGGCTTCGCCTCGGGGTGCAGCACCAGCGTGCCGCCCGCGAGCAGCGGGCCCCACAGATCGAGCACCGAGGCGTCGAAGGACTCGGGCGCGAGGTGCACCATGCGCACACGCTCGTCGAAGACCAGCCAGCGCGCCTCGCGGAAGAGGCGCAGCACGCCGCGCTGCGGACAGGCGACGCCCTTCGGCACGCCGGTCGAGCCCGAGGTGTAGATCAGATAGGCCGGATCGCCCGGGCCCGAGCGTGCCAGCGGCGGCGGAACGCCTGCGCCCGCGCGTGCCGGCTCGGCGTCCACGTCGAGCACCTGCAGGCCCGCGTGCGGCAGGCCGTCGAGCAGCGCGCGCTCGCTGACCAGCACGCGCGCTCCGGAGTCCTGCAGCATGAAGCGCAGGCGCTCGGTGGGGTAGTTCGGATCGAGCGGCAGGTAGGCGCCGCCGGCCTCGAGGATCGCGAGCTCGGCCACGACCAGGGCACTGCGGCGCGTGAGGCACAGCGCGACGGGTTCGCCGCGCTCGACGCCGAGCTCGACCAGGCGCGCGGCCAGGGTCCGCGCGCGTGCCGCCAGCTCGGCGTAGGTCAGACGCTCGTCGCCGTGCTCGAGGGCGATCTTCCGCGGCAAGCGCGCGGCGACCGCGGCGAAGGCCGTGGCGACCGTGGTCTCGCAGCCCTCGACGCGCGGGCCACTGGCCCACGTGTGGGTCACGAGCGCACGCTCGTCCTCGGCCAGCCAGGGAAGATCCTCGAGCTTCGTGTGCGGGTGGGCCGCGACGGCGCGTAGCAGGCCCTCGAGGCGCGCGAGCACGCGCTCGATCGTCGCTTCCTCGAAGAGGTCGCTGCGGTACTCGGCCGAGAGCACGAGCTCGCCGGGGGCGAGCTCGGTGTAGAGCGCGAAATCGACCTTCGAGGTGCCGCTGTGCAGCTCGTCCTCGCCCAGCAGGCGTCCGCTGCGCAGGCCCTCGAGGGCGAGCCCGCGCGCGAGGCCCACGCGGTGGTCGAACATCACCTGGAAGACCGGCGAGCGCGCGGGGTCGCGTACGGGCTGCAGGCGGCTCAGCACGGCCTCGAAGGGCGCTTCCTTGTGGCCGAAGGCCTCGAGCGCGGTGTCGCGCACGCGTGCCATCAGCTCGGGGAAGGACAGCGTGCCCTCGACGCGCGTGCGCAGCGCCAGGGTGTTCACGAGGAAGCCGGGCAGGCGCTCGAGCTCGGGCTGATCGCGCAGAGTGGCCGGCACGCCGATCACCTGGTCCTCGCGTCCGCTCCAGCGCAGGAGCGCCGCCTGGAAGGCGGCCAGGAAGAGCTGGAAGGGCGTCGCGCCGTGGGCGCGTGCGAGTTCCTCGAGCGAGGCGGCCAGCGCGCCGCTGATGCGGCGCGTCTTCCAGCCGCCGCGCGCGCTCCAGCGCGCCGGGCGGGCGTGGTCGGCCGGCAGGTCGAGCGGGTCCGGCAGATCGACGAGGCGGCTCGCGAGGGCTTCGACCGAGGTGCGCACGCCCTCGCTCGTCAGGCGCGCGCGCTGCCAGACGGCGTAGTCGCCGTGCTGCAGCTCGAGCTCGATCAGGCTCAGCGGGCGGCCCGAGCGCTCGGCCGCGTAGTGCTCGGCCAGCTCGTCGCACAGCACGCGGATCGTGAGGCCGTCGCACACGAGGTGGTGCAAGGTCACCAGCAGGAGGTGCTCCTCGGGACCGACGCTCCACAGGGCCGCGCGCAGGGGCAGCTCGCGCGCGAGCTCGAACGGGCGGCGGTACTCGGCGCGCGCGAGCTCGAGGGCCTGCGCGAAGCCGTCGCGGGGCGCGCGGGCCTGCACGCTGTGGCGCGCGAGGCGGAACTCGAGTCCGTCGGTGATCGTCTGGCGCGCTTCCTCGCCCGGACGCGTGAAGCGCCCGCGCAGCAGCTCGTGGCGCTGCAGCAGCGAGGCGAGCGCCTGCTCGAGCGCGCGCACGTCGAGCGGACCGACGAGGTGCGCACCGAGCGGCACGTGGTAGAGGGCACTCGGACCGAGGACCTCCTCGGTCACGAACAGACGCTCTTGCCCGCTGGAGAGGGGCCAGGGGCTGGTGCGGTCCGGACGCCGCTCGATCTTCGCCTCAGGCGAGAACGTCTGGGCCAGACGCGCGCGCGCGGCGGCCGAGAAGCGCGGCGTCTTCTTGGGGCGTTCGTTCATGCGGGGGGAGCGATGCCCCGCCGGGACGGGGAGATCGTCCCGGAACATCGACGCTCCGAGGGAAATCCCTTAGCCCAGCTGGCTTACGAAGGCCTCGGCTCCGTCGCCGCGAAGGGCCACAGATGCGGGCTTCCGCGACCTCGAGGACCGGAACCGACCCTCCTCGGGTCGGTGACGACTGCCGCTCGAGCGCCTCGGTCGGGAGGCCCGCCCTGGCCGGGGCGAAGCGCCTCAGGCCGCGCCGGCGGCCTCGGCGCGCACGCCGGCCTTGGCACGCTCGATGGCCGCGTCGGGCACGCGCTTCAGGTCGTGCGTCAGGCCGACCTTCGAGAGCGCCCACACGAACCACTTGGTCGGGTCGAACTGGTACCAGCGCACGCCGTTCCGGTAGTCGGCCTGGAAGCGGTGGTGGAAGTTGTGGTACCCCTCGCCGAAGGTGATCAGGGCGGTCCACACGCTGTCGCGGGCCGAGATCGTGGTCGAGTAGGGCTGGCTGCCGATCCAGTGCGCGACCGAGTTCACGGCGAAGGTCGCGTGCCACTGGAAGACGAGGCGCAGGAAGCCGGCCACGAGCAGGGCGCCGATCGGGTCACCCCACAGGAAGCCCAGCCCCAGCGGCAGTAGCCCGGAGAACACGAAGGCGAGCGGGACGTAGTAGCGGTCCTGCCACGCGACCAGCGGGTCGGCCGCCAGGTCCTTCACGTTCTTGAGGTCGATCGTCTTGGGATCCCGGAAGAAGATCCAGCCGATGTGGGCCCACCAGAAGCCGAGGCGGATGTTGTAGGGATCCTCCTCCTGGTCGACCTTGCCGTGGTGCACGCGGTGGTCGGCGGACCACTTCAGGGCCGAGTTCTGCACGCCGGCCGCGCCGAACACCAGGTAGAAGAGCCGCACCGTCCAGTGCGCCTTGTACGTCGGGTGCGCGAACAGGCGGTGGTAGCCGCCGGTGATCGCCAGGCCGCAGAAGATGAACCAGAGGACACCAAGGCTGATGGTCCAGCGGTTCGCCTCGACCAGGACGAGGTACAGCACCGCCGCCAGTGCGAGCAGGTGCCCGAAGGCCAGGAAGCTGATGTTGGTCCAGTCGGCGCGTCGTGCCATTCCAGGTGCTTGATCCGGCGAGGGGGGTCTTCGGCGCGATCCTCGGGGAGCTTGAGGACGTGGTCGCGGGACTTCAGGGGGCTGCGACCTAGCCCCGGGACCTTAGCAAAGGCCCCGCGTCGTTCCAGTGGCTCCTCGACCACCTGAAACGACGAGGCCCGCGTGCCTTGCGACACGCGGGCCTCATCAAGGCTGGTACTACCAGCGGCCGCCGCGGCCACCGCCGCCGCCGCCACCACCACCACCACCGCCGCCGCCGCCGAAGCGACGGCCGCCGCCACCACCACCACCGCCGCCGCCCTGGCGCTCTTGCGCCTCGTTGACGCGCAGCGGACGACCATCGAGTTCGACCCCGTCCATGTCCTGGATGGCGGCCTGGGCTTCGGCGTCCGAGCCCATCTCGACGAAGGCGAAGCCGCGCGGGCGGCCCGTTTCACGGTCACTGGGGATGAGGACGCTCTTGACCGAGCGGCCGCCGGTCGAGAACGCCGCGCGCAGCGAGTCCTCGGTCGTCTTGAAGTTCAGGTTACCGACGTAGAGCTTGGCTCCCATTGCGATCATCTTTCCGGAAGAGTCATCTGTCCTTATCCCTGCGGGTCTTCCGGAACGGAACGATCGCTCGAGACGGACACGTGTGCGAGGCGCTCTGCGCCGCGAACACGCTGGGGGTCGGCCGCGGTCCGACCGAAGGGCCCCCACCCGACTCCGGCCACGGGCCGGGATCGGGTTGCAGCAGTGAGGATCACACGCCGGCCCCGAAGGTTGCCAGCTTTTGATCGGATTTCGGTGCAGGTTCACGGACCTCGAGCCGGGCCGGCGGGCGCGTGTCGCGCGCGGGGTAGCGGGCCGGGCCGCGCTTCTCGTTCTCGGGACGGCGTTCCTGGGCGGCCGGGCGCTGGCCGCGGGAGTCCTCGGGCCGACGGGCGTGCTCCTGGCGCCGGGGTTGGCCCTGGCCGCCGCGGCCTCCGTGGCCGCCCTGCTGCCCGTGGCCGGAGCGCTGGCCCTGGCCATGCTGGGGGGTGCGGCGCGCGCCGCCGTGACCCTGGCGCGAGGCGCCTTCGCCCCTCGAGCTCGAGGCCTCTTCGGCCGTCGCGGGCGGGGGGCTACGCCGGGCACCGGCCGAGGCTCCGCCGACCACCGGAACCGAGCGGCGGATCAGGCGCTCGATGTCGCGCAGGTAGGCGCGCTCCTCGCCGTCGCACAGCGAGATCGCGACCCCGCTCGCGCCGGCGCGAGCCGTGCGCCCGATGCGGTGCACGTAGGTCTCGGGCACGTTCGGCAGCTCGAAGTTGACGACGTGCGTGATGTCGTCGATGTCGATGCCGCGCGCGGCGATGTCGGTCGCGACCAGCACGCGCAGCTTGCCGCGCCGGAAGCCGTCCATCGAGCGCTCGCGGTTGTTCTGCGACTTGTTGCCGTGGATCGCCTGGGCCGGGATGCCGCGCTGGGTCAGGCGCTTCGCGACCTTGTCGCAGCCGCGCTTCGTGCGCGTGAAGACCAGCACGCGCTCGACCTCGGGCGCGCGCAGGAGCTGCTCGAGCAGCTCGAGCTTCTCCTGCTTCGGCACGAAGTGCACGCACTGCTCGACCAGCTCGGCCGTCGAGGCGACCGGCGTCACGTAGACCTTGGTCGGGTTGCGCAGGATGCGGTTGGCGAGCTCCTCGATCGGGGCCGGCATGGTGGCCGAGAACAGCAGGTTCTGGCGCTGACGCGGCACCGCGTTGAGGATCTTGCGGATATCGGGCAGGAAGCCGAGGTCGAGCATCTGGTCGGCCTCGTCGAGCACCAGCGCCTCGACGCCGTCGAGGCGCACGAAGCCCTGGCCCATCAGGTCGAGCAGGCGTCCGGGCGTCGCGACGAGCACGTCGACGCCGCCGGACATGGCCTTCACCTGCGGGTTCTGGCCGACGCCGCCGTAGATCACCGCGACCGTCGGGCGCAGGTGGCGGCCGTAGTCGGTGAAGCTTTTCGCGACCTGCGAGGCGAGCTCGCGCGTCGGCACGACGACCAGCACGCGCGCCGACTTGCGCGGCGCATCGCGGCGGTGCGTGAACAGCCGGTGCAGGAGCGGCAGCGCGAAGGCGGCCGTCTTGCCGGTGCCGGTGCGCGCGCAGCCGAGCAGATCGAGGCCCTTCAGGAGCGGCGGGATCGCCTGGGCCTGGATCGGGGTGGGTTCGGTGTAGCCCTCGTCGCGCAGGGCGCGCTGGATGGGCTCGGAGAGGGAAAGGGAAGCGAACGAAGTCATCGGGTAGAGGGGGAGCGGGCGCGCCGTGGCGCCGCAGCGGGGGATGCGCCCGGGAGGGCGCGGGGGATGGACCCCGGCGTCATGGACGCGTCGCGCGGCCGGTCGGGCCTGCGCGTGGGATCCGCTTCGGATCGGAAATCGGTCGTGTCGTCGGACTCGAGGATCGCGGGCGATTCCGGCCGGTGGCTCGTGTGAGCCGCGCGCCGCGGGGCCATCGTCTTGGCGCGTTCCTTCGCGCTCGTCGTCTGTCCGGCCCGGCGTCGCTTCCCGGCGCGGTCCCGGGCCTTTCTCTGCCCGCTCGGACCGCCTGGAGGCCCTTCCTCAAGATGCGAAGGACCCTCGAAGCTTCTGATTTGTCGGCAGCACCCTAGCCGAGGTGGAGCGGAAAAGCGAGAGGGCGCGCGGTAATGGCCCTCTTCCCGGGGCACCCGCCGGGACAGAGCAGCAGCTACGCCGCGCGGCGTTGCTCGGGGCGGGGGAGCTTGCGCAGGAGGGCCTTGCGCACGAAGGGGAGCGACTTCAGGGCGCGGGCGACGCCGCTGCGCAGCGGGCTCTTCGACTCCCAGGCCCAGGCGCGCAGGCGGGCGGCGGCCGAGCGGCGCGCGAGCTTCCAGCGCACGGAGAGCGGCGCGGCGGCGCCGGGCGGCGTCAGCGGCTCGTAGCCGAACTCGCGCATCACGCTGCCGGCGACGTGCTCGAGCGCGCGCACCTCGCCGCCGGACATCTCGGCCTTCCAGCCGCTCACCTCGCCCTTGCGGAAGAAGCCCTTCGGCGCGTGGTCGGCCTTGCGCAGGTTCTCGAGCGAGCAGGCCTCGACGGCCTGCGTGCACAGGGCCTCGTCGTGCGGCAGCTCGAGCCAGCGCAGGATCGCGGAGAGGCCCTTCACGGGTTCGCGCCGCAGCGACTCGTAGCGCACCTCGTGGTAGCGCGGCGTGGCCTCGGCGATCGCGCGCGCGCGCGTCACGTCGTGCACCCACTCCTCGCCGATCGAGAACGGGTCGTAGGCGAAGCGCGTCGGGTCGGCCCAGGACTTCGCGGCGCTCTTCTGCGAGCAGTACACGCTGCGCGGATCGCGCACGACATGCAGGAAGTAGGCGTCGGGGAACACGCGCAGGACCTCTTCCCAGACCTGCACGTACTCGGGCGTCTGCTCGACCACGGCGCGCGCGTCGGGGTTGATGCGCGCGAGGTCGTCGTACACGGCGGTCGCGAGCGGGCGGACGAGCTCGGTGTAGCGTCCGGCCGGGATCGCGTCGGCGATCTTGACGCGCGCCAGGCCGTCCTCGGTGCGCTCGCTCGGCACACCGAGGGCGAGCTTCGGGCTGAGGGCGCAGGAGCCGAACTCGTCGCGCGTCTGGAACCAGCGTCCGAAGTGCGCGAGGCG
>Ga0172372_10006103_pt1 | contig 16529 bp, 14 predicted proteins | sample LakKiv5m_2_FD_114544 | JGI IMG/M metagenome (GOLD analysis project Ga0172372, IMG submission 114544) | Freshwater microbial communities from Kabuno Bay, South-Kivu, Congo - kab_092012_9.5m | ecosystem: Environmental > Aquatic > Freshwater > Lake | place: Democratic Republic of the Congo...
ATCAGACGGCTTGGCTAAAGGCTCACTATCCTGCCGAGTTCATGGCAGCCACGCTTTCTTCCGATATGGACGATACCGATAAGGTTCAATTATTTGTATCTGATACAAAGCATAACGGTGTTCAATTGCTTGCCCCTGACGTCCATGCATCGGCATGGCGTTTTGAGCCTGTGTATGAGGCGGGAAAGGCTGCGATTCGCTATGGACTTGGCGCGGTAAAGGGTGCAGGTGAGGCAGCAGTCAAGCATTTGCTTGCGGCGCGCAGCCAGGGTCGCTTTAAGCATTTATTCGATTTATGCAAGCGGGTAGACAGGCGTATTGTGAATCGTCGCACACTCGAAGCCATGATCCGTGCCGGAGCGCTTGATGAGATTGAACATGATCGCGCTCGCGCGCTTGCCTCAGTAGGTCTGGCGATGGATGAGGCCGAAAAATCACTGGCAAGCCTCGGGCAAGAAAGCCTGTTCGGCGAGGTCTTTGGGCAGGACGCCGATGCTGACACCGCGTCTCACTACCTTAAGGTACCTGCATGGAGCGAACGGCAAAGGCTTCAGGAAGAGAAGCTGGCACTGGGTTTCTTTTTATCGGGTCACCTGTTTCATGCCTATGCCAGCGAAGTGCGTCGCTTCGCAAGACTGCCGCTTGCCCAAATAAGTCCCGCCCCACAGGGTCAATGGCTTGCGGGTGTGGTCACGGCCCTGCGCACCCAAATGACAAGGCGTGGCAAGATGCTTTTTGTCACCCTTGACGATGCAAGTGCCACACTTGAAGCAGCAGTCTTCGCTGAGTCAATTGATAAGCACCGCCAGCTCTTGAAAATTGATGACTTGCTTATTGCCTATGGGAAAGTGAGTCGTGATGATTACAGTGGTGGTCAGCGTCTTGTTGTCGAGCGCATGCTTGATTTGTCAAGCGCCAGGGCCGAATTTGCACGGTCTGTGCGGGTGGAGCTCAATGGTCAGGCCGACGCGATTCGTTTGAAAAAAGCGCTTACACTTTTTAGTGCACCCGAAGGCCAGCAAGGTTGCTCGGTGGTCATTCGGTATCACAACGATAACGCAAGCTGTGAACTGAAGCTGCCGCCGCAGTGCAAAGTCCGTCCTGATGATGCTTTGCTTGCCTTGATTCAGAGCGAGTTCAAAGGTAGTCAGGCCGAAGTGGTCTATCACTGAAGGCCGGATGATGATGAGTCAAGCGCCGGACGAAGCGCCCCGGCCCCTCGTTGCCTCGTCGCTTGCTTCTGGGGAAAGCGTCTGGCGAAGATTGCTGAGCTATCTTCGCCCCTACGCTTGGGTGTTGACCGCATCAATGTTAGCCATGGCACTGGCCGGACTCGCTGAGCCTTTGCTACCAGCAATGCTCAAGGTTGGACTGGACAGGGGCTTTGGGCCCGGCGCTGATCTTGCCTTGTGGCAGGTACCTGCAGCGGTCATTGGCTTAATGCTCGTTAGGGGGCTTTGTGTGGTCGCTGCCTCAATCGGCATTGGCTGGGTGGAGTCACACGTACTGGCCGATTTACGCCGCGATATGTTTGAAACTTTATTACATTTACCTGCGCTGCGTTTTGATCAAAGCAGCAGTGGCCCCCTGATTTCCCGCTTTACCCACGATGCAACGCAAGTGATGAGCGCCGGGGCACGAAGCCTTAGCATTCTTGTACGCGATTCAATCACGGTGCTCGGACTGTTGGGCTGGCTCTTTTGGCTCAATTGGTCCTTAACACTGATTATTCTTGCTATGGGGCCAGCCATTGCCCTCACCATGATAAGCATCAATCGCCGCCTTAGACGGCTAAGTGCTGATCATTTGCGTGCAATGGGCGAACTTACGCAGCGTGTCGATGAAAGCATTGGCGCGCAACGTGTCATTAAGGTTGACGGTGGACATCGAATGGAGCGCGAGCGTTTCTTTGTGGTGACTAAAAGACTTCGCCAGGTGTCCAGACGTTTTTCCGCCATGGCTGCGCTCGGATCACCAGCAAATCAGGTGATTGCTGCGATTGCGGTTTCGGTGGTGATTGTGGTCGCGATGGAGCAATCAAGGCAACAAGCCTCCTCCGTGGGAAGTTTTGTATCTTTCGTCACCGCCTTATTGATGTTGCTTGCTCCATTAAGAAATCTATCGAACCTTGGGGGCCCTATCCAAACCACGCTCACCGCTTGCGAATCGGTCTTCGCCCTTATCGATGAGCCTCGAGAGGCCGATAAGGGACACCAGTCAGTTCAAAACTTGCGCGGTGACTTATGTTTTGATGGCATTACCTTAAGCTACCCGGGAGCCGCGGCCCCGGCGCTTCGGGCGTTAAGCCTTCGTGTGCATGAGGGCGAACACGTGGCCTTGGTTGGTCCTTCGGGTTCTGGAAAAACCAGTCTTGTCAATCTCATTCCAAGGCTGTATCACCCGCAAGCCGGAAAAATTTATATTGATAATATCGATATCACTGAGATATCGTTATCAATATTGCGAAGTCAGATTGCGATTGTCAGCCAAGATGTGAGGCTTTTTGATGACAGTATCGCGGCAAACGTTGCCTACGGTGCGCAACGCGGTGCGAGCAAAGCGGCAATTCGAGAGGCGCTTGCCCATGCTCAATTGCTTGAGTGGGTCGAAGCACAGGCAAAAGGACTAGATAGTCTAGTTGGGGAAAACGGAGCACGCTTGTCGGGAGGGCAACGCCAACGTCTTGCAATAGCGCGTGCGATCTTGAAGAATGCGCCGATTCTAATTTTGGATGAAGCGACCTCGGCCCTGGATACTGAATCTGAACGTGCTGTTCAAACTGCTTTGGAATCACTTATGAAGGGTCGAACCACACTGACGATCGCGCATCGCTTATCGACTGTTATCCATGCTGATCGGATTGTCGTCATGCAAGCCGGGCGGATTGTGGAGATCGGCAAGCATGATGCACTGTTAGCACGCGATGGCCTTTATGCAAGACTTTGCCAAGGCGGCGAGCTGACATGATGCAAAATTTCGCGTCAACGCTGAGATTGAAGGAAGCCGCTCGATGAATTTTGCACGTCGTGTTTGGGGCTCATGTTTGCTGATCACAGTCTGTATGGGCAGTTTCGGGATCGCTGGTCTCTCGCTCGGCTTCGGTGTCACCTTGCTGGTGAGTTTGGCCGCACTTGAGCCAGCGCTGGTTAAGCAGCGCTTATCGCGATTGCCTTTATTGCTCTCTGCGGGCCTTTTTCTGCTTTGGGGACTTCTTACGCTGGCGTGGACAGAGGCCAGCTCGCTATTGACGCCACTATCTAACTGGTCACATTGGCTGATCCTGATACCTGCAGCTGGATTCATGATGACAGATGATGTCCGTCATGGGATTTGGCGAGCTTTGGTTGCGGTCCAGTTAATCGTTGCGATTTGGTCGATTTATGTCGGGATCGACTGTGCTATCGATTGGAATCCATACCCAGATGCGGGGGATTGCATGAATAAGCGCATACCCCATGGCAACACTCAGGCGAGCTGGATGCTCGGGTTTTCCTCCTTACTTGCGCTGATATGGCTCGAAGGTCGCTGGCGTTGGGCATGCGCATCTGTGCTTGCGCTTCCCTTGCTGCTGATGGGCGGTCTGACTGCTTTTATCTTGCTGGCAGCTGGTCTTGCGGTTGCGTTTATATGTTCAGTGCCGCTAAAGCCCTGGCGATTACAGGTCTTGATAGCTGCGGCAGCATTTGGAATCGTCGGCATGATGTTCAACCCGATGCTTCAGGCAGATATTCATGCGCTTATTCAATCAAGTGAGCACAACCTGCTGCAAACAGTTCACTCGGAGGAGACTGGGAAACAGGGACCAAGGGCATCAACAGCAGGAAGCGGACAAGACTCTCAATCCAGTGCGGCTGAGCGTATGGCTTTTTGGCGAGCCTCCGCGTTGGCTATTCGGGATCGGCCCTTGATTGGTCATGGTATGGGCAGTTGGTCAGAGGTGTATCGCGGCTTTCATCCTCAGGTGCAGGGGCCTGCAAGCAGTGTAAATCCGCAAAGTAGTTACTTGCATCTTGCAGTGGAGCAGGGATTAATCGGTTTATGTTTATTCTTAGGACTTTTGGCTGCGCTCTGGCAGGCTGCTCGTTGGCTGACAGGATTTGAAGCTGTCGCGTTTCGAATGCTGATCGTTAGCTTTTCGGTGGCGAGCCTGTTCTACAGCTGGACGCATGATGCCGGTGCTTCGCGGATGTTCCTGGTGCTGATGGTGCTTTGTCTGGCCGGTTTGCGCGCTCCTCAGCAGGCTTCAACGGGTCCTGTGCACCCAAAAGGCGAACCAAACCTTAACTCCCGCAGCCCGGCTCGCGAGCGCCGATCAAAGAAGGTCAAGCCTTGATTCGAGATACATTTCCTCAGTCTTGCTATTTAATTTGGAGCATTTAATATGTCAGAACGTTACCCCTTGCCTGCAATTGAGTCATTGCCTGCCGATATCCGAGAAATGATGCTAAAAGTGCAGGAAAAATCGGGGTTTGTTCCCAATGTTTTTCTGAAACTTGCAAGACGTCCCGCAGAGTTTCGCGCTTTTTTTGCCTACCATGACGCCTTAATGCTCAAGGAAGGTAATTTGTCCAAAGCCGAGCGTGAAATGATCGTCGTGGCCACAAGTGCGGCGAACCAATGTCTTTATTGTGTGGTTGCCCATGGTGCCTTGTTGCGAATTTTTGAGAAAAAGCCACTGATTGCAGATCAGATCGCCATTAATCATCGCAAGGCGGACATTACCCCGCGGCAGCGTGCGATTCTTGACTTTGCAATGAAGGTAGCCTTCGAATCCGACACGATTGAGGACCTTGACTTCGAAATGCTCCATGAGCATGGACTTACTGATGAAGATGCTTGGGATATTGGAGCGATTGCCGCTTTCTTTGCCCTAAGCAACCGGATGGCTAACTTGTCGGGGATGATGCCTAACCATGAGTTTTACTTAATGGGACGTGTTCCCCGTGATAAGTCTGCGTCAAGATAAGGCAATACACAAAGCCGATGTCTTTCAAAATAAGGGTCAGTTGCCGAGTGAACCAAAGCGAAAGAAAGCGCCCGCTTGGCCTGTCTAACTCAAGACAATGTCATAGTGCTCCTGACCATAGTTAGTCTCAACGGCGAGAGATACCGGTTTGCCGATATCCTCGCTAAGGCTTGCAAGGCTGGCCGACTCTTCATCGAGAAATAAATCGATGACCTGAGGGTTAGCAATAATGCGAAAGCCTTTAGGATCGAATTGGCTGGCCTCGCGACGAATCTCTCGCAGTATTTCATAACAAACGCTGCGCGCGGTTTTCACTTCGCCCTTACCTTGGCATAGCGGGCAGGATTCGCGAAGAATATGAGCCAATGATTCTCTGGTCCGTTTACGTGTCATTTCGACGAGCCCCAAACCCGTAAACCCAAGCACAGCGCTTCGCGTTCGATCAGCCGATAGCGCTTTTCTTAATTCATGCAGGACAGCATCACGGTGGTGTTCGTGATGCATGTCGATAAAATCAATCACAATGATGCCACCAAGATTGCGCAAGCGAAGCTGACGTGCGATCGCGTGAGCAGCTTCCATATTGGTCTTGAACACAGTGTCATCGAAATTTTTGCCACCAACATAACCCCCGGTATTCACATCGATCGTTGTGAGCGCTTCGGTTTGGTCAATCATGAGATAGCCGCCCGATTTCAGGTCGACGCGTCGCGCAAGTGCACGTTCGATTTCGGTTTCAATCCCATACAAATCAAAGATTGGTCGATCGCCGCGATAGAGTCGAATCTTTTCCTCGACCCCAGGCATATAGGCACTGGCAAAACGAGTCAAATGCTCCAACTCAGTTGGCTGGTCAACGCGCACACTTGCGGTTGATTCGCCCACCACGTCGCGCAGGCATCGTTCGCTGAGGCTTAACTCCTGATAAAGCAAGGAAGTTGCTGGTAACTGTTGACTGAGCCGCAAAATCTCCTGCCAGCGCTGCCTTAAGTATGCGATGTCAATCGCCAGGGCGGCGTCCTCAGCTTGCTCGGCCGAGGTTCGGACGATAAAGCCACCGCGCTCTTCAGCAGGGACTAAGGCTTGGAGACGTTGGCGCAGACGCTCGCGGTCACAATCCTGATCGATACGGGTTGATATGCCGATGTGCTTCGATTGAGGCAAGTAGACCAGAAGCCGACCCGCAATGCTGATCTGGGTTGAAAGTCTTGCCCCCTTGGTGCCCAGCGGATCCTTGATCACCTGGACCAACAGCGGTTGCCCTAAAAAAAGTGTTTTTTCAATTTGAATTGCACTTAATCGCTGCTCATCGCGATGCTCCTGCCTGGCGCCCAGTTGCCTGGCTTGCCAGAGATCAGCAACATGTAAGAACGCTGCACGTTCTAGACCGATATCAATAAACGCCGATTGCATACCTGGTAAGACGCGATTCACCTTACCGAGATAAATATTGCCAACCAGGCCTTTGGTCACTGCGCGTTCGATGAATACTTCTTGCACCATACCCTGGCGGACCAGTGCTACCCGGGTTTCATGTGCGCTTGCATGGATCAGCAGTTCTTCAAGCATGGCTTAGCGCAGTCCTAATACCTTGGCGGTGAGATAAAGAGGTAGTCCCATAATGCCACTTTGCGTGCCCTCAATACGGCGCACAAAGCTTCCGGCCTTACCCTGAATCCCATAGGCACCTGCCTTATCCATGGGGTCGCCGGTTGCGACATAGGCTTTAATCTCTGCGTCACGCAGGCGAGCAAACCATACTTTAGAGACTTCGTGACGCATGACAACGCGACCTGTGGTTTTCACGCAGGCTACCGCGCTAATGACCCGATGCCGCCGTCCTGATAAAAGTTGTAACATGTTACACGCTTCATCAGCATCTTTGGGTTTACCAAGAATTTTTCCACCCAAGGCGACCGTTGTGTCAGCAACCAGAATTGGCCTTGGTTCCAAGGACTGCGCATGCATTCTGGCAAGTGCTGCCTGGGCTTTTGCCTGCACGACGCGTGTGACGTAATCACTTGGTGACTCGTTATCACGGCTCGACTCCAAAGCTTCAGGATCTTCATGGGCTTGCGGTAGAAGGAGGGTGACCGAAACCGGCAGAAATTGTAGCAATTCAAGCCTTCTTGGGCTTTGAGATGCGAGATAAATCGGAAGGCTAGACACAACTTTAGGCGCGATGGTAGGGGTGCTGCTGAAGAATCGACCATGCACGAAACAGTTGCTCTGCAATAAGCACCCGAACAAGTCCATGGGGTAGGGTCAGGCTAGAAAGTTGCAAAATTAGCTTTGCCTGGGTGCGAATGTTCGGGTGCAGACCGTCGGCACCTCCGATTACAAAAGCGGGTACTTCGCCTTGCTCATGCCACTTCTGGCATTGTGCTGCAAACTCGACTGAATTAAGTCGGCTTCCTCGTTCATCGAGGGCGACTAGAAAAAAGCTGCCTGATTGAAGTGATGTCTCGATGCGATGTGCCTCGCGCTGCATACATTGTTCTGTCAGACTCGACTGACTCCGTGGCTCTGCGCGCAACTCCCGCCATTGAATCTGCCAGTCCTTGGGCAACCGGGAACTGTATGCTTTGCAAGCTTCCTCGATCCAAGACGCAGGCTTATGGCCAACCGTTAACACAAGACTGCGCATGCAGGCGATTTACAGGTCGGCTTTGCTTACGCTTCGAGCACTCGATGCGCCAAGCTTCATCCGCACTGGTTTGTCGCCCCATATTTCTTCAAGACGATAATAGCTACGGATGGCTGGCTGCATAATATGTACCACCGCATCGCCTGCATCGACCAACACCCACTCGCCGCTTGCCTCACCCTCAACGGCAAGAATCTCGCCACCGGCAGCTTTAACTTGTTGAGCGACACGCCAGGCTAGTGCCTTGGTCTGTCGATTCGAGGTACCACTGGCGATGATGACGCGATCAAAGAGGTCGCTTTGGCCGCCAGTGTTATAAACCTTGATGTCTTGTGCTTTTACGTCCTCGAGCGCGTCAACAATGACCCGCTGAAGCTTTCTAATATCCATATCGTTCCTTCATGAAGATCGCTTCCGATCCTCCCTTAATGCTTACTTAGACGGGCAATAAAGCCCTTGATCCCGAATATAGTCCAACAAAGGCCTGCCAAGGAAGCGTTCTAGTGTTGCCGATTCGAGTTTTTCACCGACTCGATCCTTTGGAAGGCTTGCAGCTGCGGCAAACTCCGCTCGTAGCATGGTCGACGATGTCGGTACCGGGGACATCGAAAAAAAAACAATTCGGCCGTGGCTGTTGCGAGGCAGGTGATCGCAACCGTGTGCCTGGACGAGTGCTTCAACTGCTATGGGTAGATCCTGAAGTCCGAAACCAGGTCGGGTTGTCACCGCGAGATGGACATAATCAAGCAACTGATCGTAGTGCTTCCAGCTCGCAAGATTTCTTAGCTGGTCAGCCCCAAGAATCATGACACGTCGCTTCTCCGGGTGTTCGAGGGCTAAATCTTTAACAGTATCAATACTGTAGGTAGGCTGTTTGCTTGCTTCAAAGCGCTCGACCTCTCTTGTATCGATGTCAAAGTAAGATCGATCAGCATTAGCGATCAAACAATTCAACATGGTCAGACGCTGGGTGTTGTCCGCGCGGCGTATGGCGCTGCTGGCTTGCTCAGCTTGCTTTTGCCACGACTGTCCTGTTGGCATTAGCTGAATTCGATCGAGTGCAAGGGCAAGTTTTGCAGCATGTGCAAGGGCAAGATGTCCCAGATGAGGCGGATCAAAGCTGCCACCAAGCCAACCCCAAGTTGGCGCATCAGGGGCGATGTCAGTCAGACCCAATCCCTTGCTTGAATCAGTTGGTACAAAGCTGCTTCGGGACTATCCGGTTCTGGATGCCAGTCGTAGCGCCATTTCACAATGGGTGGCATTGACATGAGGATTGATTCGGTACGCCCTTGAGATTGCAGTCCAAACAAGGTTCCGCGATCAAAGACCAGGTTGAATTCCACATAGCGGCCTCGGCGGTATGCCTGGAAATCCCTTTCGCGTTCTCCATAGTCAATCTTGCGGCGTTTTTCAACGATTGGCACATAAGCGCTCAAAAAAGAATCACCAACAGACCGGGTTAAAGCAAAGGATTCTTCGATGCCTGGGTCGCATAAATCGTCAAAAAAAATGCCACCAATGCCACGAGCCTCTTTGCGATGTTTCAAAAAGAAATATTCATCACACCAGCGCTTAAAGCGCGGGTACCACTGTGTCCCAAAAGGATCGAGCGCGTTTTTGCATTGTTGATGAAAGTGTTTGGCATCGTCCTCAAAACCATAATAAGGCGTTAAGTCCATGCCGCCGCCGCACCAGCCAATGGCGTCTTGATGGCCATGATCTCCATCAAAGGCCATAAAAAGTCGAACGTTCATATGCACAGTGGGTACATAAGGATTGTGCGGATGCAAAACCAGGGATACTCCCATAGCCTCCCAGCGACGGCCTGAAAGTTCTGGACGATGCGCGCTCGCGGAGGGCGGCAGTTTATCGCCCATAACATGGGAAAAATTGCATCCTCCCCGCTCAAAAAGAGCACCGGCTTCGATAACTCGTGAAATACCCCCACCGCCTTCGGGACGGTCCCACTGGTCAAATGCAAACGGATGGCCGTCGAGCTTTTCAAGCTGTTCGATGATGCCCGATTGCAGTCCGAGGAAGTACTGCTTTGCTTGGTCCAAGATGCCTGTCATTGAAGTTGGCTTTCTGAGTGCTATAGGACTGTGCCATTGCTTCGCCTGGCACGCCAGGCAATGTCTTTACGATATTGTCCACCTTCAAGGCCAATTTGCGCCATGCTCTCGTAGGCGTGCTGTTGAGCAAGTTTGACGCTATCGCCCATGCCAACGACACAAAGCACCCGGCCGCCGCTGCTAAGCAACTCACCTCCCTGGTCCTCGGTACCGGCATGAAACACAAAACGCCCATGATCTGCCGAGCTGTCGAGACGTTTGGCCTGTCCCAGACTAAGGGCTGCTCCCTTGTTGGATAAACCACGAATTGGGTCGCCGAGTCGGGGTGCTTGTGGGTAGCCCTTTGAAGCGAGAACAACGCCGACGGCGTGCCGTCGATCCCAGTGTGCCTCGGTTTGATTGAGCTTGCCGGCAAGTGCTGCCTCGATCAAATCGACCAGATCGCTCCGGAGTCGAACCATCAGTGGCTGGGTTTCCGGGTCGCCGAGGCGGCAATTGAACTCGAGTACGCGGACGCCCTTTTTGGGGTCGATCATTAAGCCTGCATACAAAAAGCCGAAATAGCGTTGTCCCTCTGCGGCCATTCCCCGAACAGCCTTATTCATCACCTCGCGCATAACGAAGGCGTGAACGTCGGGCGTCACGATGGGCGCTGGCGAATAGGCGCCCATGCCACCGGTGTTTGGTCCAATGTCACCATCGCCCAAGCGTTTATGGTCCTGACTCGATGCCAGCGCAAGTACGTGTTCCCCGTCGACCATGGCAATAAAGCTTGCTTCTTCACCAACAAGAAAATCCTCGATGACCACGCGGGCCCCAGCCTGGCCGAAACTTTGATCTTTAAGCATCCAGTCGATGGCTTGATGCGCCTCCTCAAGGCTCTGAGCAACCACAACGCCTTTGCCAGCTGCCAGACCGTCAGCCTTAACGACAATTGGTGCGCCTTGCGCATCAACATAACGATGTGCCTCTTCGGGATCGCTAAAGCTTTGATACGCGGCCGTCGGAATGCCCATCCGGGTCATGAACTGTTTGGCAAAGTCTTTCGAGGATTCAAGCTGTGCGGCTGCGCGCGTTGGTCCGAAAATGGCGAGCTTGCGGGCTTGAAAGTAGTCGACAATGCCTGCGGCTAGCGGCGCCTCAGGTCCAACCACTGTAAAGCGGATCCCTTCGTGTTTCGCAAAGTCTGCTAGCGCAGCATGTTCGCTTAAGTCGAGGTTTTGAACCTTGGGTTCATGGGCTGTACCGCCATTACCTGGGGCAACATAGACTTGGGTGACTTTTGCAGACTGTGCTAATTTCCAAGCGATGGCGTGTTCACGTCCGCCTGAACCGATGACAAGGAGTTTCACGAGTCACCCATCGAAGCATTGGTGTAGACCTCTTGTACGTCGTCGAGGCCTTCGAGTGCGTCAAGCAGCTTTTGCATTTTCTCGGCATCCTCAGCTTGCAATGCGATGTCATTATCGGGTTTCATCACAATTGCGGCGATGTCGCTGCGCAAACCTGCAGCATCAAGCGCTTGCCGAATCGGCTCAAAAAGGCCTGGTTCACAGACAACCTCGATTGAATCATCGTCTCCCCGAATAACATCATCAGCACCCGAATCAAGCGCAACTTCAATGACTTTTTCCTCGGAGGTGCCTGGGGCGAAAATGATCTGACCGCAGTGGCGGAACTGAAAAGCCACCGAACCATCGGTACCCAGATTGCCGCCGTATTTTGAGAAAGCGTGACGAACCTCGGCTACCGTTCGAATTCGGTTATCGGTCATGCAATCAACAATGATTGCTGCGCCTGCAATACCATAACCTTCATAGCGAATTTCTTCATAGTTAGCGCCCTCAAGACCGCCGGCCCCGCGCGCGATGGCGCGTTGGACTGTGTCCTTGGGCATATTGGCCTCTGAGGCCTTATCCATGGCCAAGCGAAGCCTTGGGTTGGTATCGCTGTCTCCACCGCCAATGCGCGCGGCGACCGTGATTTCTCGAATGAGACGCGTAAAAAGCTTACCCCGTTTGGCGTCTTGACGTCCTTTCCGGTGCTGAATGTTGGCCCACTTCGAATGACCGGCCATGCTTTCCCTTGCTGGTAAACGCCTGCTGGCGCGAGACCTAAATTTTACACCGCAGCGGGTAAGTGAATCGGCCAAAAGGATGACCTTTATGTCGTAAGGACAAGGCTAAGGCCAGGTTTGCGTCTTCAGCAGCTTTTCATGCCGATCACGCGTCAAGGATCCCGCGCCAATCATCCCCGATGCCAATCAAGCCCACAAAGCCCAGCTTTCCCACCACAGTATCCCCAGTTTCACCCCGGCTCATAAACCTCTGGAGGCCGCCTATGCAAAGCCGATTTCCCAGTTTTCTGATGTTGTGTGCGCTTACTTTGTTTGTGATTTTTCAACACACGCTGGTGAAGGCCGCTCAAGCAGCAGATCTGCACGCAACAATGCCAGTCGCAACACATTGCGAGCAAGTCTCTGAAGTGATTGCCTTGGCGCTTGGCGAGCCCAAAGCGTTTCGCCTGTCAACGCGAAAAGAGCAGTCGCGTTGGAACGCACGCCCCGATGTGCTGAGCGTTCAAGCTGGCCCAGGTAACACCCATTTGCTCAGAGGCGAGAGTCCGGGTCAAAGCGAGTTAAGGCTTAGCTTTGATTCAGACTCGGACCTTCAGCATTCGAGCTGCAAAGTCTGGCGGGTGGTGGTCGATGTCGACTTGGGACAAGCTCAAGCGCTCATTGCCGACTGGCTTCAGCAGGAATCGAGGACTTCTGCCTGGTCTTTACCGCAAATCAGGCTGAGCGCTCGAGGTAGGCTGATCGTGATCGAAGGTGAGGTTGCACAAATCGAGCACCGTCAGGCCCTCGAGTCCTTGCTAGGCCAGTGGATCCAATCCCAAGCCTTTTCAGGTTTGCGATTAGTCAATTGGATCCATGTTCGACCCGCCGAGCAAATCATGTTGGAAGTTCGAATTGCCGAGGTTTCCTCGCGTTTGCTCGACAAGCTCGGGATCGATTGGCAGCTTGGTAAAGAGCAGCCTTACTCAGCGGGCTTTGGCCAGTGGAGCGCCCAAGCGGGTTTTTCTCGGGGGGCTGCTGCTCTGGTCAAGCTCATGCGCGGTACTGCGGTTCTTGGTATTGATGCAGAGGCCTCGCGCTCGCAGTGGCGATTGCTTGCACAACCCAATCTCATGGCGCAAAGCGGCAGCGAAGCGCAGTTCTTATCGGGGGGTAAAGTGTTCATTCCGATATCCATTCAACAAGGTCAGGGTGAGCAAATTAGCGTGAGCACTCGGCTCGATGAGCGTGAGTACGGGGTGAGTCTCAAATTCACGCCGCGCCTGATGGCGGACGGGAGAATCGAGTTGAAGGTAGCCCCGGAGGTCTCAGAGTTATCCCGCGATGGCGTGATGGTCAGTGCAGGCGAGCGCGGGTCGGTCTTGCCATTGGTGACAGTACGCAAGGCAAGCACAACCGTCACGCTTGATGATGGAGAGAGCTACGTCGTTGGAGGTCTCATCAATTTTGGCGAAGAGCATGGTCGCCGCGGGCTTCCAGGTTTGATCGATTCAAGCTTTTTGAATCGTTTTGCTGGTTCGAGCGATCGACACCAGCATCACAGCGAATTGGTCTTTGTTGTTACGCCGCGCAGACTCATCCGCCATCAAGGAGCCCTTTAATGAACTGGGAAGATAGAAGCATCCAACATCGCGCCATTGAGCGTTTACTCGGTGAGCATGGGCCGCGAGCGCTTGCCAAAATGAGCCCCGAGCAATTACAGGATCAGCTTCGGGGTGAACTTTCACGTCAATTGACCGAGCAACATGGTTCACTTCAGGCGGAACATTTGCACCGTATCCAATCTGAGTTGATGGGCTTGGGGCCACTTGAACCCTTGCTCGCTGATAGCAAGGTCGGCGATATTTTGGTGAATGGTCCCGAGGCGATCTGGTACGAGCGAGAGGGGCGTTTATACCGAAGTGCGCAACGCTTTGATGACGAGACGCATCTCATGCGCATCATGGATCGCTTAGTCTCGCGAGGTGGCCGACGAATCGACGAGTCTTCGCCAATGGCCGATGCAAGGCTGCCCGACGGATCGAGAGTCAATGCCGTGGTTCGGCCTGCGGCGGTCGACGGTCCGCAACTATCGATACGCCGATTTGTCGGTGGTCCCAGGTTGCTCTCCGATTGGGTGTCAGCAGGTAGCATGACGACAGAGGCGGCCGAAATGCTCGGAGATCTGGTCCGCCAGCGCGCAAACCTGATCATTAGCGGCGGTACTGGGGCTGGTAAAACCTCGCTGCTGAATGCGCTTTCAGCTTGCATTGATCGTGACGAGCGGATCTTAACGCTTGAGGATGCTGCCGAATTGAGGCTATCGCAACCCCATGTTGTCCGCCTTGAGGCAAGGCCACCCAATCTGGAGGGCAAGGGTGAAATCACCATGCGGATGTTGTTACGCAATGCGCTTCGCATGCGGCCTGATCGCTTGATTGTTGGCGAAGTCCGAGGCGACGAGGTCATCGAATTGCTCGCTGCGCTCAACACTGGCCACCGCGGTTCGATGGGGACAGTGCACGCGAATTCGGCTGCCGATGCCTTGGTACGGCTGGCGTCGATGGCCGCAATCGCCCTTGGACAATCGCATCCAGAGATGCTTTCCTCGCAAATCCGGGCGGCGGTCGACGTTGTGTTGCATCTTGAACGCAACGGGGATGGCAAAAGGCAACTTTGCAGTATTCACCGCCTACAGAGCCAAAGTACACAACATGGCGCTGCGGCAAGTATGCAGCGGTTATGGCCTAAACCGGACGGTATGTCTCAACATCCCTATCGTAACCAGGTAGCGAACGCGCACCGCAAGCCTGAACTTGATGGTGCTTGATACGCTCAGCGAGTTGTTGATCGAGCAAAATACCATCGGCCGGCGCTTCACGTTGAAGTCGCTCGGCTCGATTGACAACCTCGCCCAATGCGGTATAGCTTCTTCGCATGGTTGTGCCTAGGTCGCCAACCAGTGCCTCGCCACTTGCCATGCCGATCCTTTTGGAGAGTCCCGGTGCAGCTTGAATCGCAAGGGCCGCTTGAAGTGCCCGGTCGGCATCATCTGATGCACGCAATGGAGCACCCCAAAAGACCATCAAACCATCGCCCAAGTACTTGTCAAGTGTCCCGCCGTGCTGATGAACGATCGACGTCCAAGCATCGAGTTGGGTGCGGAGTTTTTGCGCAAATAACTCCGGACTATCCTGACGCGCAAGACGCGTTGATCCGACTGCATCGACAAACATAACAACGAGTTGTTCTCGTGATGGCGCAAGGGTTTGGGCAGAGCCTTCCGAAAGCAAATGCTCCAAGACTTTCGGTGGCACATAGTCAGCAAAAAGTCGCCGCAGTCGTCCCGCTGTCTGACGCTCATTGCGCAGACTCCAGGCCAGGCTCGCCAGGGCACAAAGTGTGACGGCGATTGGCGGTCCGCCAACCAATTGCAATTGATGCGTGTCAGTCAGCATCAAGGCAAGCAAGGCAAGACCGACCGAGGCAAATAAACCTATGAGCGCGAGGCTTAGGTAACGACGAAATCGGCAACTTACGACGATGAGCGCCATGCTTAAAAGGCTTAATGCCTGTATGAGTAGCCAGGCCTTCACGCCAAGCCAGCTTGAGCGGGCGCGTGGATCTTCCTGCGAAATAATATCGAGTAAAGCAGCAGTCGCTTGGGCGTGCACAACCACCCCAGCCTGCGAAGCTGCCATCGGTGTTGCTACCCGGTCGCTTACACCAAGTGCTGAGGAGCCGATCAGCACAAGGGCGCCTCGAAGCGCGCTGATCGGTTCGCGGGCCTCAAAGGCAAGGTGCGAAGGTACGCTCAGCCAAGCCAGATTTGAGCGTGTGTAGGGAATCGACCAGAATCCCTGGGGGTCGCTTGCCAAGTCCAATACGCCGGTTGACAAAACCTGGCCAGCAGGCCACCGGGGTTCCAGCTTGACCTGATCGGGTAGCAGGCCCATGCAGGCCAAGACCGCCAATGACAGCGTAGCCTGCCATTGATCGCGATATCGCAAAAGGGGCGGCAGCCTTCTGACCACACCGTCGTCTTCAGGCAGCCAGCTGATATGGCCGGTGCATCGCGGTTGTAAACCTGCATGGTGTCCAACATGCCCGCTTGCCTGCGCGATTGCGAGGCCCGAAGCAAGTTGAACATGTTTTGGCCAGTGACTGCTCACCTCGCCTGCGTCAGCCGCTTGCGATTGGCCAAGACCAAAGGCTTGCGACAAAACAAGTGGATATCGTTCTAAAAGTTGCTGAATGGCTTGGTCGCCTTCCCTATCGCGGGGTTCTGGCAGCACAAGATCCAAACCGATTGCAGCGACTTGATGTGTTTCAAAAAGTTGCGTCAGTAAATTCGCAAGGGTTTTTCGCTCCCATGGCCAGGCGCCAAGAGCCTTGAGGCTTGCTTCATCGATATCAACGATGACGACCCGGGATTCAAGGCTGTCACTGGCGCTCATGCGATGCCATTGGTCACCGAGTAAATTTGCAGCTCGTTGCAGCGTGCTCGGCCAGGGAAGGCCACTGGCAAGCAGTAAGCTCAGCAAACTACCCGCCAAGCCGATGAAAAGGGGTACGCGCCATAGACCCATAAATTCGATTGTGCAACACTTCAAGGCTGCCTCGCCAATGTCCGACATGCTCTCATTTCAGCCATCGATCGCATCGCCTGCTTGCGAGCCTGAAATTCTGGCTTACGGCGGAGCATGGCAAGCTGCGCTTTCGCTTCGACTTGGGCTTCGGCGAGGACGTTGCGTTGTCTTAGATCAGGAACATCGAGGCCCTTTA
>Ga0172372_10006104_pt1 | contig 16526 bp, 14 predicted proteins | sample LakKiv5m_2_FD_114544 | JGI IMG/M metagenome (GOLD analysis project Ga0172372, IMG submission 114544) | Freshwater microbial communities from Kabuno Bay, South-Kivu, Congo - kab_092012_9.5m | ecosystem: Environmental > Aquatic > Freshwater > Lake | place: Democratic Republic of the Congo...
CCAACTGGTCCACCGGGTCCAATAGGCCCGCAAGGAATACAGGGACCAATTGGTCCGCAAGGAAACGATTATACATCCGATGCTGCTACCAGTTACTTTCAAGGTAAAACAATATGGGGAGCAAATGGTATCCTCGCGTCTAATAATTTTAACTCGCTAAACATGGCAAACAAATGGGTTCAACACATACCTGGAGACAGTTCTTTAGTATTTGCTGAAAGAAATGCAGACAATACAGATTGGGATTGGAATAAGGAAATCAAATTTCAAAGGGGTGGTAATATTCTTCTTAAAGGTAATGCCATGTTGACAACTCCAAATGCTAATGTAAGTAATTTAACAGCTGGAAATACCACCTTTCAAGTTGGAAATACTCAATTAACATTTAGATTAGGAATGAGAGGGGGTACGGAACAACAAGGATGGACATCAGTTGATCCAAATGGTGGTACTAACACTGGTGTTTTCATATATGATACTCTAGAAACACCAAATGCAAATGTAACTAATTTTACTACTGGCAACACTAGAGTAACTGGAAGCTTCCATGCTAATGGTACTATACCAGTCAATCCAATTGGCAATGGAGCGCATATGGGCACAGATTCACTTGGGAATACTCAAATGCAAATGAATGCAAATGCGACTGCTGTGTCTTATCTTGATTTTGGTGTAAGTGGAGAAGACTTTAGAGGAAGAGTTTTGTACAGCAATGCAAACAATTCTATGAACTTTCATGTAAATGGTAATGGAAACCCGGCAATGAGAATTGACAATGCTGGAGTTGCAAGTCTATCCAATGCAAATGTAACTAATTTAACAGCAGGAAATCTTAATGCTGGAAAAATTAGAGGCGCGGGTCAATTAATAAGAGGTCCAACAAATACAGTTACGGGCGACCCTGGAATCTACAATGATGATAATTCTTGGATGCGATTTTCAAACCAAGGTCCACTTATGTTTTATAGTGGGACGACGAATTCTGGATACGGGATTGAAGGAGGAAACGGTGAAGATTGGAGAATGAGGATAAACTCAGATAGTGTAAACATTAAAAATTTAACAGTTGACAGAATTAATATTGGAGGGTGGAATGTGAGACAAGATAATGATCATCTAGTGTTTCGTAGAGGAGATGCAACAGATGGAGACAATCAACCTCATTTCCGTATGGCACCTGATGGCAACTTTTGGGTTAGCCGTGCATCAGGAAGAGGTTGGGTAGCTGATTCTATTGGTGACCTTCGTAACAACACATTGAGATATGATAGAGATGTTAGCATATGTCACTATAATGGTAGAGGATGTATACAAGCTGCTAACAGTTGGGATGCACGAACAAGTGATAACTCTAATGGAGACTGGGAGCGATGGAGATTTGGAAGAAGGTAGTTGCTTCAATAACTTATATATTCCATATGTTACTTAAATCTTCTGTTAAAGCCTCTATATTGTCTAGTACACGATTCTGATTTTGCGTATTAATATCATCCACTATCGCTTTAAAAACAAAATACTTTAATGCCAATTCTACATGAGACTTTAAAGCAAATGTGTTTTTAATTGTAAAAATGTTTAAGAATCTTTTGAACATTTTCAATTCTAATAGATTAATATCCCTTTTTACATCTAGTGTATTTCTATTTATAATAAGAGTGTCAATGTCTAGCTCAAATAATTTATACTCAAATATAAAGTTTACAAGCATATCCAATGCGCTTTTAACAGATGCATCTTCTATATTCTCACACATCTCAAACTTTTCTTCTTTTGTTGTATTTTTACCGCGTTTTTGCGTTTCGAAATGTGTGTGAACAATTTTTAAATTATGAATACACATCTGTGATACTAAGTGTGTTTCTGTTGTTTTACGAAAAATATCATCAGAAACATTTGAAGGACTCAATATCCTATAATCAGTGTTTGCCATACATGTTTTACGAACGTCACTTAAGGAATTTGCAAAATTTTGTGAAACATCCTTGTACGGTTTAATGTGATAAAACAAAGAAACTTTTGAAAAAGGTACGTTTGTTGATTTTATATGTGCTGAAGGCATGACACACGAATGGAGTGTGTAAACATCATATAATTGCCAACATTGTTCCTCAAATATTTTGGTAAATATTATGTTAGATGATGATATAGAATCCATAATCTTACCTAAATTGTCTAATGGAACGTCATTAAGAAGATAATTTTGATATATGCTGTTTGAAATACTTAAAGGTTCTGTACTTGACATCGTATAAGCCATTTCAATATCTATGGGTTTAGAAGCGTCTAAAAGATAACAGACTTTGTCATTCAAATCAATATCAACTGGTTTTTCTTGTAGATGTTTATAAAAAACATCAAAATTTGCTAAAGTATTTAATCTCCATTGTTCTAATATATTAAAAACTTGACGTATATCATGTTGAGACACCTTAATTACTTTAAGAATTTGTTCATTTGTCAGTTTTAATGATTCTCTTAAATTAATGTCGTCAACAAGTTTTCTGAGTTCTAATAAACTTGGATTTTTAACATCCAAAGTAGTGCAATTTGGTAAAGACGCAAATGAATCTTTTAATTTTGGTGTATTACATAACATTATTATAGGAACGTTTGCTTTTAATGTGCCGTGTATATACTCTACAAACTTTGTAATGTATTTTTCACACAACTCTATGTTGTCTAGAAATATGAGGTTGCCTTTTGATTTTATAAAGTCTAAAGTTTGTGTATCATAATTAACAATGTTGTGCAAATGTTGAGCAAAATCTGAACGTATATCAGTTGTATCTAATTTGATTAAATTGAAAGACTTGAAAAGAATGTCTATTATTACTGTTTTCCCAGATCCTACTGGTCCACAACATAAAAGTATTTTTTGTTTACTTGAGCTCAAATCGAGGCTTGATATCCACTTACGAATGTGATTAACAACATCTTTGTGAAATAATGATTTTTGAGTTGTTGGTTTGTACTTTTCTGCCAACAATACCATAATTTTTTGAATATGATTTTGTGTGTTTAAACAAAAAACTAAATTAGTTTTCATTTATAAAAAGATTAAGTTAAAGATTAATGTGTATGCCTTGTGAATGTATTCTATGTCATCAAAAGTTTGATCCATTATTGTTTCCGTTTTATCATTGTTGTATAGTCAAACCTGACGAAAACCTAATCATAATTAAATAAAAAGTGTGTTTGTATACATATTATAAATTGTTATCATATGTATATTATAAATGGAGACAACACTCTCAAGCTACCTTGATTTACAAAATCAGCTCAAGGAACTACGCAAGACACAACAAGATATTAAAAAGCAATGTGCTAATATTGAACAAGAACTCTTAAGTTATATGACTGAAAATAATGTAGATAAGCTTACGTTTAAGAATAATGAAATAGTGTTGTACGACAAGAAAGTAAATATGACCTTTAAAAAAGAAAACTTGGTAGAAACGCTCTCTCAACAGCTCAAAGATACAGAACAAGCCGAGAAATTAGTTGATACAATCGTGTCGAATAAAGTTTTTGATACCCATAAAAGTGTTAAAGTAAAAAAAGCAAAATAATTAATCAGTTAACAAATCTGTATTCAATATTTGTCTCCAAGCGGATACTGTTGAAGTGTTCCTAACTGGGGATTCTTCTATTTCTACTGGGTCACATTTGTAAAGCGTTTCATATAACTCCAACTCAACAATTTCATTCCTTTTAATTTCAGGGAATGTTAAATGTAATTGTTCATATACTATTTCTTCAATGTAATCCTTAACACGTGATTTATGCTTCTCAACAATTTTTAAAGATTGTTTATAAGGTATCAAAGTTACCAAAGTGTCATCATGCTCAATAATGTAATTATATAATGCATCATATACCCTGTAGCGTATGTTAGAAGGTAAAGAACATAAAGCATGATATACGTATGCACGTAATCTAATACGGTCCAACTCGTTGCGACCATTTTCGTGTTCGGATATATTACAATCGCCTTTTTCATGACTAGAACACAAATGCTCATTGCATAAATATGTAGGTACATACTTGTGGACGAATTGTTCATGATCAAATCTAAAACATCCATTTTTACCGGTGTCACTCCAATGCTCACAAAGACCTCTGGTTTTGTAACCAATTCTTCCACATGCATAACATCTTTCTACGCCATGATGTGACAATCCATTGCATCGTTCTGTTTTATATAAGCTTATTTTACATATTGGACAAATCATGAATGTATTAACGTCTTTTAATAATGCAATTAACTGATTTAATGCGATTTCGACTGTTATTTCCGAATTTGTATATAGATAGTCTTTCTCTTCGTAACTGTAACTAACATCTGTCACTGATTGTATTATAGAACTAGTCAATTGCACATTGTTCTTATTGAAAAAGTAATTAAAGCCATTAGGAATTTCACTTTCAGAATTGAGTTTGCATTCAAAACATATATTATTAATATAAGAAATACCTTTCTTACAATAATAACAAAACGATCTTAAACATCTTGGATTTTGATCACATCGAATGATAAACTCTCCTATTAATGAATCTCTGATTTTTTCATTTTCTAACAAAATGTTTGTATTACATTTGATATTTGTGCTCTCAGTTGTTGAAAAAAATGATAAAGGGCATTTAATTATAGTATATCCTGGAAATTCAAAGTTGCTTGCATGAGCAATATATTTATTCCATTCATCGTCAGTTTTACACACCTTTTGAATTAAGTTGTGATCAAGAATACATTTAAAACCTATTTCTGTCACACAATCCTCAAAAGGGTATGGGCAACTAAAGTGTGAATTTTCAGAGTTTATAGGATGATTTTCGTAATTAGAAATTATGTGTCGTACACATTGAACGCACAAAAAATGCTTTGTACAACATTTAAACAAAATATCATCTGGAATTTCCTGGTCAACAAAATATGTTTTCTCAAGTTCGGATAAAGACGCGGCTTTGCCATCAACTGTTACAATAGATTTATCAGTAAAACATACACAACACATTATGTTGATGTCTGTATATAAATCTAATTTATGTAGAGATTGTTCAATCGGACAAAATAACGATTGCATACTTGTATTATTACAATAAATAAATTTATTTTAATTGGATTCAATCTCGATAGCATTCCATTGTCAATTGCATTCAATTGTCATTGTACAATCAAAAGTCAAATATTAATTGCATTCAATTGTCATTGTACAATCAAATTCAATTATCAAACATTAATTGCATTCAATTGTCATTGTACAATCAAAGTCAAGTTCAATTGGATTAAACCATTGGTCATAAAATGCAATAGAAACAGATTTTATTTGTAAACATGAATCAAAGTCATAATATTCAGAATCCAGTGGAATATGAAGGTAATATTTCCCAAAATAATCAGTCAGGTCAATGTTGATCTCTTCAAAATATGTAAATGTGTTGCTACACATGATTTTATTAATTTCTATATTATTCACGTATAATTTCATGTATAAACTGTTCAAAATATTGTAGATAGGCATATTTTCTGAAACATAAAGATTATTCGACCTATATTCGGATTTGTTGAAACCCAACAATTTCTTCATTGGGACACCCATACCACTTTCTATAAATTTTAATGTAAATTGACAAGGTTCATTGCCATTTATGCAACTTATGTGAATTCTATGTTTTACAAAATTCAATGATGCTTTGTATGATAGCTTGTTTGGGGAATGTTTTGTGAACAATTCTGTCATGCAATACAATATATTTTCAATACTGTAGTAACCTGTTGGTAACGTTACAATAAAACTTGTTCCTTGTTCCCCTATCTCAATTTTGTTATTTAGATCTGTTATGTTGTAAATATTACAACAAAGTCTTAATTTTTTTAAACTTATACTAGAAACATTGTTTAAAACTTTTTCAAAGTGACATTGACCATCTTGATATTTTGCATCTTGTGAATACAAATGTATTTGATAAGCTTGTTTTTTCAATACTATAGATTTCTGTTTAGAAGATTCCAGAAACTCAAACTGTTTTTTTGCAGCTTTGTTAAGTGCATCTAAGAGATGCTCTAAATCTAGCGCCTCCTCTCCAACAATTTTATCAAAATACTTGTCAAATATGTAATTTTGAATACTTAACATATCTTCCTGTGTGCATATGTTTGGAACAGGTTCAATAGACTCAAATATTTGCGCTGTATTATCAGGTGCTAAAAACATACGTTTGAAATTGTCCTTAAAATTGTTCATTCTTACGATACATACATTAAAAATAATTGAATTTTTCCCGCATTCACGTTTATTTTTATAAATTAAAAATTCAGTAAGGTTTAAACAATGTTTGTTGATTCAGTTATTAAAGGAATGGGTAAAACCACCGGTGGTGTTATTGTATTCGGAGTAATTGGTATTGCATACTTAGGCGTACGTGGAATTTCGACTTTTGCATGGTCAAAATACTTTCAAGCTACAAAACAAGCAGAAGTTCAAACACAAACTGAATCTGCTCAAGCATCAGATGACACAAAGTACAAGAAAGTTCTTGATATGTTTATGTAGACCTAAATATCAAGGTTGGTTCCACATTCTTTCGAATTGGTAAAATATACTCTATTGTCTTGTTTAATTCATCAAATTTAATTTTACCTGATCTTCCCGTTGCATAAGAATCGTCTTGATTTATATAGTCATTGAAAATATTTTTAAGCTGTTGTATAGCTTGAAATTCAGATGAATATAAGTTCATATGCTTGTCATATTGTATTGGAAAATGTTGCAGTTTTCTTGCTAAATAAAGTATCATTGTTACACGTTCTTGTTTAGTACGTTTATTCATTACTAACATATAATGAATAAACATATTTTTATATCAAGTTTGAACTAATTATTGTGTACAAGAAACGCACATGTTCCACATGGAGTCTTCAAATCAAAAGTAAAGTCGTAAGCTCGTTTATCAAATGGTTTCAATACCTTTTTTTCATATGTGTCTTTGACTACAAGACGTGTGTTTGCACCTGCATAACTATTATGATGAATATTTTCCTGAAGGTCATCACATAGTGGATGGAAACGATTGATGGTAATACCTGCTAATGTACATGCACCTTTTTCACGTGTATATTCTGGAGCCAATCTTTGATCTCGACATTCTGGAATTGATGGAGGAATTTGAGATTTCATGTTAGGGTGATACTTGCATTCTGTGCATTTACTTAAATTACGTGGCAATCCTTTAAGCTCGCTTTCTATGTCAATCGTCTCTTTTGGAATACTGTTATTAGGATTATGCATAAATGGAGATGCTCCAATAAAACATGCTTCTTTGTGTGGGAAAATTCCACTATCTGTATTCCAATCACCAGGTCCTGCACTTTCTTTATCTTTATGCTCTAATGCGCACTTGTCATACTTTGAGCGTGTAAATGAAAAATGAGACATATATACTATGATTATAATTTTAAATTTTTAAATTCATTCAATAATAAAATTGAAAACAACTTGAAACAACAGTGTGTATTGAAATGCAAGCAACAATAGATTGGTGTGAACACAACTATGCATTATTAAACTTTATAGCAGAATTTTGGAACACTATAAGTGGAGTTGCAATAGCCATGTCTGCTTTTTATTTCAAATACAATTACTCATATACTTTTGTCATCCAGCATTTTAAAGCGGTTTATTATTTATTGCTTTTAACATCTTTAGGTACTATTCTGTTTCATGCCACACTTTTATTTCCATTTCAACTTCTAGATGAAATCCCCATGTTGCTTTTAAGCATGGTTTACAGCAATATCTTAAGAAATTTATATTTAAGAACAAAGGTAGACAATTACTGGTTCCAAATTATAGATAAGAGTCAAATTCCATGTTATCTTATGATGCTGTCAATTCCATATATCTATACGATTCAGTCTAAATTACAAATTTTAGCATTCCACACGTTGCTGAAAATATATGAAACACAAATAGTGTACATGCTTTATAACATTATAAATAAAATTGATACAGTGTTTTTTGATTCGTTAGCTCAAGAATTTAACATAAACAATTATTTAAAGAATCGTACTAAACTTACAAATTGTGTTTATAAAGGGTTATTGTGTTATGCAACAAGCGTTTCTATTTGGTGTCTTGAAAATCTATTTTGTTCAGCTCTTCATAATTATCAACTGCATGCCGTATGGCATATTATTTCAAGCATTGGTATCTATCAACTGAATAATATACTTAGACTATTATATGATATTGATCAAAGCATTAAGAGACTCGAAAATTGAATTTTAATTTGTAATCTATTAACAAAACAAAGATGACACGTAACACTATCGGTGGCAAAGGTCATAAAAAAGCAAAAAAACATGTACATAGTGAGAAACGAAATATGCCATACAAGGACGCCGAAGAAGGAACTGATTATGCAATTGTAAAAAAATTATTAGGTAGCGGTTGGGTAAATTTAATGTGTTTAAGCGACAATAAAGTTCGTTTAGGTAAAATTAGAGGAAACATGTACAAAAAAATTTGGATAGCTACAGCTGACGTGGTACTAATTTCTTATCGTGGTTTTCAAGACAATAAATGTGATATAGTATTTAAGTACAATAACGAAGAAATACAAGTATTGCTTAATAGAGGCCATATCACATATGAACAATTACAAGGAGAAGATAAAAATGTTATAGATGACAATGAATTGGTGATATTTGGCGACAATGACAATGACAATCTAAATATCGATTCCATTTAAAGAAAATTGAGTTTATTCTATTACTTTCAACATAGAAAGAATGTTGACAGTAAATGACACACAAATTAATATAGCAACTATTACATTATGTTGTAAAATCCCTGACTGCGACCTAAACATTACGAACATCGGACAATATCTTCAAATAGATGATAAAATTCTTGGAATTAAGTACAAGTATGGCGATCTCAATATTATGAAAGGCATGTATAGCACAACTATTTACAAAAAGTCAAAAGGAAAAAAGCTTGACAAAGTGAATAAAAGATTATTCTATAATCAAGTTTCTATAATTGTTAATAATGGTGATAAATCGATTAATGTCAAAGTTTTCAAAAATGGTAGTTTGCACATGACAGGATGTAAATCAGAAGATGATGCATACAAAGTCTTAAAAATACTCTTAGAGAAATTTAAGAACATGGAAACGACAGATGGGCATATTATTTTATTGACACAAGACGAGCATGGTGTTCTTCTAGATAACAATAATATCATGTATTCGTATTCTGGGCATCAAATTATTGGATACAAATTGAAAACCGGAGTGTATGTAATTGATAAAAAGCAGTATAAAGTAAATGGTGAAAGACATGTTTTAATATACGGAAAGCAAGAATCACAGCGCAAAAAAGAAATACTTAATTTTGATGGAGTTTTAATTGGTTATTCTAATCTAGAGTTACTTAACAATAGAACAAAGTTTTATAAAAAGAATTTTGAAATTCATTATGATTACAACTCGGGTTTTATTTATGCCAATGACAATGTCATTATTGGTAAAATTAACTATACTGTAGATAAGTCTTTAATAATCGACCCAAACCAACATTCTGAAGTCATTGAAGTCGACTATAAAACAACACCTTATAAAAGTCGAACTTGGGAATGCTTAGATTTTGATTCTACTACATACAAACAAGTATTTGATGTTAATGTGAATTGCATCAATATTTGTTTTAATCTCAATTTCAAACTGAATCGAAACAAATTATATGATTGTTTAATTCACCAAAACTATTTGTGTAAATATAGACCAGAAGCGTACTCTGGTATAAAATTTGTCTACAAAGTACCAATGATAACATCTGATTTTGTATTCGACGGTCATTGTCATTGTACGTATAAATGTTATTGTCGATCAATAACTTTTTTAATATTTCAAAGTGGAAATGTCATAGCAACAGGGTTTAAGAATTTAAATGAAGTTCATAATATAACACCAAATTTGTTTGATATAATACAACCTTTGAAAGAAATTGTTCAACAAAAGCAAGTTGTAGAAAATTAATTTATCTTCCTATAATAAGATGTCATTGGTTGTTGATGTATACAATAAATCCAACAATAAACAAATTGCTCCTGGTATGCTTTTAATGGATGACAATTTTGAACTTATAAAAGCCAAGTTGTTCTATTTTACAGACGGTATTGAAATGCACCCAAGCTTTATCAAATTAGAAAAAGAAGATGGATCAATCCACACACCTTCAATTGAACTCGATACAAATAAATTGTATGTGACAAATATTTTAGATACTTTAGAAAAAGATTATAATGTTCCAATGCTTTATCAAATGTTTGAAAATAATGAATACACGGAAACGTTTACAGATATTACAATAAGTAAAGGCTACATAAATTTTACAGAAGAAGACTTTGAATTTGCTATTAAAGTCACTTTACTAAAAAGTAGTCCCTCATTATTCGGTCATTTTCAAACTTACGTTGAGGAATATCTTGAAAAACTACTCAATTCTAAACCAGATTTACAAGAACATTTTGAAAATCTTCAAAACTATTATTCAGCTGTTAGTACTACTAATAATTTGTATACCGATAGCATAAAATATAACCAAATTAGTATAATACTATCAGAAAAAGAAAATAAACAGCGTTTTGTTAAAATCATGGAAATTTTCAATTCATTTCCCTTAAGTAAAGAGTTTCCTTTTATAGCCATCGAGTCTAATGGAATTCCAATGGTTAAAGTGTTCAATAATCTGTTAGATTTTAGTTCTGAAAAAGATGTCAAATCATGGCTGTTGAATGAAAAAAAGAAAGCCAAACAAGTTCGTTATAAAAAGATAAAAGGACTCATGTTTAAAATATACTATACAAATAAATTCTTTACCGCACATCTATTTGAAAATGGCTCTGTTATCCTTAAAGCCGAGTCTTTGAACAGTGATTATGATTCTTTGGTTACAAGTTTAAAGAATATACATAAAAAAATTACATCAATTCTGAATAGTGCATCAAATGAGTATGGATACTTTACAAAATCACATTTGTTAAGCTCATTCGATAATATGGTTTGGAATATTGAAACATTAACGGCGTCTGTTGATTCGTCAACATTAATTGACAGAAATTCGTTTTCAAAAGAACTTTATAATCCTTACCTGTCTGAGTATGTATTCAAATTAAAAGATACCATCGCTGAAGATATGATGTCTATGTATTATGTTAAATCCAATATTACAGTTAATGTCAAGGATAATCCTTATAAAATAAACTCAAGCATTATAACTATATATGGGGCTCAAAGTGTGTTTCAAGTTCGTACTATACTGCATCAAATCCATGTTATTAATAATATGAGTGAAACAGATACAAACCAACGTCAAAAAGTTAAAGAAAAGAGCCATATTAAAAATTTAAGACAACAGGGAGTAAATATTTTGTCTACCAAATGTCAAAAACCACGACAACCCGTTCTAGAAACAAGTGATGTTAAACCTCTTAAAAACAGTTATATATTAGAACATAAAGGAAAAAAATATGTATGTCCTAAGAAAGATTATCCATATCCTGGCTTCACTAACGAAAATATCATATGTTGTTTTAAAAAAGACCAACGTAGAAGAGATGCATATATTCGTAATACCGCATCAGATGATTTAGAGGTTCTTGTACAACCATCAAATTTCAAAATTGATGTTATGGACAATGGGCAAAGAATATCCACTTTTGCTATTAAAGTAGTTTCAGAGTACATGGATGGTTTGGATGAACAAAACTCTGTGTCAAAATTTTACTATCTTTCAAAAGACAATACTCTTGTAGCTATAACTAATAATGATGTGATAGACATATTAAATGATCAAGAACAACAAGATTCAACAATATGGTTAGAGACAGTGCCTTTAACAAAACTCATCACCAATCCCCCAAAAAACAAGTGCAATTTTGCACCTGACTTTTCAAAACCAAATATACATAACAAGTGTGAACATCATGAACGCAACAAATATTTTGGATACAATCTAAACTCATATCCATGTTGTTTTGATAAAGAACGTGAGGCCACAGTCACCAGGAAACGAAAGGAAATAGATATTACTAAACAACATATAATAAAGTCGGATAAAATACTAGACTATCAAAGGATTGGTATGCTTCCAGATGCACTTCATAATATACTTGATAATACATATTATAGAATGGGAGTCGTTCAAAATAAGTCTGCATTTTTTAATGCGGTTTTACTTGCGTTGCAACACCAAAATTCCACTAAATTGAAAACAACAACTGAGCTTAAAAAAGAATTAGTTAATCTACTAGAAAAAGACTCTGAGTTATTTGCTAAACTAAATGGTGGTTCTGTAGCATTAAAATATAAAGAGATAAACAATTATATAGAAACGTTAAAAAGCAATAATGTTATACATTGGAGTGACACAATAGATCTAATAATGAGAGAATTAGGTGTAAATGTTTTTATACTCAATATTCCTTATCTAAAATCAGAGTCCACACAGACACCCGATTATAACAATATGAAAATAATTTGTACACCGTTTATTACATATGACAATTCTAAACCATTCCTAATTCTTCTGAAAAGACAAAACGCTTTTGAAATTATAATCAAGTTAGATAATGGAGATGTAACAACTCTATTCACACAAAATGACAGTTTGTCTCAATTATTCATGGATTACGTGAAAATGTCTTGTGTGAAGGAAAATGAATATCCAAGTGCTTTTGTGTATGATTTGCCTTACGATATTAATCAAGTATTAAGCATTCTAAAGGAAACAAAACATAAACTAGTTGGACAAGTTGTTAACTCTTTTAATAAAGTTGAAATGGTGATTACAAAAAAAGCATTTTTAATTCCAGTGCAAGAAACAGGATTGGTCGACAATTTAAATACAGTTCCCTTAGACAATTTACTAACATCTAATAGTCTTAATGACATAGAAACGTTTCAACAAAATTTAAAAGAAATAAATAAAGAATTCAGTAAAAACAATTTAATTCCAATGTCTGTTCGAGGATATACACACAACGATTCAGGTGCCGCAAATGCTCTTCTTTTTAATGTAGGATCATTAATACCTATACAAGAATCAATGGATGTTCCGAATACATTTACTAAATTGCCATTTTCATTTTATAAGGATGTTGATAAGTATTTACAAACAAAAGATACAATAAAAAATAGCCAGGATTTGTATAGTGAAAAGATTGAGTCCACACATCAAGAAAAAATTATCGTTAAAAGATTTCTTGCAAAATATATATCTAAAAACGAAAAAGCTGTCAAATACATTGAAAACGTAATTACTAAACCCAAACTTTCACAATTTGATAAAATACAAATGCTTGTCGACATGTTTAACAAGTTATTTAATCAAATATCACAAGACAAACAACCCAATGTCACATTAGACAAAAACTTTCTATTCAGAGTTATTGCAAAAGAAGTACTTAACGAAGGTGCTAATGGCAATTTTATAAACAATATAGTATTATCTAACAGCAATAAAAACAATATTTCTTCACGAACCACAGAATCCATCTTGCTTAACTTGGAAGATATAAAGAAATGGATATCTCAACACAATAGAGAAAATAATTAAAATTGAATTTGTACATTATTGTTAATTTTTTTAGGGAGTAAATTAACAATGAACCAAGAAACTTTAACAAAATATAATATAGCAGCTAAAATATGTTCTAAAGCTTACAATGAAATTATCACAAATCTTTACAATGACATTCATAATGTATATGATTTATGTAGGATTGGAAATCGTGTAATAATAGAAGAATGTAATAAAATATACAAAAAGGAGAGTAACAAAGGAATTGCTTATCCGACAAGTATATCTTTAAACAATTGTATAGGCAATTTTGTTTACGAACCCAAGTCATCTTACAATACAATTAAAGTGAATGATGTAGTCAAAATTGAGCTTGGTGTTAATATTGGAGGTTGTATTGCAACATTAGGCAAAACTGTGAATTACAATAATGAACCAGATTCAGAAATTGTAACGTTTTTAGAAAGTCTTGAAAAAAAAATCGTTAAAGAATTGAAATCAGGAAACTTAAATGACGATGTCCGAATTTTAGTGGAAAGTGAATGTGCTGACAAAGGATATTTCTTAATCGAAAATTGTACAAGCTACCAACAACTCAATAGTCACCCCAAAACAGAAGAATCTAAATACATTGTTTTCAATCATCAAAAATATTATGATGACGAAGATAATCTTGTTGTCGAAACCAATGATTGTTTTGATTTTGAAGAAAACGAAGTATATACCATAAATATTGTGATAGGAAAAGACCTAGGTTCTAATGTGAAGTATATCGAGCCACATTCTAGTCATATTGCAAGAATGAATGAGTATTTCTACAATTTGAAACTCAAAAGCTCTCGGGAGTTTTACTCAAAAGTAAAGTTCTCACATGGTAATAATGCTTTCTATTTGGACAATTATAATCAGGAATACACCTCGAGAATCGGAATCAAAGAATGTTCAGATATTGGTATTTTGGACATGTATCCCGTTCAATACATAAAAGGAAACATGCCTCTTTACCACAAAAAGTTTACAGTTGTAGTAGGAAAAGATAAAGGTATCAGTTTAAAATATTAATTTATAACATTATTATATGGACGCTATTACTGTTATATATTTAATTGTAATTGTATGTTTTTTTATATGTTTTGGTATTTGCATCTGGTATTGTATTTCTAAAGATATTTCTAAAGATATTTCTAATGCTTCTGAATATAACGTGTATGTTATAAATTTAGACTACAATACCGAACGTTTTGAAAAATTTATGAAAGAATATACTCAATTACAAATTGCTAATTCTTGGAACATAAAAAGGTTCTCAGCAGTTGATGGACGTAAGCTAACATATGACGATATAAAACCATTAGTTACAAATGAAACATTAGATGGTATTAAATTCATTGACAGCACTCAAACACGTACTACTCATTCTCAACTTACACGAGGAATGTTAGGATGTTACCTTAGTCGTATCGAATTGTACAGAAGACACATAAATTCAGGACGTCCTTTATTAGTGTTTGAAGATGATGCTGGTTTTAATGAAGATATAAGTACTGTCGTTAAAAACTTTAAAGAGTTTCCAAATGATTGGGATATTATTTTGCTTGGAACTGTTAGAATAATTGATAGTACAGATGCATCCGACAATTGGTATAAAGTATATGAATTTTGGGGACTTCAAGGATACATTATCAGTAACAACGGCATGAAAAAAGTTATTCAAAACACATTTCCAATCCAAGAACAAATAGACGGGCACTTGGGCAAATTAGCAAAAATGGGAATACTAAACATTTATGCTCATAAGCAGAATATGGTTAAACAAACTTCTATATATTCTGATGTTCAAATGAACTTAAGCTAGCATTTTAGAAGAACCAACAGATGGCAAATTAGATGGCACACCATTGTTACCATAATAGTAAGTTAATATATAAGCAAACGGTTTCTTACATATGTCATATACACTTTCAACAAAGTTTATGTGATTATCTAACTTAGTATTACTCTCGAGCACTGTTTCTTGTTGCTCAAGAAATTTCTGTTGCATCAACAATATCTTTTCTATTTGTTTTTCTAATCTTTCTAAACGCAAAAGTGCGTTTTCTAGTACAGTGTCCTTACTTGACATTACTTAACAATTATATAATACAACAAAGATAATAAAATTGCCAAGACAACTACTTTTTTAAGTGTTAAAGAGTGTTTCAAAGGAAACTTTGTCTCAAGTTCAGGATGCAATTTGTGAGAAAGTGAAACAGCGTTTTGAACGGCACTTTCAAGAGCAGTAAATTCATATGAAGAGTTTCCATTATGTGTACCAACTGTATATAAGCCTTTTATAGAGCTTTCTGGCAAAAGCGACTTGTTCATTGTATTAATAAAGGCTGTGTCTAAAGATACCCATTTGTTGGGTCCTTTATAAACACCTGGCGACATTATTATTCTAGTTGGTTTAGGAAGTGTTGGAAATGATTCTCTAATCTGTTCAAGCACTTCGTCATATATTTCGTCTTTTGTGCATTCATCAGCAGTTTTGTTAATTCGTGATGACTTGTTTTCCGGTATTGTAATTGCAAGACTCATTACAGTTTTTGAAAATGGTTCTTCAAATTTCATATAATCCGTCATTACTATAAAAGCAATCCCCCATTCAGATTTTGGAAAACCATATACCTTTTCAAGTTGAAGAGGTGTGTCCCAATGAAATGTTAGTGAAATATAATCAATATATCTTGTATCTTTGCTAAATTTAAAAATCTCATTGTACTCGCCAAATGAATTTTTTATTGAATTGTCACAATTACGTAATAGTTCTACCGTATTGGCTGGTGGAATGGCAAGTACAACATTTCTACATTGCATGCCATTGACTTGAAAATAATTATTGCCTTTTGTAATTGTTTGTACTGGTGCGTTCAAAAATATTTTTACCCCTTTTGACTCCAA
>Ga0172372_10006107_pt1 | contig 16520 bp, 8 predicted proteins | sample LakKiv5m_2_FD_114544 | JGI IMG/M metagenome (GOLD analysis project Ga0172372, IMG submission 114544) | Freshwater microbial communities from Kabuno Bay, South-Kivu, Congo - kab_092012_9.5m | ecosystem: Environmental > Aquatic > Freshwater > Lake | place: Democratic Republic of the Congo...
CACCGGCTGGGGCGGCATCACGATCAACCCGGCGGTCGCCACCAACCCGGTCCAGTCCGCCCGCGGTGCCACGCCGCAGAAGGGCCTGATTTTCGAGGACGGCGGCGGCTTTCAGGGCGATGTGCTGGCGCACTACTGGACCAACAACCGGCGGATCGAGCACCGGACGCTCGCGACGGTCGACATCAATGACTACTACCGCTGGGACCCGATCCGCCAGTTCGCGAACGCCGCGAACCCCGACCTCGTCGCGTGGAACGCGGTGCGCACGGCCCGCCTCGATCCGCTCACGCTGACCCCGACGTCGCCGGTGGCCTATTTCCCGAAGTGGTTCACTTGGGGCCAGGAGGTCGCGACCCGGATCCGCAAGCAGCGCGTGACCGTCGTGGGCGGCCTGCTGCGACACCAGGCGGCCCTGTTCGACGGCCGGCTGCTCGCCTACGCGGGCGGCCGCTACGACACGGTCCGGTTCCGTCATCGGGACTTCACCCAGCCGCCCCCGGGCTTCGCCCCCGGGCAGATGCTCGACAAGACGATGAACGCCCTGAAGCCCAACCTGGGCATCAACTACAAGCTCGGGGCCGGCCTGCGCTTCTTCGCGAACTACAGCGAGAGCTACTTCGTGCCGCAATCTGAAGCCACCCCGGTGGTCGCCGATCCCGGCTACAAATCAGAGGTGGCCAGCGGCTACGACTACGGCTTCAAGGGATCCCTCCTCAACGACCGCCTCAACTTCACCGTGTCCGGCTTCTACGCCATCCGCGAGAACGTGCTGGTCACCGAGGTGGAGGAGACCCCGCCCGGCTCCGGCAACTATCAGACCATCACGCGCCGCGACGGCGACCAGCTCGTGCGGGGCTTCGAGGTCGACCTCAACTGGCGCGTGACCGACGCGCTTTCCGCGGGCGGCAGCTGGGGCCACGTCTACTCGATCTACACCGACTTCGGCAGCGCCTTCCCCCTCGCGGTCGGCCGCCGGGTGCAGGGCATCGCCCCGGTCAACGGCGGCGCCTACCTGAAGTGGGCGCCCACCGCCGGCTCGCTGCGCGGCTTCTCCGCCAACCTAGGCGTGACGCACGTCGGCCCGACGCCGACCGAGGCCCCCAACGCGGGCGACACCTACGCCACGACGGCGAACGGCCAGCGGGTGGTCACCCGCACCACCTACCAATGGCGGCTCCGGGTGCCCGGCTACACCCTTTGGAACCTCGGCGTCCGCTACCGGCTGCAGGGCCGCGGCTCGGCCTACGACCAGACGTTCGCGATCAACGTGAACAACGCGCTGGACCAGGATTACCGCCGCGCCAATCGCCTGCGGGGCGAGGAGCGCTCGGTGTTCTTCACCTACACGTTGGGCCGGACCGGGCGCGGCCGCTAAGCCGACCTCCGTTCCTTCCCGCAGGCCTCAGGGCGCCCTCCCCGGGCGCCTTTTTTTTGGCGGGCTGGCACGCTTCGCGCTTCCCAAGCCGAGCACGCTGTCCTTAATCCCGACCCTGCCGCGCTATGCCCTCTTCCGCCAAGCCCACCCCGCCCGCCCCCTCAATACCGCTCCGCCCGATCCGGAAGCTGATGGCCGCCAACCGGAGCGAGATCGCGGTCCGCATCTTCCGCGCCGGCACCGAGCTCAACCTCCGCACGGTGGCCGTGTTCGCGCAGGAGGACCGGCTCTGCATCCACCGCTACAAGGCGGATGAGGCTTACGTGGTCGGCGCCGGGCGCGGCCCCGTCGCGGCCTACCTCGATATCGAGGGCATCATCGCGGTGGCGCGGGAGAAGGGTGTGGACGCCATCCACCCCGGCTATGGTTTCCTCTCCGAGAACCCCGAGTTCGCCCGCGCCTGCGCCCGGGCGGGGATCATCTTCGTCGGGCCCCGGCCCGAGTTGTTGGAGATGATGGGGGACAAGACCGCGGCGCGCGCCCTCGCGCAACGGATCAACGTGCCGACGCTGCCGGGCACGGAGAACCCGCTGACCGACCGCGAGGAGGCCCTCGCCACCGCGCGCACCATCGGCTTCCCGCTGATCATCAAGGCGGCCTTCGGCGGCGGCGGCCGCGGGATGCGGGTCGTCCACCGCGCCGCGGACCTCGCCAACCTCCTCGACGAGGCGCAGGCGGAGGCCGGCCGCGCCTTCGGCAATCCCGCCGTCTTCCTCGAGAAGTACATCCCGCGGGCCAAGCACATCGAGGTGCAGGTGCTCGGCGACCAGCACGGCAACGTGCTCCACCTCCACGAGCGCGACTGCTCGGTCCAGCGGCGCCACCAGAAGGTGATCGAGGTCGCGCCGTCGTTCGGCCTGCCGGAGAAGATCGTCAACGAGCTCTGCGACGCCGCGGCTCGGATCGCGCGCGAGATCCGCTTCGATAACGCGGGCACGGTGGAATTCCTCTACGACCTCGCCCGCCACGAGTGGTTCTTCATCGAGATGAACCCCCGCATCCAGGTGGAGCACACCGTCACCGAGGTCATCACCGGCCTCGACCTGGTGCGCGCCCAGATCCTGATCGCGCAGGGCCACTCGCTGCACTCGCCCGAGGTGGGGATGCCGCGCCAGGCCGACATCCCGCGCAACGGCTACGCGATCCAGTGCCGGATCACCACCGAGGATCCCGAGAACAAGTTCGTCCCCGACTACGGCCGCATCGTCGCCTACCGCTCGCCGGGCGGCTTCGGCGTGCGCCTCGACGGCGGGATGGGCTACGCGGGCGCGGTCATCACGCCCTTCTACGACTCGATGCTGGTGAAGAGCATCACCAGCGGGCAGACCTACGACATCGCACTGCGGCGCGCGCACCGGACGCTGAGCGAGTTCCGCATCCGCGGCGTGAAGACGAACATCCCGTTCCTCGAGAACGTGATCGCCCACCCGCAGTTCCAGGCCGGGCAGGCCACCACGACGCTCATCGACACCACCCCCGAGCTCTTCGCCTTCAAGCCGCGCCGCGACCGCGCGACCAAGCTGCTCAACTTCCTCGGCCAGGTCATCGTCAACGGCAACCCCCACGCCAAGGGCTTCCGCCCCGAGCGCCCGCTGCCCGTCGCGCCCGCCCCCGCGGCCGACCTCCGCGTCTCCCCTCCCCCGGGCACCCGGCAGTTGCTCCTGGAACTGGGCCCCCGCGAGTTCGCCCGCTGGACCGCCCGCCAGAAGCGGCTGCTCGTCACCGACACCACCTGGCGCGACGCCCACCAGTCGCTGATGGCGACGCGCGTGCGCAGCTTCGATATGCTCGCCTGCGCCGACGCCCTCGCCCGGCGCGCCCCCGGCCTCTACTCGCTCGAGATGTGGGGCGGGGCGACCTTCGACACCGCGATGCGCTTCCTCAGCGAGGACCCGTGGGAGCGCCTCCGGCAGCTCCGCGCCCGCGTGCCCAACATCTGCTTCCAGATGCTGTTCCGCGGGGCCAACGCGGTCGGCTACACCAGCTACCCGGACAACGTCGTCGCCGGCTTCGTGCGCCACGCCGCGGCCAGCGGGATGGATATCTTCCGCGTCTTCGACTCGCTCAACTACCTGCCCAACCTCCGCGTCGCGATGGAGGCGGTGCAGGAGACCCACGGCGTGTGCGAGGCCGCGCTCTGCTACACCGGTGACATCCTGGACGAGCGCCGGGACAAGTTTTCCCTGCAGTACTACGTCCGCCTCGCGCGCGAGCTCGAGAAGATGGGCGCCCACGTCCTCGCGATCAAGGATATGGCCGGCCTGTGCCGCCCCTACGCCGCCCACAAGCTGGTGAAGGCGCTGAAGGAGGCCGTCGATCTCCCGATCCACTTCCACACGCACGACACCAGCGGCATCGCCGCCGCCAGCGTGCTCCGGGCCGCGGACGCCGGGGTGGACGTCGTCGACCTCGCCCTCGCCGCAATGAGCGGCAGCACCTCCCAGCCGAACCTCAACTCGGTGGTCGCCGCCCTCCAGCACACGCCGCGCGACACCGGGCTCGACCTCGACGCCCTCAACCAGTTCTCGGACTACTGGGAGGTCGTGCGCGATTACTACCGGCCGTTCGACACCGCGCCCCGCAGCGGCTCGGCCGAGGTCTACCTCCACGAGATGCCGGGCGGGCAGTACACGAACCTCAAGGAGCAGGCTGCCTCGATGGGCGTCGGCCACCGCTGGCCGGAGATCGCCCGCACCTACGCCGAGGTGAACCAGCTACTGGGCGACATCGTGAAGGTGACGCCCAGCTCGAAGGTCGTCGGCGACCTCGCGCTGTTCCTCTTCAGCCGGGGCATCAAGCCCGCGGACGTGGTCAACCTTGAGCCCGGTTCGCTCCCCTTCCCCGAGAGCGTGATCGATATGATGCAGGGCGGCCTCGGCTGGCCCGAGGGTGGCTGGCCGGAACGCGTCTCCCTCGTCGTGCTCGGCGAGAAGCGCCACCGCGAGGCCCGTGCCCGCCACGCCGCTGCGCGCCGCAAGCCGGGTCACGGCGCGGCCGCGCCCCTCAACCTCGATCGCACCCGTGCCGAGCTGGCGGAGAAGCTGCGTCGCCCCGCCTCCGACGACGACCTCTACTCGCACCTGATGTACCCGCAGGTCTTCGCGGACTTCGCGAAGCACCTCACCACCTACAGCGACGTCTCCGTGCTGCCGACCCCGGCCTTCTTCTACGGCCTGCGGCCCGGCGAGGAGATCTCGGTGAACATCGAGGAGGGCAAGGTGCTCATCATCCGGTTGATTTCGGTCGGCCAGCCCGACAAGGACGGCCGCCGCGCGATCAGCTACGAGCTGAACGGCATCGCCCGCGAGACCCTCATCCTCGACAAGTCGGTAGCCCCGAAGTCCAAGGCCCGGCCGAAGGCGGACCTGGCGGATGCCACGCAGGTCGGCGCGCCGATCCCGGGCCTCGTCGCCCAGCTCTCGGTGTCCGTCGGCTCGAAGGTCGCGAAGGGCGACAAGCTCCTGATGATGGAGGCGATGAAGATGCAGAACTCCGTCTACGCCCCCTGCGACGGCGTCGTGGCGGAGCTGCACGTCGCCCTCGGCGACACGGTCGAGGCCAAGGATCTCCTCCTGCGGATCCGCGCCGCCACGGCCTGAGCGGACGGCTTCAGTCCCCCCGGACGGGCTCCGCCTCCACCACGGCGAGCCCGCCTTCGGCCGTCGCGCGCCAACGGACATTCCAGCCCGCGACGGTCATCCCGTAGGTCCGCTCGTCCGCCGCCCGGTAAGCCGGGCGGACCTCCAGGCGCAGCAGCTCCCGCACCAGCGCCAGCCGTTCCGGCCCGAGTCGGGCCGCAAGCTCCGCCGGAACCGCGATCCCCTCCGCCGCCCGTCGCTCCGGGGCACCCTCCGCCCATTCGGCGCGCGCGTCGGGCACCGCCTCGGCCCACGGGAGGTACGGTTTCACGTCGAAGACGGGGGTGCCGTCGGCAGCGTCGACCCCGCCCACCCGCAGGGCCCCCGGCTCCTGCCCCAACAGTCGCACGAGCGAGAGGCCGAGCCCATTGGGCCGGTTGGGCGAGCGGGACGCGAATACGCCCACCCGCGCGTTACCGCCCAAGCGGGGCGGCCGCACCACGGCGCTGCCGCTCCACGGGGGATTCAGATGGAACCCGGTCACCAGCCACAGGTGGGAGAACGCCTCGAGGCCGCGGGTGAACTCCGGCGCGGCGTAGGCGGGCAGGAACTCCACCCGACCCTCGGCGGCGGGCACCAGCCCGGCCTGCCGCGGCACGCCGAACTTGCCCGCGAACGGCGTGCGGAGCACCGCGACCGGCGCGAGCGCGGCCCCGCTCACGCCAGCAGGTCCCGCACGACGTGCCCGTGCACGTCGGTCAACCGGTAGTTGCGGCCCTGGAACTTGAAGGTGAGGCGCTCGTGGTTGATGCCCAGCAGGTGGAGCACCGTGGCTTGGAAGTCGTGCACGTGGACCTTCCGCTCGGCGGGATTGAACCCGAAGTCGTCCGAGGCGCCGTACGTGAGCCCGGGCTTCACCCCGGCGCCGGCCATCCAGATCGTGAACACATAAGGATGGTGGTCCCGGCCCCACTGCTTGGTCTCCTCGATCTTGCCCTGCAGGAAGGGCGTGCGGCCGAACTCGCCGCCCCAGATGACGAGGGTGTCGTCGAGCAGCCCGCGCTGCTTTAGGTCCTGGATCAGGCCCGCCGAGGGGGCATCCACATCCTGGCACTGGATCTTGAGCTGGCTGTTCAGGTTGCGGTGCTGGTCCCAGCCGGCGTGCATCACCTGGATGAAGCGGACCCCGCGCTCGGCCAGGCGGCGCGCCATCAGGCAATTGTACGCGAAGGAGCCCTGTTTGGTGACATCCGGGCCGTAGAGCGCGAGCGTCGCCGGTGACTCGCGCGAGAAATCGGTGAGCTCCGGCACGCTGGTCTGCATCTTGTAGGCCATCTCGTACTGAGCGATACGGGTCGCGATCTCGGGATCGCCGAAGTCCCGCCGCTTGGCCTCGTTCAGCGCGGCAAGGTCGTCGAGCAGGCCGCGGCGCATCTCCCGGCTCATCCCCGCGGGATTCGACAGGTACAGCACCGGATCCCCGCGACCGCGGAAGGCCACGCCCTGGTACTTCGAGGGCAGGAAACCGCTGCCCCAGTAGAAGTCGTAGAAGATCTGGCCGCAGCTGGCCTCCTTGTCGCGGGAGGTCATGACCACGAAGGCCGGGAGGTCCTCGCTCTCGCTGCCTAGACCGTAGCTGAGCCAGGCGCCCATCGAGGGCCGGCCGGCCATCTCCGCGCCGGTCAGGAAGTAGGTGATCGCCGGGGCATGGTTAACCGCCTCGGTGTGCATCGACTTCACGAAACACAGGTCGTCGGCGATCGCCGCGGTTCGGGGCAGGAAATCCGAGACCCAGGCGCCGCTGCGCCCGTGCTGGGCGAACTTGGTGATCTCCCCGAGCACCGGCCGCGCGGTCTGGCCGCCAGTCATCGTGGAAAAGCGCCGCCCACCCACCACCTCGTCGGGGATCTGCTTCCCGTGCCACTGGCGCAGCATCGGCTTGTAGTCGAAGAGGTCGACGTGCGAGGGCGCGCCGTTTTGGAACAGGTAAATCACGCGCTTCGCCCGGGGGGCGAAGTGCGGCAGGCCGGCGATCCCGGGCTGGCCGCGGGGCGCCGCCCCGGCCCGCGCGTCGCGCCCCAGCAGCGAGGCGAGGGCCGCGGTGCCGATGCCGAGGGCGGAGCGGCCGAAGAACTGGCGCCGCGTGTGCAGCGCGCGCGCGTCCAAGAGGGGTTCCAGCGGGGGCAACGGGTTCATTCCTTGCACAGGGTTTCGTCGAGGTTGAGCAACAGGGAACAGAGCGCGGCCCACGCGGCGTGCTCGCCCGCGGCGAGGCCGGCCGGGCGCGGCGAGGCGCCGGCGGCGGAAACCTGGCGGGCGGCCTCGCCGTCCCGCGCGAAATCCGCCCGCAGGCGGGAGAGCCGCGCGGACAGGACCCCCTCCTCGGCCGCGGAGGGGGAACGGGCCGTCACCAGCCGGAAGGCGAACCGCAGCCGCGCCGCGTCACCCGCCGCACCGGCCAGCACCCGCTGCGCCATCACGCGCGCGGCCTCGACGAACGCGGGATCGTTGAGCGTGACCAGCGCGTGCAGGGGTGTGTTGGTGATCGGCACCTTGAGCGTGCAGACCTGCCGCGCGCCGGCGTCGAAGAAAGTCGTCGGGCCCACGATCCGCCGCCAGAAGACGTACAGGCTGCGGCGGTGCAGGGCGTCACCCTGGTCCTCCACGTAGGTCTTCTTGCCGAAGGTGGCCTCCTCCCAGATGCCCGCCGGCTGGTAGGGCCGCACGGAAGGCCCCCCGGTGGCGAGATTCACCAATCCGGCCGCGGCGAGCGCTTGGTCGCGGATCATCCACGAGGGCATCCGGTGCCGCGGCCCCCGCGCGAGAAGCCGGTTCTCCGGATCGCGCTCCCGCAGCGCGGCGCTCACGCGCGAGGACTGGCGATAGGTGCCGCTGGTCACGATCTGGCGGTGCAAACGCTTCACGTCCCAGCCGTGGGCCACGAAGTCGGCCGCGAGCCAGTCCAAAAGTTCGGGGTGAGACGGCGGATCGCCCTGCACGCCGAAGTCCTCCGCGGTCTTGACGAAGCCGTGGCCGAAGAAGGCCTGCCACGCGCGGTTCACGGTCGTGCGGGCGGCGAGCGGATTCCCCGGCGAGACGAGCCAGCGCGCGAGGTCGAGGCGGTTGAGGCGGTTAGCCGGACCCGGCTCGGGCCCGGCGGGGCGGAACAGCGCGGGCACGGCCCCGAAGGCGCGGGTTTCCGTCTTCGCCTCGTAGCTCCCGCGATTGAGGATGAAGGTGTCCCGCAGCTCCCGCCGTTGGTCCATTATCATCACCCGGGTGATGTTGTCGTTCGCCCGGTCGCGGGCGCGGATGGCCGCGATGTGCCGCTGCAGCAGCTTCACGTAGGCCGGGTCCGGCTCGGTATCGCGGAAGAACGGCAGCGCCTCGAGCAGGCCGTCGAGCCCGCGCCGCCGGACCTCGGTGCGGGCGTGGGTGGCGGGCAGGTTGCCGGGGAGCCGCTGCGCCGCGGGGGAGTCGATGACCGGCTTGCCCTCGGGCCGCGGGAACTTCGCTAGCTCGAAGCGCTCGATCTCCGGCACCAGCGCGTCGATCGCGGCCTGCGCCTTCCGCACCGCCTCCGCCTCGGCCGGCGTTGACAGGTCGATGACCGGCGCGATCGCTCCACTGCGGCCACCCGCCGCGCGGCCCTCCTCGGACATCTGGTTGAAGATGTCGTAGAGCGCGTAGTAGTCGCCCTGCGTGACGGGGTCATACTTGTGGTCGTGGCACCGGGCGCAGGACAGCGTGAGGCCCATCCAGATGGCCCCGGTGGTCTCGACCCGGTCGAAGACGTTCTCCACCCGGGTCTCCTCCGGAATGCGTCCGCCCTCGCCGTTGAACATATTGTTCCGGTGGAAGCCGCTCGCGATCTTCTGCTCGCGCGTCGCCTCCGGCAGCAGGTCGCCCGCCAGCTGCTCGATCGAGAAACGGTCGAAGGGCTGGTTCGTGTTCAGCGCGTTCACGACCCAGTCCCGCCACGGCCACATCGTGCGCTCCGGGTCCCCTTGGAAACCGTTGGTGTCCGCGTAGCGCGCCGCGTCTAGCCAGTCCCAGGCCCAGCGCTCCCCGTAGCGGGGCGAGGCGAGCAGGCGGTCCACCTGAAGCTCGTAGGCGTCGGGCCGCGAATCCGCCAGGAAGGCGTCCAGTTCCTCCGGCGCGGGCGGCAGGCCGGTGAGGTCGAGGCTGACCCGGCGCAGGAGGGCGGCGCGCGGCGCCTCCAGGGAGGGCGTCAGGCCCTCGCGCTGCAGGCGCGCGACCACGAACGCGTCCACCGGGTTGCGCACCTGCGGCGTCGACCGCCAGCCCCGGCGTTCCGGCACCTCCGGCACGGCCGACGCGACGGGCGGCGTGAACGACCAATGGCGGCCCCACGGCGCCCCCGCGGCGACCCAGCGGCGAAGCAGTTCCTTTTCCTCGGGCTTGAGCTGGCGGGCGGCCCGCGGCGGCGGCATCACCTCGTCCTCGTGCGCGCTGACGATCCGGTGGAGGAGTTCGCTCTCCTCCGGCTTACCCGGCACCACGACCGCTACGCCCTCGCGGACCCGGTACAGTCCGTCCCGCTCGTCGAGGCGCAGCTTGGCCTCGCGCGACGCGGCGTCGGGCCCGTGGCAATGGAAACAGGCGTCCGCGAGGATGGGGCGGATCTGCCGGTTGAAGTCGATCGGCTCCGCGGCGACGGCGGACGAGGCGGCGCCGAGCAGGGCGAGCAGCCGGCGGGGCGCGCGGGGACGACGGGGAGACATCGTGAACAACGTCAGGCGCCCGCTGGCCCGGAGTCAAACCCACCCGATGCGCGTCGCGCAGAATCGGCTCGGCACCGTTCCAACGCGCGGTAAGGCTCCGGGATCTTCCCCGCTGCCGCTTCCTTATGTCCCCCGCGCTCTCCCGTCGCACCCTGCTGAAGTCCGCGCTCGCCTCCGGCGTCGCCCCCCTGCTGCTCCCCCGGAGTCTGTTCGGGGCCGCGGCGCCCTCCAACCGGCTGGGCGTGGGCCTCGTCGGCAACGGCCTCATCTGTTCCAGCCACCTCGGCACCCTGCTCGGCCTGACCGGCGAGTGCCGGATCCTCGCCACCTGCGACGTCAACCGCGCGAAGGCCGAGAAGGTGCGCGCCCGCATCGAGACGGCCTACGGGGCGGAGGCCAAGGGCAGCGTCGCCGTCTACGGCACCCACGAGGAACTGCTCGCCCACCCGGGAATCGACGTCGTGTTCGTGTGCACGCCGGACCACTGGCACGCCGCCGTGTCCGCCGCCGCGCTGCGGGCGGGCAAGGATGTCTACTGCGAGAAGCCGCTGACGCTCACGGTGCGCGAGGGGCGCGTCCTCACCGACCTCGCCCGGCGCCACGGGCGCATCCTGCAGACGGGCACCCAGCAGCGTTCGAACAAGTCCTTCCGCAAGGCGGCGGAGATCGTCCGCAACGGTTGGATCGGCCAGATCAAGCTGGTGCGCACCCGCCTCGGCCAGTTCCCGCCGGCCCTGCCCCTGCCGGAGGAGCCCGTCCCCGCCGGCTTCGACTACGACCGCTGGCTCGGCCCCACCCCGTGGCGCCCGTACAACGAGCGGCGCGTCAAGGGCGACTACGGCGGCGGCTGGCGCTGCTTCCTTGAGTACGGCGGCCGCAAGAACGGGGACTGGGGCGCCCACCACTTCGACATCATCCAGAACGCGCTCGGGATGGACCACTCCGGGCCCGTCGAGTTCATCCCCAAGGGCTTCGAAGGCTGCCGCTTCCAGACGCACGTCTACGCCAACGGCATCCGGGTCGAGCGCGACGACGACCTCCAGAAGTCGATGATCGAGTTCCAGGGCACCGAGGGAACCGTGTGGGTCTCGCGCGACGACTTCCTGGAGACGAACCCGCCCGCACTGGCCGCGCAGCCGCTGCGCGGCGAGGACGTGCACCTGTACGCGAGCGACCACCATCACCTCGACTTCTTCCGGTGCGTGCGCACCCGCCAGCGGCCGATCGCCGACGTCGAGATCGGGCACCGCAGCGCGACCGTCTGCCACCTGAATGTGATCGCGGCCCAGCTTGGTCGCCCCGTCCGCTGGGACCCCCGCGCCGAGGCCGTGCTCGACGACCCCGCCGCCAACACGCTCCTCGATCGCCCCCGCCGCGCCGGTTACGCCCTTTGAAACGCCCCGCTCCCGCTATGCGCGCCTCTTCCTCCCTGACGCTCCTTGCCCTGCTGGGCCTGACCAGCATTCCCGCCGCCGCCGGCGAACCAGCCGCCGCCGCGCTGGAAACCCTCACCTACTCCGGCGACCAGTCCGCTCTCGAAGCGCTGGACCGGGAGGTGCGCGAAGCCGGGCGGGACGCCCGCAAACTCGCCACGCTGGAGGACCGCCTCGTCGCCCTACTCCGCCAGCCCGCGCCGACGTTCGCCGCCCGCCAGGCCGCCTCCCAGCGCCTCGCCCTTGTCCTGGCCAACGGCCCCGGGGGCCCGTTGCGGCCCGCGACCGCCCGGACGCTCGCGGCGATGCTCACGGAGGAGCGGGACACCGATCTCGCCCGCCAACTGCTGGAACTGGTTCCCGGCCCGGCGGCGGAGCGCCTGTTGCTCGACGCCCTGCCGAAAACGACCGGTCGCCTGCGCCTTGGCCTCGTAGATTCCCTGGGGCGCCGCCGCGATGCGGGCGCGGTGAACGCGCTCGCCTCGCTCCTCGCGGACGCCGATCTCGCGACGGTGAAGGCCGCGGCGACCGCCTTGGGCCGGATCGGAACCGTGGCCGCGGAGGCCGCGCTGCGCGGCGCCGGCACGGTGCCGTTCGCCATCATCGGCGCGGCCCGCCTGGAGGCGGCCACCCAACTGCCGGCGGCGGAGGCCCTACCCGTCCTGCGGGCGCTCGAGGGCGACACCCAGTTGCCCGTGCCGGTTCGCACCGGCGCGTTCCGGCTCCTGCTCGATCGCGAGCCCGCCCTTGCCCCGGAACGCATCCGCGAGGCGCTGGCCGGCCCCGCCGCGCCCCGCCGCGCGACGGCCATCGAAGCGCTTGCGGACCGGCGCGACGCCACCCACCTTCCGGCGGTCGCGACCTTGCTGCCCAACCTGGATCCGGTCACGGCGGCCGGAGCCGTCGCCGCGCTCGGACGCTCGGGACTCGCCGACGCCGTCCCCGCGGTGCTCGCGGCCACGGGCCACGCGGACGCGGAAGTGCGCACGGAGGCGGTCAGCGCGCTGGGCTCGTTGCCCGGTACCCGCGCCGTTGTCGACAAGCTCCTCGAACTCGCCCCGAGCCTGCGGGAGGCGCGGCAAAGCCTCACCCGCCTGAAGGGCGCGGAGGTCGCCGCGATCCTGCTGGAAGGCGCCGAACACGGGCCCGAGCCGCGGCGGCTCGCCTGCCTGGAGCAATTCGCCCTGCGCCGTCAGACCGAGGGTCTGGCCGTGCTCCGGCAGCTCCGCGCCGACCCGTCCCCGGCGATCCGCGGGGCAGCCGCGGCCGCCCTCGGCGACATCGGCCCGCCGACGGACCTCGCCCTGCTCACCGACTGGGCCGCCCAGGCCCAGGACGAAGGGGAACAGGGCCGCACCCTGCGCGCCGTGGTCACGCTCCTCCAGCGCCACCGGGCGGAGCCGGGACTTGCCGGCACCTTCTTCGCCCGGCTGGAACAGGCCCCACCGGACGTCGCGCGGCGCCTGCTACCCGCCCTCGTCAGGCTGGGAACGCCCGAAGCCGCGGCGGTCGCGGGACGCCTCGCGGCGGCCGCGGATGCGACCCTGGCGAAGGCGGCGGTCGAGACGCTGGGACGTTGGCCCGACGCCAGCAATCTGGCGGGGCTCGCCGCCGCGGCCGAGAACGCGCGCACCCCGGAGATCCGGGCCGCCGCCGTGGCGGCCGGCCGCCAGGCGTTGGAGCGGGATCGCACCGCTTGGACTCCCGGCACCACCGCGTTGTTCTGCCGCTTTATGGAGGCAGGCTCCAAGGAGGATGACCTGCAGCTGCTGCGCGTGCTCGCGCGCGCGAACGACCCCACCGCCCTGAAGTACGCGGAGGGACTGCGCTCCGATCCATTTCTGGGCGCCGAGGCCGCCTACGCCGCGGAGGTGGTCCAGGCCAATCTCGCCGGTCGACCCCGTGCCCGCGCCTCCCAAGGCTCCGGCCTGGGCAACCTTTTCGACGGAAAGACCACCACCCGATGGAGCACGCCGGCGCTGGGGGAGGAATGGCTCGAGCTGGATTTCCGCGTCGCGCGGCCGCTGCGCGAGCTGACGTTCGACCAATCCGGGCGGGCGGCGGAATTCCCGGAGCAGTACGAGGTCCACGTCACCAACGATCCCGCCGTCCCCGGTCCGGTCGTCCTTTCCGGCAAGGGTCAGCGCAACCGCACCGTGCTGAAGTTTCCCTCGGGTACCCGCGGGCGCTACGTGATCGTGCGGAACGTCGCGGCCCGGGCGGAGACCCCGTGGACCATCTGCGAGGTGCTGGTGGACTGACAGGATGTCCGCCTCCCCCAACCGCCGCCCCTGGTGGGCGAACGAGGACTGGCTGGCCGTCGTCACCGGCGGCGCGCTCCTCGCCGTCGTCGCGCTGCTCTGGCGGCCGGCCCTGCCACTGCTCAAGTGGGGCGGGAGCGCCGGTGCCGACAAGCTGCTGGCCGGGGCGAACCTCCTGAAGCTCGCGACGCTGGGCGCCCTGCTGCTGGGCTGCTCGGCGATCGCCTTGACCGGCACCGGCCTCACCTGGCGCCGGCTCCTGCCCGGCTTCGCCGCGGTGTTCGGCCTAGCGATGGCCGCGCAGGTCCTCGCGGGGCACGCCGCGATCGAGGCGCTCGGGCTCGAGCACGTCATCTTCAGCCTGTTCCTCGGGCTCCTCGTCAGCAACACCGTCGGCGTCCCCGCGTGGCTCGCGCCGGCGGTCCGGACCGAGTTCTACATTAAGACGGGGCTCGTGATCCTAGGCTCCTCCCTGCTGTTCCAGGAAATCCTGCAGGCGGGGGCGCTCGGGCTGGTGCAGGCGGTGCTGGTGGTGGCCGCGGTGTGGGCGTTCGCCTTCTGGCTGGCGCGACGGTTGCGCGTGGACGACGAGTTCGCGGCGATGTTGTCGACCGCCGTCTCCATCTGCGGGGTCTCCGCCGCGATCGCGGCCTGCGGGGCGATCCAGGGCGACCGGCGGAAGCTTTCCTACATCACCACCCTCGTGCTGCTCTGCGCGGTGCCGATGATGGTGCTGATGCCTTGGGCGGCGAAGCACTGGGGGATGGACGAATTGGTGGCGGGGGCCTGGCTGGGCGGCACCCTCGACACGAGCGGCTCAGTGGTGGCGGCGGGCGCCCTGATCAGCGAGCCGGCGATGAAGGCGGGCGTCATCGTGAAGTTCTCGCAGAACGTGCTCCTCGGCGTCGCCGCGTTTCTTCTCTCCGTCTGGTGGAGCCTGCGCGGTCAGGCGGACGGGGCGAACCCGCGGGTGGGGGTGTCCGTCATCTGGGAGCGGTTCCCCAAATTCCTCCTTGGATTCATCGCCGCCTCGCTGGTCTTCTCGTTCCTGCTGGAGCCGGCGCGGGTGAAGGAGGCGAAGGGCGCGCTGTCCGGCCTGCGCAACGCGTGGTTCGCGCTCGCGTTCGTGTCCATCGGCCTGGAATCCCGCTTCCGCGACCTGGTGGGGCTTGGCGGGGGCCGGCCCGCCGTCGCCTTCCTCGGGGCGCAGGCCTTCAACGTGGTCTGGACCCTGCTGCTCGCCTGGCTGCTCTTCGGGGGCGTCTGGTTCGCGGCGCCCGTGCTCCGCTGAGTCTAGGGCCCCGCGCGCGGGGCCTCGTTTTCGCATCGCCTCGCCCGCGCGCCCGGGCCCAGATGCCGGGATGCCGCTCGCGTACTGGGTCCACAACCTGGATCCGTTCCTGATCCGGTTCTCGGAGCACTTTGGGGTCCGCTACTACGGGCTCGCCTACCTGCTCGGCTTCGCGGCCGCCGCCGGCCTGCTGCTGCTGTACCATCGCCGCGGTCGCTCCCCCTACGGCCCCGGGGCCATCTCGGATCTGATCACCGCCCTCGTGCTCGGCGTGCTGCTGGGCGGGCGCCTGGGGTACTTCGTGCTCTACCGGCCCGAGGTGCTGCGGCATAGCCCGGCCGACCTGCTCCGGCTCTGGGAAGGCGGGATGGCGAGTCACGGCGCCTTCGTCGGCGTGCTCCTCGCGCTCGTGTGGTGGAGCCGGCGGCACCGCGGCCCGCTGCTGGGCGTGGCCGACCTCGTCGTCACGACCGTGCCCGCCGGACTCTGCCTCGGCCGGATCGCGAATTTCATCAACGGCGAGCTGGTGGGCCGGATCAGTCACGTGCCGTGGGCGGTGGTCTTCCCCGGCAACGAGTTCGACCGGCAGCTCCTGCGCCCGTTTCCGCGCCACCCCTCTCAGCTCTACCAGGCCGCGCTCGAGGGGCTGCTGCTGTTCCTGTACCTCCAGTGGCGTTTCTGGCGGGGGCGGCCCGAAACCCTCGGCCCCGGCCGGCTGAGCGGGGAATTCCTGCTCGGCTATGCCCTCGCGCGGATCCTCGGGGAACTTTTCCGCGAGCCCGACGCCCCGCTGCTCCTCGGCCTCAGCCGCGGCACGTTCTATTCCCTCTTCCTCGTCCTCGCGGGGGCCGTCCTGATCCTGCGCAGCCGGCGCCCGGCCGCGGGTGGCGGGCGACCCGCCTGAAACCGGCCGGGGTGACCGTCCGGCCGACCCGCCCCGGGCGAGCTTTTGTTTGCCTCCGCCGCGGGCGTTCCGACAGCCTCCTCCCTTCCTATGCCCACGCTCAAGTTCGCCGTTCTCGCCGGGGACTACATCGGTCCGGAAGTGATGGCCGAGGCCCTCCGGGTCCTCGCCCACGTCGCCCGCCAGGAAAACCTCACGCTCGACTACCAGGAGGCCGAGGTGGGCGGCGCGGGCATCGACCGCCACGGCAAGGCCCTGCCCGACTCCACCCTGCGCTGCTGCGAGGCCGCGGACGCCATCCTCTTCGGCTCGGTCGGCGGGCCCAAGTGGGAGAATCTCCCGCCGAAGGAACAGCCGGAGCGCGCCGCCCTCCTCCCGCTGCGTAAGCATTTCACCCTTTTCGCCAATCTCCGGCCCGGCCTCCTCTACCGCGAGCTCACCGACGCCTCCCCGCTCAAGACCGAGCGCATCCCGCAGGGCATCGACATCGTCTGCATCCGCGAGCTCACCGGCGGCCTTTACTTCGGTCAGCCCAAGGCGACCACCACGCTGCCCGATGGTGACGTCCAGGCCGTGGACACGATGATTTACCGCCGATCGGAGATCGAACGCATCCTGGACGTCGCCATCACCGCCGCCCGCGGCCGCCGGAAGAAGCTCTGCTCGGTGGACAAGGCCAACGTGCTCGAGACTTCGGTACTCTGGCGCCGGACGGCGACCGAGTACGTAGCCCGCCACGCCCCGGACCTCACGCTCAGCCATATGTACGTCGACAACGCGGCGATGCAGCTGGCCCGGGACACGAACCAGTTCCACCTGTTCGTGCAAGAGAATATGTTCGGCGCCAACCACTACGACGAGCTGGCCGTG